>Ga0070699_100003859_pt1 | contig 13248 bp, 11 predicted proteins | sample KBSK1503metaG_FD_65473 | JGI IMG/M metagenome (GOLD analysis project Ga0070699, IMG submission 65473) | Corn, switchgrass and miscanthus rhizosphere microbial communities from Kellogg Biological Station, Michigan, USA - KBS K1-50-3 metaG | ecosystem: Host-associated > Plants > Roots >...
CTGAACCGCGCGACGTAGATGCCGTTGGGCCGCCGGCCGTACGAGGTCTGGTCCTCCATGCCCGGAATCGTGCCGCCTGCGCCGGCGCCGAAGACGTGATCCATCACATTCTTCCCCAGCTGTCCGCTCGAGCTGCCCAGCCCTTCGGTGTACCGCGGGCTCTTGGAGTTCATCAGCAACCGCGCTGATTCCAGCGCGGAAGCGCAGACGAAGATCACCCGCGCGCGGAACTCGAGCGGCTGCATGGTCACCGCGTCGATGACCCGCACGCCCGAGGCGCGGTCCCGGGATTCGTCGAACATCACGCTGTGCACCACGCTGTTGGGACGCAGCGTCATGCGGCCGGTGCGCCGGGCGGCGGGCAGGGTCGAACCAAGGCTGGAGAAATAGGAGTGGGTGATGCAGCCCCGCTCGCAGGGACCGCAGTAATGGCAGGCGGCGCGGCCGTTGTGATTCTGGGTGAGGATCGCCACCCGCCCGATGGTGAGCACCCGCTCGCCGCCCCATTTTCCCCTGATCTTGTCGCGCACCAGCCGTTCGGCGCAGCGCAGCTCCATCGGCGGCAGGAATTGTCCATCGGGCAACTGGGCTAGGCCCTCCGCCTGCCCGCTTACTCCGATGAATCGCTCGACGTGGTCGTACCATGGTGCGATGTCCGCGTACCGGATCGGCCAGTCCACCGCGACCCCATCCCGGGCGTTGGCTTCGAAGTCCAGGTCGCTCCACCGATACACCTGGCGGCCCCAGGTGATCGAGCGCCCGCCGACGTGCCGCCCCCGGATCCAGTGGAACGGCTTGTCGGCGTCGAATTCGTACGGATTCTCGCGGTCGTTGACGAAGAATTTGCCGCTGTACTCGTCGCAGGCGTAGCAATTCCGCTGGATTGCCTGGTCTCGCTCGAGTGCCTTGCGGTCGCCCCAGCCCCGGTAGCGCATCTCCCACGGCTGGCGGTGCTCGACGTAGTCGGTACCGGGATCGATATTGCGCCCCGCCTCCAGCACCAGAGTGCGGAGCCCCCGCTCGGTGAGCTCCTTGGCCGCCCAGCCGCCGCTGACACCGCTGCCGACGACGATCGCGTCGTAGCTCGAATCCTGGGCTGGCTTCATTGGGCCCCCACCGGCGTACAGCCGTCGAACCGGCCCGGGATGATCGGCGTCGTGGCCAGCAGCTTGGCCACCGGCTCCGCGGTGACGTAGCCGAAGATGATCGTGTCCTTGATCCGTCGATACGCCGACTCCAACGACCCCTTCTCGCCGTCCTTCCCGTCGATCGTGGCCAGAAACGCGGCACGCCCGGCTGAATCGGACTCCGCGAAGCCCTTGCCGGTGGTGGCACGGGCGCGCTCTTCGATGCCGTCGAGCCCTCGCAGCATCTCCGCCTTGTCGTCGTCGCCATACCACTCCGCGATCAGGAGATCGATGAAGGCAGGCACGCCGACATCGACGGCGCCGGGAGTTTCTGTTTTGGGAAGGATGGTGTCGGACAACGCCACCAGCGTCGCCATCTGAGCCGGCGTGAGCGCCAGGAGCGGGATCCGGCCCGCCCGTTCGTGGATCCGCGCGCCCAGTGCCCAGCGATCCTGGGCCGACAACGGACTCAGGGCCGGCCCGAGTAACGCCGCGCCCAGGAATCCCAGTACTTCGCGTCGATGCATGGGGGAGACCTCCGGCTTCGAAGCTAGGTCCTTGCCGGAGACCCGTCCAGAGCGCACGTTATCGTTCCGTGCCGATCGCCCAATTCCTCCGCGTCAGCAAGACCTTCCACGCCGTACGTGCGGTGCAGGACGTTTCGTTTGATATCCGCCGCGGCGAGTTCTTCTCTCTGCTGGGTCCTTCGGGCTGCGGCAAGACCACGACCCTGCGACTCCTGGCCGGGCTCGAGGCTCCCGACCCCGGCGGCCAGATCTTCATCTCCGGCGAACGAGCCGAAGCCAAACGTCCCTACCAGCGTCGGCTTGGCATGGTCTTTCAGAATTACGCCCTCTTTCCCCACCTGTCGGTCGAACGGAATGTCGCCTTCGGCCTGGAGCGACACCGGGTCCCCGCCGCCGAGATTCCGGGCCGGGTCGCCCGCGCGCTCGAGCTGGTCCGTCTCTATCCGGCGGAATTCGCCCGCCGCCGGCCGGCCGAGCTGTCGGGCGGGCAGCGGCAACGGGTGGCGCTGGCGCGGGCGCTGGTGCTCGAGCCCGACATGCTCCTCCTGGACGAGCCCCTCGGCGCGATCGACCTGAAGCTGCGGAAGACCATGCAGCTCGAGCTGCGCCAGCTCAACAAGAGCCTCGGCATCACCTTCGTCTACGTGACCCACGACCAGGACGAAGCGCTCACCATGTCGGACCGGATCGCGGTGATGGATCGCGGGTGCGTCGTGCAGATCGGCACGCCGGCCGAGATCTACGAACGGCCACGAACCGCTTTTGTGGCCACCTTCATCGGCGAATCCAACCTGATCAAAACGGATGGGGGTACCGTTGTCGCGGTCCGGCCGGAGTGGGCCGATCTGTCTCCCCGCGGAACGGTTTCCCCCGGCCGCAACGCCCTCGACGGCATGGTGGACGAAGTGATCTACACGGGAGAAATGATCCGGGTGATGATCGCGCTCGACCGTCCGACCGTCCGTCCGTCCGACAGTCCTCACCGCTTCACCGTCGCCTTGCGAAACAGCGGCCAGCTCACCCGTCCGTTGTCCTGGTCCCCTGGCGACCTGGTCTCGGTGAGCTGGCGCCCCGAGGACGCGCGTCTGCTGGAGGACGGGTGAACGGCCTTCGCCGGAGGATACTGAGCCTCTTCCATCGCCGGCCTGGTCTCGGGACCATGAGCCTGCTCGCGCCGGGAGTGCTCTGGCTCGGCCTCTTCTTCCTGGTGCCGCTTCTGCTCATGCTGGGTGCCAGCGTGATGCATCGAGGCGTGTATGGCGGCGTCGAAGCCGGGCTGACCCTGGAGCACTACCGTCGTTTCCTCGATCCGCTCTATCTCCAGGTGCTCTGGCGGACCATCTGGTGGGCCGCCCTCGCTACGCTGATCTGCCTGCTGCTCGGGCTTCCACTGGCCTGGGTCATCGCCCGCAGCCGCTACAAGAACCTGCTCCTCTTCCTCGTCGTCCTGCCGTTCTGGACCAGTTTCCTGGTGCGCACCTTCGCGATCATCTTTCTCCTTCGCGACACCGGACTGGTCAACTCGCTGTTGTTGCGCCTTGGACTGGTCTCCGAGCCGCTGACCCTGCTGTACACGCCGTTCGCGGTGCTGCTTGGCCTGGTCTATGGATTCCTGCCGTTCATGGTGCTGCCGATCTTCGCCTCGCTCGAAAAACTCGATCCCGCCCTGCTCGAGGCCGCCGAGATGCTGGGGGCCCGGCCCAGCGCGCAATTCTTTCGGGTGACGCTGCCCCTGGCGCGACCCGGTGTGATCGCCGGTTGTCTCCTGGTATTCGTGCCCGCCCTGGGCTCCTTCATCACCTCGGATCTGCTGGGCGGGGCCAAGCAGGTGATGATCGGCAACTTGGTTCAGAACCAGTTCACCTCGGCTCGCAACTGGCCGTTCGGCTCCGCGGCGTCCTTCGTGCTCGTTGGTGTGGTGCTCGCGGCGGTAGTGCTGTCGCTCCGGCTCCGCGATCGCGACCAGGCGGAGGGGTCCCGGTGAGCCGCCGCGTCTCCCGCTCCACGGCTGTCGTGGCCGGAACGGTGCTGCTGTTCCTTCACCTGCCTGTGCTCGTGCTGGTGATCTTCAGCGTGAATGCATCCCGCTACTCGGTGGAGTGGACCGGCTTCACCCTGGACTGGTACCGGCAGCTCCCCGGCCGCACCGACTTGTTGCGCGGACTCCGCGCCAGCCTCATCGTGGGCAGCCTCTCCACGCTGATCGCGACCGTCTTCGGCACCCTGCTTGCGCTCGCGCTGGCACGCCGGAGATTCCCGGGCCGCCGGACGCTCGAAGGTCTCCTCTATTTGCCGATCGTGACACCGGAAATCCTGGCCGGGATCTCGCTGCTGCTCTTGTTCGTCCTGCTGCGTGTCCCCCTCGGCCTGGGCACGATCACGATCGCCCACATCGCCTTCAACATCGCTTTCGTCACCGTGGTGATCCGGGCGCGGCTCGAAGGAATGGACCGGAGTCTCGAGGAGGCCGCGCTCCTGCTCGGCGCCGATGAGCTGACCGCATTCCGCACCGTCACGATTCCTCAGCTATGGCCCGGCATCCTGGCGGGAGCGCTGCTGGCGTTTACCATGTCGTTCGACGACTATGTCATCACCTCGCTGGTGGCGGGGACCGGCTCTTCCACCCTTCCTGTGGTGGTGTACAGCATGGTGCGACGCAATGTGGAGCCCACCGTGAACGCGATCAGTACGCTTATCCTGCTGGTGACGTCCCTCTTGATCTGGCTGGCCTTCCGGCTCAATCGCGAACGTCCACTCGCCGTATGACGCTATCACGCCGCGCCTTCCTCGAGGGAGCCCTGGTCTCGATCCCCGCCGCGGCGCTGCTGCAATCGTGCCGTGCGGACGCGGGCCGGACTCCCGCCGCCGGCAGCGCCGAGCTCGGACCCATCGAGAAAGAGCTCAACATCTACAACTGGTCGGACTACATCGCCCCGGAGGTGATCCCCGGCTTCGAGAAGGAGTTCGGAGTCAGGGTGACCTACGACACCTTCGAGAGCAACGAGGAGATGGTGGCGAAGTTGATGGCGGGCGCCACCGGCTACGACCTGGTTGTGCCGACGACTTACGCCGTCACCGCTCTGCTGGCTACCGAGCTGCTCGCGCCGCTATCTCCCCGCTACCTCACCGGCCTTGCCAACATCTCCCCGGTCTTCCGCAACCTGGCCCACGATCCAGGCAACCGGTTCACGGTGCCGTGGCAATGGGGGATGACCGGTATCGCATGGCGGGGCGACCTGGTGCCGACGCCGCCGGAAAGCTGGGAGGTGTTTCTGAAACCGGAGCTGCGCGGGAAGATGACGATGATGGACGACCTGCGCGACGTAATCGGCGCCTTCCTCCGCTACCGGGGTTTCTCCCTCAACTCTACGACTCCGCTGGAGCTCGAGGCGGCGCGAAAGGACGCCATCGTCGCCAAGAACAATCTCAAGGCCTACCTCTCCGCCCCGGTCAAGGCGCAGCTCATTGCCGGCGATGTGTGGCTCGCGCAGCTGTGGAACGGCGACGCCGCCCAGGCGCGACGGGAGCAACCGGCGCTTCGGTGGATGCTGCCGAAGGAAGGCAGCACCCTGTGGATTGATTCGCTGGCGGTTCCCGCCTCGGCGCCCCACCCGCGGGCGGCGCACGAATTCATCAACTACACTCTTCGTCCTGAGGTAGGCGCGGCGATCTCCGCCGCCACCGGCTACGGCTCACCCAACCAGGCGTCGATGCCCCTGATCGCGGATCCGGTGCCCTACCCATCCGAAAACGAGCTCGCCCGGCTCGAGATCCAGAAGGACCTCGGCCGGGCGAGCGAGCTATGGGACGAAATCTGGACCCAAATCAAAACTGCGTGAGGACGGACGGTGAGGACGGTGAGGACAGACCGTCCCACTGTTTCCTCACTGTCCCCACTGTCCTACAGCTTGTGAACCGCGAACCCGTCCACGTGGACGTCCAGGTTGTGGTTCATCCGGATCCCTACGAGTCCGGCTACCGAGCCGCCCGGGGCATCTACCTCACCCACGGTTTTCCCGTTGATCTTGAACGTCAGCTTCTTGGTGGCCGCGTCGCCCGAGACCTCGAGCGTGTTCTTGGACTTGCCGGTCGAGTCTTCCTTGACCACGGCGTCGCTGGCGAGCCAACCGTTCCGGTTACCGCCCGTGGTCAGGTTGGTCGACGGGGCTCCGGCCGCTCCGCCCTGGCGGATCGAGTACATCCCATCGCCTCGGACGATCAAGTAGACGTATGACGCGCCGGCGGCCTTGAGGTCCTTGCCCGCCACGAAGAGTCCATAGGCTTCCGGGTGGGTCGGCTTCTTGGTCTGGTTGAACGTGGCGAGCGTGTGGAACGAGCCGGTCACGGCATCGGTGTCCCGCCAATAGATGCCCGGCGGGCCGCTCGTGAAGTGAAGCCCGGGACCCATGGTGACGAATTTCACGTCATCGATCTTGTCGTTGGGCCCTTCGAGCCGGAAGGCCCATCCGGTCGGGACCGCCCCGGTACCAGCGGCCTTCTTGGTCGGGTCGTCCGGACCCTGGGCCGACAGGTTGGCGGCAAGCAGCGTGGTCAACGCAAGAGCGGAAAACGTTCGCATACGGTTACCTCGTGCGGGGATGGCTGGAAACAGTCCGGACCCGCGGTTGCCAGCCGTGCGGGGGGACGGGTAAAATACTCCCTGAAACCCCTGGGGGAACTATGGAGACGTTTGGCGTCATTTTCGCCGCACTTGGCGCAGGGATGATCCTTTTCGCGCTCGTCTTCGTCAGCCTCCTGGTAGGGGGGTTGGTCAACGGGATGGTCGTGCTGATTTCCGGCCCCGTGGTGGACAAGCTCCTCGACAAGAAGCGCTAGACCAGCGGCGTCTCCCCGGGGTGGGGGGCAGCCACCGAATCGATCCGTTTGGCCTCCTTGAGGGCACCCTCGAAGTTCACTTTGAGGCTGCCCAAACCCTCCCGAAGCCCCCGAATCTTCATCTGATGCCCGCCAGTCCGGCGGGCCATCATGGCCATCATCCCGAGGGTCTGGGTGAGGGCAGACAGGCCCACCGAGCTGGTGGCCCCCTTGACCATGTCCAGGAGCCGTACCAAGCGACGGTTGAGGGTCTCGTCCGGCCGCGGACCCGCAGTTTCCTCGATGAGGCGGTGGATTTCGGAAAACCGCCCCGGGAGGGTGTTCAGGACCGCCAGCATGGCCTGCTGGCGGGAGCTCAGCTTGTCGGCCATGGCACTCGGCGGTAACTCTCAACGCGTTGGCGCATAAGAGCGTACCTCAAGGATATATATGAAACTCTCCGACCTTTCCATCCAGCGCCCGGTCTTCGCGAGCATGACGAGCGCCGCGCTCGTCCTGTTTGGCGTGATCGGCTACCGCCAGCTGTCGGTGCGCGAGTTCCCCGACGTGGATCCGCCCATCGTCTCGGTATCGGTGAATCTGCGTGGCGCCAATCCCCAGGTCATGGAATCCGCGGTCACCGATGTGCTGGAGGAGCAGCTCGCGTCGCTCGAGGGCCTCCGGACCATGACCAGCAGCAGCTCGGAGCAGTCCTCCAACATCAACCTCGAATTTAACCTCGATCGCCCCATCGAAGACGCCGCGCAGGACGTCCGGGATATCGTCTCCAGGGTGCGCGGCCGGTTGCCCCAGGAAATCGACGACCCGGTGGTCAACAAGCAGGACGCCGACGCCCGCCCCATGATGTTCATTGGCCTGGAGTCGACCAATCACGATCTGCTCCAGCTCACCGATATCGCCGATCGGATTCTGAAGCCCCGGCTTCAGACCGTTCCGGGGGTGGCCCGGGCCGAAATCCGGGGAGAGCGCCGCTACGCCATGCGGATCTGGCTCTCCGTCGCCGCTCTCGCCGCGCATGGGCTCACCGTACAGGACGTCGTCAACGCCATCCAGAGCCGGAACGTGGAAATCCCCGCCGGCCGGATCGAGTCCGACCGGCGCGAATTCTCCGTCCGGTCCCTGGGCGAGCTGCGCACGCCCGCGGAGTTCGCGAGCATGGCGGTGGCGAGCACCGAGACGCAGGTCGTCAAGCTGGGAGACATCGCGCGCGTGGAGCTGGGGCCCGAGGACGAGCGCAGCTTCTTCCGGTTCAACGGCCGCCCTGCCGTCGGGCTCTCCCTGGTGCGCCAGTCCAAGTCAAACCTGGTGGAAGTGGCCGACGCGGTGCGCGAGGCCATGCCGGAGCTGCAGGCGGCCCTGCCTCCCGGCGTCACCGCGACCATCGGGTCCGACCAGTCGATGTACGTCAAGCGTTCCATCAAGGAGGCGGAAGAGACCCTGATCCTCGCGGCCGGCCTGGTGGTGCTGATCATCTTCCTATTCCTGCGCAACATCCGCGCGACCATCATCCCCGGCCTCGCCATCCCCGCGTCGATCGTCGCCACCTTCGCGGTGATGTACGCGCTGGACTTTTCCATCAACAACCTGACCCTCCTGGCCTTGACGCTGGCCATCGGGATCGTGGTCGACGACGCGATCATCGTGCTGGAGAACGCCTTTCGGCATCAGGAAGAGCTGAACGAGGCGCCGGAGGAAGCGGCCGTCCACGGCACCCGCGAAATCGCCTTCGCCGTCATCGCGACCACCATCTCCCTGATTGCGGTGTTCACGCCCCTGGCGTTCCTGACGGGCAGCACCGGCCGGCTCTTCAAGGAATTCGGCATTGCGGTCGCCGCGGCGGTGGGCATCTCCGGATTCGTGGCCTTGACGCTCACACCGATGCTCTGTGCCAAAATCCTCCGGGTGCCGCCGCGGCACGGGGCGATCTATCAGACGCTGGAGCAGAGCTTCAAGTTCACCGCCTCCGTCTACGAGCGGGCCCTCGGTTTTGCCCTCCGCCATCGGCTGATCGTGCTCGGCGGCTCGTCGGCCCTGGTGGCGCTGGCGATCTTTGTCTTTGCCAAACTGAAAGTCGAGTTTGTCCCGCCCGAGGACCGCGGCCAGATCCAGATCTCCCTCACCGGTCCGGAAGGCGCCACCCTCGCGTTCACCGATCAGTATCAGCGTCAGGTCGAGAAGATCCTCGCCGGCGTGCCCGAAATCGACAACTACACCAGCACCGTTGGTGGTGGTGGCGGGGGCGGCGGTGGCGGGGGAGTCAATCGGGGCCAGATCTTCGTGCGCTTCGTGGATTGGTCAAGGCGCGATCGGAGCGCGCAGGACATCATCGAGGCCATCCGTCCCCAGCTCGCCAAGATTCCCGGCGTGCTGGCCTTCGCGAACAACCCGCCCGCCTTTGGTGGATACGGCTCCGCGGTGCAGTTCGTGGTTCGCAATCCCAACTTCGACAGCCTGTTCGTCGGCATCCAGACGATGCTCGTCCGTGCCCGGCAGGTCCGCGGCCTCACCAACGTCGACACCGACCTTCGGGTCAACAAGCCGGAGCTGGCGGTATCCTACGATCGGGATCGTGCCGAAGACCTCGGCGTGCCGGTCCGTGCCGTGGCTGGCACGATGCAGGCGCTCCTCGGTGGGCAGCGGGTAAGCACCTTCACCCGCAACAACAAGCTCTACTACGTCATGGTTCAGCTTTCCCCCGAAGAGCGTGCCACGCCCACCGACATGAGCGGACTCGCCGTGCGCGGGCGCAACAACGAGCTCGTCAAGCTGGACCAGCTCGCCAAGGTGACGGAAGGCGTCGGCCCCCGGTCGCTGAGCCACTACATGCGCGTCCGCGCGGCCCAGCTCTCCGCCGGCCTGGCTCCCGGCTTCACGCTGGGCGAAGCGCTCGATTCCCTGGAGCGGATCGCCGCCGAGGTGTTGCCGACCGGATCCACCGTCGCACTGGCCGGTGAGTCCCGGGAGCTGCGCGAAAGCGGCAGCGCCCTGTACTGGGCCTTCGGGCTGGCGCTGATCGTCGTGTTCATGGTGCTGGCGTCGCAGTTCGAGTCGCTCATTCACCCGTTCACCGTGCTCATGGCGGTTCCGCTCGCCGTCACCGGCGCGATCTTCACGCTGTTCGTCGCGGGTTCGAGCATCAACCTGTACAGCCAGATCGGCATGATCCTGCTGATCGGCCTCGTCGCCAAGAACTCCATCCTGCTGGTGGACTACACCAACCGGCTTCGCGAACGAGGCATGGAAATCACCGCCGCTTTGATCGAGGCGGGACGCGTTCGGCTCCGCCCGATTCTGATGACCTCGGTCGCGGTGGTCATGGGCGCCATCCCCATCGCCCTGGCGCTCGGCGCCGGCTCGATCAGCCGGCGTCCCCTCGGCTACGCCATCGTGGGAGGCGTGGTCTTCTCCACCGCGCTCACGCTCTTCCTGGTGCCGGTGGTGTTCTCGCTCATGGAAGCGCTGCGGGTCAAGCTGCGAGGTGCCCGGCCGGTCCGCGCGTCGTCCGGCGTGCACGCGATGGAGTCCGAATGAAGCTGCTCCTGCTGGCGGCGCTCGCCGCGCCGCCCGCGTCCATCGCCGACACGGTTCCCCGCATCACCCTCTCCGAGGCGCTGACCAAGGCGGCGCGCCTCGATCCGGACTACGTTCGCGCGCTGGGAGACGTCGACAACGCTGCCTGGGCCCGGCGCGCCGCCCGGAGCGCCATGATCCTGCCGTCGCTCAACGTGAGCACCGACTACACCAAGTTCTCGAGAGACCAGTTCAATGTCGGCATCGGCGCCCCCACTCGCACCAGCGCGACGGCCCGCATCGACGCGCGCTTCGAGGTCTTCACCGGGTTTCGCAAGCTCTCCGAGGTCGCCCGCACCAACGCCGATCTCGAGGCCGCCAACGCCGGCCGGGAGCAGCAGCGCTTTCTGACGGCGCTCGGCACCGAAGCCGACTTCTACGCCGTGCTGAGCAACCGGGAGCTGCTCGACGTCAGCCGCGACCGGGTCCGCCGCGCCGAGGAGCAGCTGGTGGTGGCGCGAGCCCGGGTGCTGAGCGGTGCCGCGGTGCAGACCGACTCGCTCCAGCTTCTCCTCGAGCTGAACCGGGCCCGTATCAGCCTGCTCCAGGACGAGGCCTCTCTTCGGGTGGCCCGGCTGCTGCTCGGGCGGCGGGTCGGTATCGCCGGCGGCGTGGACGCGGTGCCGCTGGATACCGCGCGCGCCCCCGATCTCCCGCTCTCCCTGCCCGATGCCATGACCCTGGCCCTGGAGCAGGGGCCCGAATACCGGGTCGCCCGGGCCAATCAGCGGTCGGCAGAGGCGGCGGTGCGTGGCGCGCGCAGCCGGTATTTCCCCCAGGCCGTCCTGACCGCCAACAACGTCACCTTCGGGGACAATTTCTATCCCCATGGGCTCACTCGAAGCACGGTCACCCTGCAGGTGAGCTTCCCGCTATGGGACAACGCGCAGCGGGAGCTGGCACTGGCCCGCGCCCGGACCACCCGGGACCTGACCCGCGCCATCCGCGAAGATCTGGAGCGGACGGCTGAGGCGGATGTGACCGAGGCGTGGGAGGCTTATCAGACCGCACGGGTCACCACCGACTATTCGGCGCAGGGACTCATCATCGCGCGCGAGACCTTCCGGGTGCAGGAAGCGCGGTACCGGGCGGGCGCGAGTACCATTCTGGACCTGCTCGACGCCCAGTCGGCGCTGACCCAGGCGCAGGCAGAGCTGGTGCAGGCCCGTTACGCCGCGCGGCTCGCACTGGCCGGCCTCGAGGCCATACTCGGCCGGAGACTCTTCAGCGACAAGGATCCTCCGTGAGAGTGCTCGTGTGGAGCGCCATCGCCGTCCTCGCCATCGGCTGCGGAGGCTCCGACGCCTCGCCCCCCGCGGGAGGAGGCAACGCTGGAGGGCGGAACGGAGCCGGTGGCGGCCGTGGACCCACGGGTCCGGTACCCGTGGAGGTGGCCGTCGCCCGCACCGACACCGTGGTGGACGCCATCACGGCCACCGGGCAGATCGAGCCGCTGCAGTCGATTCAGCTTCGCCCTGAGGTCGACGGCCGTCTGGTGGAGATCCTAGTGCGGGAAGGGACGGAGGTGGCTGAAGGCACGCCGCTCTTCAAGGTCGACGATCAAGAGCTGAAGGCGCAGGTGGCACGAGCCCAGGCGGACCGCGATCTGGCCCAGCAGGCGCTGACCCGAACCCGGCAGCTCCTGGCCGACAAAGCCGCCGCGCCGGCGGACGTGGAACGAGCCGAGGCCCAGATGCGAAGCACCCAGGCCGGGCTGGACCTCCTCCAGCTACGGCTGGACCGGACCGTAGTGCGGGCTCCGTTTTCCGGGGTGGCCGGCCAACGGCTGGCCAGCCTGGGCGACTACGTCAACAACTCCACCCGGTTGATCACCTTGCAGACCGTCAATCCCCAACGGGCCGCCTTCCAGGTGCCGGAGCGCTACGCCGACCAGCTCAAGCTCGGGCAGAAGGTGCTCTTCCGGGTTGCGGCCCTGGCCGGCCGGGATTTCACCGGGACCGTGAATTTCGTGGACCCGATGGTTCAGCTCCCCGGACGCACCATCACGGTCAAGGCGGCGGTGCCTAACCCCAGGCGGGAGCTCCAGTCCGGCATGTTCATCGAGGCCCGGCTCGAAACCGCTCGGCGGCCCAACGCCACCGTCGTTCCGGAAGACGCGGTGAGCCCCATGCAGGGCTTGATGTTCGTCTGGGTGATCCAGGACGGGAAGGCGATGCGGAAGGAAGTGTCGCTCGGCGTCCGGACGCCGGGATATGTCGAGGTGCGATCGGGCGTGGAGCCCGGCGACCAGGTCGTGGTGGGTGGGGCGGAGCGGCTCAGCCAGGGCGCCGAGGTCCGGGCCACCGTGGTGGATCGGTCACCGCAGGGCGGGGCGGAAAACCCGCCCGCCCCACGAGTCCCTACCCAGTAACCCATACCCCATACCATAAAAATCTATGCTTTTATCATAAAATCTTCTTGATTTAGTCTACGCATTTGCTTTTTTATCCTTCCGTTGCTAAGATGTCCAGTCCCGATTCCGATCCCTAGCTCCCTAGCTCCCTAGCTCCCCAGGCCCTACCTATGACCGAGCTCCGCGACTTCCTCGAAATCCCCTACGACCGGCTCGAGGAGATGAATCTCGAGGCCAAGGCCGAACGCACCGGCCGCGTCAATCCCGACAAGATCCGGGAAAAGCGGATGAAGTACCTCACCGACGAGAAGCGCATCAAGGCGGTGACAATCTGCTTTACCGACCTCGAAGGCCGGCTGCACATGCTGGACTACGACAAGAAATTCCTGCTCAAGTCCGCCGACAATCTGACCTTCGACGGCAGCTCGATCCGGGGCTTCTCCCAGCAGGCCGAGTCGGACCTCCGACTGGCCATCGACTGGCCGGCCTCGTACTGGCTGCCCTCCGACATCTTCGGCCCTGGCAAGGTGCTGGTGTTCGCCGACGTGCTGGAAAAAGACGGAACGCCCTACGTCGCCGACATGCGCGCCAAGCTGAAGAGCTACCTGGACCGGCTCTACCAGAAGGACGGGTACGTCTGCAACGCGGCCAACGAGATCGAGGGATTCCTGTTCAACGGGCGGGATGCCGAGCGGCGCTACTTCGAGACCGGCTGTTTCGAGCTTCCCAGCACCGGCGGGTACTATCACTCGCTCCCCGGCGATGCGCTCCGCCTCTTCATCGACACCTCGGCCGAAGTGCAGCGGGCCATGGGCTTCGCCAACGAGAAGGACCA
>Ga0070699_100003860_pt1 | contig 13248 bp, 10 predicted proteins | sample KBSK1503metaG_FD_65473 | JGI IMG/M metagenome (GOLD analysis project Ga0070699, IMG submission 65473) | Corn, switchgrass and miscanthus rhizosphere microbial communities from Kellogg Biological Station, Michigan, USA - KBS K1-50-3 metaG | ecosystem: Host-associated > Plants > Roots >...
CGGCGCCACCCTGCGGCTTCACGTTGTTCTTCTTCGCCTCCTCGATTTGCGCCCTGGTCAGCCCGAGCACGCCGCCCGTGCCGGGCCACGTATCGCTGTTGATGTTGACCGTGCCGCCTTCTTCGGTCGTGTACAGCGGAAGCAGGGTGACGCCGTCGGCGCGCATGCGCGCCATCGCCTGACGCTCGTTCGTGACGTGCCAGCCGAAATGCCAGACGGCGCTCTGCGGTTGCGTCGCCGGCGGCTGGTCGACTCTCGTGAAGAGAACCAGAACGTTGTTCGGCGACTTCAACGCGGGCAGGCCGCCCCATGGGGACTTCGAGGTGGTCGGAAACTCCTTCACGTAGAAGTCGATGGCCCTATCCGGGTTCACGGAGTTGAGGTGCAGATGATGGAAGCCGGGCGCCGGCAGCGGGCCGCTCTGTCCGAGCACGTTCATCCTGCCGCACCACGCGAACAGACCGAGCACGATCGCGGCGAACACGATCCCTTTCATTTTCATGCGCGAGCTCCCGTAGAACAAACGCCGGATGCGTTGTTGCTTCGAGAAAAGTCTGTCGCAGGGCGTTTGTTCTACTAGAAACCGGCTGGCCTCGGCCAGCCGCTAGCGCGGCTGCGCAATCCTTTTTGTCGCGGCGCAGCCGCGCTGAAAAACGGTATTGTATCGCCATGCTGAATCGACGCGAATTCGGACGGACGGGATTTGCGGCGCTTGCGGCGCTCGCGGCCGGGCGCTCGGCCGAAGCCTCGCGCTCCCTCGAAGACGGCGCAGCCAGACCGGCGCTGGACGAGCGCCCTTCCAAACCGATGCGCGGCGCCTTCATGATCCTGACGACGCCGTTCACCGCGTCTGGCGAAGTGGACTGGCAGGATCTGGCGAGCGAAGCCGCATTCGTCGATCGCTGCGGCGCGCACGGCATCGTCTGGCCTCAGGGATCGAGCGGCGTCGCCAATCTGACGAAGGCCGAGCGGATGCGCGGCATGGAAGTGCTCGCGTCCGCGGCGCGCGGCAAAGCCGCCACGCTCGTCTTGGGCGTGCAGGGCAGGGACACCGCCGAGATGCTCGAGTACGCCGAGCGCGCCGAAGCGCTCGCGCCCGACGCGATGATCGCGATGCCGCCGAGCGCGGCGCGCGGGCTCGACGAGTATCGCGAGTATTTCCGCGCGCTCGCACGGGCGACCGCGAGGCCGATCGTCGTTCAGACCAGCGGCGGCGCGCGCGATCTTGCGCCGACCGTCGATCTGATCGTTGAGCTCGCCCGTGAATTCCCGCACGTCGCATACGTGAAAGAGGAGTCGCCGCCGCTCGTCGAGCGGATGAGGGCGGAGCTGAAGCACCGGCCGCCTCTCAAAGGCGTGTTCGGCGCGTCGCTCGGCTCGGGCTGGTTGTACGAAATGCGTCTCGGGCTCGACGGTGTCATCACCGGCATGGCGATGTATCCGGACCTGATGTCCCGCATCTGGACGCTTCACGAGCAAGGCGATGCCGAAGCGGTGAGGGACGCTTACGGCAAGTTCCTGCTGATGCGCAATCTCAGTCAACAGGTTCCGGGCGTCGATTTGTACTTGTTGAAGAAGCGCGGTGTATTCAAGACCACAGCGTTTCGCACCGGCGGCGCGGCTGCGTGGAAGGTCAACAGCATCGAGCTCTCGCCGGACGCGGTTACGGAAGTGGAGTATCGATTCGCCGCCGTCAGACCGTACTTGAAGGTGACGTCATGAAAGTCAGCCGGCGCGAGTTTGGATTGGCTGGGCTCGGCGCATTGACGATCGGGCGCTCGGCTGAAGCCTCGCGCTCCATGCCAGGAGAAACAATGGAGCGCGAGGCTTTAGCCGAGCGGTCGTACCGCTACGTCCATCTCGACGTGTTCACCGATCGCCGCCTCGCGGGCAATCAGCTGCTCGTGTTCGTCGATCCAGCCGGCCTCGACACGCCGACGATGCAGGCGATGACCAAGGAGTCGAACTATTCCGAGAACACCTTCGTGTTCCCGCCCGAGCAGAGCGGTACTGACTATCGCGTTCGGATTTTCACGCGCACCGCTGAGACGCCGTTCGCAGGACATCCGACGATCGGCACGGCGTTCGCGCTCGCGCACGTGGGGCGGATCAAACCGGGCACGTCACGCGTCGTCTTCGGCCTCGGCGTTGGACCGACGCCGCTCGATCTCGAATGGGCGAACGGCAAGCTGGCATTCGCCTGGATGACGCAGCTCAATCCGACATTCGGCAAGAGCATCACCGACGCGAACGCGCTCGCCGCGGCGATCGGTCTGCCAGCCGCCTCGGTCCGGCTGAACCCGGACCGCGCCACGACGGTGCACAGTGTTCAGCTGCAAGTGGACGTCCCCGCCGGACAGGAGGTCAACTGCGGATCGAACTTCTTCATCATGCCGCTGCCGTCGCGGCAGGCGGTCGATGCGGCAATGCTCGATCGCGCCAAGGCCGACGCCGTATTCGCCGCCGTCGGGATTCAGCGGCGCGGGATCTACGTCTTCACGACCGAACGCGGTCAGGACGATGCGACGGCGTACTCGCGGCTGCTGAGCGCCGGAGGCATTGAAGATCCGGCGACCGGATCGGCCGCGGGTCCCGCCGGATGCTTTGCGGCGAAGTACGGATTGGTGCCCGCCGATCGCACCGGCTCGATCGTGTTTCTTCAGGGCGTGCTCGCCGGACGTCCCAGCCGGCTGCACGTGAAAGTCGGCATGAGCGGAGCCGACATCACGGGCGTGAAGGTCGGCGGCGCGTCGGTGATCGTCGGCGAAGGTGCGGTGACGGCATAACGCGCGGCCTGAAAGTGCCGCGCTACAGTTCGCGGACGGTGATGTCGTAGCGGAACGTGTCGGGATCGAGGCTGTCGGCGCGGCCGTTCGCAGTTTCCGCCTGCGGGCGCGTGAACACGGCGACCGTTCCTCCTGCTGCGCGCGGCAGCCTCACGTCGTGCGCGGCGTTGAAGCCAATCCACCGCCCATCCCACAATCCAAACAACCGATCGGCGGCGTCGATCGGCACCCAGCCCAGACCGTCGATGGACACCTCGGCGCGGCAGTGCTGCGCCCTGGAGGCGTGCGACAACAGGCGCAGGCCATAGACGACGCGTGCGCGCAGACCGGCGGCGCGCGCGAGCGCGACGACGACTGGGTTCGGACCGTCGTCCTGTGCCTTGTGAACCGACCCGGATGCGTGGTCGTAAATCGCGCGCGCCTGTTCCAGATCGGCGCTGCCGCGCCGCGACGCGAGGTCGACGGCATGTTCCCGCGTGGCCACGCGGCTCGTCAGCGTGAGGATCGGAGCGACGCCCGCGGGCCACTCGGCGTACAGGAGATCGAGCTGGTCGTTCTCGACCATCAGCGCCGTTCCGCCTTCGGCGTGGTATGTGTCGCCGAGCGTCTGCTGATAGGCGCTGCCGACGAGCGGCGTCGGCAGCCACGCGCGCGTGACGCCGCTCGCATTCTGCACGTGCACGTGCGTCGTGACTTCGAGGACCCGCCAACCGTCGGCCGTCAGCGACTGGGATCTCGCGCCGGCCCGCGCGTTGACGCCACCAAATAACGTGGCCGCCCAGAGAAACTCGCGGCGATTCATGTTTACTTCTCGCGGCGCCCCACCCCCACTCGCCGATGCGTGACCCGCAAGGCTCAAAAACGTGTTGCGGGCGCGCATGGCCGCAGGGCGCATGGCGATTGTACGTCACTCGTTGCGGCGTCCGCTTCTCTCTGCCTTGATGTCGCTGCGATGCTTCTTCGCGGTGAGTCGCCGCTCGCGCGCCGAGGCGCCGGGCTTCGTCGGCGTTCGACGCTTCGGCCGCCGCGCGGCGTGCTGCAGCAGGGCGATCAGACGCGCGCGTGCCGCTTCGCGGTTCTGCGCCTGCGTGCGATGTTCGCGGCTGTCGATGATCAGGTCGCCGTCGGCGGTCACGCGGTTGCCGGCCAGAGCGATGAGGCGCTCTTTCACGTCGGGCGGTAGCGACGATGCGGGAACGTTGAATCGCAGTTCCACGGCGGACGACACCTTGTTGACGTTCTGGCCGCCGGGGCCGGACGCCCGGACGAAGCGCTCGTCGACCTCACGGTCGTCGAGCACGATGGTGCCGGTGACGCGAAGCATTCGAGCCATTGAATCACAGGTCCGCTGCGACGCATTTTCGGGCGACCGGCCGTGCGCGAACTTCGGTGTTCGGGGTAGTGCTCAGCGGTCGATCGGCCGATACGATGAGCATGAGTGTGAAGCGGGGCGCAGTCCTGGCCACCGCCGGCCCGATTCCGGGCGTTTTTCCTGGCTTGCCCGTCCGACGGCGAGCGGTCCCCGCTGACGCGACTGCGGCAGAGCTGGTACGATTCCCCATGAGGCTGGGCGACGTGGTCTCCGTAGAACACCTCGAATAATCGACATGAGATTTCGTGATCTGCCGGCAACTGCTCAGGCGTACATCGCCGCCGTGATGTGCGGCGGAGCCGCGCTGGCCGCCATGTCGATTTCCCGGGGCGGCTTCTCGCAGCCGCTGTTGCTGTTGTCGTTCGTCGCGGCGTCGCTCGCAGTACACACGATCAAGGTCACGCTGCCGGTCGGCACGTCGTACTCCACCTTGTCGCTCGGCTTTGCCGTCACCTTCGCATCCCTCCTGGTGCTCGGCCCGGCCGCGACGGTCTGGACGATGATGGCGGGCGGATGGGCGCAGTGCACGATCAACGTAAAGACGCCCAACCCGTGGTACCGCACGGCGTTCAGCATGAGCGCGCTGTCGCTGTCGATGGAAATGGCCGCACAGACGCTTGCATGGACCGGCGGCCGCAACCTGGACGGACCGGCCGACATCGTCATCCCGTCGATCGTCGCGTCGGCGCTGATGTATTTCCTGGCGAACTCAGTCCTCATGGCGGCCGTGATCGGCATCACGAGCCGCCGCTCGATCGTCAAGGTCTGGGATCGGGATTTCCTGTGGGGGGCCCCTAACTACTTCATCGGTGCGCTGGCCGCGACCGTCGCGGTGCAGAGCGTCTCGCGCTATGGTCTGCAGGCGATCGTCCTGCTCGTCGGGCCGCTGTATCTGGCGTTTCGACTGTACAAGTCCTATCTGGATCGGGTCGGCGACATGGCGCGCACGAACCAGGAGCTGCACACGATGTACGAGCGTGCGCACGCCGAGTCGCTCACCGATCCGCTGACCGAGCTGCCGAATCGCCGCTTCCTGGTCTCGCACGCGTTCAACGAGCTGTCACGCGCGAGACGTGAGGGGTACGAAGTTGCCTTCCTTATCGTCGACATCGACGCCTTCAAGTCGATCAACGATCTCTACGGGCATCATCAGGGAGATGCCGCGCTGCGAACGGTGGCGTCGTGCCTCCGCAAAGGCCTTCGGTCGTACGACGTGTGCGGGCGGTACGGGGGAGACGAGTTCGTCCTGATTCTGTCGCGCTGTAACGCGGCGCTGGCGGAGAAGCGGGCGGCGGAGCTGGCCGAAGCCCTTGCCAGCCGTCCCGCCGACACCGAGTACCCGGCCGAGCGCCCGCTGACGCTCAGCATCGGCGCGGCGATTTACCCGAGCGACGGCACGGCATACGAAGAGCTGATCGCGAACGCCGACTCACGCATGTACGCGCGCAAGCACCGGCGCAGCGCGGCCGCTGCGGCGCCGGCGCGCGTCATGTGACTACGGCAACGCAAACGCGACGATGCTGCTGCCCGACGGCGCACCGTTCTTGCCGCCGCCGCAGACGATGACCACGTATTCGCGTCCGTTCAACTCGTAAATCGACGGCGTCGCGTTACCGGCGGCGGGCAGCGCCGTCTCCCACAGCAGCTTTCCGGTCAGCTTGTCGTACGCGTGGAACTTCCTGTCGAAGTTCGTCGCGCCGATGAAGAGCAGTCCGCTCGCCGTCACCACGGGACCGCCGTAGTTGTCGCTGCCGGTGTTCGTCAGCCCTTTCGCGGCGAGCTCGGGAAACTCGCCGAACGGAGTTTTCCAGCGAATCGTGCCGGCGTTGAGATCGATCGCGCTGAGCGTGCCCCACGGCGGCGTGATCGGCGGATAGCCGTCAGGATCGCGGAAGAGCGTCTCGCCGTCGCTGCGGTACTTCAGCCACGCCGCCTCGCTCCTGACCTTCGGATCCTTGCCCTTGTCGCGGCCCGTCAGCAGGAAATCGACGAGATCGTTGATATTGCGGCCGCCCATGTCGGGATTGCCGGGCATCCGGCCGGTGCCGTCGCGGATGATCGCGGCGATTTCCTCGCGCGTGAGTCGTGTGCCGATGTCCTCGAGCGACGGCGCCGCGGGCGAGCCCTTGCGATCTTCGCGGTGGCACGTCGCGCATTTGCTGTTGTAGAGCGACGTGTCGTCGTTGGGAATCAACCTCACGATCCACGGCATCTCGTTCGAGTTGACGTAGAGCAGCGCCGTTTCGGGGTCGAATGCCGCGCCGCCCCATTCAGCGCCACCATCGAACCCCGGAAACACGATCGTGCCGCTCACCGACGGCGGCGTGAAGAAGCCGTGCGACATCTTCTTGTACTGAGCGAGCACGGCGGCGTGCGCCTCCGGCGTTCGCGTGGTGATGATGTCTTCGGTGAAGCCCTGTCGCGCGAACGGCGGCGGCTTCACCGGATAGGGCTGCCGCTCGGCAAGCCGTTCGCCGTCGATGTCGGACGGAGGCACCTTGCGATATTCGACCGGAAACAGCGGCCGGCCGGTACGGCGATCGAGGACGTACACGTATCCGTACTTCGTAATCTGCGCGACCGCGTCGACCTTGCGGCCGTTGCGCGTCACGGTGACGAGATTCGGCGCCGCAGGGAAGTCCCAGTCCCAGACATCGTGTCGGATGCCCTGGAAGTGCCAGAGGCGTTTGCCGGTACGCGCGTCGAGCGCGAGGACGCAATCGGCGAACAGATTGTCGCCGTGCCGCGACGCGCCGTAGAAATCGAACGACGCCGATCCGGTCGCGGCGAAGACCATCGCGTGTTTCGGATCGACGGTCACGCCCGCCCACGCGTTGGCGCCTCCTTCGATCTCGTAGGCGCCCGGCGGCCACGTGTCGTATCCGAATTCCCCCGGCTTCGGGATCGTGTGGAAAATCCACCGCACCTTCCCGCTGTTGACGTCGAAGGCGCGGATATGGCCCGGCGAGCCCGGCAGCGTCTCCGGCACGCTGCTGCCCATGATCAGGAGGTCTTCGAAGATCGCGCCCGGCGTGCTCGCGCTCACCGTGAGGCGTTCCGACGGCTGATCGAGCCCTTCGCGCAGATCGATCCGGCCGTCCGATCCGAACGAGCGAATCGGCTGACCCGTGTTCCGGTCGAGCGCCCAGAGATAGCCGCGATACGTGACGAACACGCGATCCTTGTGGACCGTGACGCCGCGATGGCGGAATCGACCGCCGGTTCCGGCGCCGGCGCTCGGATCGAACTTCCAGATCTCGCGTCCGGTCGCCGCGTCGAGCGCAACCACCTTCAGCGTCGGAGTGGTCGCGTACAACGTGCCGTCGACGACGACGGGGTTGCTCTGCATCTCCGAGCCCTTGAACGCATCGTGCGAGTCGTAGGTCCAGACCACACGCAGTGACGACACGTTGTCGCGATTGATCTGCGTGAGCGGCGAGTAGCGGATGTTGTCGACGCCGCCGTGCATCGGCCACTCGACATCCCGCTGGGCAGCCGTGAGGCCCGCGAGGACTGCGACTGCAGCCACGCCGACGATTGACGAACGTACCGTCGTCATCGCGCCGCGAGCCGGTTGTATTTGCGAAGGATTTCGCGCAGGCGATCGTGTGAAATCGCCTCGGCGCGGTGATTGTCGATGCCGACCATCGTCTCCGCGGCGACGAGCGCGTTGATGATGGCTTCTTCGGTCGCATCGACCGTTGCTTCGAACACCGATCCAATTTTCTCGTTCGACAGCAGCGAGACGTTCGCGGTGCTGGCCGCGCCCGCTGCGCCCGCGTTCGCGGTGGAGAATGCGACGAAAATGTCGCCCGAGCCGTTGCTCGAGATGCTGCCGGTTCGGGCGAGACCGAGCGACGCACGGCGCGCGAGTCGTTTGAGCTGGTGCGGCATCAACGGCGCGTCGGTCGCCACGACGATGATGATCGAGCCGAGCTCGTCGGCCGCCGGCGTTGCGGTCGCCATCTCGGCGCCGACGGGGACGCCGGCGACGCGAAGCAGGTCGCGCGTGCCGTGGTTCGCCTGCACGAGGACGCCGACGGTGTATCCGCCGTTCTGCGCGTCGATCCTGCGCGAAGACGTGCCGGTGCCGCACTTGAACCCATAGCAACGCATGCCGGTGCCGCCGCCGACGTTGCCCTCCGCAACCGGTCCGCGCTTTGCGCCGTCGAGTGCCGACACGACGTGTTCCGGCTTCACGTGAAAGCCGTTGATGTCGTTGAGCGATCCGTCCCACGTTTCGGCGACGACGGGCAGAGACCAAGGCTGGCGCAGGTAGCCGTGTTCAACGGACCATTTGATTGCCGCGTCGCGCACGACGCCCACGCTGTGGGTGTTCGTGATGAACACCGGTCCCTCGAGAAATCCGCCTTCCTCCAGCCATGTCGTGCCGGTCATCTCGCCGTTGCCGTTGAGCGAAAACCAGCCGGCGAATACCGGATCGTTCGACGCCTTCCCGCGCGGCAGGATGGCCGTGACGCCCGTGCGTACGGGACCGGATCCGATCTTCAACGCGCCGTTGCCGGAGATGAGCGTCGTCATCCCGACTTCAACGCCGGCCACGTCGGTGATCGCGTTCACGGGTCCCGGCTGTCCGTGAAACGGAACGCCGAGATCGCGTGCGCGTGGTTTCGTCTGCGATTGCAACGTCGAGAAGCTCGCGGCGAAGGCGATGATGGCGGCACGGCAGAGATGTTTCATGGCCGGATTGTATGAGAGAATCAATGCACCGTATGAAGAGAACATTTTCGATGCTGGCGGCCATCGTGGTGACGGCGGCGGCCGCAGGTGCACAGAACAGCGCACGCGATCAGCTCGCGCGTGGACGCGAAGCGTGGGATCAGCGGCTCACCAAGACGGCGATCGCGGACGTGCAGGAAGCCACGCGCGATCCTGCCACCGCCGCCGAAGCCCACGAGCTGCTCGGCCTCATTTACGCGTTCAAGGGCTGGCAGCAGGAGAACGTCTTTCCCGGATTTCACGATGAGCCGGCGTACCGCGAGAAGGCGATCGCCGAGTTGAAGGCCGCGGTGGAGGCCGACCCGAAGCGCTTCACGTCACGCCAGGCTCTTCTGGTCGCGGAAGCCTTCGCGGCTGCCGACAAGATCGACCAGCTGCCTCCGCGTCCGCTGATCACTGAGCTCGATGCGCGAATCGAGCGCGGAAGAAGCCTCGATATCCCGATCGGCGAGCTGGTCGAGGCGCTCCAGGCCCGCATGAAGGCACAGGCCGACCCGACGCCGTACTTCGCGGGTGCGCAGGTCCTGATCGATCGCGGCGAGTACAACAACGCGATCACGCTCGCGGAGCACGGCGTGCCGGTCGCCGAGCGGTTTATTCAGGAGAACCTCAGCGCCTTTCAGATGGAAGGCAAGTCGGACGCCGCGTTGATGCGCAGCCGCGCTCAGGCGGCGGACATCATCGGCTGGGCGCTCTTCATGAAAAAGGATTATCCGGGCGCCGATGCCAAGCTCGGGGAAGCCGAGCGTCTGTACCGCGGCGCCGACTTCAACAATCAGTTCCACCTCGCCGAGCTCGCCCGAGCGCAGAATAAACCCGATCGCGCGCGCGAACACTACCTCGACGCGCTTTCGCTGACGGCGGGACCGCCGGCGGCGCGTGAGCGCGCGACGGAGGAGCTCGCTAAGCTGTACGCTGCCGGTAAGAAGAAACGGAAGCCTTTCAAGGGATGGCTCGACGCGCAGCTGACCGCAAGGCAAAATGAGCGTAAGAAAGCGGACCTCAAAAGCCGGCTCGACACGCAGCTGCCGCCGCTGGAGTTGACGACGCTCGACGGCAAACCGTACAGCACGTCGAGCCTGCAGGGGAAAGTCCTTCTGCTCAACTTCTTCGCCTCCTGGTGAGGGGTCTGCCGTGCGGAGTTGCCGCACCTGAAGACGGTCTACGCGAAGTTCCAGAACGATCCGAACGTGGCGTTTCTGCTCGTCAGCATCGACGACGATCAGAAGCGGCTGGAGCGGTACCTCGACGAGATGAAGTTCCCGTTCCCGGTCGTGCACGCCTCGAGCGCGGAGATGCAGCGGGCGATGGGATTCAACGATCTCCCCTCGACCTTCTACGTTGATCGCCGCGGCATCGTGCGATACCAGATCCTCGGCTTCGAACCGCACGGCGACTCCGATGCGCGCGTGGCCTGGTACATCGATCAGCTGACGCACCACTAATCACTTACTGGATGTCGTTCCGCAAAGATCTGATGAAGACACTGAGCGCTCAGCCGCGCTCAGTGTCCTCGATCGCGCGCGAGCTCGGGTTGAAGCGCAGCGACGTCGAAGACGATCTCCGACACATGATCCGGTCGGCGCGTGCGGCGGGGCACGAGGTCGTCATCAAGCCCGCGCGATGCCGTTCCTGCGGCTTCACGTTTGGCGAGGAGAAGCTGGCCAAGCCAGGCAAGTGCCCGCAGTGCCGCAGCACCTGGCTCTATGAGGCTCAGGTCCGCGTCAGCGACCGTACAGCGCTGCATTGAACAGCACTTTGAAGGTTCCAAACGACTGTCCGCGCCACTGCGGACGGAAGCCGATGAGAATCACGTGGCCGTCGCCGAGCTGCACGTCGAGCGCGGCGGCCTTGCCGTGCAGGTGTCGTTCACCGATCAGATAGCCGGAGAGCAGCGGCGAACCGGAGTCGGCGTAGCGCGCGAGCACCGATCCCTTGAAGCCTTCCTCGGTTTCGAACACCGGACTGAAGTCGACGAACACGGCCGCTTTGTCCGGCATGCCGGCCATGATCGGATGCGCGCGGCTCGTTTCCACTTCGACAAGCGACCCGCGCAGGAAGAACTCGTCGGAGCGCAGTCCCGAAATGACATTCTTCACCGGCAGCTTGAACTGCTGAACGGCGAACGCGCTGGCGGTGCTCAGGCAGACGAGCGTTCCGCCCGAGCGAATGAACTCCTCGAACTGCTGCAGATCGGTGGCGCCGAGCTGATACGCGTACTCGGGACGCTGCGCCGCGCCACCGATCCGTCCCGAGCCTGTCACCCCGCGGCCGAAGCCGCCTTCTCCGCCGATCGGAACGCGCGCATCATCGGCGACGATCAGCACGTCGATCTTGTCGCCCAGCGGCGACCTGAAGTCCTCCGGGTGAACCGCGATCGGCAAAAATCCGTACTGCTCCAGCACCCACCGCGACCATCCGGTATCCATGCTGCCGGTCCATGGCTGGTAGAGGCCGACGCGCGGCGGATGCATGGGCGCAGTTGCCGTGGGCGCGATGCGCTCGGCGCGAAGAGCCAGCGACCTGACGAGCGTTTCCTGCGCGGCTTCGGACAGACCGGCAATCGCGAAACGGCCATTGACGCGCTGCACGTTCGCCCCCTGCTGCCAGGCCTGGTTGATCGCACGATAGGCGTTGTTCTGCGCCGGATCGATCGCGAGCGTCGGCCCCGATCCGGTGACACGTCCCTCCGGCGGCACGATGGCGGCCGATGCCGGGTCGCCGTCGAAGCCGGCGCCGGGGACGCTGTCGAAGAGCGCCGCATCATTATTTAATGCCGCCTCGTACGGCGACGGCTTGATCTTCACGTCGGGCATCGTGCCCAGCAGCTTGATCGTTGCAGCCGCTTCGTCCGGCAGCGGCGAGTTGGCGGCAACCACGCGGACGCCCATCTGCAGCGGCAGCGTCCACCCCGCGGCGTCGTACGGACGCTCCGGCGGTCCGCCGGGATACTGGCGGAGATCCGGATAGGTCTGCACATCGAGCACCTCGCGCGCCATCGCCGCGAATTCCTGATCCGTCGGCACGACCCACGTGCCGGCGGGGAACGTATCGGCGCCGAACGTCAGCGGCGCCGTGAGCTGCGAGACGCGGACGCCGCCGAACGCAAGACGCCGCAGGAGCTCGACCGCGGCGACCGGGTCGCGCTGATCCTGAGGCACGAAATAGGCAAAGGGCGGCTTCTTCCTGCCGAGCGCGATCTGTTCGACGCCTGCTCTGTACCGATCGAACAGCAGCGAATCTTTGTACTTGGCCGCGTATTCGAGGACCGACAGCGACGCGGTTTCCATATAGTCGACGGCGTCGCGCAGCCGCCACGGTCCCGGCGGCCACGGGCTCGAGTAGAGGCTCTGCGGCCGCAGATCGCGCATGTTCGGCGGAAAGTCGTCGATCGTGTAGCTGTGTGGCGTCGCGTACTGAAAGAGTGCCGTCTCGGTCCAGAACGCCGCGATGTTCTTGAAGTTCGGCGCGTAGTCGATGTACCCGGGATACCACGCGTCGAACGCCGTGCCCATGTGCGTGGCCCCGACCTGGCCGTGCTCCTCGAGCCCCTTCGCGATCGCCATACCGATCATGTTGACTTCGCGTGAGAGCAGGTAGGGCGCTTCGCGTCCGACCGGTTCGGAAAACGGCGGCAGCCAGATGCGCGTCGGAAACGGGCCTGACTGATGGTGCGTGTAGATGATCTGCGGCTCCCATTGCCGCCACGTGTGCTCGATGGCGCGCGACTCGATCATGTTCAGCATGTACGCGTCGCGATTGTTGTCGTGGCCCACGTACTCCTGATACGGCTGCGGCAGCGGCGCCAGCTCGTATGGCGTACCGACGTTCTTCATGTACCACTCGGCGACCATCTGCTGGCCGTCGGGATTAATAGTCGGCCACAGCATGACGACGACGTTGTCGAGGATGTTTCTGATGTCCGGGTCGGACGCGCGGCCGACCAGATCGTAGAGGAGCTGCGGCGTGTGCTGCGGGCCGGCGACTTCGGTCGAGTGCAGCCCGCCGTCGATGTGCACGAACGCCTTTCCGTCGCGAGCGAGCTGCCGCGCCTCGCCTTCCGTCAATCCCTGTGGATGTGCCAGGCGCCGCGCGATCTCGCGATAGCGATCGATCTTCGCCAGGTTGTCGGGCGACGATACGAGAGCGAAGTACATCGTGCGGCCCTGCGTCGTCTTTCCCGCCTCGACCAGCCGGACCAGCCTGCTCGACGCTGCGATCCTCTTGAAGTACTCGACCGACTGGTCGTAGGTCGCGAGCTTGTAGTCCGCACCAGGTCGAAAACCGAAAACCGCTTCGGGCGCCGGCAACGACGCCGCCGCGAGCGGTGCGGCGAGAAGAAGAAGGAAA
>Ga0070699_100003861_pt1 | contig 13246 bp, 18 predicted proteins | sample KBSK1503metaG_FD_65473 | JGI IMG/M metagenome (GOLD analysis project Ga0070699, IMG submission 65473) | Corn, switchgrass and miscanthus rhizosphere microbial communities from Kellogg Biological Station, Michigan, USA - KBS K1-50-3 metaG | ecosystem: Host-associated > Plants > Roots >...
CTGGAGGAAATGTTATGCGAGAAAGTAGGCTTCTATTCCTCGTTTTCCCTCTTTTTTACACGAAATTATTTCTGAGAAAGGTAAAATTTTATCTGAGAAATGTCAACATGGCAGAACATTCTCACCCCGTTTTTGCAGAGCTATCCAGGAGCAAACGGAATCAAAACGGGGTCAAACGCGGATGGCACGGACTGGTGCATGGTCGTCTCCGCCGCCCGTCATGGGCATCTGCTCATTGGTGCCGAGATGCAGGCACCCTCCGAAGACCAACTGTTTACCGACGCAGAGAACATCCTCGATACGGGCTTTGCCTCCGAGTAGCAAGGCAGGGGGCGCGTTCATTCTTGCTGAGCCAGTATTCTTTCGGGCATGGTTCCTTGGAAGCATCTCTTCTAAACATGCGGCTGTCAGACCCATCGCAGACAAAGCGTGGATCACATATTTGATACGGGAACAGGAAAGACAGAAGAAATGAAGATGATGGAAGTGATGACCCTGCCCTGCGCGGTGACATCGGACCAACGCCAGGCAGCCAGGCGAGAGATTGTGCGACAGATGGAGCATGGAATGACCGCCACAGAAGCACGCCTCACCAGTCCTGTCCCGATGCATCGCACAACGGTCTATCGGCTACTCAAGCGCGTCAAGCGTGAAGGGGAACAGGCCTTGGCTGAGCGGCGCCACGGATACCCCGCGAAGCTTCGTGGGGAGATTCTGACGTGGATGTTGGACTATTGCCAGAACCATCGTACCGCCTCCAGTGCGGACGTGCAGCACCGCCTTTCTGAGCGTTTCAACTACTCTGTGAGCATCAGTCAACTCAACCGCGTACGCGCTGCTCACGGTCTGAGCCGCCAGACACCGCTGCGAGAAAAAAAGCCGAAAACGGGCCTCACGATGGCCTCAGGATACCATGAACAGGCCGGTGGCTTGCTGCTCCTGGCGGCAGCCACCGAGACGGGTCTACTCACCCAGTTGGAACAAGCTCTGCCATCATCCCCAGACCCAACCTGCCTTCCTCTAGCAGGCAGTGCAGCGGTTCGCCGACGCCTGCTCCTCACGGTGCTGCTTCCGGGAGCGGTTGGCTTACAGCGCACCTGGGATCTGCGCGGCTATACCGCCGGTGGCTTGGCCCTGCTCACCGGGCGGAAGCGGGCCAATGGCTACCGGTACACCGAAGCATTTCTGTCACAAGTTGCCTGGACCAATGGGGCCGAGCGCTTCACCGATGCCCTCGCGCGCTGGGCCACACAGCTCTGGCATGCGCCAGCCGACGGAAACGAAGGAGTGGAAGGAACACAACAGATGCACGCGTTGACCTGCTACGTGGATGGCCACCGCAAGCCCGTCTACAGTGACGTGCTCCTCCCACGCGGACTGATCGGGCGTCTGGGTGTCGTCCTGGGTTGCCGTGCGCTTCTGTTACTGCACGACGAGCAGGGCCATCCCTTGTTTGTTACGACCCATCGCGGCGATCAGCATCTCACGGCGGGCGTCCCTGCCTTCCTGGATCGCTATGAACAAGACGTGGGGACCAGCCAAGTCGCACGGATGATTGTGGATCGCGAGGGCATGGCGACCGAGTTTCTGGCCAGCTTGTACGCACAGGGACGCCACGTCGTCACGATCTTGCAAACCTCACAATACCGGGATCTCTCGTCCTTCTCTGATGTCGGCACCTTTGTGCCTTTGAGCACGGACACCCACGAACAGATTATCCAGACGAGCCGCTGTGTTTACAGGTAGCACTCATCCGCGATCTGCGCCGGAGGGTTTCGGTTCGGCCTGATCCAGAGGAGACGCTGTATCCGCGACGGTGGGACAGCGACTTGTCCCTGGATGAGCGGACCTGGTGGCGCGAGGACTGGCAGGCTACCGCCGCTCCGGCCAAAGAGACCGCGGCCAAGCTGATTCCCATTGTGACCACCGAAGTGTCGCCGGCCATCGATGCCATCGAACTTGCCCAGACCTACATTCATCGCTGGCCTGCCCAGGAAAACATCATCAAGGATTATCTTCGACCACTTTGACTGGACACCAACCACGGATTTGCGAAGATGGCGGTCGAGAATTCAGAGGTGGCCAAGCGACGAACGCATTTGGAGCAGCGCCTCGCCCGACTCAAGCAGTGGGCGCAGAGCGCAGGGAAACGCGAGGCCCAGGCTAGCCGCCGACGGGAGCGGCTCCGCACCGCCTACAATCGTCGCAGCAAGGAGTTATCTCGGGAATTGTGGGAATACCAGCTCACCCTGGAAGAGCAGAATCTGCCAGAATATGTGTTCCGACGAAAGCTCAAGGAGCGCAAAGCCGAGATCGATGCCGAACTGGAGCCGCTTGGTCGCGAGGAATGGCAGGCGTATAAACAGTGCAATGCTGAGTTCTCCAAACAGGAACGCTACTGCAAAGAGCAACGCGAGGTCTTGCGGGCATTAGAAGAATTGAAGGAACAGGAGCGAAGCATGTACGAGCTCGATAACCGAAAAGATCAAGTGATGACGGTGTGTAAGGTGGCAGTGGCAAATCTCGCGATGTGGGTGCGTGATCACTATTTTCCAACATCCTATGCGCAGGCGACCTGGAAACGTCTGCTGCCGTTTTTTCAGCTTCCCGGCACGATCAAGCACCATGCTCATCAGGTGCAGGTTGAACTGCGTCCGTTCAATGATCGCGCGCTCAATCGCGATTTGGCCGTCCTGTGTGAACAGATCAACCAAGCGTCGCCTCGCCTGCCCGATGGACGTCGGCTCTCCTTTACCATCCGTTCCTCGTGTTGCGTTCTTGTTGCGCAGACAAGGGCCAAAATACCGTGAATCCCTGTTAATACAGCGACCGTTTGAAAGGATAGTGGTAAAAAGCGTGAAGAGAGTCGTTCTTCCCATTGTCTGCGCCTTTCTCGATAGCCGATATGAGGACGTCTTTTTACCGCTTGTTGGGGTGCCTGTGAGAAAAGAAGAACAAAGGAGGATACGCTATGGCTGAACAACTGATGGAGACGACGTTGCGCACTGCTCTGTGGTACCAGTTCGGCGCGGCCATCGAGATGCTGGAACATGCCCTGGTAGCCTGCCCCGCCTCACTGTGGCAAGAGCGCCTCTGGAGTGTCCCTCCGCCACCGGAATTCCCGCCGCAGTTCGCGGAGTTCTGGTATGTCACCTTTCACGCGCTGGTCTGGCTCGACCTGTATCTCTCAGGCGTCCCGGAGGAGGAATTTGCTCCCCCGGCTCCCTTTGCCCAGGAAGTGCTCGATTCTCGAGGGGCGCTGCCCGACTGGCCCTACACCAGGGAGGAGCTGCGCGCCTATCTCGCGTCCACGCGCCAGAAGTGCCACACCACGCTTCTCGCGCTGACCGACGAGCAGGCACGCCGGCCTGTCGAGTATCCCTGGTCAGAGGGGCAGCCCATCAGCTTTCTGGAGTTGCAACTCTACAATCTTCGCCACGTGCAGGAACATGCGGCCCAACTGAGCCTCTTTCTCGGACAGCACGCCATCCCGGACGAGGCGCTCCACTGGGTCGGGCAAGCGCAGGAGGAACCGGGCAATTGAAGGTCGTGGCAAAGTGTTGATTGGATTGAAAGGAACGAAGCACATGACAGCATTGCAATGGTCCCAAGTACACGCCTGGCGTTTGTCGCAACATGGCCTCTTCCCGCATTTCTCCTCGCAGGATTTCGTTGGGGCGGTGACCAGCACCGGGGGATTCAGGCACAGGTGATGTCTGCTGCCGAGCTGGCGGTGTGTACCCGTGTGGAAGGATTCTCTCCACACGATGTCCAGGCTGCTCTTTGGCAGGACCACACCCTGGTAAGGACCTGGGCCATGCGTGGCACCTTACACTTACTCTCTGCAAGAGAACTCCCACTGTATGTGGCGGCGCGTGACTGGCAGCATACTGCGAGCTGGTCGAATTATTTCGCTGAGTTCGGCCTCTCACCAGCACAACAGGACACCTTTCTCCTGGCTATCCCACATGTGTTGGAGCAGGGACCGCTGACTCGCCTGCAACTGGCTGACGCTGTTGCCAAGCATACGGGTGCTGCTCGCTCGCGCGACTTGATCCTCTCTGAGAGCTGGGGATCTCCCTTGAAACCATCAGCCTATCGCGGGGAGCTCTGTTTCGGGCCAGACCAGGGGAAGACAGTCACCTTCATGAACCCCAGAGGATGGATTGGGAACTGGCAGCCAATCGAGCCAGAGCTGGCGCTTCAGGAAATAGCCCGTCGGTATCTGCAGGCCTATGGCCCGGCGACCGCAGACGATTTTGCGTTTTGGTGGGGGTGTGGGAAAACCGTTGCCAAAAACCTCTTCCAAACGCTAGAAGAAGAGTTGGAAGAAGTCGTGGTCGAAGGGTGGCGAGCCTTCGCCTTGCGTGCGACCCTTTCGCTCATCCAAAGCGTTGAACCAGTAGAGGCGGTCCACCTGCTCCCCTTATTCGATGCCTATACGATCGGAGTGCCGCCGCGCGGCTGCGAACCCCTGCTCGCAGCTGCCTACAAGCGCCAGGTCTTCAACCAACAGGGGTGGACCTTTGCGGTCATTCTGGTCAACGGTTCCATCCAGGGCGTCTGGCAATATAAACTCCGACGCTCGCAAACCGTCATCAGGGTACAGCTGTTCTCCTCATCCACAGCCGCGATCCGCAAAGGCATTGAAGCCGAAGCGGAGCGGCTCAGCTACCTCTTCGAGAAGGAGGTCTTGCTGGAATATGAGTAAGTCTCCCTCATTTTCCCAGCTGTAGCGGTCTTGGAGCTGGCTCAACAGAGTTCGAGCTAGGCTTCGCCAGAAAAGAACATTGGGACAGCGAATGTACAAGAGGTCAATGGGAGAAGCCGCATCGGGAGCGGCATTTGTGCGCAGCGCTCTTATGGTGATGCCTCCACGCCACAGCTCACCTAGCTAGGAGCATTCTCAGTCTGTGGTATACTTTCTCCTGAGGAGTGTCTTATGCAGGCCAGGGATATTGAGCGGCATCTTGCTCAACTGGGGCAGGGGCTAGCGGACCGGGGCGTCCAAAAACCGATTCGCGTCCTCATGATTGGCGGGGCGTACATGCTCTTACTCGCCAAGATGCAGCGGAGCACCGATGATGTCGACATCTTATGGCTTGACGAGGACGATGCTTTTCAACGAGCCATTGATGCGCTTCGGGAGGGTGTGCAAGCCGTTGCCGAAAAGCAGCAACTGGAACCTGATTGGTTCAACTATATGACACACCTGCTGATGTACGATGTGGTGACGATTCCCAAAGGGAACGTTATGGAAGCGGTTTGGCCCACTCCATATCTACGTGCCATCCAAAACGTATATCCTTGCCCTCAAGATCCTGGCAGGGAGACAGAAAGATATCGAAGATAGCCGGGTATTGCTGCCGTCTGTGAGAGTCAAAACGCGGCAACAGGCCCGGCGCTTGCTGGATCGCTACGTTTCACCTGCGGCACTGGCCAGCAATGCAGAGGATATCGAGCACGCTCTTGAGGAGCTTTTTCCAGTGTAACAGCAGGCATCACCCGGAGAAGGAAGAGTGAGTAGGAATGTCAACCACCTTTGGAACGCTGCAAACCATGACTCGAGCTTACCGGCAGATCTGCGAAGGAGAGGAGCAGTGGATTGCATTGGGCAACTTTCGCAATGCCTGGTATGGGTATGCCAAAGATAGACGGGGTGCATTAGTGAGTGATCCACTCGCCAAGCCAGTGCAGGACACCGAGCTTACCCACCGCTGGGGTGCGTTTTGCGCCGCCACCGTCGAGTTTCTGTGCGAACGCTATGACGTCGCTTGCCCACCATGGGTTCATGATCCACGCTACACGCTGGAGACACCTTGGTGGCATACCGAGCGAGCAGATGATCCAAAGGTTCGGGAGTGGCTCGTGCAGACGACACCCGGGGCTTTCGCCCGGCGCAAGATCTTTTGTGGCAACCGGCTCTATCAGAACAAGTATGAAATGAGCGCCTGGATGCAGGAAGCACGAGATCAAGGGATAACCGACCCCGGCGAAGCCTGGCGCTATGCCAGGCAGAAAGAAATCAGCATTCATGGAGGGTAAGAAAACCACGAGCAAGACGAGCTTTCCTCCCTCTTCCTTACCTGGTCGAGTGTCTCCTTTGCGCCCAGATCGCGCATCGTCGGTGAGACGAGTCCTCCTCCTCCTCCGGCCAGGATACAGGCTATGCCAGAAAGACCAATCACCAGCGCAGGAGGGAGGTATTGCAGAAGGAACCCACCCATCAATGCCCCAAGGGGTACCGCCGCAGTCGTCGAGGAGGAAACTCACCGCATCAATCACTAAGGCAAAAGCCCCTCCAACCCGAGTGATGACCATTCCAGCGAGTGCTGGACCAAGCAGCCATGTCAGTTGCAAACTGATTGAAGCAAGAGCATTGGCCCGCTCAAGTTCATCGTCCGCGACAAGATGTGGCAAGATGACACGAACACCCGCTCCCGTGGCAGGCGAAAGCGCTCCTGCCAGCAAGGCCAGGACGTAGATCTGCCACACCTGCAAGACGCCCAACCAGGAGAGCATGGGAATAGCTCCGATGAGCAGCGCACGCACCATTATCTACCCCCATCACCAGGCGAGGAGGCCCTCGATCCAAAACTGTTCCAAGTAAGGGTCCTGTTAACACACTGGGGAGCTGAAAACACAAGACAACGAGGCTGAGAGCCACCCTTGACCCGGTGAGTTGTAAGACAAACCAGAGCAAGGCAATGGCCGTAAATTGATCTCCCACATACGAAATACTTAACCCCAGCCATAATCTCAGAAAGGCGCTGGAACGCAGAGGACTCTGAGCTCCAGCGCCTTTGAAGAAACTGAACACTACGATTCCCCTATGCCTCTGCTAATTGATGGAGCACTGGCTTGATATCGACAACCGGTGTTCCATCAATCGCTTCGATCGGTCCCACTTGTAGTCTCTTCCCGGCGATGGCGAGAACCGCCACTCGGTGTAAGCCCAGTGGATTTGGTCGATCGGGAGACCGTGTCGCAAAGACACCGGCCAGAGGCATGGCCTCGTCATCGCGGGGATGTGTTTTCAAAATGCCGCGCTGAGCCTTGTGCAGCCAGGTAATCACGAGAATTTCATCGCCCACCGCAATCCCTTCAAGCCCCTCTGCAACCGTCTCGTTCACCTCAAGCCACGCATCTGGCGCACCTTCGTGGCCTTGCCTGGGAGCTTCTCCAGGCTCTTTGAGAGGCGAATGAAGCCAGCCAATGACAGAAAGGGAGTAGTGAGTCTCTCTCATGATGCTCTCTCTTTCATCGCAGCTTGTACGAGAAAAATGGGGTGCTTGCGGCCTTGAGCAGGGTGAGGAAGGCGCTCATGGCGTCAGTAAGGAGCGTGGCCGGGTTGCGCATTCGTGCTTGCATGAGACTTCTCCTTGCTTTTCAAGACCTATGTGCCAGGTGCTACGACTGCACCAGCAACCACTGGTTGCCTTCGGGATCACGAATGCCAAACCACTTGCCCCATCCGTCATCAGCGATCTTACTGGTCGGCTCGATGCCCTTTGCTTTGAGTTCCTGGTACGCTGCTGCAATATCTGGAGTGGAGAGATACAGCTTCATCGTGCCAGGCTTCATGTTTTCATGCATCGTCGTGAGATTCAGAGATGCACCACCACCCGGGGCGTCAAGAGACACCCAGTGTTGATCGCCCTGGCCGTAGTCTCTCGTCACTCGAAAGCCTAACTTCCCAGCATAGAACTCCTTGGCCTTCGCCATCTCTGTGACAGCCATCGTGAACATCAGAATTTTCTCAACAGCCATAGTAGTTACCTGCCTTTCAAAAGGTATCAAAAGGGTTGATCGTGGCGATCGCTCCGCCTCGATATGCCAACAGCGCACACATGCATATGCATTGACAATAGTTTTGTGAACGATTGCTTGCTCCTTGCATCTGATTCCTGTTGGTTAGGCTCATGAGCAAGCATGTTACCTCTTCTTCTCCTTCTGTTTGAGAAGCTTTGCTCGCTCCTCCTCCCACATCGTGACTGATCTAGTGAAAAAATCGTTGAGCAGTTCCAACTCTTGTTCGGAGTAGCTGGAAAGAATCTGATCCTGCGCCTCTCTGAGTGATGCAAACCACGGAGCGATTTTTTCTGCAGTTTCCCTCACCAGCACAATATGGGTGCTACGCCTATCTTGCGGGTTAGGGCGGCGAGCAATCAGCTCACTTTTCTCCAGGCGATCGAGCATGGCAGTGGTGGCCCCCGAACTGAGCCCGGTGTAGCGAGCAAGCTCCGAGGGAGTGACCACTCCCTTGAGGACAATCACGCCCAGGCACTCCATGTCCGTGGCGTTCACGCCAAGCATCTCGCCAATCGCATGACGAAAGAGTATAGAGCCGAAGCCATATTCCCTCGCCCCTAAAATGACTTGTCGCTTCAAGTCCTCCTTCTTCCGTTCCGTCATGTGGATCCCCTTGCAATTATCTCGAAATTAGAGTATCTTGATTATAGAACATTATCACAGAAATGTCAAGACAAGAAAGGAAGAGAAATAGGCCCTGACTACAAGTAGAGATTTTTAACATGGGGGGTGGGGATGAGAGGATACAACACAAACGCTCAAAACACACCTGGCAGATGAAGAAACACCTATACAACACGCCTCTCATCCTATCTTCTGCCAACGATCGCCGATGCGATGTACTCCGCGTCTTCTCGGACACCGTATAACAGTGACGATTTCCTCTTGTAGAGTCACGACAAACCCAGGAAATATACCCCGGGAATGCAGTGATGCCGCGCTTGTGAACAGGATAGCCCATCCTATCAAAAACCGCTATCTGTACCCAGCCGAAATCGAGCTGGTAGCCCCTGGCCCAGTTAATCGTGCTGATGCCTGCCGCTTGCAGGTCCAGGGTCAGTATGGGCTTCGTAGCTGTTGCACTATTGGACGAAACTTCATCGGTGGTCGTCCTGTTTGTTTCCACCTCTACAGCGGTCTTCCTGATGTACTCGTCAATCCGCTGCATGATTTGCCTCTCGAACGCATCTGCCCTGGCGAGATTTTCCTCAAGGTCTGGGGCCAGGATGATCTGCTTGCCCTGGGCAGCTTGCACATGTCCGAGCAGAATCACCCCCTGCCTGACAAAGCTGTGCAGGTTGATATCGCCCCCATGGTTGCCTGATATATGAGGAACGCATTCGAATCTGGCTGTGGGTGAGGGAAGCTGATCAGGGGTCATATCGAAAAACCCCATGCTGGTGAGCCACCAGGCGGTGTCCTTGCCGCGGTAGCGTCGCGGCGCTCTCCCACAACTCGAGGTAGACAGGTAGACCCGCCGCCCACTCTCGTATAAATCCTCGGCGATCTGACAACCTGACTGGCCTGTACCCACCACCAGAACGGCACCTGAAGGCAGCATCTGAGGGTTGCGGTACTCACTCGAATGGAGCTGGCAGATGTCCGGGGACAGGGCAGCGCTCGCTGTGGGAAGCTTCGGCTTCTGGTAAGGCCCTGTTGCCAGCACCGCATTGCGCGCTTTGACTGTTATCCCCTCCGCCTCTACCACGTAGCCATCACCTCCTGATTGCTGCCAGACGGCATTAACTCGGGTGGTCAGCCACACAAAGCATACACAATTGCACACATTCGCAACCGAAGATAAGGATGTTTAAACGCGGTGTAGCTCAGGCGGCCTGTAGAGCCGATGCAGGCCGAAATAGACAGGCATTGGGAAAGGACACGTGTCCTTTCCCTTTTGCTTTCATCTGGCTCGAGAAGCGGCCAGAGGGAAAGTCTGCGTCGTTTCCCCCCATTTAGGGCCTATCCGAATAACCTGATCAGAGTTTCAGACCACGCGCTCCTTGATCCTGCTAAGCATGGAGCAACCTGTATGACGCATGCGACTCCAGAGGCCGGGGAAGCCCATTCGAGGTCGAGCAGATGATGGATCAGGAGAAGATTCTCGTTATTCATAGGAGGGAGTCAACTGTCAATCTTGCGGCGAGCCGATCTGGCCGAAACCTTCGATCACTCGTGATAGGCCCGAGCTACATATCCGGCTGGCTTCGGAAGTCTCGTCTCAAGCACTTGCACCCAACTGGATTCAAGGACCGCATTGATACTCGCATCAGAGCGTTTCAGCAAGGCGAGGTGGTCGAGTGCATGTGCAAGGATATGGTTCATTTCGATTCTCCCAGGAGGCTGCAAATGATCACCTCGCACTTGTTCCCCCTTCCCTACTGGTTGGGCAACCAGACGATTCCTCGCTGCCCGGCAGCACCTCCAGGTGTGTTGAGGTAAGACCACCAGATACGTGAGAATCAGGCGATCCGAGCGATCGCAATAGCGCCATGAGGTGGAATGCACGATCGACCCATCCGGCTCAAACAGCTCACCGAAGAAACGTGCAACGTGTTCTAAAACGGTCGCGTTTGGATGCCTCCCAGCTTGATGGAGCACCTGCCAGGTGTGCGCTTCGCCATCTTCACGACGGCGAAGCAACAAGATCTGGTCCGACTCCAGTGTCACAGGCAGGATTTCATACCAGATCGATGTCATCATACCCTCTTCGAGGCGATCAACCTGCGCATATACTCATCAGGAGCTCACGCTTGGTGCAGCATGGCCTCGTGTCTTCCCTAACTCATAGATGGGATCGCGCCAATTTGTTGCAGCAGACCGAGTTGATCGATCACCCCCCAGTGTTCAACGATCTTGCCATCAACCACTCGATAGATGTGCATCTCTCTCCACTCCACCGCTTTCCCGCTGGCTGGAATGCCCATGAACGCATGTTGCTGCGTCCCACGGGCCACAATGCGCACCACCACCCTGTCCCCTTCAGCAACGGCGTCCTCGACGATGGGATGAATGTCAGGGAAAGCGCTCACGACCATCATGACGAGTTGCTTGAGCCCCTCACGCCCGGGAGTCGGGATAGGTAAATGCTCAACATACTGGGTGGAGAGCAATTCATCCGCTACAGTCATATTGCCTTTGCCCATGACCTCCGCATAAAGGCGGCGAACGAGTGCTTTATTGTCTTCGGTTGACACTGCGGTACCTCCTTACCTTGAACGTATCACGTCACGGCAACACAAGCCGTACGCATACCCATGGTTGTTCATCCCATCGGCCCTGTTGCCCAGGGATCTGGCCCTGGATCACCTCCCTCAGCGACGATGACCAGCCGTCCTAAGATGTGGTCCCAACCCGCAGCTTGAACCGCTTGCTGCTCGACAGGTATTCCCAGGTGGCGCAAGCGGAGCCTAGTTCCATCTGCCTCAGGGGTCAGCGTAATTTCCACCGTGGTCGAGCCTAACGGCAATGGGCTGCCCTCCCACCCCCAGGTAAACACCACGCGGCTGTAGGGGACCACCTCCAGATACTGGCCGCCCACCACCTCGCGTTCGTTGATGTGGATATGGCAGACGCCGCCAGGCTGCGCATCGAGCGTGGCGCGAATGCCCAGCCAGCGCACCAGTTTCTCTGGCTCGGTGAAAAACGAGAACACCAGCTCAGGTCGCGCAGCAATATGCATTTCCCGCTCGACCACCTCCTGATCAGGTGAGGTCATTGGCGTCTTTCTCTCCTTTCTTCGGCTTCCGCCTCCTGCTTCAGGAGCTGCAGATGCTCCTCCCAAAATCCTTCCAGAAAGCTCCTCAGTTCTGCAAACCCTTCGGGGCGAGCACGATAAAGCCGTTGCGTTCCTTTGCTGCGCACCGTCACCAGACCGGCAGCCACGAGGACCTGCAGGTGTTGTGAAATGGCTGGACGGCTCACCGCGAAATGCGTCGCAATGTCTCCCGACGAGCGTTCTGTGCCTCTGAGCAGCAGCAGAATCTCTCGACGTCGTGGTTCGGCAATGGCTTGTAAAACACGGTCTAGCATGTCATTATTGTAGCAAATACTTACGTAAGTGTCAACTTACATTTTGGGAGCGTCGGTGTGCTTCGACAGCTCCTTACGTAAAGCAGACAGTCGATGCCAAGGATCCCGACGCGCGAGAATGGAAAAGCATGAGCGAACAAGAACCGACGAAACGACGGCGAGATCGGACGCCAAATAACCGCACGACGACCGGATATCAGATCAGCGATGAGTTGAGGGCCGTACTCCAGCCTCTGCTGCCCGCGCATGTCAACACGCATCGCAAAGGCTTCGGACGACCACGGGTGCCGGATCGAGACTGTGCCGATGCCATCTTCTACGTGCTGCGAACCGGAGGCCCTTGGCAAGCTCTCGACCAGACCGAGTTGTGTGCGCATTCGACAGCCCACGAACGCTTTCAAGAATGGGTGAAAGCGGGAGTCTTCCTCAAATTGTGGCAAGCAGGGATCGAACAGTTTGATGAGCTGCGCGGCATCGACTGGGACTGGTTGGGTATGGACGGGACGATGCGGCATCTGCTCCGTTGGGCGGGGAAAAAACCGGACCTAATCCCACCGATCGGGGCAAGAGCGGGGTCAAACGCAGCCTTCTCACGGAGGGACATGGAGTGCCAATCGGCCTGACGATTGAGGGGGCGCAACGTCACGATATGAAATTGGTGCGCCCGACCATCGAGAGCATCGTGGTCACCCGTCCGGAGCCGAGTAAGGAGCATCCGCAGGGAATGTGTCTAGACAAAGGCTACGATTACGAGGAGGTGCGCGACATCTTGCGTGAGTTTGGCTTTACCGCCCACATTCGCACGCGGGGAGAAGAAACCAGAGCGCTCAAGCACGAAGCTGGCTGGAAGCGCCAGGCGGTGGGTGGTGGAACGGGCGCATTCGTGGATGAACCGTTTTCGCCGTCTGCTGGTCCGATGGGACAAAAAGCCGGAGAATTATCTGGCGTTTCTCCATTTTGCCTGTGGCTTGATCGCTTTTCGTGCTGCCGGGTTATTCGGATAGGCACTTAATACAGCGACACGCTTGAAAGGTTAGCCCTTCTGGTTATCGGGGAGCATCAATTCGCTTGCTCACTTTTATACGTATCCACTGTGCGTAGCGCTCCTATTCCTGTCATGTTCCCTGCATATACTTTGAACACAGGCTCAATGTGTGAGTTTGCTGACCCGATTAACGAACGTAATATAGAATAAGAAAGAGAGGATCTGTTTGTTTTTGGGGATTTGGATTCTGGCCTTTGTTGCCGTTGCTCTCGATAGGGGTAATAGCATTCCTTTGCTGGGGTGTGGGCCGCGGATTTGGATGGAGAGGCAGGCGTGGGACCTTCTTCACGCCGGGAGAAGCGCCTCCTGAAGTGGACGCCCTGGAGATCTTGCGCAGACGCTATGCGCGCGGCGAGA
>Ga0070699_100003862_pt1 | contig 13245 bp, 9 predicted proteins | sample KBSK1503metaG_FD_65473 | JGI IMG/M metagenome (GOLD analysis project Ga0070699, IMG submission 65473) | Corn, switchgrass and miscanthus rhizosphere microbial communities from Kellogg Biological Station, Michigan, USA - KBS K1-50-3 metaG | ecosystem: Host-associated > Plants > Roots >...
CACTCGATACTCTCAGCAATCCTATCCCAGAGCCACCAAAAGGAATTCATCGACACCTCTGCCGGCTGGCTGTCGTGCAGTTCGATGGCACAGCGTGGTCCGTGATCGGGCCTTCCTGCATGCCGACGTTCCCGCCGCTCACCGGGCTGCCCACGACTGGAACTGGAGAGGACCCGGGCATACACGTGCTTGACGTGCGCACTATCTCGCCTGACGGAGAGCTTCTCAACGACAGCAATTTGCCGTTCACTCTGCTGCGCCCTGGAATCCGGGTTCTGTGCGACGCGCCAATCGATCCCATTTCCGTTCAAGCGCCCACGTGTTTCGTCACCGTTGACGTGCCGTTTCCCATGGATCCTGTGAAGCTGCTGTTCAGCAATGTAGTGGTAGGAAGTCAGACCATCATTTTGCCAGGTCGTCTACTGGCGTCCGGGAAAGAAATCCGCTGGGCCTTGATCAATCCGCAGACGCTCGGGTTTCTCGAACACCTCCTGGTCGCGCTTATCGAGAGCAAGATCGAGGGTCTGGACAAACGCCTGCTCGTCCGTCTCACTCTGAAGGGAAGTGTGATTTGGGGGCAAGAAGATCCAACTCTGTTTTTGGACGGTGAGGCTTTTGGAAAGGCTCGCGGAACGAACATTGGATTGCAGTTACCGCAAAGCGGAAACGGGAAGCGGGGTGGCGATTTCGAAATGTGGTTCTGGCTCGTTCTGCCAATCCAACCCGGATTATCGTTTCCACCGAACGGAGTCATTGCCGGGCAGGATGCCACTGGAACACTGACGCTGAATCTCGCGGCTCCCACAGGTGGGTTGGAAGTCGCGCTTTCAGGTCAGGCTCTCGACGCCAACGGTAATCCAATGACAGCGAACATCGGAACGGTTCCTGCGAGTGTCGCGGTCCCAGCGGGACAGAGCTCGGCTACTTTTACGGTCACCAATACCTCGTTGCCGGTGGGGGTGAGCTTTGCCACGCTGCAGGTGACTGCCTCCTACTTCACTTCCTCGGCACAAGGCGACCTGCCGATCAGCGCCCCATCTGCGCCGGTTGGAATCGCCGGGCCAGGAAAGGTCACACCGCCAAAGGGTCGTCGCGCTAAGAAGCAGAAGCAAGTGAGTGCCAATGAATAAGGGATGACTTTAGATCGAATTGCCCAAACGCCGCTAGTGTCGCCGGCTGAATGTCGATGAGGATTGGGGTCGCCGAAACATGAGGCAGAATCTCGTCGAACCTGGTGGCTAGCGTTTCAAATGTGCGTGCCAGAGGTCGTTCGCAAATCATTTTCTCGATGAGCAGGAACACCGGCCCCAAGATAAGGGCCACTACTGAAGACAAGACCTTTCCTGACAGATTGTTAATGAGAACTGGCAGTCCGATAATTTTCGGTGGGAGTATATTTCAGATCCGGCAAGACGACGAGAAGAGCTGTAAACGTTCCGAGAAGTTCCGAGAAGACCAAGACAAGTATTTTTGCAGGTGACCCTCATTACGCTGCCAGTCAAGTCGATCGAGCGTTCGCGCGGAAAGGAGGGGTCCTTTCCGTCGAGTGGGAGTGGGCGCGATCGAAACGGAGACCCATTGCCGAGAGGAGAACTGCGGGATTATCGGCGGGCAGAACCCGGCGTCGGGAAACGGCTTGAAGAACGATTGTGCCACGACGACCTGGCTTATTTCCGGCGCCGTGAGAAGGTCGCCCGAGCCAGTTAGTTGTGGGGCGTCGATGCTCCTCTGCAGTACCGGAGTGCAGTGTGAGTTCACGTCTCATATCGCTTAAGCCCTCGTCGCTACGACCCTATGCGAAGGCACCGCCGCAGCCTAAGGCTCCCTCGGAAATCAAGCTCGCAACGGTTGTGGCCGAACCGGCTGGGCGCGGAATCGGATTGAATTTCGCGGCCATTCCAGTATTCCCTCCAGAGGTGCCGCAAACACAGCTTCGACAGCGGGGACTCATCACGCGTCTGCCCGGGCCCATCCAGGCAAAACTTCGCGTCGGTGCGGTGGACGACTCCTTAGAGCACGAGGCCGATCGCGTCGCCGATCAGATCATACGCATGCCCGATCCGGCAGCCAGCATCCCAGTATCGAGCGGTGGTAATGGCAATTTGATGCGGAGATGCAGCTGCCGGAATTCGACGAGTGGAGGACCCGAATGCGAGGAATGTAAGAAGATTCGCGGGGGTACTCTGCAGCGGGCAGGTGCGGGATCAACAGCTATCCCAAATGCGGCGCCGCCGATCGTGCACGAAGCTCTGCGCTCGTCCGGCCAGCCTTTGGATAGCGCGACTCAAGCCTTCTTCGAAGCGCGCTTCGATCACGATTTTAAGGAAGTACGCATCCATACGGACCCGCCTGCCGCAGCCTCCGCACGAGCAGTGAATGCACTTGCCTACACGGTGGGCCACAACATTGTTCTTGATCCCGAACATTACTCCGCTCATACCGAGTCCGGACGCAAACTTCTCGCCCATGAGTTGGCGCATGTCATACAACAATTGCCATCATCCTCGGAAGGATCGTCTGTAGATGCCCTCTCTCCACAACTGCGAAGGGACGAGTTGCGCTTGCAACGCCAGGGTTCGCCCGACGCAAACGTCGCCGCAGAAAGGCAGCATCGCGAGAATCAGCTGCGCGTGGCAAAGATCATCGGCCAGACCGTTTGGGATAAGGCCCGCCGCAGGGAAGAACCGGTTCCCGCCACGGAAGAGCACAAGTCGCGCCATCCTCAGCTTTTGCTTGCAAACAGCGAGCAATGGATTCGAACCGGACTGGCGACCCTTACCGTACTCACGCCTACGCCCGACCAGTCGGGAGTCACGCTTGGGGAACGAAAATTTTTCGATCCGACTGTGAAATATCCAAGTGTTGGTGGCAGCGTGACTCATTCCGTCAATATGGAGGCAAACCTGGATGGAAAGACGGACGGAAAGGATATTTCCTTATTCGTAACTCCGCAAATGGACGACCGTCGTTTGGCGGAGACTGTGATCCATGAGGTTCAGCACGTGGCCGCCAACTCCAAGTCACTGGACGAAAAACAGCGACAGGCCATTTACGCAGAACAAAGAGGCTCCGAAGGAGAGGCACATTCCTACATGTTTGAATCTAAGTGGGAGCAATATGAAAACGAATTCCGTGCCTATTGGCTCGGATCGACTCCGCATCCGATTCGGCCCTGGGTCCCGAGTCAGCCCGACGAGCAGGACCGATTCGGCTCTGAGCAAGGTGCTGGCGGGGAGTTGAAAGTTGCAGAACATCCAGAACTAAAAGGTGATCCCAATTGCCTGCCAGGAAAAAGCTTGCAACTAGCGAATGCGAAACAAACTGCGATTGCCCGACAGATTGTTGGATCTTACGGAGGAATGGAGCAGGCGTTCTTGTGCAGCGAAGTATTCCGCCAACGTCTGCTGAAACTCGATCATGGCGAGAGCATCAACTTCGTGAATTCCGTCAGGATTGAACGCTTACGGCACGCAATGCAGAGCGGATCGCGAAACACGATTTGGGGTACGCCGCCCCAACCTGCGAGCACAGCCTTTGCTGTGGCATTTGCCGTCAAACATCTCGACGAGGTCGATCTTTCATTTTTGAGAGATCCCGGCAAAGATGGAACCCCCGACTCACGCCCTTCCAAACCTCTATGGGATGAGGCGAGAAGCTTGCTCAGCGCCCAACTCTTCCAGTGGATGGAAAACTTCGTTGTACGTCGTATGACGGATATTCCACCGCCGCAACCACAAGACCAGCAATAACTGGGGCATTTCTTGGAGTTTGGATGCGGTAGCCTCAGATAACGGTTCCTGGCAGGCCGGTCTTTATGTGAAATTCGAATCCTCCCGTCTATATTTGTTAGCAAACCGTCAGTGCTTCGTGACCAGGTCGGCATCAGAGAACCGCTACAGCAGATCGACAGGACGGGTGCGTTTTGGAGGATAGTCTACCCGAGAAATGGCAGCACTTGAGGCGGCGTCTTCTAGGATCCGGGACAATGCCGGCATGGCATCGCCCCCAGGCGCAGAGTGATTCCGCGTTCGAGCAGCCAGCCACGAATCTGGTTGATGACTGCTGTGCGACGCATCACCCAACGCTCACGTACTCGATGCACGGACTGCAGATCCAGTTGGTCACCTGTCTTGGTCGGTACCAAGCGCATCTTCGGCCGTCCCGACTGCCTTAGCAATCGCCTCGGCGTCAATGTAGTCGCTCTTGTTAATCTTACGTACGGCTTGATACTACGCCAGCATCAGCCGTACCTCGTGACCCTGTTCTCTGAGAGCCCGCCCTAGAAAATGGGCTCCTCCGCAGGTTTCCATGCCAATTAATCCGACTTTCAGGTTCGCCGTGAAGTGCAGCAGTTGCCTGTGCGAAAGCTTCTTGCGCGCCGCAACCTCGCCGCGCAGGTCGAGCCCAGGTGAAAGACTCTTGCCGAAATCAATGCCGATCGTGTGTAGCATCCATAGGAGGCCTCCTCCGTTCACCTCTTATCTCCCAGTTGCTGGGCGGGTTAAAGGAGGCGGACCATAATCGCTATTGCCGAAAATTGAAAACGAGACTCACTATCCCTCACCCAGGCGTTCCAGGCCGTCTTGTCATTGGCAGTTGTTCCCGCCACCTGGCGTGCAACACTGGCCCGTTGACTTTTGGCACATTTGAACATAGTTCCCGCCAGCGGACTGCAAGCCGCAATCCTGAGCGGAGCGGAAGAACGTCCCGCCATTGACGCTTTGACAAGTCTGCGCCAGATTGCCCACACAGCGTGTTTCGATGCCCGGAGAGATGCACGGAGTGTTATCCAGCACGTCGTTCGAAGCGCCTCGGTCGTCAACCGGGGAGAGGTAGGTGTAGCTCGGGTTCAAAAACTTCGCGGAGGTGGGATCGAGCCCAGCCGGCAGGTTCGGGAAGTTTGCAACAAACACGTTGATCATCCCACACAGACCCACGTGGTTGATCGACGGGAATGGCGGCATCGGGTCGCTCGTCTGTGTGATGTCTTTCTCCCAGCCGGGAATGGGCGCGATGAATGCCTTCAGCTCAAACCACTTCCGGCCATGCCCATCGTCTAACGCTTGCTCGCAGTCCATGTCGACGTCCAGCATCCAGTAGTGCATGCCAAAGTTGTTCTCATCCGCGATGCCGAAACCTGCCGTCGACACGTAGGGCTGGTTTTGCCCTTGCGCAAGGTTCGTCGTCCAATCCATGGGAGATCCCCCGCCGAAGCGGCCTGCTGGCTGCGCTTGACCAAGCTCGCCGCCGTTCCAGTCGAGATATGCGTCACCCCAGCGATAAGTGTTGGTGTGCTCGTTCAGCCAGTTGCGATGGCGGATGCGGATCGGGCCACCGCCTTTGGTGCCACCCCGCAGAAACATGTCCTGACCGGGTTGGGTCTCTCCGAAGATGAAGACCACCGTGCGGCGGACATCACGATTGGGTGTTGCGGACGGAGCGCCGAGGCCGTAGACCACAACTTGGTTGTCGTACGTCGCTTGGTACACCTTACCGTTGGCTACGAGCGGCGGGGCAAACTTCGTCGCTGCGCCAACCCGATCGTTGGGCTCGGTTTCGCTGTCCCAGATGGCCTGGAGCGCGCCGCTCCCCGCCGTCGAGATATCGTATGCCCGCAGGATGTTCGGCGTGGGGTTTTGGTTGGAGTCCGGATCATTCGGAACATTTCCAAAGGCTTCGTTGGCCCACAGGATCCCGTTCGATGTTCGGTTCGCCGACAATGAAAGGATACCGCCTGGCATGCCTCCGGGCGACGATGTCCCCCACGAGGCGGTGGCGGTGCCGCGCGCGATTGGGCTGGCGCCAAAGTGGCCGGTATTTCTCGAGAAGACGTGAACTTTGTTGTTCTCGCCTTGCACAAAAAGCAAGTTATTGAAGTAGACGCCGGTTCCATGGATATGTGCCGTACGACCTCGGGAGGCATGACCGATGGTGAACGGGTCGGTCGATGTGACTTGATTAAGGTCGTCGAAAAGCGATGTGTGCCCGTTGGTGGGTTGGTAGTCGAACGATGCAACGAATGGCTTGTCGATCAGTTTGCTAAAGTCGCGTTTTCCCATGTCGGAGCGGCTAACGTGGTAATACACTCCGTCCTTGCCTCCGACGATTAGGCCCGCTTCGTCCGGCAACGCGATGACGCCGCCGGAAGCGAGGTCCTGGTCTCGGTGAGCGCCGTCCCGTTCGGCGTCGAGGAACGGCGTGAACCAATCGCTCACCGTAAGCGAGCCGGGGTTTCCAGGGTTCCACGTAAGGCGCACGACGCTCTCCCCGAGTTGGTCCAGCGCGAACTGCGGATTGTACGGACCGTTGCCTGTAACTACATAGATATCTCCGTTGTCGTCCACCGCTGGAGCCGCATTCGCCATCCACACACCGCCTCCGCCGCCGGAGCCAGCGTTGTTCTGCGGATTGCTGCACCACGCGTTTGCTGGAGCGCCACCGTGAGCCAGTTTGAACGTATCTAAGGCGACTACCCAACCCGGGGCGCTCCCCTGCCCCTCGCCACCACCGAACGCGATCACGACCGCCTGCGCGCCACCTGGTTTGGTGACGAGTGCCAGACCGGCACGTTGCAACTGCCGAAAGCGGTCGAAACCGGTCCCACCTACACTGAAACCATCGAGGAGCACCGAACCGAACTTGTCATTGTTCAGGTTCGATACGTCGAGGCCGAAAAGGCGGAACGTCGGCCCATTGATGCCGTTTTCGTAGCCCCAGCGCACGACGTAGAGTGTTCCGCTGGCTGGGTCGATGATCGGCGTGCTGAGGATGCCCCACTCGCTGTGAATGGTGGCGGGCTTGAGATTGTGCAGATCGCCTCCCGTCACCGGGTTCCCGAGCCAGCGCGCGGAGAGTTGCGTGCCGGTGTCCGCGTCAAACGCGAAGACCGTGTTGTGCATCGTGGCGACGTAGAGGACATTGTGCATTCGGCCGGCAATCGAGACGCCCGAGGCGTACAACGGCGAGCCCTCAATCTTGCCGTCCACTCTCATCACGAATTGTCTATGGAACCGGTTCGCGCTCGACTGGACATTGGCGGGCGTGAGAACCGTTTCCTCTGTATTCGCTCCGGTCCGAAACCTGTTGTAGCCCCGCTCCAACACGTTGACGGTTCCAAGTCCGAAGCTGGCTCCGGTGAATGCGGAACCCAGCAGCACCGTTCCCGTCAGTAACACCCCACGGCGCGCGGTCCACCCCTGAAGCGCGTGAGTCCTCATTGATTTGTTCCATGGAGCTGATCGAATAGGGCCGCATGTACGCCGCAACGACATGGGAAGTCCAGAACTATTCGTGTGCCAATAGTGTATTTCCGCCGAAAAGCGCTGTTATGAAAACTACAGGCCCGTGCTTCTCTCCAGAGCGGGCTAATCTTCTGAACTGATGTCGGCCTGTCAAGTGAGTTGTATCCAGACCGCGACTGATGGCACACCATTGTTGTCGACTAAAACGGCAGGTACCAGCCAGTGGCGCGACATCGGGATTCTGCGAGACCACAGCCTTCATCATTCCTCCGTGGCGCTCAATCGTGGGTGTTGTGTGTTCGGCGCAATTCAGCCCGTTTCTCTTTTGAGCGATAGGGGGAAGGCTACGAGGTCAGAAAAATCACGTTCTCAACAATGTAACGGCGCGCAGTTTAATTCAATCTTAGCTCCAGTCACGCATAAATTAGATCCTGTTACGAAAGCCGAACAGGTCCAGGAATCGACGTGGAGAGACTAGTAGTTCTATGGTTTGGAAAGGATCCAGTCAGCTTCGTGGAAAAACACCAGGACGACGCCCTCAAACGCTTCGACAAGGTGCTGAACAATGTGTCAATTGGGTCGGGCCCATAGCTTGCGGGAGATTTGCCAAGGATTAGCCGCCTCCGAAGGGAAACTCAAGCATTTAGGAGTACCGACGGCTCTCTCGCGCTCGACCTTGGCCTACGCCAATCAGCATCGCCCCTGGCAGTTGTATCAAAACGGTGTTCCTGGAACTGCTGGCCCGTTGTCAGGAGCTGGCCCACAGCGGGCGACGCAAGTTTCGCTTCAAGAACAAGCTGCTCAGTCTGGACGCGACCGTCATCGATCTGTGCGCCACCCTTTATGACTGGGCGAAGTTTCGGCGCACCAAAGGAGCCATCAAGCTGCACCTGTTGCTGGATCATGACGGCTCCCTACCCCGGTTTGCCGTAATCACCGATGGCAAAACCCACGAGTTGAATTTCTCAAACCTAATCCGGGCAACTCTTTGGTGTGGGCCGTCGGCTTCCAATCGGTCTAGAGAACCAGAGAGGATTCCTGAGCTATTGGCGCAATCCATGGAATTCCTAGACCAGCACATGCGGAGACTTGCCTCTGCGGTAGCCAGATGCTTTGCAATTGATCAACAACAGTAGTTGCCACACTAGAACGGTGCAGCTCATCCGTAGCCACGGATTGCGCTCACAACCACGGTCAGTGAGTGCGATTTTAAGCCAACACTATCGCGCGGCTCGCCTCGCTTATCCGACTCCGGAAGGGCCAGGAGGTTGCCGGAAGTAGCTTTCTGCATGCACTTGATGGCTTTTCCCAAAAGAAACAAAGAGCTTGCAAGCTGATCGCTTGTGGTATATCAGAGTACCTACTCTCTAGCGCTATATCTGGCTCCAAACCTCCTCGATGAGGGACTGGAGCGTCGTCTCACTGTGCTGGCAGAGCTGCTTTTCCAGACGAAACACTGCAAGCTTGTGTAAGGAGGACGCCTTGACTTTCACGAACAAGCCGGTCGGCACGGTGGCTTGCATCGCATTTCTCACCGGATCGATGTGGGCCCAGGGCGGCGCCACTGGCGCCATCAGCGGCGTAGTGCAGGACGCATCCGAAGCCGTCATTGCCGGCGCCAAGGTGATGGTGAAGAATGAGGCCACCGGCGAAGTGGTGCGCCAGGCGACGACCGAGTCCTCCGGCCTGTTCACGGCTACGCTGTTACCTGTCGGCACCTACACGGTGGAAGTAAACGCGACGGGCTTTCCCGTGACCAGGTTCCCGGGCGTCGTAGTGCGCATCACGGAGACGACTCGCATGACCGCGGTGATTAAGGCCGCAGTGGTGAAGGAAGTCGTCGAAGTGCAATCGCAGGTGGAGAACGTGAACACCACCGACGCCACCACGGGGGAGTCGCTGGGGTCCACCACCATTACGACTCTGCCGTTGGCGACCCGTAACTTCCAGCAGCTGCTTACGCTGTCGGCCGGCGCTTCTTCTGATCTGAACAACGCTTCGCAGTTGGGCCGTGGCAGCGTCTTCATCCACGTCAACGGCGGGCGGGAAGACAACAATAACTACCTGATCGAAGGCATCAGTGCCTCGGACTATGCCTTTGGCGAACTGACCTACACTCCTCTGCCCAATCCGGATGCCATTCAGGAGTTCAAGGTTTCGACCAGCCTCTACGACGCCTCGCAGGGACGCAATGGCGGTGGCAACATCAATGCCTCACTCAAGAGCGGAACCAACCACTTCCATGGCGACGTTTGGGAATACTTCCGCAATACCGCACTCGACGCCCACGACTACTTCCTGGGCAAGGTAGACATCAAGCAGAACATTTTCGGCGGCGACTTCGGCGGGCCGATCGGCAGGAACGCAAAGTTGGGCTTTTTCTACGTGAATTATCAGGGCACGCGGCAGCGCAGCGGCGCGTCCGCAGGCACGTTTATCAACAATCCCAATATGCCGATCCTGCCGGAGCGGCGCGACCAAACGACGCTGCTCAATACCTTCTTTAATTGTGCAAACTGTCCCGGCCCAGCAGCGACGGCGATCGATCCGGTCACGCTCGCCTTGCTGAATGTGCCAGGCACCCAGTTCGGCAGCGGCAACGGCGGCTTCCTGTTTCCCAGCATCCCGGGCACACCCGGGTTTACCAGCACTGCCAACGGTCCGGTGCTGAACACAGGGTCGCTGATTCTCACCCGCCCGGGCAAGTTCACCGATGACCAGTTCACCGCGAACTGGGACCGCGAATTCCGCGCCGGCAAGGATCATCTGTCAGAGCGCTTCTTCTGGTCCAACTCCGATACGTTTGAACCCTTTGGTGCCGACTCCTTTCAAATTCAAACCGGTGGTCCCGCGGCATCCAACAATCTGAACTTCCCGCTGGAGGTTCCCCTGCACGGCCGCTTCGGGAGCATCACGGAAACGCACCTGTTCGCCAATAACCTGGTGAACGAATTCCGCTTCGGCATCAACATCATCAGCGACAAACTGAATAACAAGGCGCCGATTACCGGAGCGCAGATCGGCATCAACCTGCCCACCGCCCAAGGTCGCTTGGGCGACCCGAACATGTACCGCCTGCAGTTTGGGAGCTGGGCGTTCGGCCCCTATCCCACACAGTTGCAGTCGGCATTGTCGGATAATTTCGTCTGGCTCGACACCGTGAGCTGGACGCACAAAGCGCACCAGTTCCGTTTTGGCGGGGAGGCGGACCGGGTCACGCTGCGGCGCAGCCTCCCGGTGGCAGATAACGGCCTGATCTTCTTCGCCGGCCCGGCGGGATTCGGTAGCGATTTTCAGAACTTTCTGGCAGGCTCCCCGTTCTTTGGCGAGGCGGGAGGAGGTGCAGGAAACCACGACTACCGCATCCCCGCCTACGCCTGGTTTGCGCAGGACGATTATCGCGCGACCAAGAGTCTGACCCTGAACCTGGGCTTTCGCAATGAGTTTCTGGGCGCTCCATATGATGAACTTTGCCATATCGGCAACACCAATCCGCTGCTGGCCAACACGACCGGGCAGCCGTTCATTTACCCGACCTGCGTCAACAAGTTCAAACTGGCGGGGCTTACAGGGACGCAACCGCATTCGGGTCTGAACAATAACTGGGCTTCGGTTTGGGAGCCGCGCATTGGCTTCGCTTATGCCTTGCCCGGACGGCACACGACGTCAATCCGCGGCGGCTACAGCATTTACAGCGTGCGTGAAGATCTGGGCGCAGTCGACAATCTTTCCTTCTCCGCGCCAATCTTCCCCATTGGAATTAACTTCCTGCCCGGTCCTGCCGGTGCGCCCAATGGCGGCTTAGCCAACTTATTTCAAGCGTGCAACCCGGCCACTCCACCTTGCGGCTTCACTACGGGGATACCACAGCTGGGCGAAGTGAGTGCCGCGAATAATTCCACCTTCGTGCCGCAGGCTGCCGCCTTCCAAGGCTTCTCGATCGCGGGTTGTCCGTTTTCGGTCCCCGAGCAATGCTTTCCCGTATTTTCCGGCAACATCGGCAGCCTGATTTCCCTAGCGGTGCCGCTGCACTGGGTGGCCGCCACGACGCAGCAATGGAATTTCACCATCCAGCGAGAGTTGGGCAAGGACTGGTTGCTGGAGGTGGGCTACGTGGGGACCAAGGGAACGCGCTTGCGCTCGACCTTCGATCCGGATCAAGCCACGCTGGCCACGAAGCAGAATCCGGTCACCATTACGGGAGCCGGCTGCGCCAATCTGCAAGCTCAGGGTCAGTCGTGTACGATCGTGGATTCGACGGCGGAGAATGCCGCCGCGCGAGCGCCGTTCCTCGGAATCGCCCCTCCGAACTTCGAGGAGTTTGCTCCCAATTCGGATTCCCATTACCACTCCTTGCAGGCGAGCTTGGCCCATCATTTGTCAAACGGCCTGTATTTCCAGAGCGGTTATACCTATTCCAAGTCAATGGACGACGTGTCAACCGCCAGTGTCGCTTTCGACACGCGCTTTAACAATCAGAACAACGCGCGCGATTCCCGAGGATTGTCAGATTTCGACCGCAGGCATCGCTTCGTAGCCAGCTGGGTTTACCAACTCCCGTTCTTCGCCACTGCCAGCGGTCTGACCAAAGGTGCACTGGGAGGATGGGAGGCCAGCGGCGTGCTGACCCTGCAATCGGGCACTCCCTTCACGGTCGTGGATCCGGCTGGTGGCAGTGCTTACGCCCTGAGCAGCCCGAACCTGGCGACGGCAACGTTCGGTTCTGGCTTTAGCTGCGGGAACGCTCTCAGCTCCGGCGGCATCACTTCGCGGTTAGCCAACTGGGTGAAGCCGAACGCGTACCAGACCAACGCGTTTGCACCGCTCTCCACCGGCGGAAACAGCGACGCGACCGTTTACGGCAACTCACCGCGCAACTGTATCATCGGACCACCGCAGAAGAATGTGGACTTCACTTTGGGCAAAGCGTTCAAACTGGGCGAGGGTCAAAACCTGCGCTTCCGGGCGGACTTCTTCAACCTGTTCAACCATCCGTCCTTCGCCAGTCCTTCAGCGGCGGTGGTTTCAGCTGCGGGCGGTTCTGCGCCCATTACGTCAGTCGTGGGTACACCAAGACTGATTCAGTTTTCCTTGAAGTATTCGTTCTGAGGAGGTCCCGGGCGCCCCGGCTGCTTGGTGTTTTGCGAGCAGGCTGGCGCCGAGTCGTCTCGATGGCGCGTAATCAGGCGAGGCAGATGTTGATAAGCTCCCTTCCCCAAAATTCGCAAAAATAAAATCGCGTTAGGATGCCCTACAAATGACTTTCTCAGTTTTCCTAGATATTTTCTATCCCCCTAATTTTCGCTGTTTTGAGAGAAATGGACTTTTTCAACATCCACAGATAAAGCTCAGAACTCCGTCGTGAGTGCAAAAGCGATGTTTCGCCACTTGCCGTTCAATTGATTCTGAAGGAATCACGTAGTGAACTCCTACTCAGGGGCTTGACTGACTCTGCCGACGTGCCACGTGATCTATAATCCATCGACATGCCGGCCTTTGCATACGGCATCCTTGGAGCCGGATGGCTCATTTGGATGACGCCATTCTTGCTTGCTAAGCGAAGTTCCCAACCAAGAGAATTGGACCGGCGCGCGCGCTGGGGCATCTTGCTGGTAGCTATCGCCTATTCGATTTTAGGGCAGAACAAGTTCTGGGAGAGATCTGTGCCCGGTTGGCGGATTGCGCTTTCCATCATCTTTTTCTTGCTCGCAGGCCTCCTTTCCTGGACCGGTGTGCGCGCCCTCGGACGCCAGTGGCAAATTGATGCTGGTCTCAGCTCCGATCACGAACTTGTGATGTCGGGACCCTATCGCCTGGTCCGGCACCCTATCTACACATCCATGCTTTGCATATTGTGTGGTACAGGTTTCCTGATTACACCCCTGCCATTCCTGCTGCTCTCCGTACTGGTATTCGCAATAGGCACCGAGATCCGCGTGCGGATCGAAGATAGGCTGCTTGTATCGCGTTTTGGCGATCGGTTCCGGGAGTATCAGCGCAACGT
>Ga0070699_100003863_pt1 | contig 13243 bp, 10 predicted proteins | sample KBSK1503metaG_FD_65473 | JGI IMG/M metagenome (GOLD analysis project Ga0070699, IMG submission 65473) | Corn, switchgrass and miscanthus rhizosphere microbial communities from Kellogg Biological Station, Michigan, USA - KBS K1-50-3 metaG | ecosystem: Host-associated > Plants > Roots >...
AGGGGTTAGGGGTTAGGGGTTAGGGGTTAGGGGTTAGGGGTTAGGGGTTAGGGGTTAGGGGTTAGGGGTTAGGGGTTAGGGGTTAGGGGTTAGGGGTCAGGGGTCAGGGGATAGGGGTTAGGGGTCAGGGGTCAGGGGTCAGGGGAATAGGGGAGGGGGTGTCTCAGGGAAAGGCGGGCGGGGCTGAATCCTAGACAGCCCTAACCCCCCTAACCCTATTCCCTAACCCCTAACCCCTAACCCCTAACCCCTTCAGGTTCAGAGTTACCAGACGAATCTAACAGCTACCTCGCCCTGCTGCTTCGGCTGTGCGGTCAGGATCTGGCCGAACGTCGCTGCCCGCGCGTTGGTCTGATACGTGCTGCCGACGCCGCCCAGGTTTGTGCGGCCGAACACGTTGAACAGCTGGCCGATCACTTCGATCCTCCTGCCGCCGCCGATGAGGATCGCCTTGCTGGCGCGCAGGTCGAGGCGATAGAGCGTATTCGTGTCGATCTGGCTCTCGGGAATTGGAGCCAGGTTCAACGTCGCACGATACGCGTTGACGGCTGCGATCATCGCCGCGTTGTCCCGGTTGCCCATGTTCTTCGTCGTACCAGGGACGTAGTCGGTCGTTGCGATGCCGTCTCCGTTGAGGTCTACGCCGGCGCGGGCGCTGAACGGCGTTGTCGTCCGGAAGTTGAAGATGGTGCCGATGATGACGTTTGCCGGCAGCTGGAACCCATCACTGATGACGAGTGCGTGCCGGCGGTCGGCGTTCTGCGGCCCGAGGTCAAAATTCGGGTTGTAGTAGTCGGTGATCGCGCCCCCCTGCAAGATGCCCACGGCGTCATTGGCGCCGTAGTTGCCGTCCTGCTTCGCCAGCGTGTAGGAGATCTGGTACTGGTAGCGATGCGACAACCGCTTCTCGAGGCGGACGAGCAGCGCTTTGTAGGTCCACTCGCCGACTGGATCGGTCGAGACGATCTGCCCCCACTCGGGCAAGGGCCGCACGCCGTTCCTTGGTGTGTTGATGTTCTCCGTCGTCAGATAATCCGTGGCTTTCTGATAGACGCTGTCGACGTTGATCGCGGTGTCGGACATCAACTGCTGCGAGAAGCCCGCCGTGTAGGTCTGCACCGGTGCGTTCACGAGGTCGTTGTTCAGGATGTTGACGTTCGGCGGTGCTGTGGACGCGAACGACGCGGGGTCGCGCCCCTGGTACGGATCGGGATAGCTCGGATTGTTGATGATGATGCTGTTCTGCTTCAGCGCCGTAATCTCGTTGCCCTGCGTGGCGTTCGTGATGTTCGTGTACACGAGGCCGTATCCGCCGCGGACCACGGAGCGCCCGTTGTTGCGGACGTCCCATGCCACGCCGGCGCGCGGACCGAGGTTGTTCTTGTCGCCGCGCGACGCGAAATCGACATACGGCAGCGGGCGCGGATATTCGGCCTGTGTGTGGTGCTCATCCCAGACGCCGGTCTGGATGTCGTACCGGAGACCCAGGTTGAGCGTGACGCCGGACAGCGGCTTCCACTCGTCCGAGACGTACGCCGCGTAGGTGTGGCTGACAATGTCGCGGAACACGTTCGGGAACGCCGCCGTGAACTGCGTCGGAGCCGTGAGCGAGTTGAAGCTGAAGCTCGGGTTGAGCGGATCGAAGAACTGATCGCGACCGAACGTCCACGTGCCGGGATTACTGGCCGCCCACTCGTGCGTCGGGAAGAACTGGATGCTCCCGCCGACCTTCCAGTTGTGGCTGCCCGCGCTGATCGTCAGCGTTTCCTGTGCCTCCGTGAACGTCGTCATCGTGCCGGTGCGACACGGCCACAGGCACTGGTTGTTGCCCCAAATCAGGCTCGGAAACCGGTACTGCAGTGTGCCGATGTACCGGCCGCCACCGAGCGACGCCGGCATCGTGACGACGTTGTTCAGCACGTTCGCCGGCGTGTAGTCCTTGTTCTGGTAGTTGCGATCCGAAGCGGTCGCGCGCATGAAGTAGAACTCATTCAGCACGCGGTTCGACAGCACCCATGTATGACCGATCGCATGCATGTCGCGCGGGATCAGGTTGTCGAGGTTGCTGAACGACGAGCTCGTGCCGCCGCAGTTGCTGCAGAAGAACTCGGTGTGCTGGTTGACGTAGCGATAGAACAGGTTCTGCTTCGTGTTCATCTGGTAGTCGCCGCGGACGAACGCGATGTTGGTGAACGAGCCGCCCTCGAAGCTGCCCGCCAGGCTCGGATAGAACTGCACCGGCGCAGGCACGGTGAAGAACGAATGCTCTCGCGTCCGCTCGAACGTCGCGAAGTAGTGCAGCTTGTTCGGGATGATCGGACCGCCGAGCGCGGCGCCGAACTGATGCCGCTTATACCGTGGGTCGGCGCGACCGGCATCGATCTGCTGCTGAGTGAAGATGTCGTTGCGGTTCATCTTCTGGTTGCGGAAGAACTCGAAGGCTTCACCATGCAGCGTGTTGGTGCCGCTCTTCGTCACGATATTCACCACGCCGCCCACGCGCTGGCCGTACTGGGCGGGGAGCTGGGTCGTATGCACGGCGAACTCGCGGATGGCCGCCTCGGGAATGTCATGCCGCTGCTCGCCGCTCTTGTTCACCGAGTTCGAGAGCCCGTCCACGAGGTACGTCGTCGCGCTCGTCGTGACGCCGGCGCCGACGTTCGTGGCGTTTCGTTTTGCGCGAGTCGTGTCCACCGCGACGCCCGGCAGGAGCAGCGACAGCGACAGGGCGGTGCGATCCTGCATGGGGAGCGTCTCAATCTGCTCCGTCGTGATGACGGTGGAGACCGACGACTTGCTGGCCTCGATGATTGGCGCTTCGCCCGTGACGGTCACCGACTCCTGGAGGGTCGATAGCGCGAGCTGGAAATCGCGAATGTAGTCCTGGCCAACCTGCAGGGTGACGTCTTTGACCTCCACCATCTGGAAACCGGGAAGGTCCGTCGTGATGTTGTAACGGCCGGGATTCAGCCCACCGACGCGGAACTTGCCGTCCGCTTCAGTAACACTTGTGCGGACCGTGCCGCTTTCCGCATTGGTAACAGTGAGGGTGACGCCTGGAAGGACTCCGCCCTGTGAATCGGTAATCGTGCCTGAAACTGAAGCGCTTGCCGCCTGCGCCATAGCAGGAGCGGTGGACGCGAGCAGGACCGCCGGCAGAAACAGAGCCAGCTGAAGGACCCGCGATCGAAGAAAAATTCGAAGCATTGCATCTCCTCGTAAACACCCGGGCGTGTCAAAAACGCCCGGGCGACTAAGGCCGAACACCGGACCAGGAGTTACAGCGTGATGGATTAGAGCCTGGATAGCCTGAGCACGCTACATGTTGTATGCCAGTGCCGTCAACCCAAAACCACAATTGCGCAGAGACTTACCGCCATTTGAGATGCCGTGGGCACTCCCATGATCCAAGAACCCGGGAGGCATCCAAACCTCTGAATCCGGGGCCGGTGTAAGCTTCCGCCGCGATGAGAACTGCACTCAGCGTCCTGGCGTTGACCGCCGCGGTTGCGGCAGCCGCCCCCGGCAGCCCCCATTGGCCTCTGCGCGCCGTGATTGAGGTCTGGATCGACGGGCGGGATGCGCCCCCTGGAGGAGATCGACTGGTCGAGCGGGCGATGCAGACCTGGACGAAGGCTGGCGACGGACGACTGACGCTTCAACGAACTCTGATCCGCACCGAGGCGGAGATCCAGGTCTTCTTCGTCCGCGACGGTGGGAACTACGGCGAGACGCGGCCGCGCCTCGATCCAAAGACGGGCCTGATCGACCGGGCGGATGTGGCCATCGCGGCCGACGTGCCCGTGGAGCCTCTCACAAAACAGATCGTCGCGTATCTCACGGCCCTCCACGAGCTCGGACATGCGCTCGGCCTCGAGCACACGACGAATTTCAGCGACATCATGTATCTGTTCCGCCGCCCCGAGGACGCTCCCAGATACTTCGGCAACTACCGCGCGTTGCTGCGTTCGCCTGACGACATCGGCAGCGCGACGGCGACCGGGCTCTCCGCCGACGACGTGAAGGCGCTGAGAGATCTCTACCAGTAGAATGATTTCCGTTAACACCTCGAAGCACACGGAAACCAAAGATGGGTTTCCGTGACCTTCGCGATTTTCGTGACCTTCGTGGTTACTCTTTTACAGGAGTTTGAATAAATGAGACTTGGGTTTCTGGCCGCGGCCGCCGGCGCGCTCGTCGCGCTGTTCATCGCGAACCCGGCGACCGTTGGCGCGCAGGGAAAAGGGATGGCGGCCCTCGCGCAGGACCCGGCCTGCTCCACGACGAAGATTGCTGCCGCGGGCGGTCCGATGCCGAAGGGGCAGAACACGATTGTGATGCGCTACCTCGGCGTCTCGAACTATGAGCTGGCGTATCGGGATCAGGTGATCCTGTTCGACACCTTCTATTCGCGCGTGTGGCCCGCGAGGCCGCTCGGCGTCCTGCCGGCCGACTTCGAGCGCGCGAACGCTGTGTTCTTCGGCCACGGCCACTGGGATCACATCGCCGACGCGCCCGAAGTCGCCAGGCAGACGAAGGCAAAGATGTACGGGGGCCCTCCAACCGCCGAGTGGCTCAAGATGAACGGCGTTCCGGAGGCGCAGGTCGTGACGTGGAAGGGCGGCGAGAGCCAGAAGTTCAACGGCTTTACCGTCCAGGCGATCCACGCGCGGCACGCAGGTGGCCGCCCCGAGCCGGTGAACAAGCTGATGACGCTGTACGGGCAGCTCGTGCCGGAGTTCTATGGCCGCCCGCAGACCGAGGAGGAAAAGGCCGGGACGCAGCGGCTGCAGCGGCGCGGCGCCGGCGGTCCGCGGATCGACAGCGAGGGCACGCTGACCTATCTGATCGCCTTCGATAACGGCTACAAGATCGCGTACACCGACACCGCGGGGCAGATCTCCGCCGAGCAGAAAGCGGCGTTCGCGAACATTCCGCGCACGGACATCGGCATCGTCGCGTACACGGGGCGGTTCAACACGACGAGGCAGAACGAGGAGTCGATGCCGATCGTGGCGACCTTCAAGCCGCGCATCGTCCTTCCCAGCCATCACGAGGACGAGACAGGCGTCGGGGCGCATTTCGACATGCCCATTTATCCGTTTGGCATCGCCGTGCGCGACAAGTTTCCCGACGCGCAGACGATCGATCCGCTCTATCTCTCGGCGCTCTGCTTCGACACACAGTCAAGGGAGTTCTTCGTTGGGAGATGAGACAATTCCCAATATCCAACTCCCAACTCCCAAGGCGACAGAACTCCCAACTTCCAACTCCCAAGGCCGCGCTTTGGCTCTCGAGCGCAGGCCGCGTAGCATGGAAACAACGTGATCATGAAACTATCGTTCTGGGTCGCAATCGTAATTGTTCTCGCGCTCTCGGCCGCCGCATGTGGCGGTTCCGACAGCAGCACGTCACCATCCGCGCCGACGCCGCCGTCGGCCCCGTTCTCTCAGCCCGATATCATTCTAGGCACTGGAGCCACTGCGACGCAGGGCCGCACCATCATGGTGTCGTATACCGGATGGCTGTACGATCCCACGAGACCCGAGTCGAAGGGGACCCAGTTCGATTCCTCGTCGAACTTTTCGTTCGTACTTGGCGTGGGCAATGTCATCCGAGGATGGGATCTGGGCGTCGTCGGCATGAGGGTCGGCGGGCTGCGGCGCCTGACGATCCCACCGGATCTCGCCTATGGATCGGCGGCGCGCACCGGCATTCCGGCGAACTCGACGCTCGTGTTCGACGTCATGCTCTTGAACGTGAATTGATGAAAACGGCGGCGCGTCAGCGCGCTGCGCCTCCGCTGGCGCGCTCGGTGTCGAGTTGGCGCAGTTTCACCGTGTACGAGATCGGGACAGACTTCGGGGTGAAGCACAAGTGTTCGTCACACGCCTGGTAGTCGAGCGTGCCTGAGATTGTCACCGAGTCGACAGAAGCGAGTTTCGGCCGCGCCTCGCGTGAGGCATCGATGGCCACGTCCGCCAGCAATCGAAACGGCTTCTGATACACCTGCACTCGTTCCTTTAGGGGCGCAAACACGTACGTTTCCGACGCCGGATATCGTACTGGGCGTACCATCACCACCGGATTCGGATCGAGGCGGACGGCGATCACCTTGTAGCTGTGCGGCCCTGGCGCGTACACATGGATGCCGCTATGCGGCACGACGTCGAATACCAGTGAGAAAAGCGATCCTGGAGCCACGATCTCATCGCTCGCGTAGGTCGTCACGTCGAGTTGATCGCTTGAGATGCGACGCGCTGTGACCGCCGCGCCGGCCTCACCGAGTTTCAACATGATGTTCGAGACCGTGGTGCGCTCCTGGTACGCCTCCTCGAAGAACTTTGCGGTCACCGCGCCGCGCGTGTTGAGAACGAAGGTCCCTGGAAACGGGATGCCGTAGTCGGTGCTGGCGGCTTCGACGGTCGTGTTCAGAATCCCGTATTTCTTGATCGTCGCGGATCCGGCATCGGAGAGCAGGGCATAGGTGATCCCGCGGCGCTTGGTGAAGTCCGCCAGGATTGCCGGCGAGTCATACGTGATGACCGCAAGGCCGAGGCCACGTGATTTGATCTCCTCCGCGCGTGATTGCAGCTCGAGCATCTGCGTCTTGCAGTAGGGGCACCAGTCAGCGGAGCGGGAGAAGACGAGCATCAGCCCATTCGGTCCCATCAACGAATCTCGTGTCCACGTGTGCCCGCGCTGATCGACGAGTCGGAAATCGGGAGCGGCCTGTCCGATCTGCGGTCCAAGTCTCATCACGTCGATTTTTGCGGGGGTCTGCGCCGCGATCGAGACTGTGACGAGAAACGTAAATATCAACGGGCCGAACAGCCGTCTCTCCATGTGTGTATCGTAGCGCAGCCGTGTTCCGAGCCGCTCTATACTGTTGCGATGAAACATACCTCCCGACTCCTTCTTGCGTTCGCGCTGGCGGCGGCGACGCTATCGACCGGGGTCTCTGCCCACTTCAAGCTCGTGCAGCCTGCGTCGTGGCTCATCGAAAGCGACCGCGGCGATCCGCAAAAAGCGGCGCCCTGCGGCGGCACCAACACCGATTTCGGCAAGCCGAGCTACATCGTCAGCAAGGTGACCGGCGGCCAGAAGCTGCACATACAGGTGCAGGAAACCGTCTATCATCCGGGCCACTATCGCGTCGCACTGGCGGTGAATTCGCCCACGGAGCTCCCCCTCGACCCCGAGGTCACGACGATGGACACCGACAGAGGGCCGCGGTCCGTGTCAGCCAGGATCCAGAACCCATCACAGGTGCCGGTACTCGCCGACGGCCTCTGGCCCCACACCGCGCGAGTCGACGCGCCGTTCGAAACGGACGTTCAACTCCCTAACATCAATTGCAGGAAGTGCACGCTCCAGGTCGTGCAGTTCATGGCGGAACACGCCGTCAACAATCCCGGAAACTTCACATATCACCATTGTGCGGAGCTGCAGATCACCGCCGATCCTGCGAAGCCCCTCGATAAGGGGTGGCCATCCGAACGTTGATGCTGGAGGATGCCATGCACACATTGCGAATCGCGGCACTGAGCGTTGTGGCGGCCGCCGCTGCGTGGGGTTGCGGCAGCAACCCGGACGGGCCGAGCCAGACCAACAATCGCATGACCTTCTTCGTCACGAGCGCGACGAGCATGACGGGAAATCTCGGTGGATTGCGCGGGGCTGATGCGACGTGTCAGCGCCTTGCCACGGCAGTCGGGGCGGGGAGCAGGACGTGGCGCGCATACCTGAGCGCGGACCAGGATCCCGACAACGGCAATAGACCAACAGACGCGCGGTCGCGAATCGGCGCCGGTCCATGGGTCAACGTGAACGGCGTGACCGTGGCCAGCTCGTTGGCCGATTTGCACAGCAGAACGGGCAACGCCGACGTATTCATCACCGAACAGGGTCAAAAAGTAAACGGTCAGTGGGCCGGGTCGCCGAGTCCGGTGCAGCACGACATTCTGACCGGGTCCAATGCGGACGGCACCCTCATGCCTGGGCTGACGTGCACCAACTGGACATCTGGAGCCGCGGATGTCACGGGACAGGTCGGCCACTCCGATGGCCTTGGGCCGGGTGGGAGCACCGCGGGTGCGTTGTCGTCATGGAACTCAGCCCACGCAAACGCCAATTGCAGCGACACTGCACCCCGCGGCGGCGCTGGCCGCTTATATTGCTTCGCGCGAAACTAAGGAATGTTCGCGGCGTACACGACGCCCCTCAATAAGGCAATAACGTCGGCGTGAGAATTATCGAACAGGCGCTGGGCCAGCACGACGGCTGCTCATGAACCCGATTGTGCTGTTGGCGTACGTGCAGAGCTGCGTCAGTTCGGATCGAGCTCCATGGCCCGACGACTCGCACGAAGAGACGACCGCGAATTCCTAGCCGTCGTCTTGCATGGTAGGCTGCGGTAGTTGATGACAGCGGTCCGCCGCCACCTCACCGCGATCGGAATCGGCTACCTGCTGTTCCAGGTCTCGGCCTTCGCCATGTCTCCGTTCGCCGCCTGTTGCGCCGTCGCTGCACGGGCCGCGGTCGACGACGATGTGTGCTGCAAAGGCATGGCGCCAGGACAGATGTGCCCGTTGCACAAGCATCGTCAGGCGCCGAAAGACACCGCGCATCACGATGAAGCGCCTTCCCGTTCCGCGGTCCGCAGCAGCTGCGCGCCGGTCGATCCCGCGCTGATTTCCTTCGCTTTCGGCCTCGGCATCCTGCCGGAGGCGGTTTCCGTCGACGTACTCACTGTTTCGATTCCCGTTCCGGCGAGCCACGCCACGGTCACCCATCGTTCGCGCTCGCTCGACCCTCCTCCACCTCGCGCCTAAGGCGCTCGGAAATCCCAAATCCCAAATCCCAAATCCCAAGGTCCAAATCCCATGTCCGACTGAGGTCGGGTACGGGCGGGGGAGTTCCACATGTTTCGGAAAGTCGTGGTGTTGCTGTGTCTGCTGGGCGTGTTCTTTCGCCCGGGCAGCGCGGGCGCGCAGCAACTTGTCGCATCGGCGTCGGTGAGCGGTACGGTCCGCGATTCGTCGGACGCGGTCGTTCCGTCGGCTGAGGTCCGGTTGCGAAACGTCGGGACGAATCAGTTGTTCGAGCGCGTGACCGACGACCTCGGCCGCTACCGCTTCGTGTCGGTGCCGGTCGGGACGTACGATCTGACGGCAGGGGCGGCCGGTTTCGCGACGGCGCGTACCCGTCTGGAGCTGACAATCGGGAAGAGTGTTGACGTGTCGTTGTCCTTGATGGCCGCGGGGGTCTCTCAGAGCCTCGAAGTCACTGCAGATGCGCCGCTCGTCGAGGTGACGAGGACTCCCATATCGGACACGATTGCGCCCGGCGACATCGAGACGCTGCCGCTCAACGGCCGAAATTATCTGGACCTCGCGCTGCTTGCGCCGAACGTGTCGAGGACGAACACCCGCAGCAACGAACGATTCGCCGAAACGTCGGCGGTCCCGGGCACCGGGATCTCCGTGTCGGGACAGCGCAACCTTGCGAATACGTTTATCGTCGACGGCCTGTCGGCCAACGATGACGCGGCGGATCTGTCCGGCACGTACTTCAGCGAGGAAGTGATTCGCGAGTTCCAGGTGATCACATCGGGAGGCACCGCTGAATTCGGCCGCGCGTCGACGGGGATCATCAATGTCGTCACGCAGTCCGGCACTAATCAGTATCGTGGGCGCGCGTACGGGTTCTTCCGCAACGGCCGCGTCGACGCACGCAACGCGCTCGCGACCCGCAAGGATCCGCTGACGCAGAGTCAGTACGGCGTCACGTTTGGCGGTCCCGTCGTGAAGGATCGGACGTTCTGGTTTGCGAACGTCGAGCGCACGCAGCAGGATAAAAACGGGATTGTCACCATCACGCCGGCAAATGTTGCGGCGATCAACGGCGCAATGGCCGCCGCGGGCTATCGCGGACCGGCAGCGGCGACCGGCGAGTTTCTCACCGGATACGACACGACCAACGTCTTCGCGCGCGTCGATCACTCGGTCGCCTCGTCACGCCTTCAGCTTCGCTTCAGCGGGTACACCGTCGCGAGCGACAACGCACGCGGCGTGGGCGGGCTGAACGCAACCAGCCGCGGCACGCGGCTGCTCGATACCGATCGGATTGGCGCCGGCACGTGGCAGCTGACCCCGTCGAACGCGGCGGTCGACGAGTTGCGGGTGCAGTGGACGCAGAGCCGGCTCGACGCTCCCGTCAACGACCCGATCGGGCCCGCCGTTGCCATCTCAGGTGTCGCGAATCTCGGGACGTCCACGTCGTCGCCAACAGGGCGCGATCTCGAGTCGTGGCAGATCGCCGACACGTTCACGCGACAACACGGGGGTCATTTGGTCAAGGCGGGCGCCGATTTCCTGTACGACGCCGTGACGATCGAGTTCCCCGGCGCCGTGCAGGGGTCGTACACGTTTACGTCGCTCGCCAACTTCCAGCGCGGCGCGTACCAGCAGTTTCAACAGGCGTTCGGGCAGCCGGCGTTCTCGCAGTCGAACCCGAACCTCGGCGTGTTCGTGCAGGATGAATGGACGGCCCGCCGCGACCTCACCGTGACCGGCGGCCTCCGCTACGACGTGCAGCGGCTTCCGAAGCCGATTCACCTGGATGCGAACAACGTGTCGCCACGCCTGGGCGTCGCGTGGGCGCCAGGCGATCGCCGGACGGTGGTGCGCGCCAGCGGCGGGGTCTACTTCGATCGCATCCCGCTGCGCGCGACATCAAACGCGCTGCAGCGCGACGGCATTCGGTACAAGGTGGCGGTGTTGTCGTTTGGAGAAGCGGCGGCGCCGGCATTTCCGGGCGTGCTGCCGGCATTTCCCGGAGGGGTTCTCACCGCAATCACCGCGATCGATCCGCGCATCCAGAATGGGCGCAGTGAGCAGGCTGCCGTGCAGGTCGAGCGCGCGCTCGGCCGCGCCATGTCCGCATCGGCGGGGTATTCATACTTGCGCGGACACGCGATCATCATGCAGCGCAACGTGAACGTGCCGACGCTGACGGCGGCGCAGGCGGCAGCGCTGGGTGTGCCGAACCTTGGACGGCCGGATCCCACCTTCGGCAATATCAGCCGGTACGAGTCGATTGGCGATTCGTGGTTCAACGGCGTGAGCCTCTCCTTGAATGCCCGCGCCGCGACGTGGGGCAGTGTTCGCGCGTCGTACACGCTCTCACGCGCGCTTGATACGTCGGGTAACGCCTTCTTCAGCACCCCCCAGAACAACTTCGATATCGGCGCCGAGAAGGGGCCGTCCGACAACGATCAACGGCACCGAGTCGTGATCAGCGGGGTAGCGGGCGCCGAGGGAAGCCGACTGTCGCGTGCCCTCGGCGGGATCCAGCTCGGTTACCTGGTTTCGTTTGCCACCGGCGTTCCGTTCAACGTGGTCGCCGGGAGCGATCTCAATAACGACACGACGAACAACGATCGCCCGGCCGGCGTGTTGCGAAACAGCGCGCGGCAGTCGTCGACCTCGTCTGTCGATCTGCGTGTCTCGCGTGTCTTTGCGATGCCGCGGAAGGGAAGAGTCGAGATCCTGGTCGAGGCGTTCAATGTGTTGAATCGCGTCAACATCCTCGCGGTCAACAATACGTTCGGTACGGGGACGACGCCGCTCGCAAGCTTCGGCCAGCCGACGCTCGCCGGCGACCCGCGACAGTTGCAGGCGGGGATACGATGGAGTTTCTGACCACGAAAATCCGTCATCTGACCGCGGCCGCCGCGATGATCTTCAGCTCCGTGTCGGCGTTACGAACGCACTTCGGTTGAGGCGCGTGGAACTGTGAGCGCGCGGAAGCGTATACTCGCGAGAATGTTTCGCGGACTGCTTGCGTTGGGCCTCGCCATCTGCGTCACCGGCGCGCCGGTGGCGACGGATCTCTGCCAGGCCGTGTGCGCGACTCGTTCCGCGGATGCCGCGAGCCACTCGGAAGGCGCGCATCACAGCTGTCATACCGAAGCACCCGCGCCCGGCGTCTCGCTGATCGCCGTGCACGCGTGCGGTCACACCGACGCGCTTCCTGGATTCGATCGACCCGAACACGTGAGCTTATCGTTCACGATCGTGCCGACCCTCACCATCATTGCTCCCGCGATGCACGCCGCCGCGGGCGGTGGCGCGCCAACACAACTCAGCCCGCCTCTTCTCGTCGCGTCGAGCTCGCAGCTTCGCGTCTAGCCACACCCCTCTCGGGGTTCGTTTTTCATTTCGGGAGAGAGGGTTCATGTACAGCCGTCGTTTCTTGCCGCGCCTCGCGGGCGCGGTGGCAATTGCTTTATGGGGAAGTGCTCCGTCGGTGAATGCCCAGTCGGGGCCATCGCCAGTGCCGGAACAACACGAGCACGAAGCGGCCCAGGCCGCCGACGAGCAGGCGGGCCACGACATGGGGTCGATGGCCCGGGAGGGTTCCGGGACCTCGTGGTTGCCTGACGAGACACCGATGTACGCGCTTCACCGCGACGCCAATGGCTGGACGCTGATGGGACACGGCAACGCGTTTCTGCAGTACCTCGATGAGAACGGTGCACGCGGTACGAGTCAGACCGGCAGTATCAATTGGGTGATGGGAATGGCGAGTCGATCGGCAGGCGGCGGCCGCCTCACGCTGCGCGCCATGGGGAGTCTCGAGCCGTGGACGATTCGCGGCTGCGGCTATCCGGACCTGCTGGCCAGTGGCGAAGTCTGTAAGGGAGCGGCGATTCACGACCGGCAGCATCCGCATGACCTGTTCATGGAACTCGCGGCCGATTACGACCGCCCGGTCGCCCGAGGTATTCGAGTCCAGCTCTATGCGGCGCCGGTTGGGGAGCCGGCGCTCGGCCCGGTTGCGTTCATGCACCGCCTCTCGGCGATGCCGAATCCGCTCGCGGCCATCACGCATCACTGGTTCGATGCCACGCATATCGCATACGGCGTCGCGACTGGAGGCCTCTATGGAGACCGCTGGAAGGCGGAGGCATCGCTCTTCAACGGCCGGGAGCCGGACGAGAAGCGTACGAATTTCGATTTTGCGGCACTCGATTCGTGGTCGGCCCGCGTCTCGCTCAAGCCCGCGAAGCGGTGGTCGCTGCAGGTCTCCGGAGGACATCTGACTGCGGCGGAGACCGGCGATGCCGGCGGCCCGCGCGTCGACGTGAATCGGGTCACGGCCTCCGCCATCTACCATCGGATGCTGGGTGACGCAGGCGTGTGGGCCAGCACGATTGGGTGGGGCCGCAACGCCGAGG
>Ga0070699_100003866_pt1 | contig 13238 bp, 10 predicted proteins | sample KBSK1503metaG_FD_65473 | JGI IMG/M metagenome (GOLD analysis project Ga0070699, IMG submission 65473) | Corn, switchgrass and miscanthus rhizosphere microbial communities from Kellogg Biological Station, Michigan, USA - KBS K1-50-3 metaG | ecosystem: Host-associated > Plants > Roots >...
GCGAGCGCCGGGCGTCCTCGTCGAACTCCAGGATCTTGGGCATTTACTACCTCAACCTACGGTTGGATCGAGTTCTCAGTCAGCGTGCCGACACGCTCCGGCGGCAGAACCGCCGGAGCGCGTCAGTACGACTACTTGTCGATGACGGCGAGTACGTCGCGCGCGGAGAGCACGAGGTACTCCTCGCCCGCGTACTTCACCTCGGTGCCGCCGTACTTGCTGTACAGCACCACGTCGCCGACCTTGACATCGATCGGCACGCGCTTGGTTCCCGCATCGTCGAAGCGACCCGGGCCAACCGCAAGGACTTCGCCCTCCTGGGGCTTCTCCTTGGCGGTGTCCGGGATCACCAGGCCGGACGCCGTGGTCTGCTCGGCTTCGAGCGGGCGCACCACGATCCGGTCTTCGAGCGGCTTGATTACTACCTTGGTGGCGGTCGTCACGATCTGACCTCCCCCTCCGGAAAGGCTATTGGCGAGTCGTTGCTAGAGAGGGCGAGCGTGGCGGCCTGCCGTCGCGGGTGTCAGACTGCCTCGTCGCATTAGCACTCTACTTCAGTGAGTGCTAATCCGGAACAGTAGTGTCCCCGGGCGGGCACGTCAAACGAGCGAGCGGGGCAGCAATCGGATTGTTTCGCTCTCCGTACACGAGTGATTACTAGGAGCTACTAGAGTTGTCCGGTCCCCGGTGCCAGCGGGACCGAACTGCCGAATGAACGGCAGAGCCACCGGGATGGGCAACCCCTTCTGAAGGAGCATCATGGATCAGCCGGGAAACCACATCCTGCTTCGCGGAAATCAGCCGGCCGCCGCCGACCGCATGCGCGAGCTGCTCGCTCGCACGGTACAGGACCACGTCGCCGACCAGAGGTCGAACGCAGGGGCGCTTGAAGATATCCGGCAGCGGATGGAAGGGCTCGAGTGGCTGGTGAAAGAGGTGCGCGAGCGGGAGATTCCCGGCGTGACGGCCCTGCTGGACACCCTGGCCGGGCACCTTGAGGAGACGACCCAGCGGCCGCCGCAGTGGGCCGAGTCGCTGGCCGAGCACATCGAGGTGCTCCGCGCCCAGGTGGCGCCGGTGGCCGAGCTGCACTCGCTGTGGGCCGACCTGGGCACCGTCTCGGAGAACGTCGAGCACGCCCTGCCCCAGCTGCAGGCGGTCTGCGACACCGTCGGCCAGGCCATGGAGGCGCTGCAGACGCAGGACGACCGGCTGACCAAGCTGCACCAGAGCGTGAGCAAGCTGCAGCAGAGCATGGAGTCGGCGGCGGGCCGGTTCAGCCGGCTCGACAACGCCATCGCCGGGCTCGCGCAGCGCACCGGCCAGCTGGACAAGGAACTCTCGGCGGTCAAGGGGCGCGCCGAGGTGAGCTTCGGCGCGCTGGCGACCAAGGTGGATCAGAGCGCGGAGGCCACCACCCGCCAGCTCACCCAGTCGATGGCGGCGATGACCGCCACGGTCGACGGCCTGGCGGACAACGTGGCGGGTGTCGGCGGCCAGGTCGACCTGCTCGGCGGGCAGGTCCAGGTGGTGCACGGCCGGATCGAGCGGCTGGACGAGCGGCTGGCGGACACCGACGACAAGCTGGGTTCGGTGGACGCCAGGCTGACCGCGGCCGACGACAAGCTCGGCGCGCTGGACACCAGGCTGATCGCCGCCGACGGGAAGCTCGGGTCGACCGACGCCCGGGTCGCCGCCCTGGACACCAGGCTGGAGCGCCTGGACGAGCGCCTCGACGACCAGTACGACCGGGTGAGCGCCATTGACCACACGCTCGGCTCCACCGACACCAAGCTCGGCGCGATCAGCACCACCCTGTCCGCCACCGACACCAGGATCGGTGCGGCCGAGGCCGCGCTGGTCGGCGTCGACACCAGGCTCGGCGCGCTCGACACCAGGATGGAACGGCTCGACGACCGGCTGGGAGAGCACGGCCGCGGGCTCACCTCGGTCGATGGCAAGCTCGGCACGGTCGCGGGCCGCCTCGGCCCGGTGGACAGCAAGCTCAGCGCGCTGGACAGCAGGCTCGGCACGGTCGACGGCAAGGTCGGCACGCTGGGCGGCCGGCTCGACGGGCTGGACGGCAGGCTGGAGGGCGTGGGCGCCAGGATCGAGGGCCTCGGCGACAGATTCGGCAGCCTGGACGGCAAGCTGGAGACCGCGAGCGGCCGGTTCACCGACGTCAGCGGCAGGCTGGAGTCGCTGGGCCAGCAGGTGGCCGCGGTCAGCGGCCGGGTCGACGAAGTGGGCGGCCAGCTCACCGACCAGCTCGAGCCGCTCGCTGACGAGCTGCGGTCCCGGCCGGGACATATCGAGATGCAGGACACGCTGGCGAAGATCGTGGACGCCGCTCAGAGCGACGTGTCCACCCAGCTCGGCTCGCTGGAGGAAACCGTGCTGACCCTGGCCGAGGCCCTGCTGCGGCCGCACCCGCCGCAGGTCCCGGCGCCGAGGGAGGGCAGCCGGGAGGGCAGCCGCATCTGACCGCGCAAGCCGCGCCTGAGCGCCGTGGCATGGGCGCCGTGGCATGGGCGCCGTGGCATGGGCGCCGTGGCATGGGCGCCGTGGCATGGGCGCCGTGGCCTGGGGGGATATCGTGTGCGATATGTCCCAGGTGTCGTTGGCGCGGGTATACGCGGAGAAGCTGGACGCGGACGATCCGCTGGCCGGGTTCCGCGACCGGTTCGCGCTCGATGACCCAGCCCTGGTCTACCTGAACGGCAACTCGCTCGGCGCGCTCCCGCGGGCCACGCTGCGGCGCCTCGAGGCCGTGGTCCGCGAGGAGTGGGGTACCGCGCTGGCCCGGTCGTGGGATCACTGGGTCGACCTGCCCGGCCGGGCGGGCGACGTGGTCGCCGGGCTGACCGGCGCCGCGCCCGGCCAGGTGCTGGTGGCCGACAACACCACGGTGAACCTGTACAAGCTGGCCTGCGCGGCGCTCGCCGCCCGGCCCGGGCGGCACGTGATCGTCACCGACCACGACAACTTCCCCAGCGACCGCTATGTGCTGGAGGGGATCGCAACCCGGCACGGCGCCGAGCTGCGCATGCTGAGCACCGACATCGACCAGGGCCTGGACCCCGGCGAGGTGCGCGCCGCGGTGGACGAGGACACCGCACTGGTCAGCCTGTCTCACGTGGCGTACCGCAGCGGCGCCCTGGCCGACATGGCGGCCATCACCCAGATCGCCCATCAGGCCGGGGCGCTGATGCTCTGGGATCTGTGCCATTCGGTCGGCGCGGTGCCCATCGAGCTCGACCGCTGCGACGTGGACCTGGCGGTCGGCTGCACCTACAAGTACCTCAACGCGGGTCCGGGCGCCCCCGCGTTCCTGTACGTCTCGGCCCGGCTGCGGGAGGTGCTGCAACAGCCGATCTGGGGCTGGTTCTCCCAGCGTGACCAGTTCGCCATGGGACCCAGGTACGACCCGGCGGCCGGCATGGCCAAGTTCATGACGGGCACCCCGTCCATCCCGGGTACCGCCGCGGTGGAGGAGGGCGCGCGACTGCTGCTCGAGGCGGGCCTGGACCCGATGCGGGCCAAGAGCCTGCGGCTGACCAGCTACCTCATCGAGCTGGGCGATGCCTGGCTGGAGCCGCTCGGCTGTGCCCTGGCCACGCCGCGGGACCGCAGCCGCCGCGGCAGCCACGTCACGTACTGTCACCCGCAGGCCGAGCGGCTCGTCGAGCTGCTCGCCGAGGCGAACATCATCACCGACTACCGCACCCCGGACCGGCTCAGGTTCGGCCTGTCCCCGCTCACCACCCGCTTCACCGACGTCTGGACCGCCGTGACCGCCACCCGCGACATCATCGAGAGCTTCGACAGCCATGGATGAACCCGTCACCTACTCCGGCTACCTGCGCCTGGATCAGCTTCTGTCCGCGCAGCAGCCGAAGTCGAGCGAGCACGACGAGATGCTCTTCATCGTCATCCACCAGATCTACGAGCTGTGGTTCAAGCAGTTGCTGCACGAGTTCGGCAAGGTGCAGGCCGAACTCGAGGCCGGCAGCACCACGCACGCCATGCGCACGCTCCGCCGGACGCTGGCCATCTTGAAGATCGTGGTCGCCCAGCTCGACGTGCTGGAGACCATGACGCCCACCCAGTTCACCCGGTTCCGCGACTGGCTCGGCACCTCCAGCGGGTTCGAGTCGGCGCAGTTCCGCGAGCTGGAAGCCGTGCTAGGCCGCCGCGACCGGATGATGGTCGCGCAGTACGCCGAGGGCAGCGCCGAGCGAGAGCGGATCACGGCGGCGATGTCGCGGCCGTCGCTGTTCGACTCCTTCGTCCGCTACCTGGCCGGGCAGGGCTATGACGTGCCGGCCGAATGCCTGCACCGCGACGTAGGGCAACCGAATAGGGCCTCTGACGCGATGCAGCAGGTACTGAAGAAGGTTTACGACGACGACACCGACGCGACCGCGGTGTGCGAACTCCTGGTCGACCTGGACGAGGGAATGCAGGAATGGCGCTATCACCACATCAAGATGGTGGAGCGGACGATCGGCGGCCGGCGCGGCACCGGCGGCTCGGCCGGCGCGACCTACCTGCGGACCACGCTCGGCCAGCCGACCTTCCCCGACCTGTGGGCGGTCAGGAGCATGGGCTAGGCACGCCGCCGGCGAGCCTGGGCATGGTGCTCCTCCTGGCGGGCTAGCGGCTCGGGAGGGATCTCGGCAGCCCGAACCACGGGAGCACGCTGTTGTCGAAGCGGGACATGGCGCAGATCCGGTCGCCGGCGAGGGTGAGGACGAACAGGCCGGTCCCGCGGCTGATGCCGGTCGGGGCGCGCAGGTAGGCTCCGAACGCCGGCTGACCGTTGGCTCGCGTCCGCACGAGCTCGAACTTCCGTCCCGAGCCGAAGATACCGGCGCAGAAGCGGGCCACCACGTCCCGGCCCTCGTATTCGAGCGGCATCGGCGGCATCGAAATGAAGACGTCGTCCGTCAGAAGGGCCACCAGCGCGTCGAGATCGGCGGACTCATACGCGGTGACGAACTTCGCTACGATCGCGTCCTCGACGGGTGAGTGGCAGGCGGGAGGCGGTTCGCGGCCGGCCGCCGACGGGAGGCGGCGCTGCAGGCTGGCGCGCGCCCGCTTGAGGGCACTGGTGACCGATTCGACGGTCGAGTCCAGCATGCCGGCCACCTCGTTCGCGTGGAATCCGAGGACGTCGCGCAAGATGAGCACGGCGAGCTGGCGCGGGGGCAGGACCTGAAGGGCGGTGACGAAGGCCAGGGAGATGGATTCGGTCTGCTCGTAGCGGGCCTCCGGGCCGGGCGGCACGCCGGTCGCGCCCTCCAGGAGGGTGTCGGGAAACGGCTCGAGCCAGACCACCTCGCCGAGCCGGGTCGGCTCGGGCAGTTCAACTTCGGGGATGTTCCACTCCCTGGCGGATCGCCGGCTAGCCGAGCGCAGCGTGTTGAGGCACCGGTTGGTGGCGATCCGGTAGAGCCAGGTGCGGAGCGAGGCGCGTCCCTCGAACCCGGCGAGGCCCTGCCAGGCGGCCAGCAGCGTGTCCTGGAGGGCGTCCTCGGCATCGGCGAAGGATCCGAGCATCCGGTAGCAGTGCACCTGCAGCTCCCGCCGATGCGGCTCGGTCAGCTCCCGGAACGCGTCGCCGTCCCCCGCCCGCGCCCTTGAGATCAGGTCGCCAGTCATCACCGTCACCGTCGCGTCACCTTTCTTCTCGCACCTTGTCACACCTCCATCTCTGATGGAGACACCGGCCAAGGGGCGAACTGGGCGGTTGGCGAGCGCCCGCTTTCCGGGTCGTCGTGAGAGGGGCGAAGGCGGGGGGGCAAGGGCGGGTTGGCTCGGCTCGTTCGACGCGGTTCCTGCCCTGGCGTTTGGTATTTATGCTGAATTGAAAGGGGAAGCGTCACAGCCGGCGCGGAAACGGGGAAACCCGGCCCGTTCGGTATAAATGGTTTTTCTATTCCCATTCGATGGTGGCGGGCGGCTTGCTGGTGACGTCGAGCACCACCCGGTTGACCTCGGGAACCTCGTTGGTGATCCGGGTGGAGATCCGGGCCAGGACGTCGTCCGGCAGCCGGGCCCAGTCCGCGGTCATCGCGTCCTCGCTGGTCACCGGGCGGAGCACGACCGGGTGGCCGTAGCTGCGGCCGTCACCCTGGACGCCGACCGAGCGCACGTCGGCCAGCAGCACCACCGGGCACTGCCAGATCAGCCCGTCCAGCCCGGCCGCGGACATCTCCTCGCGGGCGATGGCGTCGGCCTCGCGCAGCACCGCGAGCCGGCCGGCGGTCACCTCGCCGATGATCCTGATGGCCAGGCCGGGACCGGGGAACGGCTGGCGGCGGACCATCGCGGGCGGCAGGCCGAGTTCCTCCCCCACCCGGCGCACCTCGTCCTTGAACAGCGAGCGCAGCGGCTCGACCAGCTGGAATTTCAGGTCGTCGGGCAGCCCGCCGACGTTGTGGTGGGACTTGATGTTAGCCGTGCCGGTGCCGCCGCCGGACTCCACGACGTCCGGGTACAGCGTGCCCTGGACCAGGAAGTCGCAGGCCTCGCCGTGCTCCCCGGCCTCGGCGGTGATCTCCCGGGCGGCGCGCTCGAAGGCGCGGATGAACTCGCGGCCGATGATCTTGCGCTTCTGCTCCGGGTCGGCCACCCCGGCCAGGGCAGACAGGAATGCCTCGGCCTCGGTGGCTACCGTGAGCTTGACGCCGGTGGCGGCGACGAAGTCTTGCTCGACTTGTTCGGCCTCACCCTTGCGAAGGAGGCCGTGGTCGACGAACACGCAGGTGAGGCGGTCGCCGATGGCCCGCTGCACGAGCGCCGCGGCGACCGCGGAATCCACCCCGCCGGATAGCCCGCAGATGGCCCGGCCGTCGCCGACCTGCTCGCGGATCGCGGTGACCTGCTCTTCCACGATGTTGAGCATGGTCCAGGACGGGCGGCAGCCGGCTAGCTCGAGGAAGCGGGCCAGGATGCGGGTTCCGTGCTCGGTGTGCACGACCTCGGGGTGGAACTGCACGCCGAACATCCGCTGCTGCGCGTTTTCCACCGCGGCCACCGGGGTGGCTTCGGTCCGCGCGGTCACGGTGAAACCGGGCGGCGCCGCCGTGGCGGTGTCCCCGTGCGACATCCACACCCGCTGGCGCTTCGGCGTGCCGGAGAGCAGGGCACCCCGGCCGGCCTCGAGCGTGGTGGCGCCGTATTCGGCCGCGCCGGTGCGCTCGACCGTGCCGCCGAGGCCGGCCACCATCAGCTGGAAGCCGTAGCAGATGCCGAGGACCGGCACCCCGGCGTCGAACAGGCCCGCCGGGGCGGGCGGCGCGCCGTCGGCGTATACCGACGAGGGACCGCCGGACAGGATGATCGCCTTCGGCCGCTTGGCCAGCATCTCCGCCACCGGCATGGTCGACGGGACGATCTCGGAGTAGACGTGGCACTCGCGCACCCGGCGCGCGATCAGCTGCGCGTACTGCGCGCCGAAGTCGACGACGAGGACGGTGTCAAAGCCACCGGGCACGCTGATCACCTTTCACTCGTGCGGGGCCTCCGAGTCTAGCCGGACCTGACCAGCGGAAACCGCGTTCCCGGTCGGGGCCGGGGCGGGCTGGGCCGAGGCGGCCTGGGTTGGTCCGGGCTGGGTTGGTCCGGCCTGGGTTGGTCCGGCCTGGGTTGGTCCGGCCTGGGGCGGCACGTTGGCGGTGACACGGAGGCGGGCGATGCGGCGGCCGTCGAGTTCGGTCACGGTGATGGTGCGGCCAGCCGCCTGGACGGTGTCGCCCACCGATGGCAGCGCGCCGAGCGCGGCCAGCACGTAGCCCGCGGCGGTCTCGTACGGGCCCTCGGGCAGCTCGAGGCCGGTCTGCTCGGCGAACTCGTCCAGGTTGAGCAGGCCGTCGACCTCCACGTCGCCGGCCGGCAGCCGGGTGGCGTGGTTCTGCTCGATGTCGTACTCGTCCGTGATGTCGCCGATCAGCTCCTCGACCAGGTCCTCCAGCGTGACGATGCCGGCCGTGCCGCCGTACTCGTCCACCACGATGGCCAGGTGGGCGCGCTCGCGGCGCATCTCGGACAGCGACGAGAGCACGGTCTTGCTGATCGGCAGGTACTTCACCGGCCTGCTGATCTGGCGGACCGGGACCGAGTCCTTGGCCACCCCGGGGCCGAGCAGGTCCCGCACGTGCACGAAGCCGATCACGTTGTCGTAGGTGTCCTGGTAGACCGGCAGCCGCGAGTGCGGCACGCCCATGGCGATGGCGGCGGCCTCGGCCACCTGCGTTTCCGCGTCCAGGAACACCACCTCGGTGCGCGGCACCAGCACCTCGCGGATCTGGCGCTTCCCGGCGTCGAAGACCTCGCCGACGATGTGCCGCTCGTCCTGGCTGAGCGAGGCGGACTCGGTGACCAGGTCACGCAGCTCCTCTTCGGTCATGACCTGGCGGCCGAGGCGAGGGTCGCCGCCGAGGACGGCCACGATCAGGTTGGTGCACTTGGTCAGCAGCCAGACCACCGGGCGGGCCAGCACGGCGATCCGCTCGAGCAGCGGCGCGGCCAGCAGCGCCAGCGCAGTCGACCGCTGCAGCGCGATCCGCTTGGGCGCGAGCTCGCCCAGGACCAGGCTGAAGAACGTGATGCAGATGGTCACCACGATGAACGCGACCGTACCCGCCCAGGCCGACGACAAGTGCTGCCGGACCAGCCACGACTTGAGGGACCCGGCCAGCGTCTCGGCCCCGTAGGCGCCCGAGAACAGGGTGGCCAGGGTCACGCCGATCTGCACGGCGGAGAAGAACCGGTTCGGGTCCTGGGCCAGCCGGGCAGCCCGCTGGCCCCGCCTGCCGCGCTTGGCCAGCGCCTTGACCTGGCCTTCGCGCAGCGAGACCAGGGCCATTTCGGAGCCGGCGAAGAACCCCCCGATAAGGATGATGATGAGGACGACGATGACGTCCAGGACGACCTTACTCATTGTCTGCCGCTCGCCTCCGGGCCGCTTTCGAGGCGCTGCCTTCCCTCGTCGCTCCTCCGTCGCCCCTGGGGTGGGTCTGTGGGATAAACACAGTCCAGGCAGCACCGCGGCCCTTTGGCTCGCGGCAGCCCGCGCTGTCTGGCCAGTCTAGACGGGATAGCGTATGTGTCCCGTGGGCATGCAATCTATCTGGAAGTCCAGCACCCGGCTGGCGGACGGCCGGGAGATCGTCTACTTCGACGAGGCGCCCGGGCTCGGCCGCGACCAGGTCAGGGACTCCCGGCCGCTGCCGCCGCGGATGCCGGGGCCCGGGCTGCCGCACGGGCGGCAGGAATGGGGGGTCCGCTGGGACGCGCTGGCCGGGGAGTGGGTGGTGATCGCGGCGGCGCGCCAGGACCGGACCTTCCTGCCGCCCGCCGACCAGTGCCCGCTCGACCCGTCGGGGCCGGGGCGGCCCACCGAGATACCGGCGGACAACTACGACGTGGTGGTGTTCGAGAACCGCTTCCCCTCGCTGGCCGAACCGCTGGGCCGGTGCGAGGTGGTCTGCTTCACACCCGACCACGACGCCTCGTTCGCCGCGCTGTCCCCGCGCCGCGTCAGGACCGTGCTGGAGGCCTGGGCAGACCGGACGCTGGCGCTCGGCGCGCTGCCCGGGACCAGGCAGGTGTACTGCTTCGAGAACCGGGGCGAGGAGATCGGCGTCACGCTGCATCACCCGCACGGGCAGATCTACGCGTTCCCGTTCGTCGCGCCGCGGCTAGCCCAGATGCTGACGCAGGCGAGTTCGTACGCACGCAGCCACGACGGCGGAAACCTGTTCGACGATCTGGTCGCGGCCGAGCTCGCCGGGGCCTCCCGCGTCGTGACCAGGAACGAGCACTGGGTGGTGTTCGTGCCCGAGGCGGCTCGCTGGCCGTACGAGGTGCGGATATTCCCGGTCGTTCGGGTGCCTGATCTTCCTGCCCTTGACGAGGCGGCCAGGGACTCGTTCGGGCCGCTCTACCTGGACGTGCTGCGCCGGTTCGACGCGCTGTTCGGCAAGCCGGCCCCGTACATCGCCGCCTGGCACCAGGCCCCGGCCGGGGACGCCTACGCGCGCGACCGGTTCGCCGCGCACCTTCAGGTACTGTCGATCCGGCGCGCGGCGAACAAGCTCAAGTACCTCGCCGGGACCGAATCGGGCATGGGCGTGTGGATCAACGACATCGTCCCTGAAGAGGCGGCGCAATGGCTCAGGGAGGCCTGATTTCATGAGAGTGCTCGTCACCGGCGGGGCCGGCTACATCGGCAGCGTCGTCGGCGCGCAACTGGTCGCGGCCGGGCACGATGTCACCGTGCTCGACGACCTGTCCACCGGGTTCGCCGACGCCGTGCCGCCCGGCGTCACGTTCGTCAAGGGCACGCTGCGCGACTGCGCCGCCGAGGTGCTCGCAGACGGCGTCGAGGCGGTGCTGCACTTCGCGGCCAAATCGCTGGTCGGCGAGTCGGTAGCAGACCCGGCCAAGTACTGGTCGAACAACCTGGGCGGCACGATCTCGCTGCTGGAGGCGATGCGCGAGATTCAGGTCCGGACGATCGTCTTCTCCTCCACCGCGGCCGTCTACGGCGAGCCCGGGCGGACGCCTATTCTTGAGACCGATCCGGCCCGGCCGACCAGCCCTTACGGCGCGTCAAAGATCGCGGTGGACACGACGCTGACCGAGTTCTGCCGGCTGTACGGGTTCGGCGCGGTCAGCCTGCGCTACTTCAACGTGGCGGGCGCTTTTCAGGGCGCGGACGGCCGGTGGCTGGGCGAGCGGCACAACCCGGAGACCCACCTCATCCCGAACGTGCTGGCCGCCGCCACCGAGGGCCGGCCCGTGCAGATCTTCGGCGACGACTACCCCACCCCCGACGGGACCTGTGTCCGGGACTACATCCACGTCGCCGACCTGGCCGACGCGCACCTGCGCGCGCTGGCGGCCGCGCGGCCCGGCCAGCACCGCATCTACAACCTGGGCAACGGGGCCGGCTTCTCGGTCCGCGAGGTGATCGAGGTGTGCCGCGAGGCCACCGGGGTCGACATCGGGGTGGAGGTGGGGCCGCGGCGGGCCGGCGACCCGGCCGTGCTGGTCGCCTCGTCCGCGAAGATCCAGTCCGAGCTGGGCTGGCGGGCATCGCGTGACCTGCGGGCCATGGCCGCCGACGCCTGGCGGTTCACCCAGGCGCGATCGCCCCGGTGAGCGAGCCAAAGGGCGCCGGCGGCGACTGGACCGAGGAGCGACGCAGGAGCGACGAGGGAAGGAGCCGCCTCAAAAGGGCACCCGGAGGCGAGCGGGGAGACAGAGTGAGGGCGGCATCGCTTTTCCGGGAGCGGTTCGGAGGGGAGCCGGACGGCGTGTGGCTGGCGCCGGGGCGGGCCAACCTGATGGGCGAGCACACGGACTACAACGACGGGTTCGTGCTGCCCTTCGCGCTCGGCCAGGGGATCACCGTCGCGGCGGCCCGGCGGAACGGGCGGCGGCTGACGCTGTGCTCCCGGCAGAAGCCTGCGGACATGGTCGAGGTCGACCTGGACGGCCTGGCGCCCGGCCGGGTGACCGGCTGGGCCGCCTACCCGGCCGGGGTGGCCTGGGCGCTGGCGGCGGCCGGCCACCGGGTGCCGGGCGCCTGCCTCGCCATCGACTCCGACCTGCCGGTCGGCGCCGGGCTGTCCTCCTCGGCCGCGCTGGAGTGCGCGACCGCGCTGGCGCTGACCTCGCTCGGCGGCCTGGACGTGCCCCGCGGCGAGCTGGTCACGATTGCCCGCCGGGCGGAGAACGAGTTCGCCGGAGTGCCGACCGGCATCATGGACCAGTCCGCGTCGCTGCTCTGCCGGGCCGGGCACGCGCTGCTGCTCGACTGCCGCTCGCTGGAGACCTCGCAGGTGCCGTTCGACCCGGCCGCGGGCGGGGCCGGCCTACTGCTCATCAACACCCGGGCCAGGCACGAGCTGGCCGACGGGGAGTACGGCCAGCGGCGGGCCGAGTGCGAGGAGGCTGCCCGCCGTCTGGGGATCCCGTCTCTTCGGTCCCTAACGGACCTGGCTGATACCGACTCCCTGACCGATCCCGTGCTCCGGCGGCGCGTGCGCCACGTCGTCACGGACAACCAGCGTGTCCTGGAAGTGGTCGCGCTGCTGCGCGCGCCCTCGGGTCCGTCTGCGGATACCTTCCGCGAGATCGGGCGGCTGCTGACTCAGGCTCATGCCTCGCTGCGCGACGACTTCGAGGTGTCCTGGCCGGAGGCCGACGCGGCGGTGGAGGCGGCGCTGGCCGCGGGCGCGGCGGGCGCGCGGATGATCGGCGGGGGGTTCGGCGGCTCGGTGCTCGCCGTGGTGCCCGCCGCGGCGGATCAGGGTTGCGGCCCGGTCAGGGACGCGGTCACGGCGGCGTTCGCCCGGCACGGCTGGACCGCGCCGGAGTTCCTGAACGCCGTCCCCGCCGACAGCGCCCGGCAGGTGAGCGACTAGGCGGCGACGCCGGCGGCCCGCGATAGGGTGGCCCGGGACGCTGAGCGGAGGAGGAACCTCGTGCTGGTACGCGATGAGGCGGCGAAGCTGGCGGGCGAGATCGCCGAGCTGCGGCATGCGATCCACCGCGAGCCCGAGATCGGCCTGGACCTGCCGAAGACGCAGCGCAAGGTGCTCGACGCGCTATCCGGGCTGCCGCTGGAGGTCAGCACGGGGAAGGCGGTCAGCTCGGTGACCGCGGTGCTGCGCGGCGGCCGGCCCGGCCCGGTGGTGCTGCTGCGCGGCGACATGGACGCGCTGCCGGTCACGGAGGAGACCGGGCTGCCGTACGCGTCGGCCATACCCGGCGCGATGCACGCCTGCGGCCACGACCTGCACACGGCCATGCTGGCCGGCGCGGCCAAGCTGCTCTGCGCCCGGCAGGCCGAGCTGCCCGGCACGGTGATCTTCATGTTCCAGCCGGGCGAGGAGGGCTACGCCGGGGCCCGGTACATGATCGACGAGGGCGTGCTCGACGCGGCCGGCGAGCGCCCGGTCGCGGCCTACGCCCTGCACGTGAGCGGGAACAAGCTCCCCTGCGGGATGTTCTCCACCCGGCCCGGCCCGATGCTGGCCGCCGCCGACCAGATCACGGTCACCGTGCACGGGCGCGGTGGGCACGCCTCCCAGCCGCACCGGGCGGCCGACCCGATCCCGGCCGCGTGCGAGATGGTGATCGCCCTGCAGACGATGGTGACCAGGAAGTTCGACGTGTTCGACCCGGTCGTCATCACGGTCGGCAGCTTCCACGCCGGCACC
>Ga0070699_100003868_pt1 | contig 13237 bp, 10 predicted proteins | sample KBSK1503metaG_FD_65473 | JGI IMG/M metagenome (GOLD analysis project Ga0070699, IMG submission 65473) | Corn, switchgrass and miscanthus rhizosphere microbial communities from Kellogg Biological Station, Michigan, USA - KBS K1-50-3 metaG | ecosystem: Host-associated > Plants > Roots >...
CTTCGGGGTTGATATGCGAAAGGCGCACTGCATCCATGCGGGTTTCGGCGCCTGGGCCCTGAGATTTCATGCTCTGTGGTTGCCGCCCTGGTCCAAACACTAGCGAGCCTTGCCGGCCATTTTTGGCGTATTCCAGGGCCGTTTGCAACTCCGGCCTTGTTGATTTCAACTGCTCGGCCAGTTCGGAATCCCGGTTGATCAGCGTTCCGAAAAACACTATCGTTGCATCGATCGTGTTGTGCACCTTCGCGGTCTGACCGTCACTCGTGTACACTTCCGCTTCAAACTGGTACTTGCGGGTGTCCGTTGCGAGCAAGTTCTTTACCAGCATTCGTAAAGCCGGCTGCACCGAATCAAGTGGCAGGCCGCCGGCAAGCACTTGGAGCATCTCTCCAAACTCCATATCATCGAGATAGCTGTGAGCATTCTGACTGTATCTCGCGAATGCCGGCTGCAAAACTGACTGAAGCAACCGAATTGCACGTTGATTATCGCTGCCCCAGTCTTTTGAAGTAGCCCGCATCGAGGCATACCCCAGCGCAGCGTAAGGGTAGTGCCCCTGGACGCCTAGGCGCTCTGCTTCTTGCTCCAGCAAGGGCAGCGCGCTTGCTCCATCGCGCGTAGCCAACACCTCGAATACTTCTTGAACCAACTGCATCTCGGGCGGCGAGATGGCCCACTTCGGCATAGGTTCTTCGAAACTCAGGCTATGAAGCAATTCTAAAGCTCGTTCAGGATCCAATCGTATCAGCATACGCAAGGTGGAATTCTGCACGAATGAGCGTTGGGCACCTTTCGTTTGAAACGACAATGTGAACAGTTCGTTGGCCCACTCGCGCCCCAGGTCGGGCCGCAATCGCGAAACCATTTGAGCTTGTTGAGGCAGCAAATTCATGAGACGCAACGACACCGGCAACTGCTGACCCAAGTCATGGCTCTGCTGAAGGAGGCTTAGGATTGTGGCGTCGGCGCCACTGGTAGAAAGCACTCCAGATTCGGGAGACTGGGTTTTACTGTCTTGGGCGTGCAAGAGGATAGTGGCGAGCAGGAACGAAGTGAGGATCGTATAAAGTGGCCGCCGCATACAGACCTCCGACCGGCCCGATTGGGCCTTGATTATATATCCGCTCTGTGGGTTCCGCGCACTCGAAAATATCCACTTGGCTGTATAACGCATTAATTGGAAACTGTGGCTCCGCCGGATTTTCCGCCTCGAGAGGCGGCGAACGTTCCCGTCAGACTTGGAGTTCGCGAAGGTAGGGGACGCTGGCTTTCATGAAGTCGAGGTTCATTTCGACGAAGTAGTTTTTTACGCCGCCGGTTTTTGCCGCGGTGAAGATTTTCTTCCAGTCGAGAGTATCCTGTCCCACCGGCATGATTTTCTTGCTCGGGGCGGACCAGCCTTGGACGTGCATGGAGAAGAAGCGGCCGGGATATTTCATGAAATACTCCGCGGCGTCGAACCCTTCGCTGATCGTGGAGATTTGAAACTGAAAATTGACAAATTTGGGATCGAGAAGACCGATCAGGATGTCGTAGGTGCGCTTGCCGTCCACGGAAGAGGTTTCGAAGTTTTCATTGTGAAGGCCCTGCCGGATGCCTGCGGCGGCGGCCTTTTCACCCATTTTGTTGTATTCATCGGCGGCGCGTTTCACATCGTCCATGGTGGGTTTTTTGGGGCCACTGAGGCTGGCGACGAGCATTTGTTGGAGGCCGAGGTCCTTGGCCCAGGCGATGCGGTCGTCCTGATTTTTTCTGAGTTCGTCCATGCCAAAGTGCGAGCTGATACAGGTGACGCCCCAATCGTTCAACATTTCACGCAGCTCGGAACCTTTGTATTTTGCGAGGCCGCCGAAGCCGGAGTCGGCGTAGCCCACGGGCGAGCACAGTTCGATGTTTTGAAAACCGGCCGCAACGAGCTGTTTAATCGTTCCGGGAAAATCTTTGGCGATGCCGTCTCTCACTGGCCAAGTCTGGCAGCCGATGGGCAGACCGAGAGGATTAGCGTGAAGTTCGAATGAGCTTGCGGATAGGAAACTGGCTGCGGCCGCGGTCGTCGCAGCATCTTTAAGGAACACTCTTCTTGAAATCGAGGTCATTGACGTCTCCTTAGTATTTCTAATTCTGATTGCTGCTCTAGCCTACTGCTACTTTTCTTCGCCGAAAAGTTTGATGTCTTCCGGGCCTTCTTGCAGAGGGCCTGCGGTGCGGCCCTGCACGATCTCGCGAATCTGGGCGACGATATCCGGATTGGCGAGCGTGGTGATGTCACCCGTGTCCATATGATTGGAGATGGCGGCGAGAACGCGGCGCATGATTTTTCCGGAGCGCGTTTTCGGCATGTCCGGAACGACATGGATCTGCTTGGGACGAGCGATTTTGCCGATGATGGTTTCAATAGTCGAGATAACTTTGTCTTTCACGGCTTTCGTCGGGAGCACGCCGGGCTTGAGAGAAATGTAGACTTCCGGGACGCGGCCTTTGATTTCGTCGACGACAGGCACGACCGCGGCTTCGGCAACCTCCGTGACGCTGAGGCAGGCGGATTCGACTTCCTTGGTGCCGAGGCGGTGGCCGGCGACGTTGATCACGTCGTCGACGCGGCCGAGGATGCGGTAATAGCCGTCGGCGGGAAGAACGGCGCCGTCGGCGGCGTAGTACGGCCAATCGCGCCAGTCTTTGCTATCGGGATTTTTGCAGTACTTTTTGTAGTACTGATTGACGAAGCGCTCGGAGCTGCCCCAGATGGTTTGCATGATGCCCGGCCATGGATTGCGAATGCAGATATTTCCGGCTTTGCCCGAGCCTGGCTTGACCTCTTCTCCATTCTCGTCCCAGATGACAGGATAAATGCCGAGTACAGCCGGGCCGGCGCTGCCGGGCTTCATGGGATCGAGAGCGGGTTTCGTGCTACAGAGGAAGCCCCCGGTTTCGGTTTGCCACCAGGTGTCGACAATGACGGCTTCCCCTTTGCCAACCGTTTCGTAATACCAGCGCCAAACCTCCGGCTCGATCGGCTCACCCACGGTGGTCATGTGCTTGAAATGATAGTTGTACTTTTTCGGCTCGTCGCCGCCGGCTTTGCGGAGCATGCGGATGGCGGTGGGCGAAGTGTGAAAAATGTTGACGTCGAGACGCTCGGCGATGCGCCAGGGACGCGCGGCATCGGGGTACTGAGGCACGCCTTCATAAAGAACGCTCGTGGCGCCGAGTGCCAGTGGGCCGTAGACGATGTAGGAGTGGCCGGTGATCCAGCCGATATCGGCCATGCACCAGTAGACGTCCCCGGGATGAATGTCCTGGTAATACTTTGAAGTGCCCGCGGCGTAGGCGAGATAGCCGCCGGTGCGATGCTGGCAGCCCTTGGGCTTGCCCGTTGTGCCGCTGGTGTACATGAGGAACAGCGGGGCGTCGGCGTCCTGCGAGACGGGCTCGACGATTTGGCCGCGGTAGTCCTTGAGGACGTCGTCCACGAAGAAATCACGGTCAATGATCATCGGGGATTCCGAGCGGTAGTGCCCTTGGTAGCGCCTCCAGAAGAGAACTTTGTCGATGCTCTGGCCTTCTTTTTTTGCGGTTTCGACCGCGATATCCGCGCTCGGCTTGTGATCCACCCATTTGCCATTGCGATGATAGCCGTCGGCATAGATCAGCACGCGGCTGCCGGAATCAGCGGCGCGAAGGCCACAGGCTTCTCCGCTGAAGCCGCCAAAGACGACGGAGTGAATGACGCCAAGACGGGCGCACGCCAGCATGGTGATGGGCAGCTCGGGGATCATGGGCATGTGGATGGTGACGCGGTCGCCAGCTTTGAGGCCCGCAAAATCGCGGAGCATGGCGGCGACTTCGTTCACGCGCTTGTAGAGTTCTTGATAGGTGATGACGGCGGCGGGTTCGCCTTCGGGTTCGGGGACGAAAATCAAGGCGGCTTTGTTCTTGTGGCCGGCGAGATGGCGGTCGACGCAGTTGTAGCAGGCGTTCAGTTTTCCGCCGACGAACCATTTCCAGAAGGGAGGATTGGATGCGTCGAGCGTCTTGCGCCAGGGTTTGTCCCAGTCGAGAAGTTTGGCGTAGATGTCAAAACATTTTGGAAAATTCTTTTCGCTGAATTTTCTTACGAAAGCAGGATCGGAGAGATTGGCCTGCGCTTTGAATTTCTTGGAGGGATAAAAATACTCCTCTTCCTTCCAGTGGACCGCGATTTGCGCTTCGTTGACGCTCTTGTCGGAGCGTGAGGCAGCGGACTTGCGCTTGCCGGATTTCTTTACCTGGGCATTAGCCACGGCGGTAGCTCCCACGGGAATGTAGTTCAGGCAAATCAAGATACAACGAAATGGGGACGGGGTGAAACAGCCTGCAATAAGTCGACTGGGGTCGCGACGTTGTTCGAATGACAACTGGAGCGAGGGGCTCGAATCGTGATAGAAAGCGGGCTTGACCATTGCACACGCTATCTTTCTGTTTCTTGCCGGTACGCTGGGCGGCGCGATTAATGCTGTCGCCGGCGGCGGAAGCTTTGTTGCGTTTCCAGCATTGCTGTTCACCGGTGTAGCGCCCGTGCCTGCGAATGCCACGAACACGCTGGCGCTTTGGGTGGGCGTGACGGCGAGCGGAGGTGCGTACCGGAATCGCTTGAGTATTTCGCGGCGAGTCATGATTCCGTTGATCCTGACTAGCGTGATTGGCGGGCTTGCGGGGGCATTGCTTCTGATCAAGACGCCGGGCCAGACTTTTTTGAAAGTTTTGCCGTGGCTATTGCTGGGAGCAACGCTATTGTTTGCGTTTGGCAAACACCTGACGGGACGCATTTCGGCGAGTATCTCTCACGATGCGAGCAACGCGGCTCTGGCGGGCGCGGCATTATTCGAATTAGCCGTGGCCGTCTACGGCGGGTATTTCGGCGGAGGGATCGGGATCATGAATCTGGCGATGCTCGCGGCGCTGGGCATGACGGACATTCACGAGATGAATGCGTTGAAAGTTGTGCTCGGCGGAGTGATTAACGGAGTGGCAGCGATCACGTTTGTAATTAGCGGCGCAATCGTCTGGCCGCAAGCGACGGTGATGATCGCGGGAGCAATCTTGGGAGGATATTTCGCAGCGCACTATGCGCAAAAACTGCCGCAAGCGTGGATCAGAAGTTTTGTGATTCTGGTGGGTGCGGGAATGACAGTGTACTTTTTTGTGCGGGCCTATCGGTGAACATGATTGAGCTGGAGATGCGAACGAGGAGGAAACGGTGAAAACAAATTATGCGGCAGTAGTCGTCTCGGCGGTGGCGTATTGGCTGCTCGGCGCGGTGTGGTATGGATTTTTGTTCAGCAAACCGTGGATGGAGCTCGAACATTTGACTGAAGAACAGGCGAAAGCCATGAATCCCGTGCTGCCGTACATCATCACTTTTGCGCTGAATATTTTGATTGCGTTTGTGCTGGCGCAGATCTGCACGTGGCGGAATGCGAACACCGCGGCGAGAGGCGCGGCGGTGGGAATCTTGTTGTGGATCGGTTTCATCGGACCGGTGAATTACACGACATACATGTACGAGATGCGGCCGATGAAGCTGTTTGCCATCAATGAGTTTTATTCGCTCGTCGGACTGTTCCTGATGGGACTGATCCTTGGAGCTTGGACGAAGAAGGCGGCGTAGATTTGGCTGCGGCAAATTTGGGAATTGATGGGACGCGGCGACGCTAAGAGGGCACGATATATCGTGCCCCTACAATGGCTTGCCGCGGATGGAAGCGTCGAGAACTTGAATCGTATGGACGACAGGAGTCTTGTGGCCGAGACGAGCCAAGGAAGATTGGAGTTGGAGGAGGCAGCCGGGGTTGCCGGAGGCGACTACCTCGGCGTTGAGCGGGGCGATTAGCTGAGCTTTGCGATCGCCGAGGGCGTTTGCGGCGTCGGGCTGGACAAGATTGTAGATGCCTGCGGAGCCGCAGCAGATGGCGTTTTCGGGGATTTCGGCGAGCTCGACGCCAGGAATATTTGCAAGCAACTGGCGTGGTTGAGAGCGGATGCCTTGCGCGTGCTGCAGATGGCAAGAATCGTGGAACGCCACGCGCAGGCGGAGAGAATTTCTTGCGGCGCGCGGCGGCAGTTCGGTGAGAACTTCAGTGATGTCCTTGCATTTTGCAGCGAAGGCTTTGGCGCGATCGGCGTAACTGGGATCGTCGCGAAGCAGATGGCCGTATTCCTTCACATTCGAGCCGCAGCCTGCGGCGTTGGTGACGATGGTGTCGACGTTTGCGCGCTCGAAGACATCGATGGTTTTTCTTGCCAGCGCCAGAGCGCCTTCTTCTTCTCCGGCGTGAACCATCAAAGCGCCACAGCAAGGCTGGTCTTGTGGCGCGACGACTTCGCAGCCTTCGGCCGCTAATACGCGAGCGGTGGCGGCGTTTACCTGGGGAAAGAATTCGCGCTGCACGCAGCCGAGAAGCAGGCCGACGCGACGGCGCTGCGTGCCTTGTGCTGGTGTGATTTCAGGGACGTGTTCGTTTTGCGCGAGCTTCGGCATCAGCGCTTCCATGGATTGCAGGCGCTTGGGAAAAAGTTTAAGGATGCCCACGCTGCGGACGAGCGATTGCAGGCCGGATTTTTGATACGCGAGGAGCGGCCAGCGAAGGTGGCGGAGGCGATCCGGGCGCGTGAAGATTGCGAAGAGAAAGCGGCGATGGAGTTTTTCGCCGAGGGTGCGCGGATGATGACGCTCGATTTGAGCGCGAGTGGCTTCGATGAGCTTTCCGTAGTCAACGCCGGAGGGACAGGCGGTCATGCAGGCCATGCAGCCGAGGCAGGAGTCGAAATGGCTAACCCACTGCGGGTTCATGGTGGCGGCGCCTTCGCTGGCGATTTTCATCAGGTAGATGCGGCCGCGCGGCGAGTCCATCTCTTCGTTCCAGAGGACGTAGGTGGGGCAGACGGGGAGACAAAAGCCGCAGTGAACGCACTTGTCGATGATTTCGGACGAAGGCGGGTGGTGCGCGTCGAACGCGCTTGGGGGAAGCGCTGTGACCGGAGAATCGGACATCAGATGCCTCCCACGAAACGGCCGGGATTCAGAGTGTTTTTTGGATCGAGCTGGTTTTTTACGGCGCGCATGAGGGGCAGCGCGTCTCCCGGTTTTCCCCAGGCGTCGAGGGGCGACATGCCGGCGGGTTGATGGAACGTTATGAGTGAGCCGCCGCTGGCTTCGAGGTCGAAACGGAGATCAGTAAGTACAGCGTGGAGATTCTCTGGCGCGCCTTCCAAGCGGAGCCAACCAATGCCTGTAGCTTGCATCGCCAACTTCCAGTGCGTTTTGCGGGCGCCTGCCATGCGTTGCACGGTTTTGACAGTGCGCGCAATCGAGGCTGGGAGAGCGGTGATCTTAGCCATGGCTGCCGCGGCGGAATCAGCGGAGTTCCAAAGCTCTTGCGATGCGTTCCAGACGGTGGATAGAGCGTCGAGAACGGGAGTAGGACGGGCGATTTCTCGAAGTTGAGCTTCCTGTTCGGCGATGCCTGCTTCCGTGCCCTCGAAGAGGATGTCCACGAGGGGCTCGGCGTCTTGCGCGATGCGCGCTTGGAGAGCGGTGTGAGCCAGTTGGGAATCCTGCAAAGCGAGGATGACTTGCTGCATTTTTTCGAGAGTACCAGCGGAGATGGAAAGGGTTCGCGCGTTTCGCGGGAGAGGATGAACGCGGAAGACGGCGCGGGTGATGACACCGAGCGTGCCGAAGGCGCCAGTGACGAGCTTGGGAAGATCGTAGCCGGCGACATTTTTGACGACTTTGCCGCCGCTGGAGGCGAGAGTGCCATCGGGGAGAGCGATGGTCACGCCGATGATCAAATCGCGGAGCGGGCCGAAACGCAGGCGGAGCGAACCGCTGTCGTTTGTTGAGAGCACAGCGCCGACGGTGGCTTGCTCCGGCCAGAGAGGATCGAGGGCGAGGCGCTGGCGGTGCTGAGCGAGGGCGGACTGCAGTTTTTGGATGGTGCAGCCAGCTTCGACGCTGACGGTGAGGTCGGCCCAGAGGTGCTCGATGATCTTGTTGAGGCGGGCCGTGGACAGAATCAGGTCGGCGCGTCTTGGGGGATTTCCCCAGGTGAGTTTGGTGCCGCCGCCACGAGGGATGACGGCGAGGCTGGCGTCATTTGCGAGATGGAGGACAGCGGCAAGTTGTTGTTCGTTGGCGGGTTCGAGGACGAGGCGCGGTTGAGCGCCGCAAACTGCGTCGGCCGGAGTGGCCGCGCGGATGGAATCGGGGGCCAGGATGGCGCGGAATTCGTGTTCGATGTCGAGGGGCGTCGTGGGCATTTGAGAGACTCAGTACATTACAACGGTAGCGCGGCGTCAAGGTGAGTCCTGTGAGCTGTGGCGCGTGGCCCGTGACCCGACGTTCGGAAAAGCAGCTTGGTGGGAAGATGCCTGGTTTAGAAACACAGTGATCCAGGTCTTCCCCCTAGTTGGGAGTCCCAGCCTCGAAAGCGAAGCCGGGACTCCCCGCAAGAGTTTTAGAGGATGCCGCCTGTGACGCGGAGGGTTTCGCCGGTCAGATATTTGGAGTCGGAGGAGGCCAGGTAGACGGCGGTCGGGGAAATGTCGTCGGTCTGGCCGATGCGGCCTAGCGATGATTGCGATTCGATCCATTTACGGAAATCGCCTTCCGCGATACCGGCGGAATGGACGCCTTCGGTTTCGATCATGCCAGGGTTGATGGAGTTGACGCGAATCTTGCGAGGACCTAGTTCCTTGGAGAGCACGACGGTGATGGCGTCAACGGAGGCCTTGGTCGCTGAATACGTGGCAGTGTTCGGGGGAAGAATGGTGCTGGCGCCGGAGCCGATATTGATGATGCTGCCGCCTTCGGGGGCCGATGAGTTTCACGGCTTCTTTCGTGGTGAGCAGGAGACCGAGGACGTTGATGTTGAACTGTTTGTGGAACAGCTCCTCGGAGATTGCTTCGAGCGGCGCGAATGCGTATACGCCGGCATTGTTGACCAGGATGTTGAGCTTGCCAAAAGCTTTTTTCGTTTCAGCGAAAAGCCGGGTGATGTCGGCTTGTTTGGAGACATCGCCTTGGACGGCGATGGCTTTCCCTCCCGTGGAGGTGATTTCCTTTACAACGCGGTCCGCGCCGTCTTTGCTGGAAGAGTAGTTGACGACGACGGAGGCGCCTTCGGCGGCGAGCGCTTTGGCGATTCCGGCTCCGATGCCTTTCGAAGCACCGGTAACAACCGCGACCTGATTTGTGAGCTTACCCATGGTGTTCTCCATTTCCTTGACCCGATGGCGTATAGATATTTAGAGAGCGGTCTAATTGATGATCGAGGGGCGCCTGTGGTTGCAACATTTTTTGCGGATGTTCAGGGCGAGGTCAGGCTGGGAAGGGCACGATGTATCGTGCCCCTACACCGGCCGGTAACATGGTTCGGACTAGAAGCGGTCGGCGATTCCGGCGGCTTCTAGCGGGTGGGGGGTGTATTCGCCGGGTTTTTCGCCGCAGAGGCGGGGGGTGGGAAAAACTTTTGTGGGATTGGAGAGTTGGAGGGGATCGAAGGCGCAGCGGACGCGTTGCATGGTGGCGAGGTCGGGTTCGGCGAACATTTTGGACATCATTAATTTTTTGTCTTCGCCGACGCCGTGCTCGCCGGTGATGGAGCCGCCGGCCGCGATGCAAATTTCGAGGATGAGATTGGAAAGGGCTTCAGCGGCGAGCTCCTGGCCGGGGATGCGGCGGTCATAGAGAACCATGGGATGGAGATTGCCGTCGCCGGCGTGAAAGACGTTGGCGACGCGGAGGCCTTTTTCCTTGCTCAACTGGTCGATTTGGCTCATGACGCGGGGTAAAGCGGTGCGGGGAATGACTCCGTCCTGGACGATGTAGTTGGGAGAGATGCGGGCCATGGCGGCGAAAGCGGCTTTGCGGCCTTTCCAGACGAGGGCGCGCTCGGCTTCGGATTGGGCGACGCGGATTTCGGAAGCGGCGTGGGCGCGGCAGATTTTGTTGACGTCGGCCATGAGGGATTCGACTTCGGCGACTGGGCCATCGAGCTCGACGAGGAGGAGCGCGCCGCACATCGGGTAGTTGGCGTGGACGGCGGCTTCGGAGGCCTGGATGGCGAGGTTGTCCATCATCTCGATGGCGGCGGGGAGCATGCCTGCGGCGATCATGCTGCTGACGGCTGCGCCGGCTTCGTTGGTGGAGGGGAAGGCGGCGAGGAGAGTTTGCACGGATTCGGGGCGCTTGACGATGCGGAGAATCATTTTTGTGGCGATACCGAGAGTGCCTTCGGAGCCGACGAAAACGCCGAGAAGATCGTAGCCGGGAGAGTCGAGGGTTTTTCCGCCGAGATGGACGAGTGAGCCGTCGGGAAGGACGACTTCGAGGCCGAGGACGTGCGTGGTGGTGAAGCCGTATTTCAGGCAGTGGGCGCCGCCGGAATTTTCGGCGACGTTGCCGCCGATGCTGCAGGCCGATTGCGAAGAGGGATCGGGAGCGTAGAAATAGCCTTGCGGCTGGACGCGAGTGGTGACGTCCAGATTGAGGACGCCGGGCTCGACGGTGACGCGGGCGTTGGGGAGATCGACTTCGAGGATGCGATTCATGCGAGTGAGGCTGATGACGATGCCGTTTTCGACGGGAAGCGCGCCACCGCTGAGGCCGGTGCCAGAGCCGCGGGCTACGAAGGGAATGCGTTCGCGATGGCAGAGGCGGAGGAGGGCTTGGACTTCGGCGGTGGAATTGGGGAGGAGGACGGCTCGGGGCATGGTGCGGAAATAGGTGAGGGCATCGCATTCGTAGGTGTGGAGTTCGTCGGGCGAGGTGATTAGGTTGCGGGGTCCGACGATCGCGCGGAGTTCGGAGAGGAGAGAGGGATTCATTGCGTGTGAACTCTATATAAAACTTGTTCTTTGAAGCGAAAATCTGAATCAAGGATTCTATCTAACGAGATGTTTTCGATGGCTTGCGGCGATTTTGCAAAAGCTTCGTTACCGCCATCCCAAACCCCGTAAAGTTCGACTAGCTTGTCGCCGTTAGCTCGCAAGAAGTTGACTAGCAATTCGCGATTGTGTCGATTAGAAATATCCTGCGCTATCTCAAACTCATCCTTCTCAGCATCCTCGATGTCGAGTGTCGGCCACCCTCCGTTTTGAAACATTACGTTTGGGAAATCGCACCCACAACCAGACGTAGAACCGACGTATTGTACTTCGGGGTTAGAGAAATATAGTCTGATGGCAGCATCCCGTTCGGTAAGCGACTCGACACTTAGGTCGGGAGCGTCTTTGTTAAATGTTGCTCGCGGTAAGGCACTGACCGTTCCCGCGTAGAGCACAAAGCACATTAAACCATTCTAGCATTTAGACTAGGGCCGACGCCCCCGGTGGGGTCATGGAGCGGAGTTCGGAGAGGAGGGAGGGATTCATGTTCGGCTAGGGAAAGGATACTACGGTGTGAGGGAGGATGAAGAGTTGGGGGGAAATAAGTAGTTTGCGAGGCCAGCGCAATCGTCTCTCTAATTGTCGAGTTCGGACCGCACAAAGGACCGTCGAATCCACCAGATGGCGTATGTCGAAAACCGGTACTGCCGCGTGTGCTTAAACTTCTCCGTAGCTTGCATCAGGCCGATGTTACCCTCCTGAATTAATTCGAGCAGTCCGTCGCCAGGCCCGCCACGGCGCATGACAATGGCTACTACCAGGTACAAGTTCGCTTCGAGGAACTGCCTCATTGCAGCTTCAGCGTCCTCTCCGCCGTGACTAATGCGTTTGGCCAACTCGATTTCCTCTTCTCGTGTTAGGCGTGGTACGGTCATCACCTCGCGTAGATACATCTTCATCGCCGAAGAATCGTCGAGATCTTCGAGGAGCTTCCGGAAGCCTTTCTCGGCAAAGACATTGCCGTCTTCGGTTAGGTCTGTGTCGTAGCTGTCCCCAGGCTCTTCAAGAATTTCGATGCCATTCATCGCAAGCTCGGTCAGCACGATGTCTAGGTGTGCGTCCCCTTCCGAGGCCGGAGGCACAATCTCATCGATTTCGTCGAAGAGGACGTAACCCCTTGTCTTTCCAATTTGTATCAGCTGCCTCAGTCGCTTAGACGTGTCATCAAACTCCACAGAGCCTCCCCGCTACCGCCCGCGTTGATGTTAGAGGTCGATGGCTTAGATGCGGGGGCTAGTGCGTGGTTAACACCGTAACCGAAAACTACTCCTCTACTGAATGGGTTGTGAGCGCTGAGGCTTCTCCAAGATGTGGAAGTATCCGGAACGTTTAGTAAGACGGGCACGATGTATCGTGCCCCTACGAAGACGCGGCGAGGGAACGAGCCGGGGTTAGTGGATGAAGGATAGGCCGTGGGGGATGAATTGGGGGAAGACGTAGGCGTAGAGCATTACGATTACGCCGACGATGGCGGCTAGGGAGACGGAATGCCAGAAGACGAAGCGGAAGATGGAGCCTTCCTGGCCGACCTGGTTGGTGGCGGCGGTAGCGATGCAGATGGATTGGGCGTCGATCATTTTGCCCATGACGCCGCCGGCGCTGTTGGTGGCGCACATCAGGATGGGGCTGAGGTTGAGCTGCTGGGCGGTGATTTTTTGCAGGCCGCCGAAGAGGACGTTCGAGGAGGTGTCGCTGCCGGTGAGGGCGACGCCGAGCCAGCCGATGAAGGCGCCGAAGAAGGGGAAGAACCAGCCAGTTTTGGTGAAGGCGAGACCGAGGACGGCGTCCATGCCGGAGTAGCGCGTGACGTAACCGAGACCGAGCATGCAGGTCATGGCGACGATGGCAAAACGCAGGCGAACAAGAGTGCGACCGAAGATTTGAAGGAGTTTGGCAGGAGCGAGGCCGAGCAGGAGACCGGAAAGCAGAGCAGCGAGGAAACAAGCGGAGCCGGTGGCGGTGAGCCAATTGAAATCGAACTTGGCGTTTTCCGGAGTGGGCTGGGCGACCACGGGTGGGGCGCGGAGAACGGCCTTGTGGAGATAAGGAACTTCCCAGCCGCCGGATTGGAAGGCGGGCGTTGTGGCTCTACCCATGGCGTTTTTGAAGGACGGGATGCCCCAGAAGAGGACAAGAATAGAAAGAACGGCGAAGGGGAGCCAGGCACGCGCGACTTGGGCAGCGGAATGGTGCGGGCCGGGGAGAGGCTTCTGGCGGATTTTCCATTCGTCGCCCATGGTGTCGGTTACGGCGGTTTGGGTTGCGGCGTGGATGGCGTCGGCTTCGCGCTCTTCGGGGAAACGCCAGA
>Ga0070699_100003870_pt1 | contig 13236 bp, 9 predicted proteins | sample KBSK1503metaG_FD_65473 | JGI IMG/M metagenome (GOLD analysis project Ga0070699, IMG submission 65473) | Corn, switchgrass and miscanthus rhizosphere microbial communities from Kellogg Biological Station, Michigan, USA - KBS K1-50-3 metaG | ecosystem: Host-associated > Plants > Roots >...
CTGAACGCGCGGTGAGTTGATCCCGGGCGCCATGACGCCAAACGTGCCCGCAGGCGGAAAGACGGTGTCCCTGCTCGTCGCGATCGGGTGTGGATTGCCGCCAATCGCGCTATACGGATTGTCGAACCCTCCAGGTGGCAGATCGACACGCACGCGATTGCCAAAGGGCGCGGCCGACGTCTGAAGGATTTGCATATCGCCGGTCGGAAAATCGTACGTGAGGGCGTACGACGCGCGCAGCGCCGTCCGCCCGTTGCCGCTGACGTCCCAGGCCACGCCGGCGCGCGGCGAAAGATTCAACCACTGGTCGCGCATCCCCGAGCGGCCCTTTGGAAAGCCAGGATCGCCCGCATAGAGAAGCCCGGGCGGTGCGTTCACGAACACGCGGCTTTGCACGCCGCTGCGGAAGTTGTCCCAGCTCCACACGGGGGTACCGAACTCCCCCGAATATCCCATCTCCTGCCCGAAGAAGGGCTCCCAGCGGAGACCGGCGTTGATGGTCAGCCCGTTCGTGACCCGCCAGGCGTCTGTCGCAAACAGCCCGACGTAGTGCTGCTCCGGATCCGTGCCGCCGGCCCCGGCTTGCTCCATCCAAAGCACTCTACCCAGCAGAAAATCCGCCAAACCCAGACCAGTCACCTGGCCGTTGAATTCGAACTGGCCGCCACACCGCGTGCAGTTCCTGATGTAGGTGTTCCAGTAGGCGAACGTCCCGCCGATCGCGATCTGATGGTTGCCACGTACGAGCGTGAGGTCGTCGGTCACTTGGTATGTCTGCGACAGGGACCTGCTGCTGCCCGCATTGGTTCCGAAGGTGAACCCGCCAATGATGTTCAGCGCCATGCGGTGCGGCTCGTAGTTGTAGAAGGGCCCGATCCCAAGATCCTCGGGGCCAACTGCGGGGCGATTGAGGCGCAAGGCACGCGTACGGTTATAGGCAAGGCGAAGCGAGTTGACCGTGTGGCTGCCGAACACTCTCGTATCGCCGAACACGACCGCCTGAGACAGGTTGTCCAGGCCGATCGTCGCCGGATTCGCCGCCGAGAGAATATTGTCGAAATCCGGAATGTCCTGGTCGATCGTCGTCGCCATGTAGCGGACGAAGATCGAGTCGTCGGTGGTTCTTTGAAAATCGGCCCGGATCACCGTCTGCGCCTGGATGTTCTCCCCGCCGCCGAACGGAAATCTGATTTCGCCGCACGGATCGGTCGCCTTCGGGAGCGATGGGACGAGCGCCAGCGCAGCGGGACTGAAGAGTGCCGGATCGACGCGGTTGCCCGCGAACGGCGCCCGCAGCGTAACTTGTCCCCCGCTGTTGCAAGCCGCCGATGCGAGCGCGGTAAAGTCGCCGGCCAGCATCGCGGGCGTCGGCACATACGCGACGTTGGCGTTCGGCTGTTGACGAAGCTGGGTACGCTGATAGCCGCCGAAGAAAAAAAGCCTGTTCGGGATAATTGGCCCTCCAAACGTTCCGCCGAACTGATTCCGGTGCAGGCCATCGTCCAGGCGCCTGCCATCCGGCCCGATCGGGGCAAACGCATTGGTCGCGTTGAACCGCCTGTCCCGGTAGAACTCGAACCCGTTCCCATGAAAACGGTTGGTCCCCGATTTGGTCACCGCATTGACCGACGCACCCGAGTGAATGCCGTTCTCGGCTGACAGGCCGCTCGTGGCCAGCCTGAACTCCTGCAACGCATCGGGAAAAGGCAGCGGAAGGCCGGCAGCGGTCGAGGGGTCGTTGTGCATCGCTCCGTCGAGCAGGTATGCCACGCCGAACCCCTGCCCCCCGGCCACCGCGATGTTCACGCCACCCTGAAAGCTGCGGCTGTTCGGCTGGCCGGTCTGGACGGCCGCGCCCGCTAACAGGATGAGGTCGGTGACCTGGCGGCCCTGCAGCGGGAGCTCCACAATCCGCTCGTTCTCGATCACCGTCCCAATGCCCGCGCTCTTGACATCGACGATCGGCGCGACGGCGTCAACCGTTACGGTCTCCGCGAGATTCCCGAGCGCGAGCACGATATTGATTACCGGAGCACCCGCTACCTGCAGCACGATGCCCGTCTGCACATAGGTGCGAAACCCCGACAGCATCGCCTCCAACCGATACGGGCCCGTCGGCATGTTCGGCAGGACGTACGATCCGTTGTCATCGGTGACGACCGTTCGGGTGGCCCCGGTGTCGATCCGAGCGGCGGTGATCGTGACGCCCGGCAACAACGCGCCGCTCTCGTCGGTTACGCGCCCGTTCATCTGGGCCGTCGCGAGCTGCGCCCAGGCACGCGCACAGGTGGTCAGCAGCAGCAATGCGACGAGCGTGAAACGACGCGACGACTGCTTCATCACGTCCTCCTCGTACCCCGGCCTCCCCTCACCACGCCGCGCGGGGTGCCGCCAACAATACGCCCGAGGCGTGCGACCGTCAACGCCGGAGGGCACGTGTAGGCGCGCGGGCACAATCCGCGGATGTCGGACGCCTCGCACCTCGCTGTATCGCCTGCAAAATATGACGCTCGCATCCGCTCGCTGATCCCGCTCTACGACGAGCTGATTGCGGAAGTCGCTCACGCGCTCGGTCATGCGGCGCGCCCGCTACGGATCGTGATCGACCTCGGAATCGGCACCGGGCCGCTTGCGCGGGCATGCCTGGAGTCCGCGTCTGGCGCGTGCGTCGGGGGCATCGATGCCGACCCGAACATGATCGCGATCGCACGTGTGCGCCTGGGTCGCCTCTCGCGCCCCGTGATGATGACGAAGGGCAGTTTCCTGAACGAGGCGTTGCCGTCCTGCGATGCTATCGTTGCGAGCTACGCCCTGCTGGAGGCGAGCTGGTGTATCCTCTCCAGCCAGCCGGGTCCATTCAGAGATTATTGAAGTCATGTGGAATCGCGTCAGAATCATGTTCGCCTTCGTCGTACCATTCATCCTGCTCCTGGTTACCGCGTCCGGCCCGATGGCCGCCGGCCAACCTCACGCGCCGACCTACACGATCATCGATCTGGGCACTTTGGGTGGCGTCTCCAGCTATGCTCAGGGCATCAACTCGCGGGGCCAAGTCGTGGGCGGCAGCGCCACAACGGCGGGTGGATTCCATGCCTTCCTCTGGGAGGCAGGTACAGGCATGCAGGACCTGGGCGCGCTGGGGAGCTTCGACTTCAGCGTTGCCTCGGGCATCAACGCACAGGGCCAAGTCGTGGGCTACTTCGCAGCAGATTTTTCCGACCATGCCTTCCTCTGGGAGGCAGGTACGGGCATGCAGGACCTGGGCACCCTGGGCGGCTCCCACAGCGTTGCCTTGGGCATCAACGCACGGGGCCAAATCGTGGGCTACAGCAACACAGCGGATTTTGTCGACCATGCCTTCCTCTGGGAGGCAGGTACGGGCATGCAGGACCTGGGCACCCTGGGCGGCCCCCGCAGCGTTGCCTATGGCATCAGCGCACGGGGCCAAGTCGTGGGCTACAGCGGGTCGCATGCCTTCCTCTGGGAGGCGGGTACGGGCATGCAGGACCTGGGCACTTTGGGTGGTGGCTTCAGCTATGCTCAGGGCATCAACGCACGGGGCCAAGTCGTGGGCGGCAGCTTCACTTCCCGCGGGGCCGAGTTGCGTGCCTTCCTCTGGGAGGCAGGTACGGGCATGCAGGACTTGGGCACCCTGGGCGGCGACAGCGTGGCCCGGGGCATCAACGCACGGGGCCAAGTCGTGGGCGACAGCTTCACATCCACATCCACGTTCGACACTCGTGCCTTCCTCTGGGAGGCAGGTACGGGCATCCAGGACTTGGGCACCCTGGGCGGCTCCCGCAGCGCCGCCTATGGCATCAACGCGCGGGGCCAAGTCGTCGGCTACAGCGATACAGCGGCGGCGGACGAGTTCGGGGTGAACCTCGACCTCAGGCCACGCACGCAGCATGCCGTCCTATGGGAGCCGGCGGAAGAAGTGAAGTAAGCGCAGGCACAGGAGGAGACGATGCAGGCCAGACTCGGCAGACTCGCTCTGACCGCCGGTCTTCTGTGGTTCTCGATTCCCGCACTCGCCCATCATTCCGCAGCGGTTGCCTACGACATCACGAAGACCGTCACGATTGAGGGTGTGATCGCGCAAGTGCGGTGGGAGAACCCCCATACCTGGATCTTTGTGGACACCAAGGACGCGGAAGGCAAGACCGTCAAGTGGGGCTTCGAGGGCAAGGTACCAAACCTGCTCATCCGCAGCGGCATCACGCCGTCCGTATTGAAGCCCGGGCTGCAGGTCACCATCAGCGGGCATCCGGCGCGCGACGCCTCGCAGAAGCTTGGCGAGGTCGTCGACGTGACGTTCGCCGACGGCAAGACGATCAAACCCTGAACAAGATCGCGCGCGGATGACTGCGCGCGCTTACCGGAGGTGTCACAGTGGCGACTCGCCTTGTTTCGTCCATCGTTGGCGGACTCGTGATCGGAGTGTTCGCCGCGACATCGCCGGCGCTGGCGCAGGGGGAGCGCGCTCCGACGGCGAAACCCGCCGGTCCGGTCGTACGTCTGCCGGATGGCAAACCGGATCTCACCGGGGTGTGGACGCCGCGCGGTCCAGGAGCCGAACTCGAGCGGCGAAGTCTCGTGCAGCTCGAGAGCCTGTACACGCCCGCCGCCTTGAAGGAGATGGGCGACCTTGGTGAGTCGGACGACCCGCTGTTGCGGTGCGTTCCGTACGGCGTGCCGCGCTCCACCGCGAGCTCCCCGTGGCCGTTTCAGATCGTGCAGCACCCGGGCTACGTCATCGTGCTCACCGAGTACTACCACTCGTTCCGCATCATTCCGTACGGCGAGGGGCTCAAGCACTCCGACGACATCATTCCCACCTACTTCGGCGATTCGGTTGCCCGGTGGGAGGGTGACACGCTGGTCGTAGACGTCACCGGGCTCAACGATCAGACGTGGCTCGCAGACGGTCGCGATAAGCCGACGCCGACCAGCAAGGGGCGGTGGCCGCACTCCGACGCCCTGCACGTCACCGAACGCTGGCGCGCGATCGACGCCGACACCATCGAGTACCAGGCAGTGGTCGAGGATTCAAAGATGCTGTCGGGCCCGTGGACCACGCCGCTCATCACCGCCCGGCGCACGCCCATCGTGAAGATCGGTGAAGGCATCTGTTCCGATGGCTTCACGCTCACGCTCGCCGCATCCGGGAAGGACAAGAAGTAACAAGAAAAAAACACAACAGGAGGCGTCATGGATCGAGTGGCCGCTCGTTGCGTCTGCGCTCTGCTTGCAGTCCTCATGCCCTCGGCCGCGTTCGCGCAGGCCTCCATTACCGGCGTCGTCAAGGACGCCTCGGGGGCGGTGCTGCCGGGAGTCACCGTTGAAGCGTCCAGCGCTGCGCTGATTGAGAAGGCGCGGTCGGTCGTGACCGACGGGAGCGGTCAGTACCGCATTGTGACGCTTCCGCCCGGCATCTACGCGGTCACGTTCACCCTCTCCGGGTTCTCAACCGTCCGGCGCGAAGGCATCGAGCTGCGAGGTACCTTCACTGCCGCTGTCGACGCGGATCTTCGCGTCGGAGCGGTGACAGAGACCGTGACCGTCACCGGTGAAACGCCACTCGTCGACGTGCAGAGCGCGACGCAGCAGCGCGTACTAGGCAGCGAGGTCGTCGACGCGATTCCCACCAGCCGCATGCCGTCGAGCCTCGTTGAACTGATCCCGGGCATTACCGTCACGCAGGGCGCCGGCAACTGGTACGGCCTCGGCGCGCACGACGTCGGCGGCTCGGTCGGCGACATCGTCGGCATCTTCGCGATCCATGGAGGGACGTTCCAGGACTCGCGAATGACGATCAACGGGCTGTCGACCGGATGGGGCAACGAGGCGTTCGAGACCGGCTATACGCCGAACATGAGCGCCATTCAGGAAACCGTTGTCGACACCGCGGCGTCGGTGGAGAACGAGGTCGGCGGCGTGCGCACGAACATCATCCCAAAGGATGGCGGCAACGTGTTTGCCGGCACTGTGTTTGGCAGCTTCACGAACGAGCACCTGACCACGAACAACATCGATGACGACCTGCGATCGCGAGGCCTGCCGCACGCGAACTCGGTGAAGAGCAACGGCGACTTCAATCCCGGATTCGGCGGGCCCATCCGGCGCGACAAAGTGTGGTTCTACGCCGCCGCGCGGTATCTCAGGGCTGACAACTACGTCGCAGGCATGTACGTCGATACGACGCAGGACGATCCGAATGTGTTCGCGTACACGCCCGATCAGTCACGCAAGGCGGTGAACAGCGGCATCTGGAAGGATGGCCAAGGCCGCGTCACCTGGCAGGCGACGCGGCTGCACAAGTTCGCCTTCTCGTGGACGCAACAGACCTCCTGCAAGTGTCCGTCGCTCATCTCGCCGACCCAGGCCGGCGGCACCGAAAACCGCTGGGGACGTCCGCAGCGCGTGATCACCGGCGACTGGACCGCGCCGGTCACCAGCCGCCTGCTGGTGGATGCGAGCATCCTGCATCAGATCAACAAGTGGGGGTTCTTTCCACGCGACAGCATGCCGTCGAACATCATCGGGTTCATCGAACAGTCGAACGGGATGAACGTCAAGACTCGCGGCGGCGATTATCGCGACGCCACGAATGAGACGCTGCGATACCGCTTTGCGGTGTCGTATGTCACCGGCACCCACGCCTTCAAGACCGGTGTCATCAACTCGTGGGCGATGGCGGATTACAACCAGTACGCCATCCAGCCGATTCGCTACCGCCTGAACCGCGGCATTGCGAACCAGGTGATTCTGCGCGTGCGGCCGTACCACGACCTCTGGACGCTCGATGCGGAGCCGGGCATCTACGCCCAGGATCGATGGACCCTTGATCGCCTCACCCTGAATCTGGGCGTGCGCTACGACTACAAGCGGAGTCATTTCCCCGAGCAGACGATCGGGGATCCGAAGGATCCCTACGGGAGCGCTCGGTTCGTGCCGATTCCGTTCGTGATCCCGCGCACAGATCAGCTCCGGTGGCACGACATCACGCCGAAGATGGCAGCGGCCTATGACCTGTTTGGCGACGGCCGGACGGCGGTGAAGGTCAGCCTGAACAAGTATCTCGATGGGACGCAGGTCGACGGCATCGGCAATCCGGTGGCCGGCAATCTCGTGCTCGAGACCAATCGTGCGTGGGGCGATGCGAACGCAAACTGGAGGCCCGACTGCGACCTCCTGGCCCCGGCAGCCAATGGCGAATGCGGCCCGCTCGCCAATCCGAATTTCGGAAAGGTGACCGGCGGCGCTGGGCAGTGGGATCCAAAGCTGCTGCGCGGCTGGGGCGTCCGCGGCTTCAACTGGGAGTTCTCGACGAGCGTGCAGCGGCAGATCGTGCGCGGCATTTCCCTTGACGCGGGCTACTTCCGCCGGTGGTACGGCAACCTGACGACGACCGACGACCGGGCGCTGACACCCGCCGACTTTGACACGTTCAGCATCATCGCGCCGAGCGAGAGCCGTCTTCCAGACGGCGGCAGCTATACGGTGGGCGGTCTGCGCGATCTCAAGCCCGCGAGCTTTGGACGGCCATCCGACAATCGGATCACGTTCGCCAAGGAGTTCGGCCGCTCCATTCGTCATTGGAACGGCATGGACCTCTCAGTCAACGCACGCGTGCGCGAAGGGGTGCTGCTGCAGGGCGGCATGAGCACGGGACGCACATCAACGGACAACTGCGATTTGGTCCAGAAGCTGCCGGAGCTCTCGGCGGCGACACCGATCGCCTACTGCCGCGTTGACACGAAGTTCCTCACGCAGCTCAAGTTCCTCGGGTCCTACACGATTCCGCGCGTCGACGTGCAGATCAGCGGATCGATGCAGAGCATCCCGGGCCCGGAGATTCAGGCCAACTACGTCGCACCGACGGCGCTTGCCGCGGTCTCTCTCGGCCGGCCGCTCTCCGGCAGCGCACCGAACGTGACGGTGAACATCGTGAAGCCGGGGACGATGTACGGCGAGCGGTTGAATCAGGTCGATCTGCGCCTCGCAAAGATCCTGCGCTCCGGCATGCGGCGCACATCGCTCAACCTCGATCTCTACAACGCGCTGAACGGCAACGCCGTGCTCCAGCAAAGCAACACGTTCGGCAACTGGCAACAGCCGCAGGGGATCCTGGTGGGACGCTCGGTCAAGATGAGCGTGCAGTACAACTTTTGACACTGGCGTCCTCGCGCCGGCGTGACAGAGAGCCAGATCGTCGGGATTCTGGAAGGGCGGAAACGATCGCGCTGTCGCGGGAAGATCCGCGTGCTACCGTCGAATCTGGGCCGGCGGATGCGAAGTTTCGCGGGCTGCCGGTTAATTACGCCCCGGGCCGTTCCCGTGATCGACGTAGTCCTCGAACGCGTAGCACTCGTAATCGAGGAGTTGCATGCTCTTGTCTATCCGCCGGTAGAGCGGCATGCTCATCTTCCACGGTCGAGAGAACACCTTAGGATCCTCGATCGTCGCTTCGTAGTAGATGTGATCCTTGTCGATGAGCGTGTACCGCTCGATGACGTGCAGCGCATCACTGTGAAAATTGCCGGAGCGATCGAACCACGTTTTGTCGTTGAAGTTGTTGACGTCGACGACGAGCGTATCGCCCTCCCAGCGCCCGCGTGAGTCGCCCATCCACCACGTGATGCCGTCCGCAAGATGGGGCGTGTCCATGTAGACGTGCCGCGCGGCGTGCGCGTACTCGTACAACAGGGCAACCTCCTTCGGAGTCTGGACGATCTGGAACGGGAACGGCATGTAGGTGATCCGCGGGACTCCTGGAAGCAGACAGTCGCGTTCGGTGTCGCGAGTCAGACGGTTCTGGAGGTTCTCCTTCCGCTTCGCCATCGCGGCCGGCAGGTATGGGAGCTCATTTCCCTCGACGACTCCCTGGCCCGCGGGCACGCTGTTGGCGGCGGAATGATCCTGGATGTCCCAGACCGCGCTGTTGACCGCCTGCCAGATTCCCGACAGGTTCGGCTTCCCGTCGGCCGTCCGCGGGATCGTCTGGGTCTGCGCGGAGAGCGACGCCAGGCAAACGGCAGCGACAGCCAGAACCGACGCCGCAAACACACGTGTCATGCGCTGCATCCCTCATCAACTCTCAACGCTCAACTCAGGTTGAATGTCGTTGAATGGTGCTACTGGGCGTGTCGGCCCACCCGCTCGTATACGCCGGCATTGCCCTCGTGGCACGTGTCTTCGTAGATCTCGTAGTTCGGGTTGTTGTTCTTGTTGAAGTGGAACACGACCTTCATCGGCTTCGTATACGCCTGCGGATCGTCCACGGTCGCCTCGTAGGTCATCGTCGTCGGGCTCGTGAGGGTCCACCGTTCGACGACGTGTGCGGCAGGAGTGCGGAAGTTCCCCAGCAGATCGAGCCATTGCTCTTTCATGTTGGTGACGTCGACCACCAGCGTGTTCCCCTCCCAGCGTCCCCGTGAATCTCCGCTCATCAGAACGATGTTGGACCCCACGTGCGGGCCGTCGTCGAGCCGAATGATCCGGTATGAGTGTGAGAACTCGATCATCATGATCACGTAACCGGGAATCTGAAGAACCGTCGGGTTACCCGACGAGGGGAATCCCGGGCTGCCGGGCAGCCAACACTTCGAACGCCCCGCGACGTAGTCGAGTCCGGGCGGATTCTGGTAGCGCGCTTGGTTCTCGTTGCGCTTGGCCAAGGCCCACGACTGGTAGGGAACCTTGCCGTCCAGAGGATCCACAATCGCGTGCTCCGGGTTCGGCATCGGCTTCTCGCCCCGGCCCGTGTAGTGCTCTGCGGAGCGGTGTCCCGTTTCGAGATCGTAGTTGATGCTGTCGCCGGTGGCGTGGTTGTCGTTCCACGTACCCGAGATGTCGATCTGACCATCGGGCGTCCGCCTGGGGGTGAACGCCACGGCCGCGGCATCGGCAGACTTCAGTGTAAAGTCCATCTTCAGGCTCTGGCCTTTGATCAGCCGCTCACTCACGGCGAGCTGTTTGTGCTCGGGTGCAAAACCCTTCATGGCGACGGAAATGACCCAGTCGCCGACGGACACAGGAACCTCGTACTCGCCCTTCGCGTTGGTGACCACGTCGGCGTTGTCGCCGGGCCCTGGCAGCAGGGCGCGGATCGTCGCGCCGGCGACCGGTTTGCCGTTCGTATCCGTCACCGTGCCGGTGAGTTTCGATCCCTGGGCAGAAGCCGCAACTGACAGCGCCAGAATTCCTGCCGCCATGGCCACGCAGCGGAGTGTGGGCGTCTTCATCGGAAACCTCCCAGGCGAGGGTATGCCCTTGCGAATTGCAGCCAAAGTTATACACCGAGCGGGCCCGCCAGAGTCGTGGACTTTGATCATGCGCGGCTGGCGATGCGCGCTCCTTCCGCCATGGCTTCAAGCTTCGCCCACATGATCGATGGATGCACGCGCCGGTTGATTTCTTCCTGCGCAAAGCCGCAGTCGGTGCCGGCAATCAGGTTCTCGCGACCTACGCACGAAGCGAACCGCGCGAGAGGTGGTTTTGGAGCATCCGCTTTCACTTGGGGATCGGCGGCCTGCCTGCGCGCACCCAGGCTTCCTGCGCTTCGATGCACTCGACGCTAATCATGTAGTAGCGGATGTAGGTGCCACGGTCGATGAAAGCACTGGAATCGCCCGGCTTGCGGGCCTGATTCTTGGCGATTCGGTCGCTTTTGCCGTCGATGAATGTCTGGTCCCGATAGGGATGATTGGCGATGTAGCCGTCGGCGCCGGCATCTTCGCCGAGCTTGAAGAAACGCTCAAAGGATTCCCTGTAAGCCAGCATGCCCGCGTCCATGCGGCCAACCTGTCCGGCAGGTTCGAGGCTGCGCGGGATGGCGCTGCCACCCCAAAAGGAGAGCAAGTGGGACTGTCCTTTGTCTGTAACCGGGACAAGCATTGAGACGGTGCCCGGGGTGTGTCCAGCGGTGATGTAGAAGGTCAGGGTCGTGCCACCCAGAGTCAGCTTCTGCCCGTCGGTGATGTCCATGTCGCGCGCGGGAGGGACGACGCCTTGGGCGGTTGCGGGAGGCAGCTTGGCAACCATGTCCCAATCGGCGGCGGACATGAGGACGCGCGGATGATAAGTATCCTGCAGATATTTTGCGCCGCCGAAGTGGTCGTTATGGCCATGGGTGAGGATCAGGTATTTCATCTGGCCGGGATCGAGGCCGAGTTTCTTGTAGCCTCCGATGATGACACGCTGCGCATCGGCCTCGTTGTTCAGACTGTCGATCTGAATGATGCCGGCACTGGTGACGATGGCCCACGTCGCGACGCTATTGCTTCCCAGATAGTAGAGCTGGTCAAAAATTTTGGTGGGAGGGGCATCGACGACAGCGCCCACGGCCGCGGCCGCATTTTCCGGCGGCATACTGCAGTCCACGAGGTTGCGCGCGCCAAGGTCATTTGCGGCGAGCAGCCGGGCATTTCTCACGTGGGCGAGAAAGGCCAGCGGATCCGGCCCGTTGGCGGCCGTGGAGTCCTGCGCGCCGGCGCGAGCCGCGACCGTACCGACAACTAACGCGCCGATGGCCACAGAGATCGTGCGAATCTTCCACATACGGTCGTGCCCTTTCTCGTCTCGGCGGAGCCTACACCTGCCAAGAGGAGACAGAATATGGGAGGTGCGTGGCTGAACCGGACCGCCACGTCAGCGCAGGCTTGCGATGCGCGCTCCTTCCGCCATGGCTTCTATCTTCGCCCACATGATCGATGGATGCACGCGCCGGTTGATTTCTTCCTGCGCAAAGCCGCAGTCGGTGCCGGCAATCAGGTTCTCGCGACCTACGCACGAAGCGAACCGCGTGAGACGCTCGGCGATGAGCTCCGGATGTTCCACCACGTTCGTGCCGTGGCTGACGACGCCCGGCACGAGAATCTTGCCTGGAGGCAGCTTCACCTCCCGCCAGACCTTCCATTCGTGCTCATGGCGCGGGTTCGCTGCCTCCAGCAGATATGCGCCTGCCTTCACTTTCAGGATTAGATCGACGATTTTCCTGAGGGGCACGTCGGTCGTGTGCGGCCCGGGCCAGCTGCCCCAGCAGACGTGATAGCGGATGCGGTCCTGAGGGATTCCCTCGAGCGCGTGGTTGAGGACCTCCACGTGACGCTCGAGCCATTTGTAGTAATCCTCAAAGCTGGCCGGCGGCACCATTCGGTCGTACGTCACTGCCGCCCGGGCATCGTCCACCTGCAGCAGGAACCCCGCGTCGACGATCGACCGGTACTCCGTCCGCAGCGCTTCGGCGAGGGCGACGACGAGATCCTCGTCGGTCTTGTAGTACTCGTTCTTGCGGTCAGGGATGGCGCTCGAGGGTGCAGCCACCGGCAGGAAGGCCTCATCGACACCGGCGGCTTCCGCTGCGGCCCTGAGGTTGTCGATGTCGCGCTGCAGCTCGAAGAGGCCGTTGTACGTGATCGGTCCGACGCAAACCGCATCCTTTCTCGTCACGTTCGACCAGTCCTTCCCGTCGCCTCGTCCTTCGAGCTCCGCGTAGAAGTCCGCGAATCGGAGCCGATCCGCCCCGCGCGCAAACGGGTTGGCGCCCTTCACCTCCCGCAGCTCGAAGCCGCTGAGGCGTTTGAGCACGTACAGCGACCAGCTCGTGGACTTGCCGAACTCGCCGTCGTTCGGAATGTCGATGCCCGCCTCGACCTGGCGCGCGACAACATCGCGCACCGAGTCCTTGAGTGTCGCCTGGTACGCGCTCTGATCGATGGCCTGACCGGCCAGGCGCGCTTTGACGAACTCCAGCAGCTTTGGCGGCCGAATCAGGCTTCCGGTGTGCGTGGTGAGAATGCGATCGACGCTGCGTTTCATCGGCGCGGGCGCCGATTATAAGTCACGCGCGCTATTCGGTGCCGCGTAGCATGCGCATCAGTTCAACCGCGTCGAGAACCGTTTGCAGAATCGCAGGACGATCGGCCGCGGAGGGCCCGAGTCCCCCCTTCCGCACCACTCGATTCGGCCGCTCTCGCGCCCTCCCTCGTGGCAAGCCGTGTCAGGCGGCCGAAACGAGAGGAGCCCCGAGCGAGCGCTCAATCCGGGCGAGTCGAGGGGCCACTCAGAGATCGTCCGGTACATGGCCAATCTGGTTAACGCGACGGAAGCGTGCGAACCTTCAACGCAGGAACGTCGTCGGATGTGATTCCCGGATACTTCTTGAGCCCGATTTCGTAAAGGATGTCCGCGTCCTTGCTACCTTCGAAGCAGGAGTCTTCCCAGATCTCGAAA
>Ga0070699_100003872_pt1 | contig 13226 bp, 11 predicted proteins | sample KBSK1503metaG_FD_65473 | JGI IMG/M metagenome (GOLD analysis project Ga0070699, IMG submission 65473) | Corn, switchgrass and miscanthus rhizosphere microbial communities from Kellogg Biological Station, Michigan, USA - KBS K1-50-3 metaG | ecosystem: Host-associated > Plants > Roots >...
TCGGTGCGGAGCAGGTTCAGCTTCTCGAATACCGGGGCGTCGGAGAAGGTGAACAGGTCCAGCTGGGTTTCGGCGGTGAGCGAGAACTCGGTCCAGGCCGGGACGGCGATGATGTCGCCGCGCTCTAGCGGATGCTCGGAGTCGTTCAGCCGGACCGAGCCGGCGCCGTCGAAGACCTGCCAGACCGAGGACGCGGAGGTGCGCGACCGGCGGGTGGCCGTACCCGGGCGCAGCCGGTGGAACTCGGTCCGCATGGTGGTCAGCGCGTCCCCGCCGCTGGTCGGGTTGGTGTACCGGACGGCGGCGTGGCCCGGCTCGAGCACTCCGGGGAGGCCCTGCCCATTTCCGGGCCCATTTCCGGGCCCATTTCCGGCGGCCTCGAGCTCGAGCTGGGCCGCCAGGGCCGCGTCGGTGTGCGCCCAGCGGTAGGCGACCAGCGGCGAGGCCGGGCGCGTCCCGGCCAGCGCGACCGGGGTCAGGCCCGGCTGACCCCAGAGTCGTTCGGAGGCCGAACGGTCGGGGGTGTCCCTGGTCCGCACCTGGTCGGGGCCGAACTCGAAGAAGCCCTGGTCGGTCTTTGCCACCAGCGGGATGTCGAGCCCGTCCAGCCAGGCCATCGGGGTATCAGAGACGTTCTGGTGGCCGTGGAAGGCCCAGCCGGGCGTCAGCAGCAGGTCGCCGCGGCGCATCGCGACAGGGTCCCCGTCCACGACCGTCCACACCCCATCACCCTCCAGCACGAACCGGAACGCCGACTGGGTGTGCCGGTGCTCCGGGGCGTCCTCGCGGGGGGCCAGGTACTGGATGGCCGCCCACAGGGTGGGCGTGGTGTACGGGTCGCCGGTCAGTCCCGGGTTGCCGAGGCTGATCGCGCGGCGCTCCCCGCCGCGGCCCACCGGGACGAGCTCGGCGCTGCGCGCGGCCAGCGGCAGCAGGTCCGCCCAGCGCCACAGGTGCGGCACCGCCTTCGGCTGCGGGTGGAAGGGCATCAGGCCCTCGCGGGTCAGCCAGAGCGGGGTCATCCCGGCGGCCTCGAAGTCGCGGTAGAGCTCGTGCAGCCTGGCCTGGTGCTCCGCGCTGTCGAAGGTGTCGTTTGCGGGGCGTGCTTCGATGTCGGTCATGATGTGCTGCTCCTTAGCAGGTCGCGGAGCGCCTTCTTGTCCAGCTTGCCCATCTTGGTGACGGGCAACTCGGCGGCGAGCTCGAGCCGTTCCGGCCACTTGAACCTCGCTACCCCGGCCGCTGCCATGCCATCGGAGATCGCGTCCAGGGTGATGTCCTGCCCGGGCTCCGGGACGACGAAGACGCAGACCCGCTCGCCGAGTTCGGCGTCGGGCGCGGCGACGGCGGCGACCTGGGCGATCCCCGGCATCCGGTAGAGCAGGTTCTCCACCTCCTCGGCCGAGATCTTCTCCCCGCCCCGGTTGATCATGTCCTTGTCCCGGCCCTCGACCACCAGGTTGCCGTCCGGGCGGCGGCGCACCACGTCGCCGCTGGCGTACCAGCCGTCCGGGGTGAAGGCGCGACCGTTCTGCTCCGGCGCCCGGTAGTAGCCGCGCGGCGTGTACGGCCCGCGGGTCAGCAGCGCGCCCGGCTCGCCGTCGGGCAGGTCGGTGCCGTCAGCGTCGACGATGCGGACCTCGTCACCCGGGCTCAGCGGACGGCCCTGGGTGCCGCAGATCACCTCGTCCGGGTCGTCCAGCCTGGTGTAGTTCAGCAGCCCCTCCGCCATGCCGAACACCTGCTGGAGCGTCGCGCCGAGGACCGGCTTTATCCGCGCAGCGTGCTCGTTGGCGAGGCGGGCGCCGCCGACCTGCAGGACGTCCAGCGTTCGCAGCGCGCCGGACCCGGAGACGCCGTGCTCTCCTGCGTAGGCCAGCCAGCGCTGGGCCACCGCGGGCACCACCGCGGTGATCGTGACGCCCTCCTGCTCGATGACGGCAAACGCGCTGGCCGGGTCCGGCGAGCCGAGCATGACCACCCGGCCGCCGGACAGCAGGGTGCCCAGCATGCCGGGGCAGGCCAGCGGGAAGTTGTGCGAGGCGGGCAGCGAGACGAGGTAGACCGTGCCCTCGTCCATCCGGCACAGCTCCGCCGAGGCGCGCGCGTTGTAGGCGTAGTCGTCGTGGGTGCGGGCGATCAGCTTGGGCAGCCCGGTGGTGCCGCCGGAGAGCAGGAACACCGCGACGTCGGACGGGTCCGGCCCGGCCTTTGCGGGCGCGGCCCCGGACCCGGCGCCCAGCGGCTCGGCACAGAGCGCGGTCAGGTCCTGGTGCCGCACGTCCTGGCCGGCCACCAGGACGTGCTCCAGGGCCGGCGAGGTGGCCAGGAGATCTTCTGCCATCTGCTGGTGGTCGAAGCCGCGCAGCACGCCGGGCACGGCCAGGGCGCGGGCCTCACTGTGCTCGCATAGGTAGGCCAGCTCGTGCTGGCGGTGCGCGGGCAGGGCCATGACCGGGACGATCCCGGCGCGCAGGCAGGCCAGGGTGAGCACGGCGAACGGCCAGCAGTTCGGCAGCTGGACCACGATCCGGTCGCCGCGCCGCAGGCCCAGCGCGCCGAGCCGGGCGGCCAGCGCGTCGGCCCGGGCCATCAGGGAGCCGTAGCTGATCCGGGTCGGGCCGTCGACCAGGGCCGTCGCGGCCTGCCTGGTCTCGGCGACGGCGGCGATCTCAGCGCCGAGCGCCTGCCCGCGCCACCATCCGGCGTTCCGGTAGGCCCGGGCCAGCTCGTCGGGCCAGGGCACGGTCCCGTCGGCGATCGGCGTGGTCATGGCGCGTCCTTGATGCCCAGCGGCGCGAACCGCGGTTCCAGCCGGCTCATCCGCGTACTCCGATGAGGTCCGCGCGTCCCGACAGGACGGCGGTGCGGGCGGCGTCCTCGGTACCGGCCTCCCGGGGTCCGGCCTCGACGAGCATGGTCACCGCGCCGTGCTCTAGCCGGGCCGCCTCGCAGGCCAGCCGCCGGGTCAGCGGGGTGCCCTCGCCGACCGCGACCAGGCAGGCGCCCGCGGCCAGGCCGCGCGCCACGTCCGCGGCGGCCCGGTCGAGGCCCGCCTCGGTGTCCGGGACGCTGACCCGCACGCCCCACCGGCCGCCTTCGGGCGGCGGCCCCGACCGCAGCGGCAGCGGTCCGGCGGCCAGCCGGGCCACGTCGCCAGTGACCGGCACCACCCGGTCGGGCTGAGCCGTGCCCGCGATGTCGATCGGGGTGCGCAGCGGCTCGTCCCCGCCATAGGCGGCGCGCCAGGCCCGGTGCACCGACTCGACGAACCCCGGGTCGCGCTGGCGCAGTTTGGACTCGGGCAGCGAGCGGCTGAAGAAGTGGAAGGCGAACTGCCACGGCGGCAGGCTCCGGTAGGACCGGCCGAAGTGCTCCCACCAGGACAGCGAGGGCCGGGCCGCGTCCTGGATCCTGGTCACCTGGGGCCGGCGGGCGGCCTCGTACCCGGCTAGCGCCGCGTCCACCGCATCGGGTCCCTGGCCGGCCGCGTCCAAGGCCCGCACCAGCGCGATCGCGTCCTCCATGGCCATCTTGGTGCCCGAGCCGACGGAGAAATGGGCGGTGTGCGCCGCGTCGCCGAGCAGGGCCACCGCGGTCCGGCCGACCCGGTGCCGCCACCGCTGGGTGCGCCAGGTGCGGAAGTTCCCCCACCGGGAGTTGTTCACCAGCAGCGGGCAGCCGTCGATCTGCTCGGCGAAGAGCTTCTCCAGGTAGGCCCGGGTGACCTCGTCGCTGGGCCCGGGCGGCTGGCTGACGTCGAACCCGTCCAGGCCCGCGGCCCGCCAGGACGCCTCGTCAGTCTCGACGATGAAGGTGGAGACGCCGTTCCCGATGGGATAGCCGTGCACCGCGAACACCCCGTGCGGGCCCTGCTCGTGGACGAATGTGAGCCCGTCGAACGGGTACGTGGTGCCGAACCAGATGAACTTCGCCGAGGCGGTCACCACGCCCGGGCCGAACACCTCGTCACAGCGCGCCCGCATCTGGGAGTTCGCGCCGTCCGCCGCGATCACCAGGTCGCACCCGGCCGCCAGCAGGTCGTCCGGCCGGACCGGCGCGGAGAACCTGAGGTCCACCCCGGCCGCGAGGGCCCGCTGCTGGAGCAGCGTCAGCAGCGTCTGCCTGGCCACCGCGGCCATGCCGTTGCCGCCGAACCGCCATCGTTCCCCGCGCAGCCGGACCTCGATCGGGTCCCAGTGCACCCCGTGCGTGGTCAGCGCGCTGCGCAGGACCGGATCGGCGGCGTCGATCCCGTCCAGGGTGGCGTCGGAGAACACCACCCCGAAGCCGAACGTGTCGCCGGCCTGGTTGCGCTCGAATACGGTGACGTCGCGGCTCGGGTCGCTCCGCTTGGCCAGCAGCGCGGCGAGCAGGCCGCCGGGACCGCCGCCGAGGCACGCTATCCGCACGTGAGCTCCTCCCCGCCAAGACATGTTTCGATCTATTGACGAACGCAGAACCTATGACACACAATAGCGCCCATGGTCGACTTGGCAACCCCCGGGCGGCCGGCGATGAAGCCGCGGGCGATCTTGTGGGACCTGTTCGGCGGGCATCTCCGCTCCATCAATGATGGCCGGGTTCCGATGCGGGCGCTGAACCAGTTGCTGGACGTGTTCGGGGTGGGAGAGAGCACGAGCCGGGTGGTGCTGTCCCGGATGCGCCGCGAGGGCTGGTTCACCACCTGCCGCGACGGGCGGCAGACCAGCTACGCGCTGACCAGCCGGAGCCTGACGATGCTCGACGAGGGCCGGACGCGCATCTTCGACCGCGGCCACGACCACTGGGACGGCAGATGGCGCATGGTCATCTACGCGGTGCCCGAGGAAAGCCGGGCGGAGCGGGACCGGGTCCGCCGGACGCTGGCCTGGCACGGGTTCGGGCCGCTGGCCGCGGCCACCTGGATCAGCCCGCACCCCCGGCTCGAGGTCGTGCGCGGGGCGCTCGCGGACCTGTCCGCCACCCGGATTGACCTGCTGGAGAGCCGGGCGCTGAGCCGGGAGGCGGACCGGGAGATGGCGTTCCGCTGCTGGGACCTGGACGGCCTGGGCCGGGACTACGTCGAGCTGGTCAGCTCCTACCGGCGGCTGCCGTCCGGAGCTGAGCTGGCCGCGCAGCCCGGCCCCGAGGCGCTGCGGCGGCAGGTGGAGCTGGTGGCCTCGTACCGGGCGCTGCCGTTCCGCGATCCCGACCTGCCCGCCGCGCTGCTGCCCGAGGGCTGGCCGGGGCGGCGCGCGCACGCGCTGTTCATCGCGGCCTACGACGCGCTGCACGGCCCGGCCCACGCGTTCGTCCGGGATATCGTCAACCCTTGACGAGGAGGTCACCATGACAGAGAACTTCGTACTGGTGCACGGGGCGTGGCACGGCGGCTGGGCCTGGCAGCCGGTGGCCAGCAGGCTGCGCGCCGCCGGGCACCGGGTGTGGGCGCCGACCTGCCCCGGGCTCGGCATCGACGACGACCCGCGGGGCGTGACGCTGGCCGGCTGCGTCGACAGCCTGGTGAGCCAGGTCGAGGCGTCCTTCGCCGTCGACGTCACGCTGGTCGGGCACAGCTGGGGCGGCTACGTCATCGCCGGCGCGGCCCCGCGGCTGGCGTCCCGGCTGAAGCAACTGGTGTTCTGGAGCGCCTTCGTGCCCGAGGCCGGCCGCTCGCTCTACGACGAGGTGCCGCCGCACTACCAGGAGCTGTTCAGCCAGCTGGCCGGGGCCTCGCAGGACAACACCGTGGCGCTGCCGCAGGAGGTGTTCCAGGGCGCCTTCATGGGCGACGCCGACCCGGCCGCGGCCGCGGTGGTGCACTCGGCGCTGCGGCCGCAGCCGTTCCGGACGTTCACCGACCCGCCCGCCGACGAGGCCTACCGCGGCCTGGGCCTCCCGCTGCACTACGTGCTCTCGGACGCGGACGTGGCCCTGCCGCCGGGCGAGTACGGCTGGGACCGCTTCGCCGAGCGGATCAAGGTCACCCCGGTGACCGTGCCCGGCAGCCACGAGTCCATGTTCACCCGCCCGGCGGAACTGGCGGACGCCATCGCCGCCCTCTGAGCTAGCTGGGTGAACTAGCTGGCCAGGAAATCGAGCAGGGCGGGGTTGACGATGTCGGAGTGGGTCCAGGCGATATTGTGCGGTCCGCCCTCGACGGTAACGACCTTCAGGTCCTTGATCAGCCCGGGCAGCCGGGCGGCGGTGGCCGGGTAGGGCAGGATCCGGTCCGCGTCGCCGTGGATAAGCAGCGTGGGCACGTCGAACCTGGGCAGGTCGGCGCGGAAGTCGGTCAGCCAGGTGTCCACGCACGCATACGCCGCGAACGCCGATGCGGCCACGGCGACGTTGAAGCTGTTCTGCCAGGCCTGGTCGCTGATCCGGGTGCCGCCGAGCACGTCGACGTTGTAGAAGTTGTCCAGGAAGTTCTTGAAGTAGGCGGGCCGGTCGGCCACGACGGCGTCCTTGATGCCGTCGAACACCGACTGGTCCACGCCCTCGGGGTTGTCGGCGGTCTTGAGCAGGAAGGGCGGGATCGCCCCCATCAGGACGGCTTTGCGCACCCGGGCCGAACCGTACGTGCCCAGGTACCTGGTGACCTCCCCGGTCCCCATCGAGAACCCGCACAGCACGACGTCGGTCAGCTGCAGGTGGTCGAGCAGGGTGTTCAGGTCGGCGGCGAAGGTGTCGTAATCGTAGCCGATCGTGGGCTGGCTGGAGGCGCCGAAGCCGCGGCGGTCATAGGCGATGACGCGGTAGCCGCCCTGCAGCAGCACGCGCTCCTGCTTCTCCCACGAGTGGCCGTTGAGCGGGTAACCGTGGATCAGCACGACCGGCTGGCCGCTGCCGTGGTCCTCGTAGTAGATCTCGATGTCGGCGCCGTTCTCCTGGCCGACGGTGACCTTGGACATGACTCTCCCTTCTCTTTCTGTTCGCGCTACTAGTCTGCCGGGAACCTTTCCGGGTCGAGCCAGCGGGCGATCCGCATGTCCTTGACCATCGCGCTGGCCTGCCGGGTCCCGTAGCGGACCGCCAGCACCTCGTACTGTTCGCTCATACCGACCGGGTCGTGCTGTGTCACCGGGGCGTGATACCCGGCCCGTTCGGATTAAATCTGTCCTTGTCCCCGGACCTGGCCAGAGACGGCCGGCCGGGGCGTGGCGGGCCTACGGGCCGCCACCATCACCGGGCAGCTCGAGCGGCGCAGCACCCGCATGGTGACGCTGCCCAGCAGGCGGGAGGCGAGCTCCCCGCGGCGCGGGCGGCCCAGCACGACGAGGTCGGCCTCGAAGGCCTCGGCTTCGCGCAGTATCGCCTCGGCGACCCGGTCGACGATCGCGTTCCTGATGTTCCCGCCGGCCGCCAGCCCCGACATGCGCAGCTCGAAGACGGCCGATTCGGCGGCGTAGGAGGCCTCGTCGCCGCTTTCCCGGCTGTACCAGGCGGAGCCGGAGAGCTCCCGCTCGCGCAGGTGCAGCACCTGGACCTTGGTCAGTCCCTCGGTGGCCACCTGCCGCACCAGGTCAAGCGTGGCCTGGTTCTCCTCGGGCGTGTCAACCGCCACCAGAATCCTGCTGAACATCGAACCTCACGCGGCCTTTGTGATGGTGCACGCCGGATGCGTGCGCTGCCACCTCCCCGCCATCATCTTCCCGGCCGTGAGCGACCGTAACGCGACGGCCCGTTAGGATTCCGCTAGGAATTCCTGGCCGGGGCCCCGGTCACCAGCTCGAGCTCGGCTCCGCCGCCGAGTCGGCGACGCACCGTGGCGGAAATCGAGCCCTCGGTGACGCGGCGCATCCCGCTCGGGGCGGAGTCATCCATCACGACGTAGCGGACCCGGCGGCGCCGGGCCACCTTCGCGATCGTCCGGCCGGCGCTGCGGGTGGCGGCGATCTGGCCGTCGGCCGTGCCGCCTCGCCGCTCCACCGCGGCGATCGCCCGCCGGACGATCGCGTACTGCTCGTCGCGCTCGCGCCGGGTCGGCAGCAGGCCCGGGTTCGGCAGCCCGAAGGACGAGCCGTAGACCTTCAGGATCGTCAGCACCGCGACCGGCTGGCCGGCGGCGAGCTCGCACGCGCGGCGGACGGCCGCGCCGCTGAACGGCGTGCCCGGCGAGGCCAGCAGCACCCCAGCCGGCTCCGCCGGCGGCCGGTCCCAGCCACCCCGCCGGAACAGCATGCCGCGGCCCCTACCGGGCGGCCGGCGGCTCGCCCGCCGAGGGTTCGGCCTCGGGTACGGGATCGGAGGGAGCGGCCACAGGATCCCCGGGAGCACGGACGATCTCGTCCCCGGTGACCGCGACGGCCGGCCCGGCCGGGAGTTTCCCTGCCGCCGCCAGCCTGCGATCCTGCGCGGCCCGCCACCAGTACAGCGGCGCGTACAGGGCGACGATCAGCAGCCCGAGCAGGTACAGCCCGGGGCCCTGGTGCGGGTCGGCCAGGACGATCTTCGGCGAGTTCCAGCCGCCGAAGAAGTAGATGGCCATCCAGGCCACGAAGATCAGCAGGGCGATCCACTTGGCGAAGGTCGGCAGCCGGAACGGCCGCGGCGTGTCCGGGCGCAGCTGCCGGTACACGAAGTACCCGGCCAGGGCGAGCGAGCAGGACAGCAGGTAGCCGCCGTTGGAGATGATGTAGATCCGCAGCGGCGAGCCGAGCAGCACCAGGATCGCCGAGCACACCAGGTTGAAGGCCATCGCGTTGCCGGGCACGCCGTGCCGGTTCTTCTTCTGGAACCAGCGCGGCAATTGCCCGTCCTCGGCCGCCTGGAACAGCGACCGGCCGCAGCCCATGATGGCGTTCAGCACCGACAGGGCCAGCGCTGCGATCAGCGGCAGCCCGACGAACCACTTCTCCCACGAACCGGGCCCGAAGATGTGGTTGGTGTAGGTGAGGTAGAGGGTCAGCGGGTCGGCGGTGGTCAGCGCCACGCCGAGGACGGCGACGAACAACAGCGGCGTCGCGATGTAGATGAACACCCCGAACAGGCCCTCGGCGGTGAGGGCGATCTTGGCGTCCCGGGCGCCGCCACGGCACTCCCCGACGTAGCAGGCCGCCGCCTCCATGGCGATGACGTTCCACAGGATCGGGAAGAACCAGGCGAAGATGAACGTCACGGTGACCGCCACGTGCGGCGGGGCGTGGAAGCCGGCCACGTTGCCCCAGTGGATCGAGCCCGGCTTGAAGAACGGCAGGAAGATCATCGCGGTGAGCGGCAGCATGGACAGGATGCCGAGCACCGTGGCGAAGGCCGCGCCGAGCCTGATCCCGAACCAGGCCGGGATGAAGATCACCGCCAGCAGCGCGAAGCAGACTCCGACGATCGTCACCCCGATCGGGGTGCCCCAGGTGGTCCCGACCGGCGAGATCAGGTGGCCCGGGCTGAAGCCGAACAGCACCGCCAGGTAGGACGCGGTCAGGATCACGTTGATCGGCGCGACCGGGAACCACCCGAGCCAGTAGGCCCAGCCGGAGACGCCGCCGATGTGCCGGGCCGCGGTGTTGCCGACGAGCGGCCGGAACGACTCGGTCGCGTACCCGGGGATGCCGCCGGTGCGGTCCGGCCACATCGTCGCGAGCTCGGCCAGGCACAGGCACAGGAAGCAGCCGGCGATCGTCATCACGCCGATCAGGATGATCCCGAGCGCGCCGGTGCCCTGGACCACGTACGGTGCGATGCCGGTGACCAGGATGGTCCCGGCCAGGCCGATCACGAAGGCGCCCCACCAGTTGGTGTCCTTGCGCAGGCCGGTCTCGGGAAGGGAGCCGTCGGTAGTGGCCACGATCCCTCCTTACGTCTGTTGCGGGACAGTTCCTGTCGCCGGTGCAGCCGGTCAGAAGAGCGTGAGGTAACGCTCGACTTCCCAGTCGCTCACCCCGGAGTGCCAGGCGCGGAACTCGTCGCGCTTGACCTGTGCGTAGTAGTCGATGTAGTCGCCGTCGGGGGTCTTGCCCAGCGCTTCGCGGAGCACGTCGTCGGTGACCAGTTCGTCGGCGGCGTGCAGCAGGGTCGGCGGCAGGGCCCGGATGCCGCGCGCGGCGACCTGCTCGGGCGGCATGACATGGAGGTTGTCGCGGTTCGGCTCGCCTGGGTCCAGGCCCCGGTCGATGCCGTCGAGGCCGGCGGCCAGCTGGACCGCCATGGCCAGGTACGGGTTGGCCGAGCCGTCGCAGGCCCGGTTCTCTACCCGCCCGCCGTCGGGCACGCGCAGCATCTGGGTCCGGTTGTTGCCGCCGTAGGTGGCGTAGGCCGGCGCCCAGGTGGCGCCGGAATTGGGCGCGCCGACCCCGAAGCGCTTGTAGGAGTTGACGGTCGGGCAGGTGACGGCGGCCATGGCCGGCCCGTGCTCGATCAGCCCGCCGATGTAGTGGTAGGCGAGCTGCGACAGGCCCAGTCCGCGGGCGTCATCCGGGTCGGCGAATAGCTCGGCGCCGGTCCCCGCGTCCCACAGGCTGGAGTGCAGGTGCAGGCCGGAACCGGTCAGGTTCCCGAACGGCTTCGGCATGAAGGTGGCGGCCAGGCCGGCGTTGTGCGCCAGCGTGTGGATCATGTAGCGGTAGAAGATGAGCCGGTCGGCGCTGGTCAGGGCGTCGGCGTAGGCGAAGTTCTGCTCGAACTGGCCGTTGGCGTCCTCGTGGTCGTTGGCGTAGTTGGCCCAGCCGAGCTGGTTCATGTACGTCGACACCGTGGACAGGTGACCGAACATCCGGGTCAGGCCCTTGGCGTCGTAGCAGGGCGCCTCGGCCGTGTCCAGCGGGTCGGCGAGCTCCACGCCGCCGCCGTCGCGGCGGCGGACCAGGAAGTACTCCGCCTCGCAGCCGACGTTGTAGACCAGGCCGCGGTCGTGGACCTTCTCCAGCATCCGCTTCAGGATCAGCCGGGGCGTGTAGGGCCAGGGCTGGCCGTCGACGTGGATGTCGCACTGCAGCACGGCCAGCCCCGGCTGCCACGGCGTGAGCGTGTACGAGGCCGGGTCCGGGACGGCGATCATGTCGGGGTCGGCGGGGCTCTGCCCCATCGGCCCGGCCGCGAAGCCCGCGAAGCCCGCACCCCCGCCGGTCAGGACGTCGGTCGCCTCGACCGGGATCATCTTGGCGCACGGCTTGCCGTGCATGTCCACGAACATGGCGAAGAAGAACCGGACACCGTCGGATTCCGCGCGCGCCCGCAGCTGGGCCTCGGCGTCTGACATGTGCACGCTCCGTTAGGTCGTTGCGATCGCTCGGTGTGATCATGTGGCCGCGCGCCCGGTGCGGCGCCGACTGTGCCTGCCGTCAGGGGATGGCTTTAAGCAGAGTGGACAATGTTTACTTATACGACACGATAGGACGAGAGTACGACGGACCCGCGGAGTTGGGAAGACGCGGTTAGCTACCGTTTTCGCCGGGTGTTTCACCCAGGTTAAAAGACGGCGGACCGGGGCGGGTCAGATCTTGTCCTGGCGGCCGGGAATCCATTCGGTGCCCGCCAGCGGGACCTGGGCCATGGCGGCCGCCTCCACCGTCAGCGCCACGAGGTCGTTCGGCTCCAGGTTGTGCACGTTGGACTTGCCGCAAGCGCGGGCGAGCGCCGCGGTCTCCATGGCCATCGCCTTGAGGTAGTTCGTGACCTGACGCGCGCCGCGGTCCACGTCGAGCCGCTGCTCGAGTTCGGCGTCCTGGGTGGTGACGCCGACCGGGCAGCGGCCGGTGTGGCAGTGGTGACAGTAACCGGCCTCGGTGCCGAGCGCCCGGTAGCCGTCGGAGGCGTCGTGATCGCTCCCGTCCTGCCAGTAGGTGGGGCTGTTGCAGCCGAGGGCGATGAGCGGGGCGACCCCGACCGAGACCGCGTCCGCACCGAGTGCGAGCGCCTTGGCCACGTCAACGCCGGTGCGGATGCCGCCGGAGGCGATCAGCTGCACGGTCTCCTCCATGCCGATGTCGCGCAGCGCCTTCGCGGCCAGCCGGACCGCGGCCAGGGTGGGGATGCCGGTGTGCTCGATGAAGAAGTCCTGGGTGGCCGCCGTGCCGCCCTGCATGCCGTCCACCACCACGACGTCCGCGCCCGCTTCGACCGCGAGCTTGACGTCGTTGACGACGCGGGTGGCGCCGAACTTCACGTAGATCGGCTTTTGCCAGCTCGTCGCCTCGCGCAGCTCCTCGATCTTGATCCGCAGGTCGTCGGGCCCCACCCAGTCGGGGTGGCGGGAAGCGGAGCGCTGGTCGACGCCGGGCGGCAGCGTGCGCATGCCGGCCACCCGGTCGGTCACCTTCTGCCCGAGCAGCAGACCGCCGCCGCCCGGCTTGGCGCCCTGGCCGATGACGATCTCGATGGCGTCCGCCTGGCGCAGGTCGTCGACATTGAACCCGTAGCGCGACGGCAGGCACTGGTACACCAGCAGGCGGGAGGCGGCCCGCTCCTCGGCGATCATGCCGCCGTCGCCCGTGGTGGTGGACGTCCCCACCGCGCTGGCCGCCCGGCCCAGGGCGACCTTGGCGGTGGCCGACAGGGCGCCGAAGCTCATGCCCGCGATCGTGACCGGGATGGCGAGCTCCAGCGGCTTGCTGGCGTACCTGGTGCCCAGGACGGTGCTGGTGTCGCACTTCTCCCGGTAGCCCTCGAGCGGGTACCGGGTCAGCGAGGCGGTCAGGAACAGCAGGTCGTCGAAGGTGGGCAGGTCGCGCTTGGCACCCCAGCCCCTGATCTCGTAGTGACCCTCGGTCGCGGTGCGCTGGATCTGCGCGATCACCTCGGGCGGGAAGGCGCTGCTGCGGCGGTGCCCGTCCATGGGCAGAGGCATGGGCGGGGGCTGGTCCATCGGCACGTTAGGTCCTTCAGTATTTCTGGTCTTTGAGGGCGTCGAAGTTGTACAGGCCGCGGGCCGAGGCGACCCGCGTGACGTTCTCCGGCTGGACGTGGCCGAAGCCGCCGCCGCCCAGCTCGGCCAGCGCCTTGACGGCACGCACGTCCGCCTCGGTCAGCTCCTCGATCCTGGCGTCCGAACCGAGCGAGGCGATCTTCCCGGCCACGTAGATGACCGCCTCGTAGAGGGAGTCGCCGAGTGCGTCCCCGGCGTCGCCGCCGATCAGCATGACGCCGGCCTGGGCCATGAACCCGCTCATGTGGCCGACGTTCCCGCTGACCAGGATCGTCCCGCCCTTCAGCGAGATCCCGGCCCGGGACGACGCGTCGCCCTCGATGACGATCGACCCGCCGCGACTGGACGCGCCCGCGCATTCCGAGACGTTGCCCTTCACCCG
>Ga0070699_100003873_pt1 | contig 13225 bp, 9 predicted proteins | sample KBSK1503metaG_FD_65473 | JGI IMG/M metagenome (GOLD analysis project Ga0070699, IMG submission 65473) | Corn, switchgrass and miscanthus rhizosphere microbial communities from Kellogg Biological Station, Michigan, USA - KBS K1-50-3 metaG | ecosystem: Host-associated > Plants > Roots >...
CGGCGCGGCGGGTCTCGGCGCAGGTAATCGCGAGCAACGTTTTGCGGCCGGCGAAAACCGCCCGAACTGGAACGAGTGGAGCCAGAATCGAGGAGACAAATGGCAACAGGCCGTCAATAATCGTCAGGATTCTTGGAACAATTGGTCCAACCAGCGACAGGACAGGCTTAACAACTTTCAGCAAAATCAGGATCAACGCTGGGACAATTTGAATAACGCGCGCGAGGATCGTCAAGCCTGGAGAGATACCAACCGGGAGGATTGGCAGAATTATCGCAAAGACACATGGGATTACCGCTATGATCGCGCCGACCAGATCTGGAACGATGTCAAGGACTACCACGATGATCTTTTTGACGACTACTGGTGGGGCAGCTCGTATCCGGGTTACATAGGTGCATATCCAAGCAATCCCTGGTGGTGGTGGGCTCCTGCTACCGCGGGGTTTGTAAGTGGGTTCGTTACGGGCGCCGCAACTTCTGAACCTTACTACTACGATTACGGCGTAAGCACCGTCTACCAGGGCGATACGGTCTATGTCGATGGCAAGCCTGCGGGCTCGACAAAAGCCTATACCGAAAAGGCTGTCACACTTGCTAATACGGTTGCAGAAACGCCTCCTCCCACACCCGCTAAAAAAGAGGGGTCGGAGGAGTGGCTACCGATGGGCGTTTGGGCTCTGACCCAAGAGCAAAAAGGGGATGCGGTTATGTTCTTTCAGCTCTCGATCAGCAAGCAGGGCGTCATCAGCGGCGCTTATAAAAACACTTTGACCGGCGGGAGCGAACAGATCATTGGCTCGGTGGACCGTGAAAACCAACTGGCCGCTTGGCGAGTCGGCCAAAACGGCAAGACCGTAATTGAAACCGGTCTGTACAACCTGACGAGAGATGTAACATCTGCCGCTATCCATTTTGATACGGGTAATACTCAGACTTGGCTCATGGTGCGCCTGCCTCAGCCAACCATGCCGGACCAGCCGACCAAATTGGAAGATATCGATCGGACTCCACCACCGTATGCGCCGGCAAAAAAAGAGAGCTGACCGGCCCGCAAATCCCACAAGTCAAACCGAAGCGGCGCTCATTGCCGGCTACTGGGTTAGCGCTTTCGCCAGACACGACGAACGGTATAGGTCCCCGACTCACCTGTTATTTTGAGCGTGCCAGTTAGGGTGAGCGTCTTGCCCCCATCAGCTAATTCGCGAACAATAGTAAATTGGCCGTCGCGCCAATCCTTGGTGCGAAGAGAAATGGCTGAGATTAGTTGTGTCCCATGGGTGGACCAAAAAGTCCGGATCGTATATCTCCCGGTGCGGGGTTCTTCTTTGGTCTCGGGCTTATTATCGATACGCATCACGTCCGTCCTGTTGAATGCGGGACCTCGTAGGTGGACCGTTAGCAAGTCTGGCGTTTGGGTGTAGGTCGATTGAAGCTGTAGCGAGGATCCCAGCGTGCGTTCGACCCAGGAAGCTCCCAGCCGCTTCAGTATCGGTTCGGGAGAGCTGGAAGCGCGAAGATCAAGCACCCAGGTTCCGCTGAAGTCGGTCGACCCGGCCGCACCGGGAACTAACAAATAAAACCCGATAATGACTAGCAGTAAACGCATCGTAAAATAAGCGGCGATCGCCCTCATTGTAGTGATAACTTTTCTTAGAGATCAACTCATCGAAGCTTCGTTCGGCAGACTATCATGCCGCTTCGCGAACTGCACTACGCACTAGCGTGAGAAACGCCTCGTCGTCGAACGGCTTGACCAGAAACGCTAATGCCCCTCCTTTTAATGCGGCGGCGCGAATCGGTGATTCCTCGCGACCGGTTATCATGATCACTTGCGTCGCCGGCGATAATTCGCTCAGGCGCTCCTGCACTTCAATACCGTTCGTTTCCGGCATCCAGACATCAAGTATGGCCAGCTTCACCGCATGCTCTTTGGCGTATGCGAGGAACTGATCTGGGCTATCGAACGTCCACGCCTCAAAGCCATCCGAATCGAGCAACTCCTGAAGTGAACTCAGAACTGAGACGTCGTCGTCGACAATGCAAATCGACCCGGTGATTCTAGGCACGTGTGGCGGCGCTGAGTCCACAATTAACTTTAAGATAGCGCCCGCTTATTTCTATGGCCCTTAGGGGCCAGACGGGGCCGGCGTGACGCCCGCCTTTTGAGCCAAGCGGGCTAGCTGGGCCACGGAGTCTACACCCATTTTGTGCATCACGCGGCCGCGATGCGTTTTGATCGTCCGTAGCGCAGCGCCGAGTTCTGCGGCGATCTGTTTGTTAAGCAACCCCGCGAGCACTAGCCGGAAGACTTCGAACTCCCGAGGAGTGAGCGTCGCCAGACGTGCGCGGATTTGCGCGACTTCGTCGTGCCTTCGCCAATTCTCAGCCGAGCGCGCGAGGGCCTGTCCAACCGCGCTCAGCAGAGCCTCGTCTTCAAAAGGCTTTGGTAGAAAGTCGACTGCACCGAGCTTCATAGTCTGGATACCCATCGGGATGTCGCCGTGTCCGGTGATAAACACGATTTGCTCCAGCCGACCCCTCTCCGCCAATTGCCGCTGGAGCGCCAGACCGTCGAGCCCCGGCAGTTGCACATCGAGTATAAGGCACGCCGGACCAACGTAAGGAGCTTGTGCCGAGTACTCGGCGGCGCTCGCAAAAGTCTCGACCGCGTAATCGGCGCTCTCCAGCAAATTAGCCAAGCCCGTGCGAACCGACTGGTCGTCATCCACAAGGAAAACCCGCGATTCCCGCTCTCTCATGCCATGCCCTCCGTGACGGCCGGTAAAGAGAAGTACACGCACGCGCCTCCACCCTCGGCATTCACGGCGGCCAAATCGCCGCCGTGCGAGGTGATGATCGATCGTACAATGGCAAGGCCCATCCCCAGACCGTCGTGCTTTGTCGAAAAGAAGTGCTCGAAAATCCGCTCGGGATTTTCTGTCGGCAGCCCGGTCCCAAAATCGCGCACACTCACTCGGACGCTCCCACCAATTTCGCACTCGGTGCGAATAATCACCCGGCGCTCTGGTACCGGCGTCTCGCGCATGGCGTCAAACGCGTTAATGATGATATTCAGCAACACTTGCTGGAGCAGCACTGGATTGGCTTTGACCATCGGCAGCTTAGGATCCAGATCCGTCACAATAGCGCAATGCCGTTCGACCGCGTCCGATCGGACGAACAGCACTACCTCGCCGATGATACTATTGAGGTTGACCGAACTTCGTACCTCCTCGCCCTTGCGCACCATGCCTCGGATACCGCGGATAATTTCGCCCGCTCGGCGAGCATCCGCGACCACCGATTCGAGCAGCCCATCTATTTTTAGCATGCTCGCGCGTCCTTTTGCGATAAAACGCCTGCCCGCGCTGGCGTTGTTCATGATTCCAGTCAACGGCTGGTTCAACTCGTGGGCCAGCGATGCAGCCATTTCCCCCAGGATCTCGACCCTACCAAGGCGGGTGAGTTCTTCACGGTACTGCCGTACTTCCGCTTCGGCCTTCTTTCGGGCAGAAATATCTACAATAACGGTCAAAACGAGAACACCTTCGTGACTTTGGATGTGACTAAGCTCGAACTCGATCGGAAACTCGATCCCATCTTTTCGGCGGGCAAACAATTCCCTTTCAGCGCCCATGGCCAGCGTCGCAGGCGCGGCAGGAAAGCACGCCCGATGAACCGGGTCTTCGCTGCGGAACCGCTCCGGCACAAGGAGTTCGATGGATTGCCCGACGAGCTCTTCGCGGCCATAACCGAACAATTTTTCGACGCTGGCGTTCACCAGCACGATTCGGCCTTGCGCGTCGGCTAGGACTATGCCGTTCGGCGAACCTTCGACGACAAGCCGGAACTGTTCCTGCGCCTGCTTGCGCTCAGTGATGTCAATGGCAGACCCGACGTACCCGAGGAATGTGCCGTCGGCGGCAAAGCGCGGCGTTCCATTATCCAGAACCCAGCGATACTCACCGTCACTTCGACGCAAGCGATATTCCATTGTGAACGGCTGCCGCGCGTCAAAAGAGTTAACATAGACTTTAAGGCAGCGGTCGAAGTCTTCGCGGTGAACGCCTTCCGCCCATCCGTTGCCAAGCTCTTGCTCCAACGCACGGCCGGTAAAGCCAAGCCAACCTTTGTTGAAAAAGGTGCACAGCTTGTCCGGGCCCGAGATCCAAATCATCACAGGTGCTGTGTTGGCCATGACGCCAAAACGAGCCTCGCTTTCCCGCAGCGCGTCTTCCGCTTGCTTCTGCGCTGTCACATCCATCGAGACGCCGAGCAGCCTGGTGCTGTTGGTGTCCCCATCGTTTGTGCAATGGCCCCATGCGCTGATCCAGCGCAGCGTCCCATCCGCCAGCACTATGCGATACTCCATGGCGTAATCACCCTTGGTCTCGATCGCGCCCCTGATTGCAGCATCTCGAGCCGCACGGTCCTCCGGATGCACACGCGCGGTCAATGCCTCGTAATCCACCCACTCGTTCGGAGCGAAGCCGAGCAAGGTGCGTCCTTTATCCGTCATCCAAATCTCATTTCCACTCACATCCCACACCCAAATGCCCAGGTTGGCGGCCTTCGCCGCGAGGCTCATCCGCTCCTCGCTTTGGCGCAGTGAAGCCTCTGCTTTACGGCGCCATAACCTTTCCACAACCAACCCGGTGATCAGCAGCGCCTGAAGGATAATGGCTCCCAGCACAACGAGAATGAACGTGCGATGGGTCTCCCACAGACTCGCGGGCCGCAGCCGCACTTCAGCATTCGCTGGCACCCGCCACTCGGGCAGGCCCACCCTCTTTAGTGCCTGCCAGTTTATAAGCACAGGATTACGGCTCTCGGTATCCGACGTGCCGTATGGTACCCACTGCCCGCGCAGTGTCTTCAACGCTAGCTCCGCGGTACTCCGCGCGTTTTCGCCAAAATCGAACATAGCCCCGCCGACCACCCCTGCGTCCAGAAACTGTGAGGAGACACCATAGACCGGGGCTTTCGAAGCGCGTGCGAGATCCTGTACGGCATCGACTGATGAAGTTGATTGTCCCGCCCCGTCGCGCAGCATCGAAATGAAAAGCACGGCCGACTCTCGAGGTACTCGGCTTACTTCATTCACGGTTTCTACAAGTGACTTGTCCGTAATCCAACGCACGCGCAACCGCGAACGAAATCGTTCCATGATTCTGCGCGTCTCCTCCGCCCAGCGTTGATCAAAGCCGGAGGTGCCGCTCACACAGACGATCTCCGGAACATCGGGCTGTAGCTGTAGGATCAACTCGACCGTGCGTTCAATGTCGAAATGTGCGGTGATCCCTGTCGCATTCGCAGGTAGGCGCAAATTCTCAAGCTCTCGCCGATCGACCGCGCAAAAGACCACCGAGGCGCCGGGAAAGAGCTCACGGTGACCAAGCACAAAGTCCAACGCAAAGCCGGTAACCGGTACAACCAAGTCAATTTGTCGTCCCGTGTAACGTTCTTGCAGATAGCGCACGAGGCTGCTCTCGTATTGCTCCGGCGGGAACCGGGTAAAGTCCAGGTATTCAGAAAATAATTCGATTCGGGGCGAGGTGGAAGCGTGGAAAACCCGGCGAATATTGTCTTCGACCGCCTCCACCGCCGGCAGATCGCCCCGCTCGCCGTACAGGACGAGTACGGACTTTTCGGTTGCGGGTGGAACGCTGGCAAACGTGCTGGCCACGAGGAGCAAAGCGCCCTTCACGAAGGCGCTCAGCTCGATGAGCCGGCAAGACAATCGCGATGCACGGATGGGCACAGGAGAGGCTACAAAATTTATCTCAGGAGCCTCGATAAAGTAAAGAAATCCACCGAGCCTGCAACCCGCATCGGCCGCCGCCGGAAGATTTGTGCGCAATGCGGGCCCTGCAGTGGAATTTCCGCCGTCGCTTCGCTATGACGCGATCTCTGCTTTTCGAACGCGCCGAAGCTCGAAGAGCGAAGGTGGTCTCCGGCCGCGCCGGAAAATTCCGCTGCTTTTTTGGAGAGAAGAGTCTAAAGCGCTCTGTTTGGAATCACTTGTGCTAAAAACGGTATTAAGCGTGTGGCGCCAACTTGCGTGGATGAGTCATGTTCTCGGGTTTGAGGATGTCGTCGAGTTGGGCTTGGGTAAGCAGGTTTTTTTCAAGTACCAGTTCGTAGACGCTACGGTTGGTGACGAGGGCTTCCTTTGCGATAGCCGCGCTCTTTTCGTAGCCGAGCACCGGATTGAGCGCGGTGACCAGACCGATGGAATTTTGCACATAGGCGAGACAACGTTCGCGGTTAGCTTCGATGCCAGTAATGCAGCGGGTGTTGAGGATAATCGCAGCGTTGCGCAGGAGTGTGAGGCCGAAAAGCAAGTTAAAGGCGATGATCGGCTCGGCCATATTCAGCTCAAGTTCGCTCGCTTCGCAGGCCATGGATATAGCAACGTCGGTTCCGATGATCTGGAAACAAACCTGGTTGACTACTTCGGGAATCACCGGGTTCACCTTGCCGGGCATGATCGAGGAGCCAGGCTGCATCGCAGGCAGGCGGATTTCGTAAAGTCCGCAGCGCGGACCGGATGAGAGCCAGCGCAGGTCGTTGCATATTTTTGAAAGCTGCACGGCGGCGGTCTTCATCGCGCTGCTCATCAGTGCGAACTCGCCCGAATCCTGAGTAGCCTCGACCAGGTCGTCAGCCAGCGTGACCGGTAGACCGCTGATTTCCGAGAGGCGTTTCGTGCATAGCTCGGCATAACCGGGCGGGCTGTTAATGCCGGTACCAATGGCGGTGGCGCCCATGTTCACCTTGAGCAGTTCTGCGCTGGTCTGCTCCAGGTGACGGATGCCGTCGCCGATCATCACGGCATAGGCGCCAAGTTCCTGCCCAAGGGTCATCGGCACCGCGTCCTGATTTTCCGTGCGCCCCATTTTTAGCACATCAGCAAATTCGTCAGCCTTAGCTTTGAGACCAGTCTGGAGTTCGCGCAACGCTGAGACGGTGTCACGGAGGGTCAGCACGACGCCAAGCTTCACTGCGGTTGGGTAAGCGTCGTTTGTCGACTGTGAGCAATTCACGTGGTCGTTCGGATGGAGATATTGGTATTCCCCTTTGCGGTGGCCAAGTAGCTCGAGTGCGCGGTTCGCGATGACCTCATTGGCGTTCATGTTTGTGGAAGTGCCGGCGCCACCTTGAATCATGTCTACGGTGAAATGCTGGTGCAGCTGGCCCCCGATGATTTCGTCGCAAGCGGTCGTGATCGCTTCTGCGCGCTTCGAATCGAGCACGCCAAGCTCGGAGTTTGCGGCTGCCGCGGCTTTCTTTACGAAAGCGAGCGCGCGGACAAAGTGCTCGAAGTGGCTTAAAGGGATGCCGGAGAGTGGGAAGTTTTCCATGCCGCGCAAGGTTTGCACGCCGTAGTACGCGGTGTCGGGTACCTCGCGTTCACCGAGAAGGTCGTGCTCCCTCCGCCAAGTCGCGACAATCGGCGCCGGGCCGCCCCCAAGTTGTTCACCGGCCGCGCGCAGCCGCGCACTGAGACGCCGGGCGATATGCCCAACCATCCGATAAAAGAGCTCGGGCTTCGCACCGCGAACTTCTTCAAACACCGCACGCGGAATCTGCCATACGCGCGCTGCGGTCAACGCGATGGCTGACCCGGAATGCGGTAAGTCGTCGAGCATCACCCCCTCGCTGAAACCGGTACCCGGTGTGAGCGTAGCGAGCCGGACGGAGCTGCCGTGCAGTCCGCGAACGATTTCGATTTCACCTTCCTCGACGATGCCCATCCACAGACGCGGCGTGGATTCGTGGAAAAGGTAGTCGCCGGCTTTATAGCTGTGCGATGCGCCGCGCGCGATGATCGCCTCTAGATCGGTAGCAGAGACGCCCACGGTCTGTGCGAGGGTAGCGATGCGTTCAGGAGTGATATTCATGGTAAGCGGATGTGGTTTTTCGTGAGGTGTTTCATTTTGCAATCACGCCGCCGATGAGCAGGCCTATGGCGACCGCGAGAATTGTGCTGACCAGGCCCGGGATAAGAAAGGAGTGGTTGATCACGTATTTGCCGATCCGCGTGGTGCCGGAGCGGTCGAAGTTGATCGCAGCGATGATCGTGCCGTAGTTGGGAATGAGGAAATAGCCGTTCACCGCGGGGAACATACCAATCAGCAACCCGGGCCATATGCCGAGAGAAAGGCCGAGCGGCATCAGCGCTCGGGTCGTCGCGGCCTGGCTATAGAGCAATACCGACGCAAAGAACAAACCGAACGCGAAAGTCCACGGTGCCGCCGACGCCATCGCGCTGAGGCCACCAATGATGGTATCGCGGTTGGCATTGATGAAGGTGTCGCCCAGCCAGGCCAGCCCAAGAATGCCAATGATTGCAGTAATGCCCGACTGGCAGGTCTTGCACCTGGGCACTTCGGCAACCGGAGCCCTGGTCACCGTCAAAATCACCGCAGCGACGGCGAGCATGACAATGGCGATGGCAAAAGGCATTGATAGAATGACCGGCTTTTCCACGCCGGGCACCGTCCGCAGTTCCGGGAAAATGCCCGACAGTACGACCAGCGCCACGCCCGCAAGAAAGATGAGGGCGCTGGCCATTGCGCCGGGCTTGAGCGGAGCGCTCCCTTCTCTACCAGCCGTGCGGTGTGGCTCCAACTGAGGCACCGCGCCCGGATTGAGCGGAGCGTTAGTTTTGGCGCCAGCCGTGCCGGGTGACTCTACCTCACCGGATGCTAGCCTTTTTTGATACTCGGGATCGTCTTTCAATTCCTTGCCGACGCGGAGTTGGACTAAGGACGCGGCGAAGACCGCGATGAGTGTGGATGGCACGCAGATGATGAGGATCTGCACCAGTCCGATATGATACGGCGCGAGCAACCCGATCATGGCGGCAGTCGCCGCAGAGACCGGACTCGCGGTAATCGCCTGCTGGGAAGCGATCGTTGCAATGGCCATCGGCCGCTCCGGCCGGATGCCATTTTCATGCGCCACTTCATAGATCACCGGCAGCAGCGGATAGACGATGTGTCCCGTGCCCGCGGCAAAGGTGAAGCCATAAGTAACCAGCGGCGCGATGATAGTAATCTGCTTGGGATTCTTTCGGATAATCCGCTCCGCAACTCGCACCAGGAAGTCGATTCCACCGGCCACTTCCATCGCTGATGCGGCCATAATCACCGTGAGAACGATGAGCAGCACTTCGCCAGGGATGTTCGCCGGCGCAACATCGAAGCAAACAACCAGCACGAGCAATCCCATGGCTCCCCACAAGCCAAGTCCAACCCCTCCCATCCGTGCACCCATCGCGAGGGCGCCGGCGATGACGAGAAATTCGAGGATCAGTCTCCAGTCCATAGTTTGAAACTGGGCGGACAAAGTTGCATGTAACGATGAAATTCAGCTCGTGAAAACGTGAAGGTTCTTTCGGCCAAGCGGCTCGCACCTACTGAGCCGAAGCTATCAACTCTGATCGGGCACTGCTATGGCACCTTGGGGCAATGCCACAGCACAGGTAGTTGTAAGGGCAATATGATCAGCCCTGGTCCGCAGTCCCTCCGTTTTAATAGAATACCGCGCGGTTATACTCCCAGTTCATCCGAGCGATGTACAAAACTGAAATCTGCTGGGGACATTCCACCTGGCACGCCTCGGTATTGCTGCAGTGGCCGAAGCCCTCCTTATCCGTCTGCAGAACCATTTGGCGCACGCGCCGGCGGGTTTCTATCTGGCCCTGCGGCAATAGAGCCAGATGAGTGATTTTGGCAGAGGTAAATAGCGCTGCGCTGGAGTTCTTGCAGGTAGCGACGCAAGCGCCGCAGCCGATGCATGCGGCTGCATCGAACGCCGCCTCGGCTACATCATGACGAATAGGAATGCTGTTGGCTTCTGGTGCTCCGCCGGTACTCGCCGAAGTGTAGCCCCCAGCCTGAACGATGCGATCAAAAGCACTGCGATCTACTTTCAGATCACACTTTATTGGAAATGCAGCGGCCCGAAAAGGTTCTACATAAATGGTATCACCATCTTTAAATGTCCGCATATGCAACTGACAGGTGGTTGTATTGGGAAGCGGACCGTGCGCCCGTCCGTTTATCATGACTCCGCATTGGCCACAAATGCCCTCGCGACAGTCGTGATCAAACTCCACCGGTCTTTCTCTCTGCCGGACAAGCTGTTCATTCAGCATGTCCAACATTTCCAAGAACGACATATCCGGGTTTACATTCGGCAAGTCATAGTCCACTAACCGGCCTTGTTTGGCCTGGCTTTCCTGTCGCCAAATTTTGAGTTGCATCCGCATATCGAACGGCCCGTTATTTGTAACTTCTTACTGTCGGAGTGACGTAATCGAACTGCAGGGATTCCTTGTGCAGGACCGGCTCCTGGCCGACCCCGATCCACTCCCACGCGGAGGTGAAAGCGAAGTCGCGGTCATTCCGAACGGCTTCCCCATCGGGTGTTTGATATTCTTCGCGAAAATGGGCGCCGCATGATTCTTCTCTAGTTAAGGCGTCGTAACACATTAACTCGCCTAGCTCGAGATAGTCAGCTATCCGGCCCGCTTTCTCGAGCTCGCTGTTCAGGTCAGGACCGCCCGGAATAAGCAAGTCGGCATAGAACTGGTCTCGCAGAGAACGAATCTGCCTAATAGCTTCTTCTAGTCCGGCGCGGGAACGCGAGAGGCCGCATTTATCGTATAAAATCGTCCCCAAGGCTTTATGGAAGTGGTCGGACGGCGTCGTCCCCTGAATACCCAACAATTGCTGCAATTGCCGGAGCGCCGCTTCTTCTGTGTCTGCGAACGCCGGATGGTCGACCGAGATCGGCCCGCTTTTGATTTCACCGGCCAGGTAGTTAGGGATCGTGGCTGGGGCAATAAAGTAACCGTCTACGCAAGCCTGCAGCAAAGAGTTAGCTCCTAACCGGTTTGCACCGTGATCGGCAAAATTGGCTTCGCCCAACGCATAGAGCCCAGGAATCGTCGTCATCAGTTCGTAGTCCACCCACAGACCACCCATGGAAAAGTGTGCCGCCGGCGATATGCGCATCGGTTCCCGATAAGCGTCTACGCCAGTAATTTTTTGATACATGCGAAAAAGGTTGCCGTACTTCTCCTCTATCCGCTGCCTCCCCTGTTCGGCGATAGCTCTGGAAAAATCGAGATAGACGGCGTTCTTGAGCGGTCCTACTCCATAACCGGCATCGATCCTTTCCTTAGCCGCACGTGAGGAAATATCACGGGGGGAAAGGTTACCAAACGCCGGATAGCGGCGTTCGAGGTAATAATCTCTATCTGATTCCGGAATATTATTTGGCGCCCGGTGCTCTTCCTGATTTTTCGGTACCCAAATACGGCCATCGTTTCGCAACGACTCAGACATTAACGTCAGCTTTGATTGATAATCTCCGGATTGGGGCAGGCAGGTAGGATGGATCTGGGTCCAGCTCGGATTGCCAAAAAAAGCTCCCCGCTTATGAGCGCGCCAGATGGCGGACGCATTGCAACCCATGGCCAATGTCGACAAATAATAGATCTTGCCGAATCCGCCGGAAGCCAACACTACCGCGTGGGCACCGTGGCGCTCTACCGCGCCATTATCCATGTTGCGTACAATGACGCCGCGTGCCTTCCCGTCGATCGTCACCAAATCCAACATTTCATGACGCGGAAAAAGCGTAACCGTACCGGCGGCTACCTGTCGCATCAGCGCTTGGTAGGCTCCTAGAAGCAACTGTTGACCGGTTTGCCCTCTGGCGTAAAACGTTCGTGATACCTGAACTCCGCCAAAAGAACGGTTGCTGAGGTATCCGCTATACTCACGGGCGAAAGGCACACCCTGAGCCACAGCCTGGTCAATCAGATTGGCGCTACACTCTGCCAATCGGTACACATTCGCTTCGCGAGAACGAAAGTCACCGCCCTTAATAGTGTCATAGAACATGCGGAAAACGGTGTCCCCGTCATTCTTATAGTTCTTGCAGGCGTTAACGCCGCCTTGCGCGGCAACTGAATGGGCGCGTCTGGCACTATCCTGAAAACAAAAGCAAGTTACCTGGTAACCCATCTCACCTAAAGACGCTGCCAGTGAGCTGCCGGCCAAGCCAGTTCCTACCACAACTATCTTTAGATTTTTGCGGTTAGCAGGACTCACCAGCTTAGCGGTCGAACGATAACGGCTCCACTTTTGCTCTAGTGGTCCGTCGGGTATTTTTGCGTCCAACGTAATCATAGTCTCGCGAAGTGAACGTACAGCGGTATAAGAGCGAAGCCCGCGCTGATGCCTATGCTGTAGGCCCAGCCGGCGATTCGAATCCAGTTAGCGTAGCGCGGGAGATAGACACCAAGCGTCCGAGCAGCACTGAAAAAACCATGCAGTAAGTGGTATCCGAGTGCCACCATGCACAGGACATAGATTAGAACATACCAGCCGTTGCGGTATACCGTGACTACCAGGGTATACAGATCTTCCTGGCCATCTTTGTCTAAAGGCAGATGGCCAAACTGCACCTGATACCAGAAATCCCGTAAGTGGATAATGAGGAAAAAAAGAATAACCGTGCCCAGCAACCCCATTTTGCGAGAGTACCACTTGCTGCTTACGCCGCGACGGTCGTACTCATAACGCCTCCCATTCGATTGCCGGTTCTTTATTGTGATTACGAGCGCATAGACGGCATGAGCCGCTATGCTGCCAAACAAAATATAGGAAATGACGTGGATAAAGATATTTTCAGAAAGCAGCTTCGAATAAAAATTGAATTGCCACTGGGCCACTTGGGTTGGTAACAGCAGTTGCAGGTTGCCTAATAGGTGGATGACGAGAAAGATACACAGGAAGAGTCCGGTGATCGCCATCAAGTTCTTCTCGGCTAACGTATGCGATAGGCGCTGTCGTATCTGACCGGGCGCTTCCGGCTGCTTCTCGAGCAACCCGCTATCGGGGTCATGTACCGGGCCGTCCACCAGGGATACGCCGGTCTCAGGATCATGATTACTGTTGCTCATACTAGGCTCATCGTTGGTCTGCTACTGAGCAAAGCAGATGCTAAACGAATGTTAGTTGTTAACTGCAAAAATTCACTTGCGCTCTCGTCCGTAGAAATGCTCACGCAATATTCGAACCAACACTTCGGTCGCGCTCGGGTGCACGACCGAGAGATTGGCGACCCCACGCGCCGTTAGGCGGTTAGCCATTGCCGTGGAGACGAGATTGATAATCTCCGCCGCTCGAGAACCAATTCCG
>Ga0070699_100003874_pt1 | contig 13223 bp, 12 predicted proteins | sample KBSK1503metaG_FD_65473 | JGI IMG/M metagenome (GOLD analysis project Ga0070699, IMG submission 65473) | Corn, switchgrass and miscanthus rhizosphere microbial communities from Kellogg Biological Station, Michigan, USA - KBS K1-50-3 metaG | ecosystem: Host-associated > Plants > Roots >...
TCATAAAGACTTCCAGCTTGATTTACTTTCAATATTGCTGCATTGCATGCCTTTAATTTTGCAGCTTTTTTGAGAATTTCAGTATTTGTGACAACCAAATCATCACCAGTTATCAAAACTTTGGGAAACTTGGAGGTTAGAATTGCCATTTCTGCAAAGGCTTCTTCATGAACTGCATCTTCAGCATAAACAAGTTTGTATTTCTTTATTATTTCTGAGACAAACTCTATCTGCTCTTCAGGAGTGTTTTCAAAACCTTCTCTATCGTAAACATATTTCTTTTTCTTTTCACTCCATTGAGTAGAAGATGCGAAATCTACACCAAGCGCAACCTCTTTTCCTAAAGTATATCCCAAATTTTCGCAAGCCTTTACAGAAAGTTCTAGTGCCTTATGATTGTCTAGTTTAGGTGCCCATCCACCTTCATCACCACGTCCATTAGTAAATCCAGGATCATTTTTTTGAAGAACTTTTCTTAGTTCTTTATGTACTGCAAAGTTTACTTCTATTGCATCATTTACTGTCTTTGAGCCCTTGGCACAGATCAAAATCTCTTGAATGTCTGGAGTTCCAGGACCAGCATGTGCTCCCCCACCTAAAATATTTCCTAATGGAAAAGGAAACTTCAAGTCAGTATCCTTTGTTAATAATTTGAACAGTGGTATACCAAGAGCTTTGGCTGCTGAATCTACAGCTGCGATGGTAACTGCAAAAGCAACGGCACCTCCTATCTTTGAATAGCTATTAGATGAATCAATTTTCTTTATTGTATCATGAATTGATTTTAAGTTGGAAGGATCAAGTCCTATGAATTTTTTTAAATTTGAATTAAGGGTAACTAGGCTTTTTTCTGGATTGTTGTTAGGAAAGCTTACTGCCTCATGCTTTCCAACACTAGCGCCGGAGGGAGCACAAACTCTTCCAAGATGTGATTTATCAGATACAATGTCAACTTCAATTGTTTTGCTTCCCCTACTATTGTAGAGTATTCTTCCTTTTATGGAAGTAATTTTCGGCATCCTATTCTAACTCAGATTGCACTTCTTGTTGTCTTCTTCGAATTGCTTCGTAGAATGGAATAACTTGGTGAATTGTTTCAACCGATGTTAACAACATAGCTCTGCAACAATATCTTTTGAATCCAAAAGAATCAAGAACTTTTGCTGGATCTTCTCCAGATTTTACTCTTGTTTGATAATCCCTAAATTTGTCAGCTATTAAATTTCCACAAGTAAAACATCTGACAGGAATTAACATATTTTCAAAAAGTAATCAAGGCTTATAAAAACCATGCATGGGTATTTGCATAATGCGGGAGTCGCCCAGCCTGGCCAAAGGCGCTAGCTTGAGGGGCTAGTATCTTAGGATTTCGAGGGTTCAAATCCCTTCTCCCGCATTTGAAAATTATTCTAAACAAATAAAATTTGATTGCACTAAATGACACTGCAAAATCTGATTACATAATCAATATATGAAATAATTATTTAATACAAAAATAAACAGATCTGGTTTTTATTTTTTAAACTTATTAATTGTATCAATAAGAGCAGAGCGTCTTATTTCCTCAGTTACTGCTGCCCTTGCATCTTCGATCAATATTCTATTTACATCTAGTTTTCTTCGCGTTTCATTTACTAATTTGTCATATATGGCAAAAGGATACAATGAAAGATAGAGGTTTTCCATAATTTCAAAGAATTTACTTGCATCCTTAGATTTTCCTGCTCTTATAGAATCATAAACTAGTCTTTTTAATTCTCCAATACAATCCAGCAAACCAAGTATGTATGATTCTCCTTTTACTCCAAGGGATTCGGCAGAAGGTATTTCTAATTTTTGTACTATTGCAAGAAATGCAAATGCTTCAACAAGCTCTTGCTCTGGCGTCATGATATGTCGATACAATTCGGCGTTTGATTTTTTTCTAATTTCATCAAGTAGTTTTTTTGCTTTATCTGCCTTTTCCTTGCCTTCTACTATGTCTAATTTATGAACAGAAATTATTGCTTGACTGCATAAGATAATTACTTCACGAGTTCTCTTTATGATGTATTCACGTGAACTTTGAGAATCTTCTAATGACTTTGATATTTTAGATAAGGATGATTTGACATTCTTTAACGACATGGAAGAATAGATGAAAAACTAGGATAAAGTCGTTTGGTAAAGCCCTTATTTGACATTATTTTTGAGTTATCATATGGATATTACTGTCAAACAAATGATGCAGATAGAGGAAAATGGTCATCAGATGGGCTTTAAAAGAAATTTCATGATGGAAAATGCAGGAGCATCTGTTGCAAGATACTTGACAGAAAAATTTCCTGACATTTCCTCAAAAAAAATCCTTGTTTTTGCTGGACTTGGAAATAATGGTGGCGATGCTTTGGTAGTTGCAAGGCATTTGGCTGGTTTTGGGTCTGACGTCAAAGTATTATTGTTAGGAAATCCTGATAAAATAAAAACCGATGAATCTAGGACAAACTGGGCTATACTTGAAAAAATGAATTCGATAGATTTGGTAATTGCATCTGATATTAGCGATCTTGATCTAAAAGCGGATGTTGTTATTGATGGAATTTTGGGAACAGGAATTTCTGGAAAAATTAGGGAACCATATGCATCGGCAATTGATTTTATAAACAAACTAAATACATTCAAGATTGCAATAGACATTCCATCAGGCCTTGATCCTGATACTGGAAATACAAACGATAAATGCGTTAAAGCTGATGTCACTATAACATTTCATAAAATGAAAATAGGTATGCCAAAGAGAAAAGATATGTGTGGAACTATTCTGGTTGAAAAAATTGGTATACCTCCAGAGGCTGAGGTTGGCGTACTATGAAAGTACATCAAATACAAGTTGGAAATATGCAAAACTTTACCTACATTTTGGAAGATGAAGATACTGATACTGCTATAGTTTTAGATCCTTCATGGGATCTTGAGGAGATCCAAAAGGTGATAGAAAAGAATAATCTAAAGGTAAAATACATTGTAAATACACATCATCATTTTGATCATACTATAGGTAATGAATACATGACAAAAATCACGGGTGCAAAAATAATACAACATAGTGCTTCTACACTAAAGAACGATATGACAGTATCAGACGGTGATAAAATAAAATTTGGAAATTCAGAGCTTACCGTCTTTCATACTCCTGGCCATTCAAAGGACAGTATGTGCCTTATTGGTGATGGAAAAATTTTTTCAGGAGATACACTTTTTGTTGGTAATTGTGGCAGAGTTGATCTTCCTGGTGGAAGTGCAAAAGAACTCTATCATAGCTTATTTGATATTCTTCATAAAATGGATGAAAAATTAGTTCTTTATCCTGGTCATAACTATGGAAGTTATCCCTCATCTACATTAGGAAAAGAAAAAAAGACAAATTTTGTTTTACAGCCAAGGACAGAACAAGAGTTTCTCGAATTTATGAATAGTGAATAAAAATTGCAAGATATTGAAATTTTAGGAAATACTCAAAGGGGAATTGATTTTATAAAAAGAGTTGAAAATAAAAAATTTGTATTTTCATTAGTAATTTCATACACTGCCACCTGTGAGATGCCTGGAATTACTGTTGCTGGAGCAAATCCCGATCTACTAAAATTTACTGCTGCTGCTGATGCCGAGTTCCTTCATTATGGTTACTGCAAATCTATTGACGCAATACCGATGACTCCTGATGGTAAACCAACTCCGGCTCTACTTACTAAAACTGCACTAGAGGCTGCAAGCATACCAAGCTTTGTTGTCAATGCAGGAAGCAAAATTGTTCCAAAACTACCATGTTTAGAATTTGGTTTAGAATCAGGAAAAAACATTGCACAAGAACCAGGACTTGATCAAGATTCTGTCAAAAAGGCTGTTGAATATGGACGAATTGTAGGAAGGTCTCTTGGTGCATCAACTGACTGTCTAATAATAGGTGAAAGTATTCCAGGAGGTACCACAACAGCTCTTGCTGTAATGACTGGATTTGGGATAGAGGCTGCTGTGAGCAGTAGCATGCCAGAGAATCCTATAATGTTAAAAAAACAAATTGTACAATCTGCATTAAAAAGACTAGAATCTAAAGATCCTTATGACATTATTTCACAACTAGGAGATCCAATGATTCCTACTGTTGCAGGAATACTTGGTACTGCCTCGGAATCTACAAATGTGATTTTGGCAGGTGGCACACAAATGGCGGCAGTTCTAGCGTTTGCAAAACATATTGGCTTTAACGAAACAAACACTGCTCTTGGAACTACCTCATACATCATAAATGATAAGACTGCAAACCTTGTGGAATTAATAAAACAAATCGCTGACATTCCAATACTTGTTGCAAAGCTAAAACTAGGTGAGTCAAAAATTTCTGGACTACGATCTTATGCAGAAGGATTTGTAAAGGAAGGTGCTGGTGCTGGTGGTGCATCAATTGCATGCATGTTAAAAACTGGTATTGGATCAGAAAAATTACTATTGCTAACAGAAAGAGAATACAATAGAATTATTTTACAGTAACAGATTTTGCTAAATTCCTTGGGTAGTCAGGATCTGTATCCTTTTCAAGAGCAGCATAGTACGCCAAGAGTTGAATTGGAATTATTTCTATAAGGGGGAATAACGCTTCATTAATTTCCGGTATTTCTATCCAATAATCGTATACATCATTTGGCTTGTCAGAGATTCCAATTATTTTTGCACCTCTAGCTTTTATTTGATGGGCACTTGCTAAAGTGTCAACATAAGTGGAATCATTAGGATTTATTATTATTACAAATACGTTAGAATCCATTAATGCCAAGGGCCCATGTTTTAGCTCTCCACCAGGAAGGCCTTCTGCGTGGATATATGTAAGCTCTTTTAGCTTTAGTGATGCCTCTGACGCAATTGCGTAATGAATTCCTCTACCTAGTACATAAATGTCAGAAATAGTTTTGAGATTTCTTGCAATATCCTGAATCTTTGTATGATCAGAAAGTATCTTTGTTATACCTGTAGAAACTTTGTCAAGATCTAATCCAATACATCCTCCACATAATTTATCGGCAATTTTGTATAAAATAGAAAGTTGTGCGGTAAAACTCTTAGTTGCAGCAACGCCAATTTCAGGCCCACAATTCAAACCAATGGAAATTGAGGATGTTTGTACTAACGATGAGGTCATTATATTAACAATAGATATGATTTTTGCTCCTTCTTTTTGAGCAATTTTTACTGCTTCTAAGACATCTGCACTTTCTCCACTTTGAGAAAGTGCAATAAGAATAGATTGTTGATCAAAATTGTTTGGAGAATGTGCTACCTCACTAGATAATATGGGCTCTATCTTTATTTTTGCATACTTTGAAAAAATATGTTTTGCTACAAGAGCTGCATTATAACTTGTACCACTTCCTGTCAAGTAAAGATTCTTTGCGTGTTTTACAAATTCTGTAGTCAAGTCAAGCTCTATTTTTGTAGATTCTCCTGCTTTTAGTATTGTATCTGGCTGCTCAGAAATTTCCTTGAGAGTAAAATGTGCGTAATCTCCCTTGTATACATCAGCAAGTTCTTTTGAAACTTTGATTATTTGATGTTGTACTGGATTACCATCAAAATCAAAAAATTGAATTCCTTTTGGATTGATGATGACAAACTCTCTGTTGTCTGGATAGATAACTTCATCAGTGTACTCTACAAATCCTAAAACATCACTTGAAATGAAATAACCGTTTTTTCCTACACCGATGATTAATGGTTCATGAAATCTTGCTGCTGCAAGTGTACCATCTTCAAACACTGCAACAAAAGCATAGTTTCCTTTCAAGGATCCAGCAGTCTGAATCATGGATTTTTTAATGTCTTTTGTTTGATCAAAATTATGTTGCAAAAGATTTGCAATGACCTCACTATCAGTTTCACTTTTAAAGACATATCCTTTTTGTTGCAAGTCTTTTTTTAGTTCCGCAAAATTGTCAATTATTCCATTATGTACTATGGCAACTTCGCCAGTACTTGATGGGTGTGGATGTGCATTTGTTTCAGTTACGCCTCCATGTGTTGCCCATCTTGTATGGCCTATTCCTACTGAACCTAAAAGCATGTCAAGTTTTACGGTGTTATTTACTTCGGCAACTTTTCCTACGCCCTTTCTCAAAGTAATTTGTTTACCTGAGATTGTGGCAACTCCAACACTATCATATCCTCTGTATTCCATACGTTTTAGTCCTTTAACCAGTATGGGTGCGGCAGAACCGTCTCCAAGATAGCCAATTATTGAACACATATGCTGATCTTACCTACTTTCTCGATAATAATAATTGCGTGTAAGTTATCTTACTCTTGTGGTTGCTCTGTGATAACAGCTTCAACTTCCTGTTTTTTTGGCTGTCCAAAGTTTATGCCTGGAGACAAATGAATTTCATTTTCTTCGTCTACTTTAACGGTGTATGAAGGAATTGTAACTACCCTATCTCCTATCATTACATGACCGTGTACTACTGCTTGTCTTGCTTGATATGGGCTTTTTATCAAACCCTTTTTCTGAACCATAGTTTGTAATCTACGTGATAGCAAATCGGTTACTTTTAAATTTAAAACGTCATCAAGTGTAGAGTTCTCTCTTACAAATCCAACTCTGGTTAGTGATTTCATTAATGTTGGTTCTTTTTTCTCTCTTACTTCTTGAGTTAGAGCCAAAAGTGATCTTGCCTGTTTTCTCACTCTGGATAATTCTGTATGTGCTTTCCAAAGCTCTCTTTTATTTTTTAATCCAAAAGTTCCTAAAACATAAAGCTCTTCATTTAGTAAATCATAGTTTAGTGGACGTTTTGGTTTTCTCCAATTCTTTCGTGGATTCTTAGGATCTCCCAATCAAATCACCTATTTTGTTGGTTTCTTCTCCGCTGGTTTTGCTGCTGCTGGTTTGGAATCTTTTGCTGGAGCTGCTGCACCACCCTTTGCTGGAGCTGCTGCTGGAGCTGCTGCACCACCCTTTGCTGGAGCTGCTGCTGGAGCTGCTGCACCACCTTCTGCTGGAGCTGCTGCTCCTTCTGGAGTTGCACCTGGTGGAAGAACCTTACCTCCCTTGCGAACTCCTACTGCACCGCCCTTTCTTCCTGTAGTGCGTGTTCTCTGACCCCTGACCTTTAATCCATAAGTGTGACGAAAACCTCTCCAACTGTTTGTATTTTTTTCCCGTTCGATATCATTTCTAACATTAAATTCTATATCTGAAGTGATCAAGTGCAAGTTTTGTCCAGAGTCGATATCCTTTCGTCTATTTAGAAACCATGAAGGTACGTTAATTGATGATGGATTTTTCATTACCTTTTCAATTTCTTCTACTTGAGATTCTGTAAGAAATCCGATATTGCTATTCTGGTCTATTTTAAGAACATCTAATATTGCTTTGGCAAAGTTGTATCCTATTCCTCTCACTTGACTTACTCCTATGATCATTTTTTTTGCTCCAGGAACGTCTTTTCCCGCAATCCTGACAATGTGTCTATATTCTTGTGTAGACAAGTAAACCAAAATTTCCTATAACCCCGATAAAAACCATGCTAAAGCAAACAATACTTTAAATCGCATTTAGGCTAATTTACCATATTGACGCAGGAATTTGAAAATCTTGTAAGACGAAGCTATTCTTCAACTCCGAAATATACCGAAGTAATGGCAGGTCTCCCTGAAGATTATAAACAAATCAAGACTCTTAGTGATCTTTTAGAAATTAACTACAAAATAGTTGGAGCTAAAGAACAACTTAGAAAAAACCTAATTTCAAAAATGCTAACAAATGATACCAAATATCCTGAAATTATTGGATTTGAGGATGATGTAATTCCTGCATTAGATAGAGCAATTTTGGCGTGCCATGATGTAATGCTAGTTGGACAAATTGGTCAAGCAAAAACAAAAATTGCTCACACCATTTCTAAGAATCTTCTGTCGCCAATACCTGTTATCAAAGGAAGCATAACAAATGATTCCCCGATGGATCTGCCCCAAGACGAGATGATTTCATTATTGGAAGATAAAGAAAGCACAACATCAATTCCAAAATTTTACATGGATTCTGAAAGTATGGAAAAAATTCGTAATAACAAACTTGATACTAAAATTGAATGGGTTGAAGGCAAAGACAGATACAAGTATGTACTTGCTACACCCGATATATCTGTAAAAGATCTTGTTGGACAGATTGATGCAATTAAAATTACAAAAAAAGGAATAGAGATGTATCAGATTGAATCCTATTCACCAGGTCAGTTGATGCAAGCAAAACACGGTCTTTTTTGCATAGATGAATTACCTGTGCTTGATACAAGAAAACAAGTTGCATTACTTTCTGTTCTTCAGGAGGGCAGGTTTACAACTGGTGCTTATCCTGTTATATTTGAACCAAAGACAGTATTTTTTGCAACTGCAAACCCCATTGATTATACACACTCTGGTAAGATAATAGAACCTCTTTATGACAGACTAAAAAGCCATATTCATACTCACTATCCAAAATCAATTGAAGATGAAATGTTGATCATAATTCAAGAAGCAAAAATCTCCAAATCATTCATTCCAATTTTTATGTTAAGAATTTTAGCAAAAATAATTCAAGATGCACGTGCAAGTACTGAAGTAAATCAAGACAAGGGAGTAAGTGTACGCATGGGGGTGCATAGTCTTGAGCTCTTAGTTGGTGAATCTGAGCGAGCACGAGCTGTGTCACATAAAGTTCTTGCAATTCCACGTCCTTCTGATATATTTTGTATAGTTCAATCTACAAAATTTGAGCTTGCAGAAATGGATGATACCATCGCAAATAGGGAGAAAGTACTCAACGATTTAATTACAATTTCACTCAAAGAGATTTCACTTGAATATGTAAAAGGAACTGACATCTCTATACTGGAACGAATTAAACAAGAATTTGTAGGCAAGACATTTCAAGTTTCTCAAAAGATTCTAGGTGAAAACAGTATGCAAACTTCATATGAAAATCAACTAAAGAGTTTTGAAATTATGAAATCTTTGATTGGAACAATATATGAAAAAATATCCGACGAACAAAAAGAATTTGAGAAAAAAATTCAGAAACATAATATAAGATCTGAATATATCTCCATATCCGAAAGTGCAAAAAGTGAACTAAGAGCTGCTATAACAGAGTTGGTGCTAGAGGGACTATGTGCAATAGATCCCAAAATCCTTGACAAAAAAGAGGCAGGGTTTGTTGCAGCATAAATCTAAAAATTTTGTCTATTTTTTAAATCAAGAAAATGACAATAAAACATCCAATACTGAGGTGTCAAACAACATGCTACAAAAAATCCTCCAGACAATGGCAAAACAAGCTCTAAAAGAAAAAACCCCCAACGTTCAGGAACTTGAGCGTATCTTAGAGGGAGTTGTTCAACAATCTTACGAAAAGTCAGAAATACAACAAAATCAAGAAGAAAAAGAAACAGACATTCAAGGAACAGGTGAGTCAATCACAAAGTATTTACAAAAAATTGGTTATCTAAAAGACAAAAAAAAATGGCTGACAAACAAGGCATTTTTTGAGATTGGGGGAAAATTACTGCATGATGTAATGAAGTCGATAAGTGAAGGAGGATTTGGGTTCCATGAAACAAAAAATGTTGGCGCAGGAAGTGTCATCATGGACACTACAAAAAAACTAGAACTTGGTGATGATATAAGAAATCTTAACGTTCCACAAACCATACTGAACTCAATTCAAAGAATTAAAAAATCATCAGAAATCAAATTTCCAATCTTTCTAAATATTGATGATTTTGAAGAATTTGAGACAATTGAAGAGACCAAAGTTGCTGTTGTGTATTGCATTGACCTCAGCTCCACCATGAAATATTCTGTTAGTTCAGGAGAAGGAAGCAGGATAGAAGCTGCAAAAAAAGCACTTTGGGCTTTGTATGTTTTAAATAAAAAATTTTTCCCCAATGACTCTATTTACGTGGTTGGTTTTGGTTCTCTTGCGTCAGAAGTAGATCCTTATGACATTCCATACTTGAAAACATATGATGCAAATGACAATTTTTTACATTACACAAATTATCAGGCAGCATTTAGACTCGCATTAAAAATTTTAAAACGCGATGGATCTCAAAATAAAAGAATAGTAATGATAACAGATGGTCAACCTAGCGCTAGTTTTATTGACAATGAATCTCAGAAAAAAGATATCCTTTCTGATAAGCCATACTCTCACTTTTACAAACCAGATGAAGCCACACTTTTGAAACTACAAAATGAACGTGATATAAAATTAGATATGGGTGGTGAGGTGGTGTATCTTTGTTACCGGTATAGACAGGTTGATCCAGTAATAGATTCCAAAACTCTCTTTGAGGCAAAAAAATGTAAGCGTGAAGGAATTGAAATTGATACTATTATGGTAAGTGAGGAAGTGGAACTTTTGAGTTATGTAGAAGGATTGGAAAGGCAGCTTAAAGGAAGAGCATATTACATAAACCCCGAAAATATTGATAAGATATTGATTACCGATTTCATTTCAAACAAGAAGAAAATATTGAATTCAAAACAGGTTTGGTAAAAATGGATAAAAATTATGACAAACAAAAAATGTTAGAAATTTTAGTAGATCCAGACGTTTCTATGATATTATCAGAACTAGAGGATGGTAGCAAGGATTCTTCATATCTTGTCGAAAAATTACAGATATCAGATACGGAAATAAAAGAAAGATTAGCATATGTAATACAATATGACTTTGTTAAACTAGATCTGAATGAAAATAAAACCATGTATACTGTTAACAAGGAAAAACTAAACGACATTATGGAAATGGATGAAAACTTTTCAGGAGTTGTTGATGGTTTAACTGAACTTGATCAATATCTTAACTGATGCTGGGCTTACCACGATTCTTAACAAGATACATTATTCCTATTGCAAGTCCACTTAGCCCTGATATGAGTAGAATAAAGCCACTCATGTCTATTAGTGCTATGTTTTGTGGATAATTTCCTATTACTGCTAAAATTTGGGCTTCATGTGATCCTTGATTTTCAATTTGTATTTTGTATGTTCCACTAGTAGAAATAATAAAATTTTCTTGGAGAGGACTTTTTGTTATTGATTTTGATATAATTGTCTCCCCTACAGGATTCAAAATACTCACTTTGATATTGTCATCTTTTTGAAAATCTGTAATTTGAACAGAATAAACGCCATTTTGATTCTTTGATGGATCAAGATCTTTTGTTAATGTCATTGACGTTCCAGGTAAAAGATTTTGTTGTTGATTTATAACACTCCAATTTATTAATTGAGACTCATAAAACGTAAGTGAAATTCCAATAATTACCAAAATTGTGCTAATTATAATGACTAGCTTGAATTTTTTCACAGCAAAAGTTGAAAGATAACCATAGTTAAAACTTGGGATTGTACATAAACAAATTAAAAATATGAAAAATATTTACATGTAAATTCAGATTGTTTTTCTACATGACGTACAAATCATTCGACAACAATATCTGCAAGTTCTGTTGTTGATGTAGACGTAGAATGAATTTGCACACGATTGTAGCCTTTGCTCTTATTGCACTTCTAATGACTACACCACTTTCAGTCATTAATGTACATGCATATTCCGATCATCCCGATCTGTTTGTATCTGCAGAAAATAGTCTTTTTGAGAATCATTTCTCAGGAGCAATGGTAATAGAAGTAGTTGTAAGGGATAGTAGCATCAATCAACTTGATCAACATCTAGGTGAACCAACTGTTACATTAAATGGGACGCCACTTAGGATGGTACAAGGCTCTAGTGGAGCTTGGTACGCGTTTTTTGCTAACGTAGATAAAGCAAAACAAGCAGATAAAATTTCATTACCTGGAACAGTTGGTCAAAACTTAGATTTTGGTGTCTTTTGTGATAGGAGTACTGATCCATCAGTACTAGGAGTCAGTTTTTCGCAAACTGACGGCGTTGCAATTCCTATTAATGGAATAGCTGGTGCAACTCAAGGTACGGCATCATTTACTGCATGTACAGGTGTTCTGGGTCCTCCTACAGATGAAATGAGTGTGATTAGAAACCCGCCAGGTCTTAACATGAACTCTGGTACAGGAGTTGGTCAGATAGGGATAAATCCTAATGCATGGCCACTTGTCCAGCTTTTTACTTTTAGTAATAATGTAACCATTGAGTATGATAAAGCGGGAGGTTCTGAAACTGTAAACCTCACATATGATGACATGACTGACATTTCTATGAAACTTGATAGAACTGGCTATCCGCAAAGCTCTGATGTATTTGCAACAATAAATGATATGCAACTCAACGAAGATCCTACTGCCATCAATTCCTGGACATTCAATGTTAATTCACCGGGGGCAACATTCTATCAAGCATTTCCAGAATCTGGTTCTGCACCTACAGGTCCAGGACTAGTGAACTTGTATCCAAATCTTAACAGCTTGGGTTTCAAAGATAATGGACATGTTGAAATGAATTTGGGTTCTGTTGCAGAATTGAAAACAAATCAACTTCAAACTACTACATCAATTACCAGTGGAGCTACTTATAATAAATTAGTAACATTTGTAGAAACTGCACCAAATTCAGGAATTTTTGAAAGCTCGTATGCTAGTAAATCTACAATTGGAATTTTAAGTAATGCGCCAAGATCCCAATCAGCTTCAATATCTTACAATTCCAACTCGGCTTCAATATTATCTGGTACTGCTAATGCTAATGCTAATGCTAATGCTAATGCTAATGCTAATGCTGACCTGTCTCTTGGCCAGCCTCCCAACGTGCAATTAAATTCTAATGAGAAACCAACACTGTCTCTTGTTGAACCAAATGGACAATTTAATCCTGGTCAAAAAGCAACAATGACACTTGTAGATAGTAATCAAAACCTTAATGGGGCAATAATTGAACATCTAGATGATTTTAGAAGCTCCGCAATATTGCCTGCATTAAAGCTTGGAAATCCAATTACATTGAATAGCGCATCGAATGTAAAATTTTATCCAAGTTCTATTGGCTTTGTAGGAGGAATATCAGTACCGTCTAATGTACCTGATTCAAATTCTGCTAGGTTGATAGTTGATACTACCACTTCACCTAATGGTCCTTTTAAGAAAATCACATTAAATCTTGGGATCACAGAACAAACTCTGAAAAGTCTATTCATTGATGCAAGTCAACCAAATTCAGGTGGAACAAATTGGAT
>Ga0070699_100003875_pt1 | contig 13222 bp, 12 predicted proteins | sample KBSK1503metaG_FD_65473 | JGI IMG/M metagenome (GOLD analysis project Ga0070699, IMG submission 65473) | Corn, switchgrass and miscanthus rhizosphere microbial communities from Kellogg Biological Station, Michigan, USA - KBS K1-50-3 metaG | ecosystem: Host-associated > Plants > Roots >...
CGCGTACATGCTATTGACGCAGGGCGTGAAAACGTGGCTGATTCGCCGAGCATGGCTCTAGGTGCCGCGCTGACCGCACGGCTCGGCCCTTGCGCGGACTATGGCCGGCGCGCGCCCTTGCGACGAGTGGGTGACAGCCGGTGCCGATGATGGTGCGGCTGACCCCCGACGGCCAGCTTCTCGCCCACGTGCGCCAGGCAGTCGTGGACCAGGTGGCCGACGAAGTCGTCCGTGGCCCTGTAGAAAGCGAGACGTCCTTCGTCGCGAGAGGCCACCAGCTTCATGCGGCGCAGCAGGGCGAGTTGGTGGCTGGTCCTCGACAGCGAGAGGTCCATGGCCCGGGCCAAGTCCCCCACGCTCATCTCGTGGTGGGCAAGGGCGTGCATCATCCGGAGCCGGACTGGGCTGGCCAGCAGACGGAACACCTCTACGGCGTCGCTCACCACCTCATGGCCAGGCAAGGCGTTGCGCGTGGTTGCCACGGTCCTGGGGTCCACCATGTCGGGCAACGCGTCGGCTGGCTTGCTTGGCATCTTAGTTGAAGAGTGTATCAAGTGAACATCTACTTGGCGGCATGAGCGCCTCCCACACGGCGCCGCCGGAACGAGGTCCCCGCGGTGGTCCGCTCGTACGGACCGCGCGCGGCTCCGTCGAGGTCAGCGTCTTCGAATCGGGCGTCCCGCCTCGCTTCCGGCTCTATTTCGCCGCCACTGATGGCGCGGCGCAAGCACCGCCAGACGCGGCGGCGGTGCGACTCGAGACAATCCGGGCGACCGGTCAGCGCCAGGTGTTTACCTTCGCTTCCCACGACCTCTATCTCGAGTCCACGACCAACATTCCCGAGCCCCACGAGTTCAAGGCAAGGCTGACCGTGGAGTCGGCGGAACTTCCGGAGGTCGCGTTCAAGGAGCAAGACCACGGGCATGCGGCGCATGCACATGCGGGCCACGCTCACACGAACACCGGCCAACCGCACGGCGCGGATGCACATCACGACCACTACGAGGATGAGAGGGGCCTGCTTGGCTGGCTGACGGGGGTCTTTGGGCACTCACACAGCGTCGCCGACAAGGTCGACGACAGGCTGGAGTCGAGCGCGCGAGGCATCTGGGCGCTCAAGGTCTCGCTGCTGATCTTGGGGCTCACGGCCGTGCTGCAGGTGGTCGTCGCCGTCGTCTCAGGCTCGGTCGGGCTGCTCGCCGACACCATCCACAACTTCGCAGACGCGGGAACCAGTCTTCCGCTTTGGCTCGCCTTCGCGCTGGCGCGCCGCGGAGCCAGCCGACGCTTCACCTATGGATACGGGAAAGCAGAGGACGTGGCCGGTGTGGTGATCGTGTTGATCATCTTCTCCTCTGCCTGCGTGGCGGCATGGGAATCCGCGTCCAAGATCATCCATCCCCAGCCGGTGCTGCACCTCGTGTGGGTGGCGACGGCCGCGGTCATTGGGTTCGTCGGGAACGAGGCGGTCGCCATCTTGAGGATCCGCGTCGGTCGCGAGATCGGCTCTGCAGCCCTGGTCGCGGATGGCCAGCACGCGCGCGTGGACGGGTTCACCAGCCTCGCCGTGCTGGTCGGCGCTGCCGGTGTCTATCTGGGCGTTCCGCTGCTGGACCCCTTGGTTGGTCTCGGAATCACGATCGCCATCCTGTTCATCGTGCGAAACGCGGCCGCCACCGTTTGGGTACGGCTCCTGGACGGCATCGAGCCCGAGATCCTCCAGGCGATCTCCCACGCTCCAACGCACGTTGGCGGTGTGCGAGCCGTGCGCTCCGTGCGCGCCCGGTGGGTCGGCCACAAGATCTACAGCGAGGTCGAGATCGCGGTGGATGCTGACCTCCGGGTACCAGAGGCGAATGCCATCGCCAAGGCCGTCGAACGCTCGCTGAAAGAGCACGTGCGCCTCCTGGGCGAGGTTGTCGTGCGGGTTGCCGCTTGATCAGCCTTCGACGTGCGAGAAGCTCCGATGGGCCATGACCACGATCACGGACATAGCGCAGCCGGCAAGAACCAGCGCCGGCTACTGCTGGTCCTGGCCCTCACCGGGTCCTACCTCGTGGTCGAGGTCGTGGGCGCCGGGCTGACCCACAGCCTCGCCCTGCTCGCCGAAGCAGGCCATATGCTCACGGACGTCGGTGGGCTCGCCGCCGCCCTGGTCGCGATCCGGATCGCCGAGCGCCGCGCCACACCCGAGCACACTTTTGGCTTCTACCGGGCAGAGATCCTGGCGGCACTGCTCAACGCCATCGTCCTGATCGGGCTCTCAGGGTTCGTCCTTTTCGAGGCCGTCCAGCGCCTGCGGATGCCTCCCGCGGTGCACGCGCGAGGAATGCTTGCCGTGCCGGTCGTCGGTCTCTGCGTCAACCTCGGCGGCCTGATCGTGCTTCGCGCTGGCGCCTCGGAGAGCCTCAATCTGAAGAGCGCGTACTACGAGGTCCTCTCGGACGCCCTGACGGCCCTGGCCATTGGGCGAGCCGCGAAGGGAGCGTGAAAGTCAGCGAGGACGAGCTGCTGGCGGAGGTTCGAGTCGCTGGCGCAGATGAGTGGGAGCAGGCGGTCACCGAGGCAGAACGCGAACTGCCCGACGCATCGAATCGAGCCCTGCAGCGAGCGGAGAGCTGAGGTGTTCTTCGTCGAAGCCCGCTATCACCGGGATCCGCAGCGGGCGGGCCGCCAGGTCCGCTACGTCTCTCATCGCGAGGGAGGGGCTGACGCATGGCCAGCGGCGGGAGCTCTACGGGATTGGCGAGCGATACCGTTCTTTTCGAGGTGACGAGAGATCCATCCGAAAGGCCCTCCGCGATGACGGCCGCGGGCTGCGGAACCCAACCTACTTCCGCTTCATCATGACCGTGGACAACCCGACGGCGGAACGGTTCAAGCGCTTCGACGGCCGCCTCTCGGAACGCATCCTGCGCGATGCCGTCGACAAGACCTTCCGTGGCGGCGCGCGTGGAGCTCAGGGTGTGTTCGCGGTCCATCAGCACGGTGGCCAGGATCGGCCGGCGCACCCTCACGTGCATGCTCTTCTCAGCCCTCGCTTCGAGAACGGGATGGCGGTCCACATCTCTCCGGTCAGGCTGCAGCGAATCAAGGAGCGCTGGGAGAGAGAGGTTCTCTACGGCCTGGAGCGCCAGGAGCGCCGGCTCGACCGAGCGCGAGAGGCCCTGGCCCACACGCTCACTCCTCGCCGCCGCGATCGCGATGAGCGGCGTTCGGAGCGCGTCCTGCCGTTCAGGACGGCGCCGCGTCGCGACGGCCAACTGGAGCTGTTCGCGACCACGAGAAGGTCGCTGCGATTGGCACGCGGCAACAGTTGGACCCGGCAGTGGCTGCTGTTCGGCAGGCGTGCCAATCGGTGGGAGCAGAACCCGGAACGAGCGGCGCGGCGAGCCGTCTTTCGTCTGGCATCCCGGGCGATGCCTAAGCCGATCCGCGAGGTCCTTTGGTTGTTGCGCGGTCTACGACTGGCCGGCCTTCGACAACGTTAGCTCTGCGCCTCTTCAATGGCTTCGATCCAGAGTGTCAGGGTCAAGTCTTCGCGCTCGGGGTTTGCGAGGAGGGGCCGCATCTCCCGGTACCGGGCGCGAAGAGTCTCTGTGTCGAGCGGAGCGGCCTTCGCGAGGTGAAGGACGTCGTCTCGGTCCCGCTGGCTGTTGCGCCTGAGCTTGGTGAGGGCGAGGTCGTGCGGATCGAGCGCAAAGAGTCTCCTCGAGGCTCCGATCCAGGTCTTTCAAGAAGGCATCCCAGGGCTTCGGGATCTCACGCGGCATAAGGCAGGTGCTCTGGCCTCAGATCGGTAAGCAGGTTCCAGTGTTCCGCCTGCGGCGGGCGCTGCTGCCGCAGCCATCGCCGCTCCGCGTCCGTCATCGAGTCGTGGCAGAGCGTGTCTTCACGGGCGAGCCGCGATGGCTCCAGTCCCAGCACCAGCGCTCGAAGGTGTCCGGCCATACCACCGCCGGCCAGGTCCGAAGCCAACGTGACCACATAGGCAAGCCTGTTCTGCACGTCATACAACTTGGCTTGCTCGACAAGCCATTCCCGATTCAGCTCTGGAAAGCGCAATGCGAGCCAAGGCAGCGCCTCGACCACGCGCGTTGGGAGGTCCTTCTGGCGGAGCGCCCAGAGCAGTACTGCCGCCGGATTGGCCAGCCGACCCCGTAGATACCCGAAGGGTTCGTAGCCGAGAGCACCAAGCACTCCGGGCAAGCTATCGGCGTCCAGATTCAACTCGCTTGGCGGAAGGGCCGACGGCGAGAGCCCAAGCGTTCTGCGCAACGATGGAGCGAGCCTATGCGACACCGGTCGCCCGCCTGACTCCAACAGCGAGACATATCCCTGAGACACGCCAAGCCGCTCCGCCGCTTTGGCCTGGGTCCAGCCTCGCGCCTCCCTGGCGCGCTTCATATCTGCGGCCAAGCTACTCACGTGCTGAATGATATTACAACTATTGTAATGAGTCAAGCATCGGCCAGCCCGGGATCGATGCTTGTTCACCGAGTATTTCGGCGCTAGGCTTGGCACATGCTCGTCGCACGTGAGGATTCTCTTCGATCAGGGCAAGATCCAGGCGCATGTGGCCGAGGTCGCGGAAAGCGGAGGCTCGCACAGTTCATCTTCTGCGAGTAGCCCCGGAGCTACGACGGGGCCGCCCAGGGTTCAATTTGGCGAGGGCGGCGCTCACTGCCTCCAAGTCGAACGCCTCAGGGTGAAATGGACCGCCAGGAAGACGTCCTCGCCCTTCAGGCCAATGTTGGAGGCGAGCCGACGACTTCGTGCTCTTCGGTAAGCCGGTCGCCTAGCACTGGGGCTCGCCTGAGGTCAGGCACTGGCTCGAGGATCGCCTCGAGCTCTCTTCCCCACCACCCGCCTCAGTCGGCGCGTATCGCCCGCAAGGGGTCGACCGAAGCGGCGCGCCGGGCCGGCCAGAAGCTTGCCGTGAGGACCACGAGGGCCAGGAGCGCGGCGGCGGCGACGACGGTCGTGAGATCGAATACCGAGACGCCATAGAGCATGTGCCGGATCGGGCCCCCCGCGAAGAACAGGGCCACCGTACCCATCCCCACTCCGATCCCCACCGCGCGAAGCGCGTCCGCGAAGACCATGCGCAGGATGACGCCGCGCGATGCGCCCAGCGCCGCGCGGATCCCGATCTCTCCCGCGCGCTGCGTGACGCTCGACGAGAGCATCCCGTAGAGGCCGATGGCGCTCAAGAGCAGCGCCACGCCCGCGAAGAAGCTGCTCAAGAACGTGATGGCGCGCTGGCTCCCGAGCGCGGCATCCATCTGCTCGCGGAGCGTCGCGAACAGCACCAGCGGCATCGTGGGCGCGATCTCCCGCAACGCGTCGCTGTAGGCGGCAATCACGCCCGCCTTGGTGGGCCCATTCAAGAGGAACACGAGGTTGCCCTCCACCACGTCGGGCGTCACCGGGAAGTAGATGGTGCGCGGCGGCGGCTCGTTGAGGTTCGCGAATTTGGCGTCCTGCGCCAGTCCGACCACGCGGCACGTGACCGGCTCCGGCAAGGGCCGATCGCCGCCACGCGTCGTCCCCAGGTTCGTCGCTGTCCGCACATAACGGCCGACCGCCGATTGGCGCGGGAACAGGGAGGCCGCCGCGGCCTGGTTCAGCACGCATACGTCGCCCGTGCGCTCTTGCGGCTCGAACTCGCGTCCCTCGAAGATCGCCGTTTCCATCGTCCGGAAATACCCCGGCCCCACCGAGTTGCAGGCGAGAGTGACGCCCTCCGGAGCCGTGGCTCCGTCCGCGAGGGCCTGGAATGTCGCCGTGACCTGAGAACCGGTCATGGGCGTGAACCACGTCACGGCCGCGGAGCGTACGCCCGGCGACTGCGCGACGCGGTCGACCATCCGCTGATACAGATCCAGCTTCGCCATCCCCTTCTGGGGCAGCACGTGGAAAGGCGGCGTCTGGATGGTGACGTGATCCAGACCGAATCCGGTGGGCTCACCACGAAGGTGGACGAGGCTCCGAGAGAGCAGCGTCGCCGATACGACCAGAACGAGGGACAGCGCCACCTGGACGGCCACGAAGGCGCGGCCGCCCGTCCGTCGCTGCGCGGCCGTCCGCGATTTCAGGAGGGTCCCCGGGTCGGAGGCGCCCGCCCTCCAGGCCGGCCACAGTCCAAAGAACAGCGTCGTCGCGACGGCCAGGGTCGCGGTGGCGACGAAGACCGTGTGATCCGGCTGCAGCGACAACCCGGTACCCATGTTGGGGTGGCGGAAGAACGGCACCAGCCAGTAGGTGCCGTACCAGGCGAGCGCCGCCCCCAGCGCGGCTCCCGCCAGGGCGATCACGAAGCTCTCCGCCAGGTACTGGCGAACAAGCCTCGCCCTTCCGGCGCCGATGGCGGTGCGCACGGCGAACTCGTGCCGGCGCTCGTGCAGCTTCGACATCATGAGCCCGCTCACGTTGACGCAGCAGAGGACGAGCACGATGGCCACCAGGCCCTGCATCAGGAACAGAGGCGCCGAATACATCAGGCCGAAGAAGCTCGGCAACCCGGCCCGGGCGGAGTCCACCTTCAGGCGCGCGTTGCGGAAACGCGGGTTCTGCAGGAAGGCCGGCAGAGTGAACTCACGGAGCAGGCGGGTCTGGGAGGCACCGATCTCGACGTTCGCGTCGGCCTGCGAGACGCCCGGCTTCAGGCGGCCGATCGCCGCGCACCACACCGCCGACGTCGGCGCCGGCGTATTGAGATCGTCCCGGCCCTGCAGCACGGTCACGAACTGCAGCGGCAGATACAGCTTGGGCTCGACACCCGGCCAGAGCCCGTGGAACGACGGCGCCGTGACGCCGACGATCGTGACCAACATGCCCGACACCTCGAGCGAAGCCCCGATGACCCGCGGATCGGCGCCGAACCTGTCCCTCCAGAAGCCATCGCTCACTACCATCGGCCACCCGTGGACCGGCGCCCCGGGCACGTCGTCGGACTCGTCGATCAGCCGGCCCAGGCGTGGCTGCGCTCCGAGCACGGCGAACCCGTTCCCGCTGACGAGTCCCGCCTGGTGCCAGCGCCTCATCCCGTCGCGGTCTGAAACGGTGACGGATTCTTGCCGCCAGGCGGAGAGATCGACGAACGAGCGCTGCTCTCGGCGCAGCTGCTGGATCATCTTGTAGGGAATGATCGGCGCCGGAGGCCCGTCGCCCAGGTTGGTCAGGCCGATGCGGGCGAGATCCTGGGGGTTCCGTACGGGCAGGCTGCGCAGGAGCAGGCCGTGGAGCAGCGTGAACACGGCCGTGTTCGCCCCGATGCCGATGGCCACGGTGAGGATCGCCGCCACGCAGAAGACGGGGCTCCGGCGGAGCGCACGAAGGCCGTAGCGGAAGTCGCCGAGCAGAGTCTCCAGCCAGACGAGGAGGTCGCGCTCGCGCGTGGTCTCCCTCTGGGCAAGGTAGCGGCCGAACCTGCGCTCCGCTTCGCAGCGCGCCTCTGTGGGAGAGGCCCCGCCGGCCACGAGCTCGTCGGCGCGCTCGGTGAGATGGAAGGCCATCTCGCGGTCGATCTCGTCCGAAACCTCGTCCGCGCGAAAGACGTTACGGAGGCGCGCTAGCCATGACATGGACGGCACTCCCGCAGGGCTGACGTCAGGCGTAGGCGAGCACGCGCCGCACGCCGCTGCACAGCCGCTCCCAGCTCTCTTCCTCGATCTGCAACTGCCTTCGGCCCGCCTTGGTGATGGTATAGAAGCGCGCCTGGCGGTTCTTCTCGGTCAAGCCCCATTCGGCACTCAGCCAGCCTTGCTGCGCCATGCGGTGCAGGGCGGGATAGAGGGAGCCCTCCTCGACCCGCAGAAGGTCCGCCGAGAGGCGCTGGATGTGCGCCGTGATCGCGTATCCGTGCATCCGGCCGCCGCGGGCGAGGGTCTTGAGGACGAGCAGGGCGAGGGTGCCCTGCAGAATGTCGTTCTTCGATTGCACCATGATGCGATCCGATCATACCCAGCTAGCTATGTCAAGCTAGCTATATATCTGGCCGGAGTGGTCCGGCAATCAGGAGGCCCGGCCTCGGGTAGAGCGTCTACCATCGATGCCCGAGCGATCCCAGGGCCGAAGCGAGATGCTGCAGGGGACGTTGGACATGCTCATTCTGCGCACTCTGCGGATGGGCCGTGCTCACGGACATCAGATCGCAAAGCATCTGCAGCGCACCACGGATGACGTGCTGCAAGTGGAGCACGGCTCCTTGTATCCGGCGCTGCATCGCCTTGAACGCAAAGGCTGGGTTGTCGCCAAATGGGAGCTCGCCGCCAAGGATTCCAAGCGCGAGCTCACGTTAGCGCCTGCGACGCGCCAGGAGATCATCGAGGACCGTCGCGACGTTTCGTGTCACATCTTCATCGGGCCGGGTGTTCCGTCGGACCAGTTGGGCACGGGCGCCATGAATACGGTGACGGGCTCGAGGTCGCCGCCACCGGCGATCATGGGCACGCCGGGAAGGTTCGCGCCCCACGCAGCCGCTTCGGTGTGGGGAAGGAAGAACATCAGATGCGGGTGCCAGTGGCCGTCGGCGTCGCTCAAATAACCGTTCTTCGACATCATGTAGCACATCGCACCGATCTCCGGTGCCGCGATCTCCTTCGCCGCGACTGCGGCTTTGGTGCGATCGAGCATCTCGGCCTTGGACGCGCCGGTCAGCGCCCATTCGGTTCGGCGGAGATAGCCCGGCAGCACGGAGCGTGCGGCCGCGGCGTTGAAACAGATCGGCGCTCTTACCTTCGGGTTCCAGAATTCGGCATTGTCGTATTCCTTGGACCAAGCCCGTTCGACGATACAGACGAAGCCGTTCTTCCCCTTCGCAGCGATTTCGTAGCCCCGGCTGGCAAGCGTAAGGATTTCGGCATCGTTCGAGATCGACGCGGGGGCGGCGCTGCGCGCGAGGGCAATCTCGTCGGATTGGCTCGGCATCCGGTATTGCTCGATCCGAGCCATGGTGGGGTTGGGGGTCTGGGCGTAGGCGGGGCCGACGCTCGCGAACAGTAACGCCAGCCCGTGCATCGATCGCGTGAAATCCGTCATGTTTCGCTTCCTTATCTTGACTAGTCGTTCAACTTGCGCTGAGGCGCAGAGCTTGTTTCCGTCGTGATCGGCATTCTCTCTGTCCCCTCATCTCTTCACGGGGTAGTAGTACTGCCCGCGAAGTGAGCTTCCAGTTTGTTGAGCGCGCCGGTCCAGCCGTGCTCGTGGCTGCGGCGCGCATCGTCATCGTGCAGAAGCGCATGTGTGAAGGTCAGTTCCGTGCCTTCGGGGATTGCGCGGAGCCGGATCTCGACACGCGATACGCCGGGGTCTTCTTGGCCGCCTTTCCAACGCCAACTTATTGCGACGCGTTCGGGCCTGACGAGTTCGAGATATTCGCCGCTGCTCTCGTGCTCGGTGCCGTCGAGCATGCCGAAGCGCACGCGGTAGCGGCCACCCACGCGCACGTCCGCCTCCGCCAGAAGCACCGGCCCCGCGTCCGGACCCCACCACTGCGCGATGCCTTCGGCCGTGGTGACAGCATCGAAAACGATCGACGGCCGCGCCTTGATGCGACGCACGAGCGTGAGCGACGTCATCGCCCTTTTCTCCGCGCCTCAGCTTCCTTGGCCTCGGCATAGACGGCGAGGCGATCCAGACGGTTCGACCAAAAGCGCTCGTAACGGCGCAGCCAGTCCATGGCCTCGCGCATGGGCTGGGGCCGAAGGCGCACCGTGACCGTGCGGCCGGATTTTGAGCGGGTGACGAGACCGGCGTCAGCCAGCACATCGAGATGCTTCATCACGGCCGGCAAGTGGATCGCGAAAGGCTGCGCCAGCTCGCTAACCGACGCGCCGTCACTGCGTTCGAGCCGAGCCAGTATCGCGCGCCGCGTCGGATCGACGAGGGCCGAGAAGGTGCGGCCGAGGCGTTCTTGATTGTTCATTGCTCTGTTACTTCACCATGTAGGAAAGTATAGGCCGCGGAGCGCCACATGTCAATGGCGGGTGCCGAGGGTCGGTAGCACGCCAGTTGTGTGGTTCATCCACGATCTCGGGTTGCCGGTGCATTTCGCCGCAGAAGTCGCGACGCTTCTGGCCCTCTTGACGCCCCTGAAGAGCAGATCAAATCCTTGGACCAGCACCTGACCCGGGTGGTCGCTTCGAACGGGCAGCTAAGCGCCATAACTCCGGAGCCGAAGGTTATAGGTTCGAGCCCTATCGGGCGTACCAATAAGTCAACAACTCACAGAGGCAATTCCCCAAAGGAACTTCGGGATCGCCGTGCCCCTCAGTCCTTCGCGAGGCGACTCCATGAGAGGCTCAGGTCCTTGCTCATGCGACCCACGCGGACCTCGAGGAGGCCGGTCGAGCCGGAGGCGACGTCGACCACCTTTGTACTCGCGCGGCGACCCTGATCCCACGTCACCTCGACCCGCACCTCGTGCGGACCCGGCTCGACGTCGAGCAACGTTTCGGCGCGGCCCTCGCGGACCTTGAAGGTGACGATCTTCTTGGAACCCGTCGCCTGGAGCTTCGTCTCGTAGACGAGCACGCCGTCGATCCAGACGATCAGGCGGCCGTTCTCGAACGGATGCTCCACGCTCAACCGGATGCGGCTCTGCGCGGGCGCGCTCAAGGCTGGCGGTTCGATGATTGGACTCACCGCCCCCGCCGCCGGGCCTCTCGACCGGACGGTCGGGACCGTGGGTGCCGCTGCCGGCCGAGCCATGGTCGTCGGTACGATCGGAGCCGTGGTGGTGGCGGCGGACGCCGGAGGCACCGGCGCTGTCGCCGCAACTGTCGTCGGCGGCTCTTCGGATGCGGTGGGACCGCTCGGCGGGCGCGCCGGATCGAACACGGAAGAGCGGCGCCATGAAACGAACGCGACGGCGGCAAGCACCGCCAACACGAGAACCGCACCGGCCGGCACCAGCCAGCGGCGTCGCGAACCGGTCGTGACGGGGGTCGCGGTCTCATCCCCTTCCCGCGTGGGCCGCGCGGCAGGAGCGGGGCCAGCCGCGCCAGGTATCGACGCCCGTTCGGGCACCGGCGACTCATCGAGCAGCGAGGCCAGCGGGTCGTGTGCGCCCGCGGCATGTCTCGCGGCCTTCCCGGCCAGGACGTCTTCGAGATCGTCGGCCATGTCGGCAGCGGTGGCATAGCGATCGTCCGCCCGTTTCGCCAGCGCCATGGCCAACACGGCGTCGAGGGACGCCGGCAGCTCGGGGCGCAGGCCCGAGAGATGCGGCGGGTCGTCGTGGACCACGCGGTGGACGATCTCGGGGAGACTGGGCGCATCGAACCAGGGCCGGCCCAGGAGCAGCGTGCACAGGACCGAGCCCAGCGAGAAGATGTCCGAGCGGGCGCTGCTGGGCTGACCCAGTGCCTGCTCCGGCGACATGTAGAGCGGCGAGCCAAAGGACTGCCCCGTCTTGGTGAGGCGCTGTCCGAGCGATTCGAAACGGGCGACCCCGAAGTCCATGATCTTGACGACCGCTTCGGCGTGCGCCGCCGACGCTCCGGTCGTGCCCGGATCGAGGAGCATGATGTTCGCCGGCTTGAGATCGCGGTGGACGACGCCGTGCGCGTGCGCGTGGTGGATCGCCCGGGCCACCTGCACCACGACTCCGAGGGCGTCGCGCCAGTCCATCGGCCCTTCCGCTGCGCGGGCGGCAAGCGTCCGCCCTTTCAGATATTCGAAGACGATGAAGAGCTTTCCGCTCGCCGCGTCCTTGCCGACGTCGTGGCAGACGAGGATCCCCGGATGCGAGAGCCGGGCCGCCACCCGCGCCTCCCTGAAGAACCGCCGCTCGAACTCGCTGCTGGCCGCCGCGCCGGCGGCGAACGCCAGGTCGATGGTCTTGACCGCGACGGTACGAGCCAGCGCCGAGTCCTCGGCCTCGTACACGACGCCCATCGTCCCGCGGCCCAGCTCGCGGCGGATGAGGTAGCGCCCGTCCCCGAAGGTCGGCTGGGGGCCTTCCAAAACGGCAACAAGTTTACCTGAGACGGTCGAAGCGGATAACCCAGGGCCGGGGCTTGCGTTATCATTCTCCGCCGTGGGAACGAGGATCGTCCGGTCCCGGTGGCGATCCTGCGTCCTCATGGCCGCCGCGCTGCTCCTCGCCGTCACACCCCTCATCGCCGACGACACTCCCGAGCAGGCACGCCAGAAGGCGATCAAGAAGGCTCAGGACGCCCTCTTCGCCGCGGCGAAGCAGGGCGACGCCGGCCAGGTGCGCGCGCAGCTCCAGGCGGGAGCGGACGTGAACGCTCGCGACAGGGCTCAGCGCACGGCTCTCCTGCATGCCGTTCGCGGCGGACAGCTCGCCGCCGTCCGCGCGCTGATCGAGGCCGGGGCGAGGCTGGACGCCCCCGATGAGGATGGCAGGACAGCCCTGATGGAGGCCGCCAGACGGAAGGAGGCGATGCCCGCGCTGGACCTCGTCGCCTCAGGCGCGGACGTGAACGTCGCGGACAAGGACGGCTGGACGGCCCTCATGTTCGCCGCCAAGGAAGGCACGCTGGCCGCAGCGCGCGCCATCATCCGGTCTCCCAAGCAGTCGAGCCTGGACGCGGTGGCGAAAGAGACCAGCGCGCTCAGCCTCGCCGCCGAGCGGGGCCGACACGCGCTCGTGCGCGCGCTGATCGAGGCGGGCGCCGGTGTCCGCAAGCCCGAGATCGGCGGCCGGGCGCTGCAGCTCGCGGCGCAGCAAGAGCACGTCGACGTTGCGCGCACGCTGATGGAGGCCAAAGCGCCGCTCGGGTTCTCCCCGTGGGAGAACGAGCCGCCCCTGCACGCCGCCGCCGCCCGTGGCCAGTCGCTGGTCGCGGAGGCACTCCTCGAGGCGGGACTCGATCCCGACCAGGTCGACCGCAGCGGCCAGACCGCTCTCATGAAGGCGGCGGCCGGCGGCCACGAGAAAACCGTGGCTTCACTACTGCGCCTCGGTGCGGCGCCCGATGTCGCGGACCGCGCCGGGTGGACGGCTCTCATGCATGCTGCCGCCCACCCTTCCTCCGGATCGGTGCCGGCGATCCGTGACCTCGTGCGCACCGGCGCCGCCGTGAACCGGCGCGTCGGACCGGACGGGAAGACACCTTTGATGATCGCCGCCGAGAAGGGCAACGAGCTCGCGACCGACGAGCTGTTGCGCTCCGGCGCGCAGCCCGATCTCAAGTCCGGAGGCAAGACCGCCCTCGACTTCGCCCTGGCCGAAGGCAACAAGCGCTGCGCC
>Ga0070699_100003876_pt1 | contig 13221 bp, 21 predicted proteins | sample KBSK1503metaG_FD_65473 | JGI IMG/M metagenome (GOLD analysis project Ga0070699, IMG submission 65473) | Corn, switchgrass and miscanthus rhizosphere microbial communities from Kellogg Biological Station, Michigan, USA - KBS K1-50-3 metaG | ecosystem: Host-associated > Plants > Roots >...
GAAGTCTCTGGCATATAGCGCCAAGAAGGCGCCGAACACGGCTATTGGCGTACTAAGAAGGACGCTAAACGGCAAAGTCCAACTTTCGTATAGGGCCGCAAGAATCAGAAAGACGAACAGCAGCGAGACCCCGAAGATCACGGCGGGCGGCACTCCTTTCTGGGCTTGCTGTTCCTGGAAGGACATGTCTTTATAGGCAAGCCCCATCTCTCTGGGCATCGTTTTGGCAAACACATCTTGGAGCACTGCCATAATTTGGTATGTGCTAACACCCTCCTTCCCACTAATATTCAACTGGGCGCACCGATGAAGATTGTAACGCATCGTAAACTCTGGTCCTGTGTGCGGCTCCACCCGCACCATCGAAGAAAGGGGGACCGGATTTCCGATATTGTTCCGCACGTAAAACTGGCCGATATCTCCTGCATTCGTTCGGAATGGCCCATCCGCTTGGACATAAGTCTGCCACGTCCGTCCGAAGAGATTGAAATAATTGACAAACGTACCGCCCATAAAGACTTGGGCGGTTTTAAACACGTCAGACAATTGAACTCCTTGCTTCAGGACCTTGTCTTGATCAACATAGAGAAAAAGCTGAGGAACGCTTGGCAACCAAGTGGTTAGGATACGTTCAATTTCCGGGCGCTGTTGGACAGCTTTCATGAATTTCTGTGTTTGTTGCGCGAGGAACTCTACCGGCATCCCAGCAAGATCTTCCAGGACGGCAACCACCCCGCCTGATGTTCCTATTCCCGGGATCGCCGGCGGCGAGAAAGAGAACGCAATCCCGTCCGGAATCTTCGCGAGCGCTTGATTTGCGCGCAGCATAATTGCGTTTACTTGTTCTTGATGGGAAGTGCGCTCGTCCCACGACTTCAGGCTCACAAAGAAAAAGCCGTTATAGGTAGTGTTGACTTGGCTCAGCAGGCTGAACCCGGCAATGGTCGTAACGTATTCCACTCCAGGCGTGTTTCGGAGGATGTCCTCGACCTTTGCGCAAGCGGCGCTGGTTCTTTGCAGCGACGCGGCTTCAGGCAACTGCAAATTGGCATAGAAATAGCCCTGATCCTCGGACGGGACAAAAGACTGCGGGAGCTTTTTACCAAGCCAACCGGTCGCAAGCAGGACCGGAATGAGGAGCAACATCCAGAATAGCCCGCGGCGCATCAAAAGTCGGCATACGCCTACATAACCGTTGGTCGCGGCCCCGAAGATCTTGTTAAATCCATCGAAGAAAAATCCCAATGGCCCTCGGCCAGATTTCTCCTTGGGCCGCAGCAGAAGCGCCGCAAGCGCAGGGCTCAACGTCAGAGCGTTGAATGCCGAGAAGATCACCGAAACTGCAATGGTAACCGCGAACTGCTGGTAGAGCCGGCCAGTGATGCCGGGAATAAACGCGGTCGGGAGAAAGACTGCCGCGAGAATAATAGCGATGGCGGCCACGGGTGAAGAAACCTCTTCCATCGCCTTAAGCGTTGCGTCTTTCGGCGGCAGGCCCAGTTCGATGTGATGTTCGACCGCTTCGACCACAACGATCGCATCATCGACCACCAGACCAATGGCCAAGACGAGGCCCAGGAGGGACAGAGTGTTGACCGAGAACCCAAGCAGGGGAAACAGTGCGAACGTGCTGACCAGTGCAACCGGCACGGCACACAACGGAATTAAAGTAGCTCGCCAACCTTGAAGGAAAATGAAGACGACAATAATGACCAAAATCAGCGCCTCCACCAACGTCTTGTAGATTTCCGTCATCCCTGCTGTCACAGCCAGGGTTGTGTCCAGAGCAACGGTATAGTCGAGCCCGGAAGGGAACCGCTCTTTGAGCTGCGCCATCAATTGCCTGACACCCTTCGCGGCGTTCACCGCGTTGGAGCCGGGCAACTGGTAAAGTGCGAGAGCCGCGGCGGGTCTGCCGTTGAAACTGCAGGTCTGAGTGTAATTCTGAGCCCCTAATTCAACGCGTCCAACATCTTTGACTCGAACAAACGAGCCGTCCGAACTCGCCCGGATCACGACGTTAGCGAACTGCTCCTCCGTTACCAAACGACCCTGTGCCAGAACGGTTTTGGTAAACGCTTGTCCAGGCGGCATCGGTTCGCCTCCGACCTGACCGGCCGGATTCACGGTATTCTGAGCACGAATTGCCTGTTCGATCTCCAGAGTCGTGATGTTGAGCCCCGCCATTTTATGGGGATCTACCCAGACCCGGAGCGCATATTGGCCCGCCCCGAAGACGCTCACGCTCGCGATACCAGGTACCCGGAGAAGCGGGTCGTTCAGATTTATAATGCCGTAGTTCGCCAGGAACTTGGAATCGAACTGGCCCGTTGGCGAATATAGAGAAATGACCATCAGCGGCGCTGAAGTCGATTTCTGGACCGTAAGGCCGTAATCGCGGACACTGGGAGGCAACTGTGCCGAGGCCTGCGACTCCCTCATCTGGGTAAGCACCAGGTCGATGTTCGGATCGGTGGTCACGTTGAAGTCCACCGTTAATGCCATCGTACCACCGCTGCTCGCATTCAGGGAGTACATGTAGTTCAGGTGATCCACGCCACTCATCTGCTGCTCGATCGGCGTTGCGACCGCCTGCTCCACGGTCAAGGCATCCGCGCCGACGTAAGTCGCGTTCACTGAGACTTGAGGGTCAACAAGATTGGGATATTGCGCGACTGGCAGACTGAGGAACGAGGCTATTCCGATGATCACCATGAGGATGGAGATCACCATGGCAACGATCGGACGATTGATGAAGAATTTGGACATTTGGGGTCTTTAGCCCGCAACGAGCTCGTCGCTTCGGTCTTTGCGTGATTTTTGCGGGCTGGCGGAGGATTTCTTCTCCGAAACGTCCTTAGCTCCCTCGGTCTTCGGGGCCTCCGGGTAAGGTTTTGCCGAAACCGGAATCCCTTGGCGGACTCTCTGGAAACCCTCGACAATCACGTTTTCATGCGCCTTGAGGCCTTCCGTCACGACGATCATTCCTTCATAGGTCTCGCCAACTTTTACCGCTCGGATCTCGGCTTTGCCATCCGGGTTCACGACCGCTACCTGGTTATTGCCTTGCAATTGTGATACGGCCTGCTGCGGAATCAACAGCGCGTTGGGAATCGTCTGGAGCTCGGCACGCGCCATTCCGTATTGTCCGGGTCGCAGCGTAAGCTCAGGATTCGGAAAGCTGACTGCAACCTGAATTGTCCCAGTCTTCGGATCGACTTGCCGATTTAGGAAAGCGAACTTGCCTTTACGCGGGTAAACGCTGCCATCAGCCAAGATGAGTTCTACGTTCTCCTTACGTTTGGCCTCCGGCACCGCCATTAACTCTTTGATACGATCGGCGAACTCCCAGTAGGTTTGTTCACTGATAGGCAAATAAAACCAAATTGGATCGATTTGGGATACCGTTGTCAAAACCTGGTTGACTCCGGCCCCGACCAGATCCCCAATCTGCGCCTGCTGCTGTCCTGCAATGCCGTTTAGCGGCGAAACAATCTTTGTGTAATCAAGGTTCAGCTGGGCTTGTTCCACCGCTGCCTGAGCCGCCGCCACGGCGGCTAATTTGGTTTGGTAAAGCTGAGTTTTGTTTGTGTACTCCTGCTCAGAAATTACCTTGGTATCAAACAATTCTTTTGCTCTCTTCGCGTCCAGCTCAACTCCAAGCAAGGTTGCTCGAGCCTCCTGCAGCTGGCCCTTTGCTTGATCTAAGGACGCTACGAAAGGTCTGGAATCGATCTGAAACAGCACATCGCCCTGTTTTACATAACCGCCTTGCTGGTAAGAAATAGTCGTAAGGTATCCCTCTGTGCGCGCCCTGACTTCCGCATTCTGAATTCCGTCGACTGTGCCAACCCACTGGCGAAAAACGGGGACTTCCTTCTGCACGACCTCGGTAATAAGAACCTCCGGAGGGCCTGCTGACATTGCTTCAGGCGCCCGTTTCTCACACGCACTGAAAGCGGTCAAGACAGATAATGCTGCCCAATAAATAGAAGAAACCTTTTTCATGAGCTCGGATAGGGACAGATTCCTTGCACCAAGCAATATCAACATCTTAACTCTAATGGCACATTCCTGTTGGGTTTTTCGGCCCCTAGGCCGCAGGTATCCGTCTCAGAGTCACGATGCTTTACTGCTTGATAAAGCCAATTGTGGAAACCAATGGGTATGGAAGTCAAGCCTCTGATGGTTACCAAAGTACCGACGGCGGGGCGACTCTGGAATTCGACTTGCCGGTGAAAAGAGCCGTGGCATGATCTCGGGATCGATGCCCTTCTCGGAGCCGAACCGCGATGTGGATGCGCCCCGCTGCCCAACCGCACGATGTTCCCTCCCTCTCCTGGAGTCGCCGTGCTTTTCGACGCTGATTATGCGGGCATACAGGCGCCCAGAATTATCGAACAAATCGGCAGTGCATCGCCTCTCCTCTGTCACTTTGCGAATTATTTGGCCGAACTTTTTGCGCACTATTTGGCATAGGTGGCATTTCTTGTCCGACCGATGGCCGGGCTTTCAACGGTTACGCGTTTGTGCCAGCGACTTGGCAACCGATGCTGCGGGGTGACTTCGACCGACTCTTCTGATATAAGTATCTAATGGAAAGAAACTTACGCATAAGAAATAAAAGGCGATAACCGTTCGGAATGCAGGTTATGCAGGACTAAAATTAGGCAAGGCTAAATTTGTTGCCTGTTGTGTCACTTTGCGAATTATTTGGCATAGAATTTTGCACGCTATTTGGCATAATGGCTGGCTCTTTAGAAGAGCGCCATGGACGAACTCGCACCGTTGCAGGAATCCGCACGTGAGATCGCGGAACTACGGCCACAGCCGCCACTATGGCCGGCGCGAGGCGTTCCGAGTGCGTCCGAATGCTAATGAAAATAGCCAGATTAGCCCGGCAGCCGCCGTTCGGGCTGACTGGGGCGTCGGGAGCCGCCCGCACTGCGTGCCTGGCTTGCGAGAAATCCAGAAATGTGCTAGTCAGTTAAATCCAGGGCGGATTAGGGCTGCGCACTCCCCGGTGGAGCGGCGGGTCACTCACGGCGCGTACGGCAATGTCTTGAGCCAGTCTAGAGGAAGATATCAATGAAATCGGCGTTCAAAGCCATAGCGGTGATTCGCGCGCCGCGGACTCCATTGTCGGCACTTGGCGACTCGTGTCGTGGACTGAGGAGGAAACCGAAAGCAAGGCTGTGCACAAGAACATCCGAGCGGGGTGGTCACCTTCACGTCGGATGGCCGCATGATGATTATGTTCGTCGATCCCGCCCGCAAGCCACCCGCTAGCCCGAAGGCGACGGATGCCGAAGCTGCTCAGCTTTACCGGACGATGGTGGCTTATGCCGGCAAGTACCGTATCGAGGGCGATAAAATGATCCAGTCCCCCGAGGTCTCGTGGAATTGGGAAGCGCGAAAAGAACAGGGGTAAGGAGAGCGAAACTCGCCTCTTGCCAATCATGACACCGATTCTTGCAAAGGTTACAGCGATTGAGAAACGAGGCGATCAGTATCAAGTGATCGTTCAAATCAGTCCGAAATATCGAGGCTCATTTAATACCCTTGCCTTTGGAGAGATCAAACCGCACAGCGGTTCCCTCAAGGATGGCCGGCTTGACCTGGTCTACTATCAAAACCCAGGCATTAACATAGGAGATCTGTTTCGGCTTTGGACTCTTAATTGATGGAAGAGAAGATGGACACTTGTCTCTTCTGTCAGGCTGACCAGTCCGGCCCGATGAGGAGTATGCGTAGCAGCCGAACAGCGATACGTGATCTTGGGTGAAAAGCTCACTTTGCTACCCACCCGTTTTTAGCTTGGCCCTAACAGCCATCCTGGCATTATTTATGCATGCCCTCATCGAAAACAACTGCTTCCAAAGCAAAACCCAAAAACGCCTTAGCAAAATCTGTCCAGCCTGACGCCGCGCTGTCGGCCGTCGTAGGCTCCGCGCCACTTCCGCGGACCGAGCTCACCAAAAAGATCTGGGAATATATCCGCAAATATGGGCTCCAGGATCCCAAGAAGAAAACAAACATCAACGCAGACGAAAAACTTCTGGCCGTGTTCGACGGCCGCAAACAAGTGACGATGTTCGAGCTCACTAAGTTCGTGAACCAACACCTAGTCTAACGCCACTGCATGTCTCCAAACCGCAGACGATCTGGCCGACACTTACCAACAGCGCCTCGTACAGTATCTCAATCACATCCTGGAGCAGGATCACCGCGCCATCAAACGCCCGAGTGCGCGCCAGCCAGGGTTTCCGCTCGCTTTGCGGTGGCCGCCGGCTATTAAGCGATCCACATGATCCGCAAAGGCCAAGCGGGTCGAACACGCGAAGACCGGGACGGCCTCCCGCTGCACCGCTTTGTTGTTATCCTTTTCGCTTCACTCGGCTGAGCAAGTCGTTGGTTTTGCCCTCTCTTTGGCCCAACTGTGAAGCTGCAACAAATCCGACCGAATGATCAAAACATAGTACTGCCAATTTAGATCCGGAAAGAGGTTGTCCCGCCATTCGCAATTCTGCAGAAATGCTTCGTCCACAGTCCCACTCACCAGTTGGTCATAGAGGCGAGTGAAACGAAGGATGTGATCCTCTGTCCTCTTCGCGGCATACTCGCGAGCCGTTCCGGTCTTCATTAAAAACGCCCAGTCACTTGATTGCCCGAGCAAGAGCTCGCGGGCCATTTGTCGAAGGACACGATCTTTTCCTTCGGTCGGTTTTTCCTTTGCCGCGCGGGCACACTCCGTCATGCGACGGGCAGCGGCGTGGAGGTGTGGGTAGATCCACGAATTCGACTCATCAAGCCAGACCTCCCAGAAACCTTTGTTACCCCAGCTCGAAGGGCTGGGAGAAAGGATTTGTAAGGTGTCGTGCTTCTCGAGATAAGCACTTGGTGTAGTCAATTCAAAAACCTTTTGGTCGTACACCGCCTTGCGGATGAAAAAATTCAGGAACATTGGTCCCTCATACCACCAGTGTCCAAACAACTCGGCATCAAACGGGCTCAGAACGATGGGTTCGATGTTCGTGACTTGAACCAGATGCTCGATCTGTTTGGTGCGGCTGACCATGAAATCACCGGCGTGATAATCCGCTGCGCCCTGGGCCCATCCGGGCACGTAGATCTCCTTGTTGGGAGTGTGTCCGGTGATCCTGTGATATTTGATGCCGGTGAATCTTCTTGATCCGTCGGGCGGTAGAAATGGACGGAGATACTCAAGATCAAGATCATGGCCGATGTCACGGTAAAAGTCGCGATAAGCCGGATCACCAGGATATCCCTCTCGCTGGCTCCAAACTTGTTTAGCGGACTCACGATCCCGTCCAAAGGCGGCAGGTCCGGCAGGGGTGAAGCAGGGCGCGTAAATGGCGTATCGAGGCCGGGGATTACCGAACATCAGACCGTGGGCATCCATGGAAAACCAACGGAGCTCAGCCTCTTGCAGATAGTTTTCGAGTCCGGCAAAGTAGGCGCATTCTGGAAGCCAAATGCCGGCGGCTTCCGGCCAAAGGCCTTCTCGTATTCGTCGCGGGCGATCAGGATCTGGGCGCGGACAGCCTCTGGATGTTCCTCCATCAGCGGCAGAAATCCATGTGTGGCCGCGCAGGTGATGATCTCCAAAATACCGTGGTCCTGGAATCGTCTAAACGCTCCGACGAGATCGCACTTCAGACGGTCGACGTAGATCTCGCGGCATTCGAGAAAACGGCTATGATAGATCCGGGCGAGGTGATTGATCTCCGGTTGGGATTGCGTGCGATCGATCTCCCGTTTCGAGAGTGCGATCGCCCGATCGAGATAGCGTAAATATCGTTCCCGAAGCAACTCATCGTCGAGCATGGCGCAGAGCGTCGGTGTGAGAGACATCGTCAGCCGGAACGGGACGCCGTCGCGCAAAAGTCCTTCGAAAACCTGCCATAACGGAATGTAAGTTTCCGTGATCCCCTCAAATAGCCAATCTTCTTCCAGAAATTCTGGATACTCTGGATGCCGTACGAATGGTAGGTGGGCGTGGAGAACGAGAGCTAGGTAGCCTTTCCGCATGCTGAAACAAGGGGGGTAAAGTTAAGTCCATTAGACACGAGGCAACCGCCGAGGTTCATTCAAACATGTTGAAATTCGGAGAAAACGAGCCTGACATCGGTTTATGTCACGATGGCCGGCTTCGACCTGGCGGCCATCCGCCTCATGCTCAAACGGCTCGCCCCGAGGTAAAACTTCTCAAACACCCTCTTAATTGATGATTTAAATGCGAATGCGCGCGATATCGAACGCTGGCGTCAGGCTTCAGATCCTGAAAAGCAGACAATAGCCAATATGCTAGTCCCCAAGTTGCTTTATTGGACAAAATTGAAGCCGTCGGAAACCTAGAGGGGTATGAAATTACCCAATGCCCTCTTGGCGGTGGTAGAGCGTGAAAAGGTCGTGGATTATCTGTTGAACCGAGCTCATCGCTATGGAGCGAGCAAGGCAGAGTTTTTTTCTCAGTACGGCTTCCTTTTGGAAAAATGGGAGGTGCTGGCGCAAGCCTTGCTTAAACACGGCCAAAAGCATGATGTCACCAATGTCACGGAAACCGGATTTGGCCCCCGTTACCAGACCGACAGGGAGTTGTCCTTGCCAGACGGTCGGGCTCCATGTGTCCGCACGAAATGGCAAGTAGATAGGGGACAGCTTGCGCCTCGGCTGATTACCGCTTACCCTGCTGAGTCATGATTAAGGAACACGATTGCGTGGTGCTCACGCAAGATCTGACCGATGGAAGCTTGAAGGCTGGTGACGTCGGCACGGTAGTGCACGTTCATCAGGGAGGAGCAGGCTATGAGGTCGAGTTCATGACGCTTGCTGGAGAAACCATTACGGTGGTTACGCTTTTGCCCTCACAGATCCGGGCGATCTCCCGGCGGGATATTGCCCACGTGCGCGAACTGCAGACCGCGTGACTTATTCCCTAGGCAAGACTGACGCGCTCAGCCGCCGCAGTCGGTCCCAGTCATGCGTCTCTGTCCGATAAAGTATCCTCGCGCACGAGTTCAAGGGTGTTTTTGACTAAAACCGCTTCAAGCGTGTCGGCCTCAGTTTTTGCTCGCCCCAAACGACTCTCGGAGGTCGCTCAGACGTGCTTGTCCGCCTCCGCGCAGCTCTGGTTGCCGGTTAAGCTGTGCGAGCACGATGATCGGGATGTTCAACTCTTTCGCCAGAGCTTGATGCCGGCTGAAATCTCGGAGATCTCCAGTTGGCGGTTGACCTGTGAGCGACGATTGCTCCCCTTAAGCTTAAGGAGTTGGAGGTAATCTATTACGATAAGCTGGATGTCGTGCTGAGCCTTTAGGCGCCTCGCCTTTGCCCGTAGCTCCGAAATCGAAAGGCCGGCTGTGTCGTCTATAAGAAGAGAGGATTGCGCGAGCTTCCTGCCCACGGCGAGCCGAGAGTAATTACCCTGGATGGCTTCGAGCCCACTCATGCCGCTTTGCGGCGCATGGGCATGAATAACGAATTCAATTACCGTTGGGACGATCCCGTCCAGATTTGAAATTGTCCCTACTTGAACAACGTCGTCGAACAAGATCACCGGAGGGTAAAAAGCCGCGTGGCTCCAATGCTTGGTTTCAAGCGCTTCTTCAACGCCCGGCGTGTTCTGAGCGGCGTTGAACTGGTTCACAAGATCATCAAAGGCCAGTTTGGTCTGCCGGATAGCTTCGGCACGGATCCATTCCAGGTATGGTATAACGTGCTCGCCGCGTGAGGGATGGACCTATCTGCAACAGATCCCTTTTGACAGGGGACGAGCATGTCGCGCAAATTTGCGCGACAATGCGGCGAAAGTGAACAAGTTGAGGGGGTTCCGGGATGATTGATCAATTGCGAGAACTGGCCGGGGCGGACCCGTTCAAACCGTTCGTGATCGTCACCTTTTCGGGTAACAAGCTTCGGGTTGGGAGTGCCAAGGATATCGAATTCACGCACTACGGGAGCCTGAAAATCTGGGTTCCGGACGATCACAAAAGTTTTGGTGAATTCAAGCGCGGGCATTGGCGAATTCTTAACGCCGCCGTCATTGCGGAAATTGTCCTTTGAGCTACATCTGGCGCGTGTTTGAAAACTACAGAAGCATGCCCAAGTCATCTTTCGCTAATCTTTAGCCTGAACTTCAATCGGGCAATCGCCCGTTGAAGTTCAGTTTAGTGGAGGCGCAAGATGTAGCAAGCCGTGATGCCAGCGGCTACGAGCGCAGCCGTCAGAGCGAGCCAGACAATTACCTGTGCAAGCGCCAGGGTTTCGCGCATACGCGCAAAACCATCATCGAAGGCTTTGCGTATCAGAGCGGCGTTTTCCCTGGAGGATTCGTCGAGCAATCGCACCGAATTTTCCCGAGCTGCCCGCCGCCAGTTCTGATTAAAAGAAGAGCGTATGAAAGATTACAGCTGGTGTATCGTAGCCAGCGACGGCTGACAGCACGGCTCCGCTCAACCTGCGATGATTATCGCACCTTCCTTACATCGGGCGCTCAGATGCTAATGGCGGGCACTTTAATATCGCAAGTAGTAAGAAGCCGATAGCCGCAATGTTAGCCCAAACTTTCGGGTAGGCTTTTCAGCAGGACCTGGGAAAACATGCTGCCGGAACAAACGTCAGCAGGAAGAGCCTCCGGTGGGACTGGAGGCTGGAAGCCAACTTAAATCGCAAGGCAAATGGCTTGGCGTTGGAGGGCCTTCTGTGGGACTTTACGTACCTTTGTTGGAATTTAACCTACTTTCGGCTCTCGGAGCCTCGGCTTGCTGCGTGGGGCCACTAGTCTTGCTTACACTTGGTGTAAGCGGGGCTTGGATCGGCTCTCTGACTGCGCTGGAACCTTATCGCCCGATTTTTATCGGATTAACGGTGCTGTTCCTGGCAGGCGCTTTCCATCGCCTCTATCTGGCACGCCAAGTCTGTACGCCTGGGTCGGCCTGCGCGAATCCGCGCACGTTGAAACGCCAGCGCGTGATATTTTGGATCGTTGCGATACTGGTGCTTGGCCCGATCGCCATACCGTGGCTTGCCCCGCTATTTTACTGACGATGAGATCAACCCGTTTTATCCTGATTATCGGCGTCATTGCGCTTCCATGGACCCTATTTGCTGGAAACTTGGAGACAGTCGCTCTCGATGTGAAGAACATGACCTGTGCGCTTTGTCCGATCACGGTTAAAAAAGCATTGGAGAAAGTGCCGGGCGTAACCAGGGCGGAGGTGGATTTCAATAAGAAGACTGCCCGCGTTACGTTTGACCCGGATAAAAACCAGTCCCACCGCACTGAGCAAAGCTACTTCAGACGCAGGCTATCCTTCCACCATCCACAATTGAATCATGTATGAGCGAGGTTGTACTAGAATCAGTGTTGGTGTGCCCGGTTTGCGGCTTCGCAAAACGTGAGACAATGCCGACCGAGGCCTGCCAATTTTTCTACGAATGCGCTGGCTGTAAGACGTTGCTGCGCCCCGAACCTGGCGACTGCTGCGTCTTTTGTTCCTACGGTTCGGTGAAGTGTCCCCCGATGCAGGGCGAAAACTGTCACTCGTTGTGCGGTAAACAACCGACCGAAACCGTCTCAATGTGAGGGGTGCGCAGCGCCGATGTGCTCCCAAGTGGGCCGCGCCGTACGGCTGTGGAATCTACGAACAACCGATCAATTGATTCACGATCTGGTCGAAGGCGTCGAGGACACGGTCGCCATGCTCTCTCGGTCTGGGATCAACACCACCATCGAAAACGCTCTGCTGGCGAGAGCCTTTTACAAGGAGTTGGGAAAGGAGAGGCTATGACCAGGGAAGAGAAACTCGCCGCGTTCACCGAGATGTCCAAACTCCCCGGAATTAAGACCAGTCGCGAGTTTGAACACTCACTGGCCTGCACAGAACCAAAGGAGGTTGGCGATCGTGTGGTATGGACCATTGACGCCGAGCCCGGTACAATTGTCGCGCTGAATGACTCGGCATAGCGATTCGGTGGGACGAAACCGGAATCTAGTGGTACTTATTCGGGAGCGGAGCCATTGAACGCACCCAGCCTTTTACGCGCAACGTTCTTACTTGCCCGGTTCAAACGCTAAAGACATGCGAACCATCTTAAAGACATGCGAACCATCTACATCATCGGAATCGACAATGATCCAGATGGCTGCTACATCACAGACGCACTCGAAAAGCCTGAACACACAATTGCTGGCCCATTCCATAGCCAGCAAAACGCCATCACTCACGCCATCGATGCGGAATTGAGGGTCCATTCAAGGTGGAATGAGATCTTGCCCGGTCCCAACCGAGATGATTTCGGAGAACGCCTGGAGGACTTACAGCGCTAAGCTAAGGATTCAATCGCCCCGCGTCACGTCACCCCATTCTTTCCGTCCGCCTTGATCCAAGTCCCCCGCCCTTTCGCGAATGTGCGATAAAAGTCTAGAACCTTTGTCACTCATTTTTGATTTTTTGATTCTCCCTGACACGCATTTTGACCACCTCCACATCGCAATCCCAAACTGGCTGACATCGCGCGCTGTCAATTTCTTTTCTGGGACGCTCACTGGCCAGTGCTGCGGGTCAAAACGACATGGAGTGTTCACTACCAGTGAGTATTTATACACGTGTTGAAGGTTGATGATTGTTTTTCAGCTCTCCAAATACTGATTACATCGAATATTGCTATGCCTCATCCGATTCCTTTACCGATCGAGATTGAGCTTGGGCGGATTCAGGCCGCAACCAGGCGATTTCGAAGCTCATTGGCAGAAGGCAGGCCAGAATTTATCGCCGCCCATCTTTTTTCTGAGGTAGCTGCCATGACATGCGCGGTTGACGATCTCGCGGTAGAGTTGGAAACGGATCCGCTGCGCCGGCGGCGCCCTGAAGCCCGCCCTCGTTTTGCCTCGCGTGTCAAAACGCCTTACAATGAGTCGTTCGGCGGAAGGGGAAATAAAGCACGCTTGTCGATTAGTTTTCCTGCGGAGAGTGAGGCCGCACGCCTCAGTAGCCTTGGCTGAATTAGTGCAGCTTTAGAAGTCCGCAGGTCGCGAATAGCCCGGTGTCACGAAACACGTTCTAATCGAATTTCCGTCTGCATGAAACGAAAGAGAATCTATGGCCGACATTGCGAATAAATACGCGGAAAACGTGTCCGGAAAGTTTTACTGCGATGACCAGTGCATTGACTGCGACCTGTGCCGGGAAACCGCAC
>Ga0070699_100003877_pt1 | contig 13221 bp, 10 predicted proteins | sample KBSK1503metaG_FD_65473 | JGI IMG/M metagenome (GOLD analysis project Ga0070699, IMG submission 65473) | Corn, switchgrass and miscanthus rhizosphere microbial communities from Kellogg Biological Station, Michigan, USA - KBS K1-50-3 metaG | ecosystem: Host-associated > Plants > Roots >...
CCGCTGCGTCCACGTCGCCGAGCCGACGATCGAAGAAACGCGGCGCATCCTGTACAACCTGCGACCGCGTCTGGAGCGCAATTATTCGGTGCGGCTGCTCGACGAAGCGCTCGACACGGCGCTCGAGCTCTCGCCGCGCTACATGCGGCACCTCCATCTGCCGGACAAGGTTATCGGCTGGCTCGATACGGCGGCCGTCCGCGCCGAGATCGATCACCGCTGGGAGGTGAAGACCGCCGATGTCGTGTCGGTCATCTCACACGCGGCGCAGATACCCGAAGACATGGTCTATCGCGACGTGACCGATCGGTTCCAGGACATCGAGACCTGCCTGCAGAAACGCGTCGTCGGACAGACGAACGCGGTGAGGGCGGTGGCCAAGCGGCTCGTACTGAACAAGGGTCCGCTGAAGGACGGATTCGACCGGCCCGACGGCGTGCTGCTCTTCCTCGGCCCGACCGGTGTGGGCAAGACCGAACTGGCGAAGGCGGTCGCCGAATTCCTGTTCGGCGACGACAAGAAGATGGTCCGCATCGACATGTCCGAGTATCAGGACGGCACCGTCGCGGTCGACAAGCTGATCGGCATGCCGCGCGGAATCGTCGGCAGTGAGCGCGGCGGCCTGCTGACGAATCAGCTCAAAGACAACCCGTTCACCGTTGTCCTGCTCGACGAGGTGGAAAAAGCGAGCCCTGCTCTGCTGAATCTCTTCCTCCAGGCGTTCGACGAAGGTTGGATCACCGACGGGCGGGGCAAACGCGTCTACCTGAGCGATTCGGTCGTCATCATGACGTCCAACATCGGATCAGAGTGCTTCCGCAGACTGACCAATCCGCTCGGATTCCTATCGGGCCGCGTGAACGTCGAGCAGGTACAAGGCGAGATTTCGCGGGAGCTCGAGCGGCGCTTCCCGCCGGAATTCCGAAACCGGATCGATGAAGTCGTGCTGTTCGCACCGCTCATGCATGACGAGGTGAGGGAAATCGCGAAGCACTACCTCGAGCAGGTCAAGGTTGCGCTCGCGAAATCGGGCAAGACGCTTCAAATCGAGGACGACGCCCTCGAGCTGGTCGTCACGAAAGGCTACAGCCTCGCCTATGGGGCGCGGTTCCTAAAACGATTCATCGACGAGCAGATCAAACTGCCGATCAGCGAGCGGTGGCGCGACGGTATGCACTTCGCGGTGCGCGCGAGGGACGCCGAAATCGTCGTCGAACCGGCGCCCGCGAACATCAGCACCGCCGCGGCCGCGCTCGCGTACGGCGACGTGGCTTAGAGCACCTCGCCGGGAATTACCACGCGAACCCGATCTGCGTCGCTTCCTCATCTCCCGGCGCCACCTTTTCGCGCTCGTCCGCATCTTCGCGCTTGCCAAGACCGTATCGCTGCTGCAGCAGGCGCACCATCGCGCCAATCTCCTTCCGATAATCGTCCGGCGCGTACTTCTTCGCGTACAGCTTCTCGTATCGCGGTACCCATGATGGAAACTCGCGCGCGAGGAATTTCATGAAGTGCGCGCGCGTGCCGTCCTCGAGGAACATGACGTTGCAGCCGACGAAGCGCGCGCCGTGGTCGGCGATTGCTTTGATCGTGCGCTCGAGCTTTGCACGTGACGACGAAAAGCCGGGCACGATGGGATTCATCAGGACGCCGGCGTTGATGCCGGCGTCGACCAGCTCGCGTACGGCGCGCAGCCGCTGCAGCGGCGGCGCGGTGCCCGGCTCGAGAAGCTCCCACGCGTGCTCGTCGACGGTCGGCACGCTCATGTACACGGTGCAGGTCGTCACCCGCGAGATCTCGAGCAGCAGATCGCGATCGCGGACGACCATCGGGCCCTTTGTCACGATTCCCATTGGATTGCGCGCGGCGAGGAGCGCCTTCAGCGCGCCGCGCGTCAGCTTGTAGTGCCCTTCGATCGGCTGGTAACAGTCGGTCGCGGTGCCGACGGCGACGTACTCGCCCTTCCACGACGGTCGCGCGAGCTCGCGCGTCAACACCTCGACGAAGTTCTTCTTGACGAGAATCACCGACGCGAACTCGTCGTCTGCGTTCATTTCGAACTGGACGTGGTACCGCCGCGCGTAGCAGTAGTGGCAGCCGTGCGTGCAGCCGCGATAGGGATTGAGCGTCCAGTCGAAAGGCATCCCCTTGACCGGATTGAGCGCTGACCGACAGGTGACTTCCTGGTAGCGCGCCTGATCGGCACGCCGGTCGGCCTCGGTCAGTGCGCCGGTCCCACCAATTTTGACCGTCTGAGCGATTTCGCGTGTGGTGGGTTTGCGGAATCCGAGATCAAAGAGGAGTGGAAACGTGGCAGCCATGATCGGATCCCGAGCGAGACGCGCCTCATTCGCCTTTGCTTCGCCTATAATCCGACCAAGCCAAGCGGGTTGTCAAGCGGAGTCGGCCATGATCCGACCCGATCCGCGCCCCGCTAGCGCGGTTTCGTGCTGGATTGCCGCTTCGTCGTCGACTTCTTCGTTGCTGAAGCGGCCGGCGTACGCTTCGCCTTCACGCGCCTTCTTTTCGTCGACGACTGCTTCGCTGCAGTCGACTTCGTCGCGGCGGCCGATTTCGTCGCCGTCACACGATGACGCGCCGGCTTTCGCGTCGCGGCCTCGCCGGTCGATCCGAGCGCGAACGTCGCGATCAGCGCGACGAGCAGCGTCTTCATCGTTCTGCGCATCTTCAATGTGCCTCCGGCAGAAATTTTACAAGAGATAGGCCAGCGCGAACCCGATCTGCGCAACGAACATCATGCGATACATGTGCGCCCACGACACGTGATTCTCTTCGACCGCCAGTTCCTCCGGCCTTCGCAGCATGAGATAGCACACATAAAGACCGTATAAGGTCATGACGATGCCAAGCAGCTGCAGCAGCCAGAAGTTGCCGGTGAGGATGCCGAGCCAGGCGCCGACGGGAATCATGAGGAACGGGATGACGAACGACGGCGAAATCATCCACGCCGCTCTGGCGACGCCGAAATGAATCGGCAGCGTGCGGCATCCGCCGCGGCGATCGCCTTCCATGTCGGCGAAGTCCTTCGTCGTCGTGGCGCCGAGCAGGAACAGCCCGAAGATCGCGCCGATGTACCAGGGTTCGATTCCCACGATCGTTTTCGCCGACGACCATCCCGCAACCTTCAGCAGCGTGCCGCGGGGAATTGCGATCGTGATGTTGGCCCAGATGCCGAGCCGCTTCGTGCGCAGCGGCGGAACCGAATAGATGTACGTGCAGACGACGGCGATTGCGACGAGCCAGAAGCATTCGTGCCGGCCCGCCGACCAACCGAAGGCGGGCCAATGCGGCTCGACGAGCCACGCCAGCGCCAGCGCGATCGCATACGCGACGATCGTGAAGCGCCACGCCTGCGCGAATGTCAGGCGGCCGCTCGGCAGCGGCCGCTTCGCCTTGTTCACGCGATCGATTTCGAAGTCATAGATCTGATTCAGCGCGTTGTTCCCGGCGTTCAGCAATGCCGCCATGATCGATCCGATGAAGGGCGACACGAGCAGCGTGGGGGTCCACGGTTCCCGAGGCGCGGCGCCGATGGCGGTCAGGGCGCCCGACATGAAGCCGAGCGCCGGTGCGACGAGCGTGAACGGGCGAGCGAGGTCGATGTACGCGCGCAGGGTTCGGGGTTCTGGCTTCGGGGTTCGAGGTTCGGGGTTTCCGGGTTGCCGGGTTCTGGGGTCTGGGTTCATGCGATCGCAATCGCGACCGCCGCGGCGACGGCCGTGTTGATGAAATTCAGCATGTCGTTGTTCAGGATACCCGCAGGCTCGAGCGTTGCGCCGAGCGCGCTTTCCACGAGCGCGCCGACGGTCGCAGCGATCGCGACAGGGAGGATCGCTGCAGACGGGATCAACCCGAGGCCGACGGCGAGCGCGGCGAGCGCGAGCGCCGCCACGATGCCGGCCGCCGTTCCCTCGAGCGACATCGCGCCGGGGGTGCCCGGCTTGACGCGAGCGAACGTCGTCACGAGAAACGTCGATGTTCCCCACGCTTTTCCGATCTCGCTCGCGACGGTGTCGCTGCCGCCGGCGGCCAGGGCAGCCGTGAACGCGAGCATCGACGCGGACGCGTAGGGCGTCGTAACCGCGCACACGGCTGAAATCGCCGCGATGCCGCAGTTGGCGAACGCGTTGCCAGCGCCTCGACGGCCGCCACGCTCCTCGGCGATGCCGAGCAGCATCTTGCGTTTGAATCCGAGTCGCGACGTCACCGTGGCGACGAGGAAAGCGATGAAGAGAAAAATCCACGCCGCTGCCCCGCCGGCTGCGTAGATCACGATACCGATGACAGCGCCGCCGATGGTTCCGGAGATCGACACGGTGCGCGCTCGATACCCGAGCCACGCGACGACGGCATTGAACGCGACGGCCCACGGGAGGATTCTCAGCACTTCAGCCTTCGCCGTGATCCACACGTCCCGCGACATCAGAGTAATCAAATACAAGACAGCGGCAGCCGCGAAAGGCACGGAGATGTTGTCGTCGAGCCGCACCGGAATCGTCTCGACGAGCGCCGCGGCGATGGCTGCGATGATTGGAGCCACGAGCGAAAACGTCAGGGGCGGAAGCGGCGTGATCGCCGGCCGCGTCCACAGCGCGAGCGCGACGCCCGCGAGGCTCCCGAACACGACGAACGCGACGGTTCCGGCAAAGGTCTTGTCCGGGTTCCAGGGGAGCGGTCGGGCACGAAACTGTTTGGCCTTCTGTCCTGCAATCGTCGCCATCCCGTCGCCCAACGCGAGAATGCCCCACGCGGCCGCGACGATGTCGAGGCGTGTCGGCATGGTGAAAATGAGCAGGAGGACCGACAGCGGATACAGAAGGATGCCGAGAGGAAACCCGCGCGCTTCGTCCGCCGGCCGATAGAGGCGGCGTCCCCCGATGCGCGGCAGCGCCACCGCGTTGAAGGCGAGCGCGAATGCGGCGCACGCGGCCGCCTGCCACCACGTCAACACGCGCAGCAGAAGTGCGAACGCAGCCGATCCCATGTGGACCCACTGCCGCGCGCGCTCCGAGTGGCTCATGGGCGCATCGACGCGATCGTCCGCCGGATCCCTTCCTCGAGCGGCGTCATCGTATAACCCAGGTCACGGACCGACGCCGCGCTGTCGAGCGACCAGTCGTGTCGGAAGATCTCGACCGCACCGCGGGTGACGAGCGGCGTGCCGCCGAACATCGTCACGCGCAGCTCTTCGAGCGCGCCGAGCGCGTTCGCCACGGGAAACGGAATGCGCAGCGGCGGTCGTCGGCCGGTCATCTCGCGCACGAGGCCGAACACGCGGTGCTGCGACGCGTTCTCGCCGCCGAGGATGTAGCGGCCGCCGATGGCGCCGCTCTCGAGCGCCGCGCAGTGTCCGCCAGCCACGTCTTCGATGTACGCGTACGACCACGGCTGCTCGGGCCCGATGAGTCCGGGCAGCCGCCGGCGGAGATGATCGGAGATGAGGCGTCCAATCAGGTTGCCTTCGGTGAACGACCCCGGCCCGTACACCACGCCGGGATAGACGCGAATCAGCGGCGCTCCTTCGCCGACCTGCGCATCGGCCAGACGATTGGCCGCCACCTTCGTGCGCTGGTAGTCGTTGGCCTCGATCGGCGACGACAGGCCGCGCGGTGACAGCGCGAGGAACGACGACGTGTAGACGATGCGCGCAATCCGGTTGTGTCGTGCGGCGGCGATCGCGTTCTGCAATCCACCGACGTTGATCTCGTCGAAGTCCTCGTGGCGGCGGCGCCAGATGCTGACCAGCCCAGCCGAATGCGAGATCGCATCGCAGCCCGCCGCCGCGCGCTCGAGAACGGCGCGATCGCGAACGTCGCCGTCGACGAGCGTTCCGGGGAGGCCGCTGCGTGTGGCGGTGCGCGCGAAGATGACGAGCTCGTGTCCGCGAGCGGCGAGCGCACGCACGATCGCGCGCCCCAGATAACCGGTGCCGCCTGTCACCAGTACTTTCATGAAATGCAGTCAGTTCTGCGACCGCCAATATTCGAGCACATCGTCGAGCGTTCGTTCGAGCGGAATCATCGGACGCCACCCGAGCTCGTTCTGAATCCGGCGCGGATCGCCGACGACGAGCGGCGTGTCGTTCGGCCGGAACCGCGCCTCGTCGACTCGCACGCGCACCGGCACGCGGGCGCACAGGACGAGGCGGTCGAGCAGCTCGCGGATCGACACGGCGTTGCCCGAGCAGACGTTGTACGGTCGGCCCGTTCGGCCGCGCTCGAGCACGTCGCGATACCCGCGGACGGTATCGCGGACGTCGGTCAGCTCCCGCCGCGTGTCGAGATTGCCGACGACGATCTCGGGCGCCCGGCGGCCGTCTTCGATGTCGACGATCTGCCTCGCGAAATCGGACGCGACGAACGACGGGTCCTGACGCGGGCCGATATGATTGAACGCGCGAGCGATCCGGACGTCGATGCCGTCGCCGATCGCGCGCGTCCCGAGCATTTCCTGGGCGAGCTTGCTCAACCCGTACGGACTGCCCGGCAGCAGCTCGTCGTCTTCCGCCAGCCGCCGGTCCGCCGGCTTGTAGATCATCGCCGAGCCCGGGATCAGGACCGGGATCCGCGCGCCGATCCGCCGCAGCGCCTCGAAGAGGAAGTATGTTCCGCGCACGTTCGTCGCGAACGTCGGTTCCCCATCGCGCCACGCGCGGCCGACATGCGCCGCGCCTGCGCAGTGATAAACGGCCGACGGCGGCTCCGCGGCGACGGCGGTCGACACAGCCTCGCGGTCGGTGATGTCGACCGCCAGCCAGCGGATCGACGTCTCCGACGGTGGCGGCACCCGATCGGGACGATGCCACCCGACGACATCTGCGCCGTCGCGCGATAACAGATCGATGAGATGGCTGCCGGCGAAGCCGGCCGCACCGGTGACGAGGATCAACGCGGCACGCCGCTCAGCGCGCCGTTGAAGGGCGAGAAGTTGCCGAGGCCGGCGAGCGTGAACGACAGAAAGAACCGGCGGTTCGCGGGAAACGTGATGCCCGGAGTGCCGGGGTAGTTGTAGGACTGGTACTGGAATGCGAGACCGCAGCACTGCGCGTTGTAAAAGCCGGTGATCGTCTGATTCATCATGCCGTGGTGCGTGATGTCGAAGTTGAACTGATACGTGCTGCCGAACCGGTTGTCGCGGGTGTGGGCGTTGGTGCTCGCGTTGATGAACTGAGTCAGGTTCGAGCAGTCGATCGTCAGCTGCGGAATGCACCCGGTCTTGCTCCAGCCCGCGTTCGTCTGGAGGATGCTGGACCATGCGTACGTCGTGCTGGCGGAAATCGTGCGGAGCTTGTGATACCGGCTGTCGAAATCCGCCGTCATCGTCGCGTTGACGTCGTTGGTCGGCATCGCGCGCACGCTGAGCGTCAGCGCCGAGAAATGGCTTGGCGCGCCGCCGCCGAGCTGCGACGTCTGATACTGCAGGTCGTATAACGCTTGCAGCTGGTTCGTGTAATAGCTCTGTCTCAACTCGACGTCGACGATCTCGCGCGCCTGCGCCGGTTGACCGGGCGTCAACCCGCGTTTCGCGTAGAACCGGTTGGCCACGCCGTACGTGAGGTTGGTGCCGCCGGTGATGCTGTCAATCCCGTCGGTCACGAGAATCTGCCTGAAGTTGTCGACCGACGATGTCTCCTGGACGTTCAGGAACGGTTCGATGGTGTGCTTGAACTTTTCCGCGTACGAGTTCTTCGGTGTGTCCCAGATTCTGTTGAAGACGGGCCCGACGATCTGCGACTGCACCGAGAAGTACCGGCGGTTCAGCGAAGCGTCGGCGATGGTGGTCGCCGTACAGGATGTGCTCGAATCGATCGCGGACGGGCAGCTCCGCGTGTAAAACGTGTCGCGCCAGCTCACCGTCGAGTTGACGGTGAACCATTGCCACTTCTTGAACGGATACCGAATCTGCGGCCAGACGTCGACGCGGTTCAGGCCGGCGTCGAGGTCGGCGCTGCTCGATTTCGATTCGCGGAGCAGGTTCGCGTATTCACTCGTCAGCCCGAAGTAGACGGCCGATCCGAACAACGGACGCTCGCTGCGAGAGATGGTGACGCGGGGCCCTGTTCCCGAGATCACCGAATCGGTCGTGGTGTAGAAGTACTCCTGGCGATCGATCGTACCGTTCACCGAGTATCCGGCCCACGCGCCGACGAAGTTGGCGCCGAACGATCGATTGTTGCGCGACACCGAATAGATATCCGTGTTGAATATCTGCGACGATTCGATGCTCGAAAAATAGTTCACGTTCGCGCGCGCGCGAATGTTGCCCGGCAGCACCTGGTTTGCGCCACCGCGGATTTCGTAACTGCGGCTCGCGGGCAGCGGTACTGTCGCCCCGGTCGACGCTGCGTACGTACTCTCGTGTGTGTTGAGGAAGTGTGCGTTCAGGGTGCCGTCGTTGCCGCCGCCGTAATTGTACCGGTACTCGCTGCCGACGCCCTGTCCGATCTTCGTGTACCAATCGTGCTGGATCGTCGCGTCCTGGCTCCGGTTGATCGCCCAGAAGAACGCGTCGTGAATCGACTGGCCGTACAGCGACGAGGTCCCGTAGGTCGGAAGCAGAAAACCTGTCGCGCGATCGCCTTCCTTCGTGGGGTAAATCAAGACGGGCACGTACAAGAGCGGAACGCCCTTGACGGTGAAGATCGCCTGCTTCAGGAACGTGTAGTGGTCGACGTTGAGGATGACCGTGTCGGCGTGCAAATCCCAACGCGGCGTCGGCTGCACGCATGTCGTGAAGCCGCCGTTCGTGATCTTGTACTTCTTCGGACCGATCTTCTCGACCGAGTCGCCGAAGAAGTAGACGACAGTCTCCTGTCCGGTCATCGGCGGCAGCGCCACGCCGCCGGGCCGGGCCTGCTGCCGCTGCGGCTGCACGGTGGCGATGCCGCTCGCATTCGAAAAACTGCCGAGACGAGTTTTGGTGTTGATTTCGGCGCGCTCCGCCGAGATCCGGTTGTTGCCCTGGGAGAAGGTGACGTTGCCGATTAACACCAGCTTGTCTTCATCTGAATAGAACCACGCCTCGTCGGCGTAGATCGACGTTTCCTTGCTCTGGTATTCGAAGCTGCCGATGAAATGATGATTCTTCTGGTTGTTCGTGACCTCGTGGCGGTCGCTCGACATCGTGTCCTGCGCTTGCTGGGCCGACACCGAGTGAGATAAGACGAAGAGGACCGTAAGACACCAGATGAATCTCGTCACCACCAACATTATCTTATGCTCGCGGGGCCACACCCCCGCTCGCTCTCACGTGGCGCCGCCGCTTCGCGGCGGTTCCCTCCGGCGGCCACCCCAACGCGCAGAGTCCGCGCGTTGGGGACCCCGGCGGGCCACCCCAACGCGCAAAGTCCGCGCGTTGGGGACCCCGGGCCCCGCTCGGGCCGCAGGCGCTCTACGTCCGTAGTCCCAGCTGTCGCATGACGTCGCCGAGGAGAAAGATCGATCCGGCGACGACGATGCGCGGCGACATCCGCCACGCGGCCGCGAGCGCGGTCATCGACGACGGTTCGATCGCGATCGGCAGATGGGGCGCAATCGTGCGAGCCGTGTCGGCGAGCGCGGATGGATCGGCCGATCGCGGATTCGATGCACGCGTCATGACGGCAGCGCCGATCGTTGGAAGCAAGACTCGAAACATGCCGTCGATATCTTTGTCGCGCATCACCGCGAACACGAGCGGACGTCTCTGCGACTCCGCCGCCAGATAAGACGCGAGCGCCGCCGCGCCGGCCGGATTGTGGGCCGCGTCGAGCAGGAGCTCGCGTCCGTCGGACAGCTTGCGCTGGTCGAGCCGTCCCGGCCACTCCGGGTCTGCGAGACCGCGTGCGATCGCATCGGGCGGAACGGTGACGCCGCGCGCGGTGAGCAGGTCGAGCACTCGCACGGCCACGCCGGCGTTCGAGCGCTGATGATCGCCGTGCAGCCCGAGCGCGAACGGCGCCGCATCGTCCGGCGTCGCGCGGACGAGCTCCGCGCCGCGATCGCTTGCCACGCGGGCGATCACGCTCAGGCTCTGCGGGTCGACCGGCCCGACGACCACCGGTACGCCCGACTTGATGATCCCCGCCTTCTCGAATGCAATCTCGCCGAGCGTCGATCCGAGATACAGCTGATGGTCGAAGGCGATGGACGTGATAGCCGTGACGACCGGCGAGACGACGTTCGTCGCGTCGAGCCGGCCGCCGAGACCGACCTCGAGCACCCCGACTTCAACCTGCTCGCGCCGGAACAATTCGAACGCGACGGCGGTCGTCACTTCGAAGAACGTCGGCTGCACGCTGATGGTGCCGTCGGATCGCAACGACTCGACGACGTCACGAACCCTGGCCACGGCGCACACGAGCGTGTCGTGTGCGACCGGGCGTCCGCCGATGACGAAGCGTTCGGACAAGTCGGTCAGGTGCGGCGACGTGTAGCGCGCGGATCGGTGGCCGGCGGCTCGGAGCGCGGCGTCCACCATGGCCGTCACCGACCCCTTGCCGTTCGTCCCGGCCACATGGACCGACTTGAACGTTCGGTCCGGTCGGCCGAGGCGCTCGACGATCGCGGTGATGTTCTCGAGTCCGAACTTGATCCCGAAATTCTCGAGACTGAAGAGATAGCTGAGAGGATCCAACCTTCGTCAGTGTGTGGCGCAGAAGATCATGTTGTGGCGCAGAAGATCATGTTTGAGATGCGGGCTCGGCGACGATCGGCACGGCCAGTTCGACGGCTGCCATCGCGGCGGCCGCAGCCGGACGCGACACCCCCATGAACTGCAGCGCGTTCGCGACGACCGCCTTCATCTCCCGGCGATCGATGACGAGATCGACCATCCCTTTCTCCATGAGGAACTCGCTGCGCTGAAATCCCTCTGGCAGCGTCTGCCGGATCGTCTGCTCGATGACGCGGGGACCCGCAAAGCCGATGAGCGCCTTCGGCTCCGCGATGTTCAGATCGCCCAGCATCGCGAAGCTCGCGGTCACGCCGCCCGTCGTCGGATCGGTCAGGATCGAGACGTAGGGCAGGCGCGCGCGGTCGAGCCGCGCGAGCGCTCCGCAGATCTTCGCCATCTGCATGAGCGACAGCGCGCCTTCCATCATCCGCGCGCCACCCGAGCACGAGACGATGATGACCGGCAGCTGCAGATCGATGGCGCGTTCGATCGCGCGGGTGATCTTCTCACCGACGACGACGCCCATGCTGCCGCCGATGAATCCGTACTCCATCGCCGCGACGATCGCCGGCAGACCATCGATCGTGCCGGAGGCGACGATGATCGCGTCCTTGAGTCCGGTCGATTCGATGCCCGTCTGCAGGCGCTTCTTGTACGGTTTCGTGTCGGTGAACTTCAACGGGTCGGTCGACACGAGATCCTTGTCGTGCTCCACCCATTCCCCGTCGAAGAGCATGCGCAGGCGTTCGATCGCGCTGATGCGGAAGTGGTGCGCGCACTTCGGGCACACGTTGAGATTCGTCGTCAGATCTTTGTTGTAGATGATCTGGCCGCAGTCGGGACACTTGACCCACAGCCCCTCGGGGACGCGGCTCGCCTTCTCCCCGGCCGGCGCGGCCATCGGCTTGCGGGCCTTCTTGAACCACGGCATAGGGGCAGCTTATCAGGACTGACGAGTGCGCGGCACGTAATAGCGCGTTCCGGGTCCCATCGCGCGAATCTGCTTGATGAGATCGTCGAGCGCCTCGTCGCTGGCGTCCGAGTCGAACTGCGACGTCTCGACGACGAGGAGCGGCGTCGTGTTGTAGTGAAAGAAAAAGTGATGGTACGCCTCGTTCAGTTCCCGGAGGTACCCGTCGTCGGGCTGCAGCGCGACCGCTTCGGGATCGAGGCGGCGGCTGTGCACGCGCCGCAACAGCACCTCGGTCGGCGCCTGCAGGTAGACGACGAGATCCGGCGAAGGCACATCGCGGGCGAGCAGATCGTACAGACGCTGATAGATGAACAGCTCGTTATCGTCCAGGTTCAGATACGCGAAGATCTTGTCCTTGTCGAACACGTAATCGCAGATCGTCGTTTGACTGAACAGATCGGTCTGCCGAAGCGAGGTCTGCTGCCGATGCCGGTTGAGAAGAAAGAAGAGCTGTGCCTGCAGCGACGCGCCCGGACGATCGGCGTAGAAGTCGGCGAGAAACGGATTGTCGGTTTGCTCCAGCACGACTGTCGCGTCGAGGCGCGTGCCGAGTCGTTCTGCGAGCGCAGTCTTGCCGGCACCGATTGGTCCTTCAATCGCGATGTGTCGGAACTGCAAGGCGGGCCGATGATATCATCGCGCCGTGAAGATCGAACGTCTGGAGCTCGCGCTCGTGAAGCTCCCGCTCGTCCACTTCTTCGAGACCAGCTTCGGTCGCATCTACGACAAGACGTTCATCATCGTGCGCGTCGACGGCGGCGGCGCAATCGGTTTCGGCGAATGCGTCGCCGAGCAGGATCCGTATTACAGCGCGGAGACGACCGAGACGGCATGGCACATCATCTCGGAGTTCATCGCGCCGCGAATCGTCGGCGTCGACGTCGCGCACCCGCGTGAGGTGTTCGCGGCGCTGAAAGGGATCCGCGGCCACAACATGGCGAAGGCTGCGGTCGAAATGGCCGCGTGGGATCTGTACGCGCGCCAGCGTGGCGAGCCGCTCGCCCGCGTCCTCGGCGGCACGCGAACGACGATCGCATCGGGCGTCTCGATCGGCATTCAGGATTCGCTCGACGATCTCGCCGCGAAAGTGGAGCAGGAGCTCGCCGCCGGCTACCGACGTATCAAAATCAAGATCAAACCCGGATGGGACGTCGACGCCGTCGCGATGATTCGCCGTCGATTCGGGTCGATCCCGCTGATGGTCGACGCGAACGCGGCGTACACGCTTGACGACGCCGATCATCTCGAGGCGCTCGATCGATTCGAGCTGATGATGATGGAGCAGCCGCTCGACTACGACGATCTTTCGGATCATGCGGCGCTGCAGAAGCGGTTGAAGACGCCGATCTGCCTCGACGAATCGATCAAGACGGTCCGGTACGGCGAGCTCGCGATCGCCGCGGGCGCATGCCGGATCATCAACATCAAGCCGGGCCGCCTCGGGGGGTTTGCCGAATCGATTCGATTGCACGATCTGTGCGCCGCCCGCGGCGTTCCGGTCTGGCATGGCGGCATGCTCGAATCGGGAATCGGCCGCGCGGCCAACATTCATCTCGCGACGCTGCCCAACTTCT
>Ga0070699_100003878_pt1 | contig 13220 bp, 13 predicted proteins | sample KBSK1503metaG_FD_65473 | JGI IMG/M metagenome (GOLD analysis project Ga0070699, IMG submission 65473) | Corn, switchgrass and miscanthus rhizosphere microbial communities from Kellogg Biological Station, Michigan, USA - KBS K1-50-3 metaG | ecosystem: Host-associated > Plants > Roots >...
CGCGGCCGGGCGGAACGTACGACAGCACCTCGTCCGCAAAGACCAGGAGTCCGATGTTGTCGTCATGGGCGACGGCGGCATGCGCGAGCTCGAGTGCCCCGTCGACCGCGGCCTCGAGACGCGCGCGGCCCTCGACCTCCGCGGTGAGGAGCCGGCCCGCGTCGATCATGATCATCACGTGCTGGCGCCGCTCGTCCTCGTATTGCCGCGCCATCAGTTTGCCCCGCCGTGCCGTTGCCTTCCAGTCGATGGTGCGGGTTTCCTCGCCCGGAACCCAGTCGCGCAGACTCTCGAAGACCCGGCCCTCGCCCACGCGGCGCAGACTTCGGAATCCCGCTTCGCGCCGCCGCTGCGCCTGGCCCGGAAGGGCGCGAAGCGCCGCCGAGCGAAGATTGGGATAGACGACCACGCGCCACGGCAGCGCGCTGGTACCTTGTCGCCAGGCAAGTCCGAGCGGACCGAGCACACGCAGGTGGAGCCGACCGCCGCTGGCTTTGCCGCGGCGTACAGGCAAAAACTCGACTTCTTCCCGCAGGGCTCCGCCGGGCGGAAGCAGGAGATGCCGTTCGGCTCCGCCGGTCGCATCGAGGGGAGCCGGCGCCTCTTCGCGTACCCGGATGGGAAGCGCCCTCGGCAGAGGATTTCGCCAGCGATACACCACCGGCAGCGGCCGGCCCACGGAGAATGCGGCGGGCGCTTCCCGGCTCACCGGAAATCTCCGGAGATCGAGCGCGCCGATGCGCCAGGCGTCCGCCACGAAGGCGATGATCCAGAGCATGTCGGCGACGAGGAGCACGCTCGTCATCCCGGGGATCACGATCGCCAGCGGAGCGAGCAGCGAGAGCCCCAGGGCCACCAGGTACCAGCGGAGCGCCGGGAGGATCATGCGCGCGGCGCCTCGACCCGCTCGATCAGTGTCTGCAGCGCGGCATCCGCGGTCACGCCTTCGAGTTCGAGCTCGGGAGCGAGGATGACCCGGTGCCGGAGGACAGGTATCGCGAGGGACTTCACGTCGTCGGGAACCACATATTCGCGTCCGTCGAGCAGGGCTGCCGCCTGCGAGAGCTTGAGCAAGGACACGCTCGCCCGCGGCGATGCGCCGAGACTCAGGGCCGGCGCGCCGCGCGTGGCCCGCACCAGGGCGGTGATGTACCCGGTGAGCGCCGGCTCCACACGGACGCGCCGGACTGCCTCGCGGAGCTCGGCGAGACCGGATGCATCGAGCACCCGCCGGATCCCGAAGCTCGAGGCGTCGGATGATTCGAAGCCGGTGAGCACGCGCCGGAGGACACCTTCCTCGGTTGCGGACTCGGGGTAGTCGATCGTGCTCTTCAGCATGAAGCGGTCGAGCTCCGCTTCCGGAAGAGGATAGGTCCCCTCGAATTCGATCGGATTCTGGGTGGCAAAGACCGTGAAGGCCGCGGAGAGCGCATGGCGCTCGCCGTCCACCGTGACGCTGCGCTCCTCCATCGCCTCCAGCAGCGCCGCCTGGGTCTTGGCGGGCGCGCGATTGATCTCGTCGGCCAGCACCAGATCGGCAAAGAGTGGCCCGGGACGGAATCCGAATGTTCCCTGCCCCGTCAGCATGCTCACGCCGGTGACGTCCGAGGGCATGAGATCGGGAGTGAACTGGATCCGCCGGAATTCGAGACCGAGGGCCTCGTTCAGGGCGCGGACCAGGAGCGTCTTGGCGGTCCCCGGAGGGCCTTCGAGCAATACATGGCCACGGGCCAGCAGCGCCAGCAGCGCCTCGCGCAGCACCGCGTCCTGTCCGAGCACGACGCGACCGAGCTCCGTCAGCACTCGCCCGGCCGATGCCGCATGCCGGCCGGCTGCGTCCTGCGTCAGGGCCTCAGATCCTCCCACAGATCCTCCACGGCGTTCGCGGCCCGAAGCACGCTCGATGACGGTTGCCCGGGCCTGGTGAGGGTGTCGAGTGTCGCCAGCGCCGCGTGCGAGCGCGGCGGAACGGTGCCGCGCCCGAGCTGGGCCAGCCAGGCCCGCCAGTCACCCCGGCCTCGCAGTCCGGGAGGGACCAGACGGCGGCGGAGTCCCCGCACGATGGCGCCGATGGCCACGTCGTGTCCGCGCGCCGCGGCCAGGGCGGTCGCGAGCGCGCGGAGGTGTTCGAGCGGCGAGCGCCGGCGGCGTGGGATGGCCGGGCGCGACGGGCCGAATCGCACCGCGCCGAAGAGGAGCGCCAGCAGCCCGACCGCCGCCGCCTGCCACACCATTACTCCCCACGGCGAGCGCCGGCTCCATTCCACGGCCATGGCGCCGAGTGAGCCCGAGGCGCCATACCCGTGGTGATACTCCTCGAAGACGACGCGGTCGTTTTCCTCCGCGAAGAGTCCCAGCACGAATGGACCGGCCTCGGTATGCCGGAGCGAGCGATTGCGAAACAATTCTTCGTCGGCGACGAGGATGACGTTGCGGGGGGCATCCCCACGGCGCAACCGCAGCGCAACGGGCCGGCCTTTGTCCGAGAGCAGGAGGGTGTCCACGGCGAGAATCGGCGGCACCATGCAGGCCACCCGTTCGGCATCGAAGGAACGGCTGCTGTCCACCACCACGCCCTGCCGAGTGGCGATCAGGGTCGCGCGCACCCAGGGCCACCCGGAACCGGGCGCCATGCCCGGCGGCGCGACGCGGACCGAGTCGAGAATCCGCCGGTTGACCTGATAGCCGAAGCAGCGCATCAGCGGCTGCGCGGATTTCCCGGCGAGGACGAGATCCGCGTGGCCGGCATACGCCAGCACCGCGCTCCGTTCCGGAACGGAAAACGGAATGCCGGGAGCCAGGATCACGAGTACCGGCTTTATCGATGGGATGATTCGCGGCAGCGCGCGCGACCGCTCCCGGAATCGCTGCACCGGAATCTTGAGCCGGATCATCGCGTCGAGCAGGGCGCGGGAGCCTCCCGGCGCGGCCACGAAGGTGGACGTCCGCTCATCCCGGTCGGCGCCGGGCTGCCGTCCGAGCAGCGCCGCCACGAGCACGAGCGCGCCAAGGAGGAGCACCGCGAGTCCGACCTCGTTACGCGGACGCATACCGCTCCGGCGCGGCCAAGGCGCGCCATTCGGCGAACTCCGTGGGACCGCAGGGCCGCCGCGCGAACACGTAGCCGTAGAGCGTGCGCACCAGCGCTCGAAACTCGTCCCGCGCCGCGGGAGGAAGCCTCGCTTCGCGGGAATACTCCCCCGGCGTTTTGCTCGGATGAAAGCGGACGAAAGAGGAGGCGTCGAGCGCGAGGGCCAGCGCCAGGAAGTCGTATTGCATCGCGTCGGCGTAGCGTCCGAGTGCGGCGAGCCGGTCCGCCTCGCCGCGATACCAGGCTCGATCGCGCCGGAAGACCGGGGTCGTGACGGCCTCCGGCGCGCCTTCGCCCGCGGCGCGCACGGTCTGGAGAAAAATCCATCCGGCGTGCACGAAGCTCGCGACGACGAGGAGGATCATCCCGGCCAGCAGAAGCCGGAACGCGGCGGGATGCGATTCCCGCAGATCGAAGAGCCACTGCTGCAGCATGCGCATCCAGCGCCGCAGCACGGCGTACGAGTCGGGCCGATCGACCCAGCGGTACTCGGGCGCCGAGAAGACGGAGTCCAGCACCGCGCGGAGCGAGTCGGCCTGCGGCATCAGGCCGGCTGCAGCGAGGACGCGAGGAGCTCCAGGTCGAAGCCTTCCCTCCGCACCCGGAGATCGTAGTACAACACCGTCATCACCACGTACACGAAGGGGTAGATGAAAATCTGGGTCACCGCCTGGAGCACCAGGACGATCAGCGAGATCGTGGCGTCATCAGCGCCGAGCAGTGCCCCTGCTCCACCGATCGCGATACTGGGAACCATCAGCAGGACGATCGCGACGACCATGGTCAGCAACACCTTGCCGCGAAAGCCGCGCGTGAGATCCCAGGACCGGCCCATCGCGGCGGTCGCACTCGGCGGTGCCTCGAGCACGATCACCGGGGTGGTGAGCGCGAGCCCCGCAAAGACGATGATGCCGGGCACCAGCAGCAGCAGCAGTCCCATCCCGATGAGGATCGACTTCAGCAGGGAGATGAGGATGAGCCGGCCCAGCAGCGTCATGGCGCGCTGCAGCGCGACGGTGGCGGAGATCTCCCGGCCGAGATAGGCATCCGACACGACAAACGTGGAGGCCGCGACGCCGATCGCCCCGAGCACCACCGCGAGCGCGGCATACAGCAGCGTCAACGGGATGTCCACCAGCAAACTGGCGGACGCGCTCAGGTAGACGTTCAGGGCCATGGGGACCGACTGACAAATCACCGCGATCACGACGAGGGGCACGAACAGAGACCGGTACAGTCCGAACGATACGTCGAGCACCTCGCCGAGCGAGAGCGGTCTGAGTGCCGGGGCGTCGGCCATGGGCATCTCCGGAAGAGAAACTGTGAACCGGTCGAGGGCACCCCTATCATTGTCCCGAACCCCCGCTTTCGCCATCCCCCAAACCGGGCGTCGCGAATGGTCAAGCGCCCCCCAGCGTTCGAGTACCGGCAGCACCTCGAGGTCGAGACCCCAGAAAATGTCGTCCTCGATTACGAGATCGCCGGTATTGGCAGCAGGACGCTGGCCGCGCTCGCCGATTGGCTCATCCTCGCTGGGCTCGCCGCCGCCTTGAGCATCGCGTCCGGCGTCTGGCGCGATGCGGCGCCATGGCTGGTCGCCGTCCTGGTGCTCATCCTCTACCTGATCGTGTGGGGATACTTCACCTGTTTCGAGGGGCTGCGTCGAGGGCAGACCCCCGGCAAACGCTGGCTCGGCATCCGGGTGATCCGCGACACCGGCCACGCGGCGGCGTTCTCGGACGCTGCGGTCAGAAATCTCCTGCTGCCGGTCGATCTCTTCTGCCTGGTCGGCATGTTCTTCATCGCCATTCATCCCCGGGCAAAGCGGATCGGCGATCTCGTGGCGGGCACCGTCGTCGTGCGCGATCATCCGGTCGAGCTGCGCCTCGCTCCGGATCACATCCGCCCATCGGGCCCCGGGCGCGCACATGCGCCGGACCTCGCCGCGTCCGCCGGGAGTCCCCTGCTCGCGGACGACGAATTCCGCCTGCTCCGGGAATTCTCCCAGCGGGCCGGAGCGCTTCCGCCCCCGGTGCAAGAGAGACTGGCCCGGAACCTGTCGGCCCGTTTTGCGGAGCGTTTCCCCGAGCGCTCCCCCGATCACGCGACATTCGTCGAGCGGCTGTACCAGGATGAGCTGGCCAGGCGCCGGGGCCGCTTCGGGGTCCGGAGCCGGGAGCGGAGCGGCGTCGCGGACCGGCTGATCGCGCGGAAGTCGGGACGGTGGGATGAGTTCCAGCAGCTGGCCGAGCGAGTGGCCGGGAGCGGCCTCGACGCGCTCTCTCCCGGCGAGCTCCCCGAGTTCGCCGCGCGCTATCGGGAGGTCTCCGCCGATCTGGCGCGGGCCCGCACCTATCGGGCGGACCAGGTGACACTGGCGCGACTCACTCGACTGGTCGCCGCCGGACACAATGCCCTCTACCGTGAAGAGCGGCAGACCTGGGGGAAAATCTGGGAATTCATCGTCCGGGAATGTCCCGCCGCCATCGTCGATGCCCGGCGCTATGTGCTCCTCGCCACGCTGGTCTTCGTGCTGCCGGCGCTGGCGGGGTTCGCCCTCCTCCGGGACCGCCCCGCGCTCGCTCCCCTCGTGCTGCCCGACGTGATGCTGGAACGGGCGGAATCGGGTATCCGGCGGCAGGAGCAGGGCTCGGGATATGTGGAGGCGCTCTCGGGTGAGCGGCCGTTGGTGGCGTCGATGATCATCACCAATAACATCCGCGTCGCCTTCATGTGCTTCGCCGGCGGGATCGTCCTCGGCGTGGGTTCGCTGCTGCTGCTGGCGATCAATGGCCTCTCCATCGGGGCGGCCTCGGGGCACTTTGCCAACGCCGGCCTGCTCGGATACCTGTGGACGTTCGTGATCGGACACGGCCTGCTCGAGCTGTTTGGGATCTGGGTCGCGGGCGCCGCCGGATTCATGCTGGGAAAGGCCCTGATCCTGCCGGGGGACCTGCCGCGCCGGGACGCGCTGGTGCTCGCCGGCAGGGTGGCGATGCGGCTGCTGGGGGCCGTGGTCGTCTTTTTGCTTGTGGCGGGAAGCATCGAGGGGTTCGTCTCCGCGGGGACCTCTCCCCTCGGGGTGCGGCTCGCCGCGAGTGTCGGCAGCGTCGTGTTTCTCGCACTGTACCTCTGGAACGGCGTGCGGATGTCGGGTCGGAGACGGGCGGAACTCTCCTTCGGAGCGCGTGAACAGTGAACGGTGACCGGTGACCGGCAACTTCCCGCAACGGGAACGACGAGCCCGACCCAGGACCGCACAGGCCGAGCCGGAGGAATCCGCCAAGGCGGCGTCCCTCCGGTACGTTCGGGACGACCGCCCGGGAATCCGGCGCCGCAAGTCGGGAACCGGATGGAGTTATGCCGGACTGGACGGCCGGCCCATCCGCGACAAGGAAACGCTCTCGCGGATCCGGTCGCTCGCCATCCCGCCCGCGTGGACCGACGTCTGGATCTGCCCGCTGGAGCTCGGACATCTCCAGGCCACTGGACGGGACGCGCGGGGGAGGAAGCAGTACCGCTACCACAAGCGGTGGCACGAGGTACGCGACGAAACCAAGTATGGCCGGATGATTCTGTTCGGCAGCACGCTCCCGCGAATCCGCGCCCAGCTCGACAAGGATCTGTCCCTGCCGGGACTCCCCAGAGACAAGCTGCTGGCCACGATCGTCTGCCTGCTGGAAGCGACGCTGATCCGGGTCGGCAACGACGAGTACGCGAGGACGAACCGGTCCTTCGGGTTGACGACACTGCAGAACCGCCATGTCGACATCAAGGGCGCCCACATTCATTTCAACTTCCGCGGCAAGGGCGGCAAGGAGCACGCGATCAAGGTGAACGACCGGCGGCTGGCGCGGCTGGTCAAGCGCTGCAGGGATCTCCCGGGCCAGGACCTTTTTCAGTACGAAGACGACGCCGGCGAGCCGCAGCCGATCAGCTCGGCCGACGTCAACGAATACCTCCAGCATATCTCCGATCAGGAATTCACTGCCAAGGACTTCCGCACCTGGGCTGGAACCCTCCTCGCGGTGACGGAGCTCGGGTCATCGGGCGTCAGCGAGTCGGTCACCGAGGCCAAGTCGGTGATCGCGCGCGCCGTCGAGAAAGTCGCCAAACAGCTCGGCAACACGCCGGCCATCTGCCGCAAGTGTTACATCCATCCCGCGGTCCTGATGGCGTATCAGGAGGCCGGCCTGTTCGACCGGTGGGAAAAGGAGCTCTCGAAGGCGGAGGAAGCGGACGGCCTCAGCAAGGAAGAAAGTGCGTTGCTCAAGTTCCTGATCGCCAGCGAATAGCGGAGTCGTTCACCCCTGCCTGGGCCCCCGGCGGGCCATTGCCGCGAGCACCTTCGGACTCGTCAGCTCGCGCAGCGCATCCTTCCCCACCCACCGCGGCGCAGGCTCCGGGGATTCCGCCAGCCGGCGGGCCACCGCCACCGCACCGGCATGGAGGGTCGGATTGCGTTTGCCCGTGGCACGCAGCGCCATGTTGACTGCCTTCTTCACGAAGTGGCGCTCGTCGGTGGCCGCGCGTTCGATCAGCACGAGGCTCCGCTGGAACGGTTTGTCGCCGGCGAGCTTGTCGTGCACGGTGAGACCCCACAGCAACGCGAAGGCGGCGCGCTTGACATATTCGGCGCGCTTGTCGCTCCACTGGGAGACCTTGGTCCAGGCGTGCGGGGTGCGATCCCAGAGTGCGAAGCACAAAGTGTCGCAGACGGCCCAGTTATCGAAATCCCTGGCCCAGCGATCCATTTGCGCCGGCGTGACCCGTGCCGGCTCGTCGACATACGCCGTCAGCATGCGCGCCTCGTACCAGCCGGTATCCCACAGGGCGGCGGCGAGCTCGTGGCTGCGTCCGAGGATCTTCGCCAGCTTCTGGATGTTGGTCATCGACACGCCGAACGCCTTGTCCGAAGGGATGGCGTACCGGGCCATCCCTTCACGGACCCGCTTGCTGCCATTCCGCTCGAGCCATGCGAGCGCCGATCGAACTCCTTCCTCGGTCCCCTTCATTCCTGGTCGTACGCCTGCTGCAAGCCCTTGATGTCGAGCTTCTCCATCTTCAGCATGGCCTGCATGACCCGTCCCGCCTTGACCCGGTCCTTGTCGCCCAGCAGCCGGCCCAGCGCCGTGGGAATGATCTGCCACGAAAGGCCGAATTTGTCGATCAGCCAGCCGCAGCGATTCGGCTTCCCGCCGCCCGAGATCAGTTTGGCCCAGTAGTCGTCGACTTCCTCCTGGGTCTCACAGCTCACGAAGAGCGAGATCGCCGGCGTGAACTTGTATTCCGGGCCTCCGTTCAGGGTATGGAACGTCTGCCCCTCGAGCTCGAAGGTGGTGCCCATCGCCTTCCCGCCCGGTCCCGGCATCACGCTGAGCATCTTCGAATTCTTGAAGGTGGAGAGGTAGAAGTTCGTTGCCTCCTCGGCGTTGCCGTCGAACCAGAGGAAAGGAGTGATTTTCTGCACGTGAGTCTCCTGTCAGTCGTGTGAGGGTCCGGCTATTTCCTGCCGGCGGCCAGGGTCTCCGCCAGAAGCTCCTCGAGTCTGGCATAGCCCATTTCCATGCCGCTGCTCGCGCCCGACTTGACCACCATGTCGCGGGCTTCCTTCGATTCGTAGCGGAGGGTCATCGTGATGGTGGTTTTGCCTCCCTGCTCGGTCAGGACCTGGGAGACATGCCCTTCGCCGGGATACCAGGCTTGGTCGAACCGTTCGGTGGCGACCATACGCGCCGGCGGCGCCACCTCGCGGAACTCTCCGCCCATCCCCATCACGGTGCCGTCGTCCTTGCGCCATTCGTAGCGGTAGGAGCCGCCGACCCTGGGATCCAGCTCGCAAACCGTCATGGTCCAGCCGGGAGGTCCCAGCAGCCAGCGCTTGATCAGGGCCGGAGTGGTCAGCGCCTCCCACACCAGCGCACGGGGAGCATCGAAGACACGCGTCATCACGATCTCGCGGTCGCTCGGCGTGGTGACTTTCAGGTTTCCTGGGTTCGTCATCGGAAGATTCCTCTATCGCTTGGTGTGGGGAGCTTTCTTGCCGGTGGATTTGAGCTCATCGAGCAATGCATCGAGGCGCTGGAAGTTTCCCTCCCAGATCTTGCGGTAGCGTTCCAGCCACTCTGTCGCCTCCGCGAGCGGCTTCGGCTCGAGCCGCCGGGGGCGGCGCTGGGCGTCATGCCCGCGAGTCACCAGACCGGCGCGTTCCAGCACTTTGAGATGCTTGGAGATGGCAGGCTGGCTCATCGTGAACGGCTCGGCCAGCTCGGTCACCGAGGCCTCGCCGGTGGCGAGCCGGGTCAGGATTGCCCGGCGGGTGGGATCGGCGAGTGCCGCGAACACGGCGTCGAGTCGATCGGGCGCCAGCCGTCCATAACCCTTCAGTTGCATAACCATGCAGTAATGTATGAGAGAGCGTGAGGACTGTCAAGAGGCAGTAGGCAGTAGGCAGCAGGGAGTTGCCTGTTGCCTGTTGCCTGCTGCCTACTGCCTACTGCCTACTGCCCACTGCCTGTCGCCTATTGCCTACTCTCTGCCATCAACCCGAATCCCGATCATCAGATGATTGGCGTATCCCGCTTCGGCGCCGCCCGCTCCGGGTATCCTGGAATACTGCGCGAACGGCTCCACTCCGGCCCGGCGATCGATGGGGATTCGAAATCCGATCTGTGCCATGAAGGCGGGATCGGTTGCCGTCCCGCGGACTGGAGCCGGCGTCCCGGGCGCGCCCGGGCACAAGGAGCACACCTCGGGAAACTGGCGGAAGGAGAATCCAACACCGCCGCCGAAGAGAAGCGGTATCCGGCGGGGGCGGATCGTCGTGCCGAGGGTCACCACCGTGTAGCGGTCGCCGATGTGGGTCCAGCCGAGCGCGTCGAGTCCGATGTCGAGTCCGACGCGGGTCAACGAGAAGCCGAAGCTCGCGGAGGGAACCAGCGCCGTCTGCGGGGAGCCGCAGTCGGAGCATAGCCCCACGAAACGTCCCACGCCGACGCCGCCGTGGGCATACGGCCGGACCGGCGGACCCTGGGCTGCGACCCCAACCACGACAAGTCCGAGCATTCCGCCGGCTGCCCGAAGCACTCGCGACCATCTGCGCATCGACGCCTCCATTGTGACCTCCCGCGCCCAAGGTATCATCGAAATCGCAGAGTTGACTTACGGCGTATTGTCGGTATATTACCGAACAAATACCGAAGCTGACTGCGTCATGGCTCTGCAACCTGTGCCTAATCCGTTGTCCAACAGCAGTATCCGGGTTTGCCCGGAGTGCTCGGGTCCGCTTGCTCGAGCGGCAGGATGTATCACTTGCATTCAGTGCGGCTGGGGCCGGTGCGGTTAGGAACCGGGACACGCATTCGAGCGCCTGCGCTCCAGCTTGGTCTCCCGATCGAAGCTGCCAACCGCGAGCTCCCGGTGCTCGATGAGCGGGCCAGGGGCACCAGGTTTTTTGCCCTTCCGGTCCGGCGGGTCCTGAATCCGCCCGAGTCCACTCACATGGGATTCTGGTCGATCAATCCCTATGTAGGCTGCGAGTTCGGCTGCTCCTATTGCTATGCCCGGCGCACGCACGAATGGACGCTGGAGCGTGCCACCGGAAGTCCGGGTACCGAGCCGCCGCATCAATCGTTCGAGCGGAACATCCTCGTCAAGCACGCCGCGCCGGATGTCCTGCTTCGGACTCTCGACCCGGGAAAGCTTGGCAATACTCCGCTCGTCATCGGCACCGCTACCGACCCGTATCAGCCCGCCGAGCGAAAATTCGGACTCACCCGAAGGCTGCTGCAGGCGCTGCTGCACCATCGCGGGCTGCACATCGGGATCATCACCAAGTCACCCCTGGTCGTTCGCGACCTCGATGTGCTCCGCGAAATCGCATCGCGTCACCGGTTATCCGTCAACATCTCGATCGGCTCGATGGATCCGGAAATGCTCCGCTGCCTCGAGGCGCGGACGCCCGCGCCGCACGCCAGAATGCGGGCACTCGCGCGCCTGATCGACGGTGGCATCAACACCGGAGTCCTGATCGCTCCGATTCTGCCTGGCATCACCGATGGCTGGGCACAACTGGCCCAGCTGATGGAAGCGGCAAAGGAGGCCGGCGCGCACTGGGTGGCCGGGCAGGCGCTCCGGCTCGGTCCCGCGGCACGCGCCGGTTTTCTGCCGCTGCTTCGCGAAAAATTCCCGGCGCTCATCGACCGCTACGAAAAACGGTATGGCAGGAGTGAGCGCGCCGGAAAGGACTACGAACGCGCCCTCACCAAGCGCCTCTCGGCGCTCAGGGAAGCCTTCGGCTTCCCACCTCGAAACATGTATTCGGAGCCGGTCGACTTGACTTCTTAAACTACAGTTGTAGTATTGCGGTCGAAGAGTCCCGTTCCCCGGGAGTCCACCGCATGGCCGAACAGCAGCCGCTCACCGATCTTCAGCTCGCCATCCTCCGGATACTCTGGGACCGCGGGTCGGCCACCGTGGCTGACATCACCGATGCCCTGAAATCTTCCCGCGGGCTGGCGCAGCAGACCATCGCCACGATTCTCTCCCGGCTGGAGCGGCGGGGCATCGTCCGCCATGAGACCAGGCAGCGCCAATACGTCTACTCTGCCGTCCTGAGCGAACCCGAAGCCCGGCGGACCATGCTCGCCGAGCTCACCGACCGCGTCTTCGAGGGGGACATTGCCGCCCTCGTGAGCCAGCTCCTCTCTGCGCGCGATATCAGCGCCGGCGACCTGGCGCGCGTCAAAGCCCTCATCAGCGACCACGAAGTCACCCGAGGTTCTCCCCATGTCGAGCCCTGAACTGACCGGCTGGCTCCTGACCTATGCGGTGCACAGCACCGTGCTGCTCGTGCTCGCCTGGCTGGTCGCCAGCCGAGTCCGGAGTCATCGTGCGCGCGAAACGCTGTGGAAGACCGCGCTCTTCGGCGCTTTCCTGACCGCGACCGGGCAGTCGCTGCTGAGTGTGAGCCCGCTCGCCGGCAGGATGGTCGTGCCGGCTCCGGCCGTCACCGAGTCCACAAACCCGGCACAGCCAAGCCTCGCCTCAGGCGCCATCGCGACCAGGCCGTCTCTGGAAGCCGCGACTCCGGACATCTCGTCGCCGGTCGAGAACAGCCGCACACTGCCTCAACCCGGAACCGTCCTGCTGTTTGCCTGGGGCCTCGGCGCCGTGCTGCTCCTCGGCCGATATCTCACGCGGCGCGCGCGATTCATCCGCCGCATCGGAGACCGGAGGGAAGTCACGTCGGGCCCCGCCGTCGAGATGCTCGAGCAGCTGCGTCGCGCGGCGGGTATCACTCGGCCGATTCGCCTCACCGCCTCGATCGCATTGCCCAGTCCGGTGGCGCTCGGGAGCGGCGAAATCGCCGTGCCCGAAGCCGCGCTTACCGATCTCGACTCGGGACAGCAGCGATCGATGCTGGCGCATGAGCTCGCCCATCTCGACCGGGGCGATCCGGCATGGCTCACCGCAGCCTGCCTCGTGGAATGCATTGGCTTCTTTCAGCCGCTCAATCGCCTGGCGCGGCGCCGGATGCAGGAAAGCGCCGAGTATCTTTGCGACGAGTGGGCGGTACGAAGCACCGGCTCCGGTGTGCTCCTCGCCAAGTGCCTTGCCAAGGTGGCGGAATGGCTCGAGTCGTCCCCTCGCTCGGTGCCCGTGGCGGGCATGGCCGAAGCCAGCTCCCACCTCGTTTCCAGGGTGCGGCGGCTCCTCGACGGCACGCCCTTCCCGAGGTCGCCGGGAAAGAAGACGCTGGCCGGAGCCTCGGTCGCGATCATGGCGCTCACGATCCTGGCGATCCCGGGGGTCTCGCTCGCCCGTCATGGCTCCGCCTTGCCGCAACAAACCGGCGGTGGTTCCGAAACCGGCAGTGCCCAGGAAGGATCGCAACAGGGATCGACGGCATCGGCCGACAGCGGCCGTGCGATCGTGGACGCGCTCATCGGCGTGGCGAAGGACCCCAATGTCGAAGTGCGCCGCGCGGCGATCCGGTCGCTGGGGCAGCACCGGCACCGCGCCTCGCTGTCCACCCTGCGCGAGGCACTGCGCGACGCCGACGCGGAGGTACGCGCGTCCGCGCTCGAGGGGCTTTCCGAAATGCAGGACGCGGCATCGGCCGACGCCA
>Ga0070699_100003880_pt1 | contig 13218 bp, 10 predicted proteins | sample KBSK1503metaG_FD_65473 | JGI IMG/M metagenome (GOLD analysis project Ga0070699, IMG submission 65473) | Corn, switchgrass and miscanthus rhizosphere microbial communities from Kellogg Biological Station, Michigan, USA - KBS K1-50-3 metaG | ecosystem: Host-associated > Plants > Roots >...
ACTCGTTGAAATCTATCTTCTCAACTAGCTGTCCAGTGCATCTTTCTATGCTCTGAACTGTTCTCTCAATCTGTCCAGTTTCCTTGTAGTTGTTAACAACTACGATTTTCAAGGCTTAGAGGGCGGCGAGGAGCTTGTCGACTTCCTCCTCTGTGTTGTAATAGTGCGGTGAGGCTCTCAACGCGTTGACTCTGCTCGCCACAGTGATGTTGAGCTTCTTCAAACGCTCATAGGTGGCTCCGGGCTCAGGGTCTTCGAAGACGACGATTCCGCTTCGCCTGTCGGATTGTAACGGTGTCAATATTTTTCGTCCCTTCTTTTTCAGGCCCTCGATAAGATGCTCCGTCACCCTCAGGACCCGATGGGATCTCTCCGTCTGATCGTGCTTCAATGCAAATTCCAAAGCTGCCTTCGCCCCCACGATCGAAATTACTCCCCAGCTTCCTCCCTCGAACATTGTCGCGTCTGGGGCTGTTATCGTCTCTTCAATGTTGAAGGGTTTTCCAAAGAGATTCTCCTGGCTCGTGAGACGTCGTACCACAGAGTCTCGCACACCGTGCCAGCCGATATAGTTTGGATCCATCTCCTTCAATCTCTCATGTTTGGTGTAGACGAATGCTGCGCCGTGGGGTCCTTGCATCCACTTGTACATGCCACAGACTAGAGCATCCACACCGTCCTGTCGGACATCGAGCGGGAAAACTCCGAGCGAGTGGAATGAGTCTGCTATGACAAAAGCTCCATGCTCGTGCGCGATTTTCGCGATCTCACGGATCTTCTCGCGGCAACCGTTCGTCCAAGACACGTAATCGACAGAGACGATCGATGTGTTATCGTCAATTGACTTTTCCCACTGTTCAAGTGGGATTGTGCCGTTTTGATCACGATGTAACAGTCGGACATCTTTGGCTCGGCCGTGTTTTTTCTGGAGGTGCCAGAGGTAGATGTTAGTTGGAAAGTTAAGCTCGCTGATAACGATATTCCCGTGCGGTTTGTAATGTAGACTGCTCGCCAAGGCAATCAGTGCGCTAGTAACATTCGGGACCGAGGCTATCTCATCAAGTGCTACTCCTCCGATCATTTTTCCGAATTGTCGCCGGGACTCGATAATGAGCGGTAGCCACTCTTCCCAGTTCTCCCCATACTCCCGCCAATCGGCCATGTACTCGTTGATTGCATTCAACACCGGTATGGACGGCGGGCCTGTTCCGGCATTGTCAAAGTATGCTCTTCGAGATGTGACCGGAATCTGTTTCCGCACAAGATCGACGTTCAAGGAGACACCGTTCTGGCTCGGAAGTTTATTTCAAAACCGGGTATAAAGGCAGTTCTGAGACATTTCGAGGTTTACTCTAGCTCCCATACTAGCCTCTCACTTCTCCATAGAATTCCCGATGGGTTGGCTTGTCGGAAAGGCAATTCTTACACCAAAACCGATTGAGTTGGGGACTATACTGAGCATAGCTGTCGGTAACAATGTTTCCGCAATGGCCGCACCGGACGATGAGGACCTTTCGCAGTTTATGGTTCGGAAGGTCCTTCCTGTGGCGTTCGATATCAGCGTCTCCGGGTTCGAGAATCATGTTGCAGCTTTCACAATAATAGATGGTTTCAAGAATCGACTTGTCGCGCTCGTCTACCCAGCCCTCAGCCAAGTCCCAGTAATCGCCTCTATGATCTGACCAGGTCCCGTTTCTGCTTGAAAAGGTGCTTTCCAGTCTCTTCCACTGAGAGAGCGAACCGAGCGGTTAGTCTGGGAGAGCCGCGGATTTCTCCGAGTGTACGGAGCCTGCCTCAACCACCGCGTTTTCCGATAAACTTATACTGACAGTGAGTCGTTCGCGATTTTCTGAAGAATCGTGCGGGCGAAAACGCCGATTCTGACTATCATTCTCGCTCTAACCATACTAATGGTTCTGCCGTCCTCCACGTATCCCGCCCGCGCTGTATCTCAATTCGGTCAAACACCATGGTCCCCGTTCGGCCCCCAAGAAAAGAAACTCACCATAACCGACTACGGGGACTTCACAATAATGTTCAACGCTTTCCTGAACGGCCAGGTCGACATCACTGACTGGCCTCTCGCAAACGCCGATATCACCTCAATGTGCGCCGATGCAAACAACTTCTGTACCAGCCCAACATCGGAGCTGGCAATCTTCCAGCTAGACATCAACCACCATCTCCCATTCTTGGGAATCTCTCTCCAGATGAACCGGAGTGCTCCTCCACCGTCGTTCGTCCTCCCCGCAACGACGGGCCCCGGTTGCACAGCAGGTTTCGGCCAGTTGACTGTTCATCTTCAAAACCAGGAGCAAGGCAACACGATCGTCCTTGACAGTCTGAACAAACTGACAATCTCGAACCAGCCTAGCGGGGCTCCCTCGTCAATCGTTGGTGATGCGGGCGGGTCAAATCCCACCGGCACGTATGTTTTCCCGTGCATTTTGGCTGGTACGTATGCGATCAGCTCAAGCGTCTATGGTAGTAGCTCTCCTTGTTCCAACCAAACCCCCACGATTTGCATATCAATCGCGAGCGGGCAGTCTATCACAGCCTCACTCCGTGTGGACTGGAATAGTCCAAGCACGAAACAACCGTCGCTTGCAGGAATCTATGTCGGCCGTGCTCTTTCGCATCTCCTAGACAAGCCGAGTCTCGTCCAAGGAGTCTTCGGCAGCTCTGCCACAGTCGATGACGAGCAGGTGGCTCCCTCTCAGAACGTTCCGAACATGTTCTCCAACATAGCTGAGTGCTCGGATCATCTTTGGTTCAGTCCATGTAGTCCGGTATCCGCTTACAATTTTGTCAGCGACAGCATAAGTGGAGGGTCGGAGTGGTGGACTCAACCAGGGGGGGCTAACGGTGTCGGCACGGGGTACTCGGGAGTATCTGATCTCAGAGCTGCATGCGACGATTTCGTCAAAGCTGGATTCACAGTTGTCGGGGGTACGAATTCAACTGACTGCGGAGACGTCGCCCTAGCCTCGCAAGGAACGACGGTCCTGGCCTCGTATGCCCACTTGAATAACAACGGGCAACACATGTTCAACGCGTGGAGAACCTCTCCGGGGAGAAAGCAGTTCGGAATCATTTTGGGTGACACCATCAACTTCCTTTTCGGAACACCAAACAGCGGCTGCACAGTCCTCTACTGGGTCTCGTCCTGCACTCCGAGGGCTGCTCCCTTCTCTCAAATCATTTGCGTCTTCGAGCAGACGTGCCCCTGGAATATCTACCAAGGAGGTTTTTCACTAAGTCAGGCTCCTGAGCAACTGTTTGATGAGTATCACAGTTCCTTCGGTTCAAGCTTCTGTGGAGGTCAACAAGTAACCGTCCTTCTCAACTATCCTGTGTACTGTGACCCTGCACTTGACACCTATGCAGCTGGCGGAGAGTTTAGTCACACACTGCAACAATCCATCCAGTTCTTCGCCCAAGCTGCGGCGATAGGCACGTCAAACGGCATGACCGATCCAGTCTTCACACGAATAAACCAGTTCCTGGCACTGGAGGGCTGGAACTTCCAACAGTGCAGGCCGTTCCCCTCGCCCTGCTTTTTCCCCCAGTCGAGTCTAGTCAACACTCTCGGAGGCGGATTCGGCGCAGGATACGGATATTGGTCGCTGTTGAACATGCGGCAAGTTCCCGGGTACACGTCTCCGAACCCAGGGTTTTCTCCCGGAGGAGGGGATCCTGACCTGATTCGTCGCGGTTTCAGCTTCGATACGACTAACGTGGGTCCGTTCCAGGCTATTACCACAGAGGAGACGGAGATTGTAAGCCTCATCTATGATTCCATGCTACAAGCGAACCCACTCACCGGAGGAACAGATGGCCAGATCGTAGACTGGCAGACTACAAGTCACTCTTCCACATTCAACCCGAGCGAGATCTCCTGCAACGCGATCAACGGCTGCATTACGGGGACAACGACATCCATCTGGCATCTTAGGAACGACGTCAAATTCCAAGATGGAACCCCACTAACTGCAGATGATGTAGTCTACACCGTCCTCTCCTTCAGGGATGTGCCTGCGATTTCTTACAGCTATGCTGTGAACAGCGTTTCAGGCGCGGTTGCTTTAGACCCTCACACTGTACAGGTCAAGCTTCAAGGCCAAAGTGCCTTCTCCGTGCCAAACCTAGGTTCGGTTCCGATAATCCCAAGTCATATCTGGGAGCCGATCTGTGGACCCATCGTCAACGGAGGCATACCGAGCGGCCCAACATCTCCGTGCGCTGATGCATCATTTGATCCCATGGCTCAGGGCATCATGATCGGTAGCGGGCCCTGGCAGTGCGTCGTTCCGGCAGGATTCCCGAACGCGGGGCATATCGGAGGATCGTGTACTGTAACAAACAATTTCCCATTTTGTCAACCGCACTTGTCATGTCTGTCAGGCGGAGGGCTCACACCTGGAGACCAGATGTTCCTCACTCGCAACAACAACTTTGCACGCTGTTGCCCAGGCGATACATCTAGCAGTCTCTACAAGTTGAGTTGGGCCGACAAGAATAACGATGGACAGGTGAACATTCTTGATCTCGCCGACGCCGCGGTCCACTTCGGAACAGCCGATCCGTATTGGGCAAACGCGAACATAGCGCCCGGGTCGACAGTCAACATCCAGGACCTAGCAACAGTAGCGTTCTACTTCGGACATGGAACAACCGGCCCATTCCGGCCCTCGCAGCTTACGGGGCTAGATCCGCAAATCGATCCATTCTTCTGCCCTGGCACTGGATGCTGAACACTATCCTCGCTCAAACTGATGTTTCCAAGGTAATTCTGGAAAGAATCGATTTGAGTATTCACGATTTGTAATAGCGAGTGGTTCTTCGTTCTAGGCGCTTCGTTCTAGGCCTCCCCATTGTTGCCTGAATTGGGGTGGAGGGATCTTAACGTGAAGTTTACAAGGGCTATAGTCGTCTTTGAGTGTTGAAGCAGATCGATTATGGGTCTTCCTGAGAAGATTAAGCAGATAGAGGAGGAGATGAAGAAGACCCAGATCAACAAGAAAACCGAACACCACATCGGCCTCCTCAAAGCCAAGCTCGCACGGCTGCACGAGGAGCTGGAAAGCTCCACCTCTAAGGGTGGTGGGCCTGCTTTCGAGATTCGCAAAGGCGGTGACGCAACAGTTGTTCTTATCGGACTCCCCAGCGTTGGTAAGTCCACTATTCTGAACAGGTTGACGAACGCCAAGTCAAAAGTGGCGGCTTACGCTTTCACAACCCTCACCGTTGTCCCTGGAATTCTCCGTCTCAACGGAGCGGACATCCAGATCCTCGACCTTCCGGGAATAATCAGCGGCGCGTCTTCTGGACGGGGGAGAGGAAGGAGAGTTCTATCCGTCGCACGAAACGCAGACCTCGTCCTACTGGTCTTGGACGTGTTTCAGCCTGGACAGATACAACTATTGAAGAACGAGCTTCACAACATGGGGATTCGGATCGACCAGAAGCCCCCCGATGTGATTATCAGCAGGGGAAGCAAGGGAGGGCTTGCTCTCACCACCAGCGTCAAGCTTACGAAACTAACCCCGGCAACCGTCAAAGGAATAGTCGAGGCCTACGGGATCAGTAACGGCGGGATCTTGATGCGGGAAGACGTCACAGACGAGCAATTAATCGACGTCTTGACCGGAAATAGGAGATACATTCCCTCTCTAGTCATCCTAAACAAAGTGGACCTTGTAAACGAGCAATACCTCGCAGCAGCCAAGAGACAGATCGGAAGCGACTTTGTACCCATATCGGCTGAGAAGGGATTGAACATGGATCTTCTCGCCGAGAGAATCTGGGATACCCTCAACTTCATCCGAATATATCTAAAGCGTCCTGACGGCGATGCGGACTTCGAGAAACCACTAATTCTCCCAGCTGGCTCAACCCTGAGGGATGTATGCAAGAAGATCTCACCCCGATTCGTCGAGGGAGCAAAGTACGCGTTCGTCTCAGGATCCAGTGTAAAATTCACTGGTCAGCGAGTTAGCCTCGATCACATACCGTCCGACAAGGACGTCGTTACGATTATGCGATAGCGTGAGCAAGAAGTTTCAGTTTCCCAAATTGAATTCTTCGTGAATCGCCCTTACGGCCTCGGGACCCTGTGAGTGAGAAACTACGAAGGACACGTTGTATTCTGAGGACCCTTGTGCGACCATCCGAACGTTCACTTTTCGTCTTGCGACTGCGGTGAATATTCTTGCTGCAACCCCTGGGGTTCCTTTCATCCCTGACCCAACGACAGCGATGACGCAGGCATCCTTCTCTTCCGCTACTCTGTCCACGTATCCCTGGCCCATCAATGCGAGCTGAAGCGCTCTGACCGCGCGATCGACCTCCCTGTTCGCTACAACGCAGGATATTGTTGCCTCAGAAGAGCCCTGAGAAATCATCATCACGTTGACATTGTTCGACCCTAATGTTTGGAAGACTTTTGCGGCAACTCCTGGTGCGCCCATCATTCCAGTACCGCTGACGGTAACGATGCCCACATCCCTGATGAGCGAAACTGCTTTCACAACTTTCCCGCCATTGCGCGACTCGCTCGCTGAGATCAAGGTCCCGTCCCCGCCGGGCCGTGAAGAGTTCTTGATACGCACGGGAATTTTCTTCTGTGCTGCGGGTAGCAGAGCCCTTGGATGCATCATCTTGGCACCAAAAAATGACAATTCTAACGCTTCGCCGAAGGAGACGTTTGGAAGCACTACCGCGTCCTTGACGATCCTTGGATCTGCGGTCATCAATCCATCTACATCCGTCCAAATCCAGATCTCCTCCGCCGCCAGCGCAGCCCCGAGCAATGCCGCGGTATAGTCGGAGCCTCCCCGTCCCAGGGTCGTGATGCTGCCGTCAACAGTTGATGCTATGAACCCTGTTACTATTGGAATTACTTTGCGATTCCACAATGGTTCCAATCTTTGTCGAATCTGGTGGTAGCTGGTTTCTAAGAGGGGTTTTGCTTCGCCAAAATTATCGTCGGTCGTGATGCCCGTTTCTGCACCGGTTAGTGACCGAGCTTTCAAGCCAGCGGCGGTCGCTGTCGCGGCTAGAATGGGGGTGGAGATTCTCTCGCCGAATGAGAGGAGATAGTCTCGGCTCCGAGGTGTCAGTTCTCTAAGGTGTGCGATTCCTTCGACTGTTCTTTCAAGCTCGGAGTTCAGCCCTTCAATCCGTTCTAGGAGCTCCCGGGTCCCTGCTCTTCCCGCGACTAGGGGGATGATCTTGCGATGGGCGGCCTGAACCTTTGAGAGAACCTTTCTCGCGGTTCCTAGTTCTCCTTTCCTGGCGAGTTCGCCGATCTCGGCGAGCTGGTCAGTTGTTTCTCCAATTGCAGAAGCTACTGCGACGATCTTGTTTGAGGCTGAGAATTTCTGGAGAATCTTTGCCGCGTTTGTGATCTTGGAGGCCCTGGAGAGCGAGGTTCCCCCGAATTTCATGACGAGCTTCAATCTCTTGTTCCTCTAGACTGCGTACCTTTCCCGTATGCTGACGAGATCTCGAACAATGGCACTGGCGGTTCTTTCGCCTCCTGCTCCGGGTCCGATGAGTGTTATGTCTCCCGCGTGCTCGGTGGAGAATGTGAGGGCGTTCAGTGTGTCTGGAACGCAGGTGGGATCGTCTGCGCTGATTGTCTCAGGGCGTACAGAGGCAGATGAGTCTTCGATTCTACCGATTAGTTTGACCTTGGAGCCTGAAGCTCGGGCTTTTCGAAGGCTTTGAGGTGTAATCTTCGAGATGCCCGTTATGTCTATGTCTCTTAGATTGAACCCTTTGTTCAGAATCCAGTTGGCAATGATGACTATTTTTGCGGCCGTGTCGAATCCATCGACGTCATTAGTCGGGTCCTTTTCTGCATAGCCTTTCTTCTGCGCCTGGGCCAGAGCTTTCTGAAATGTTAGGGAGGCATCTTCCATTCTCGTTAGAATGTAGTTTGTGGTTCCGTTGAGAATTCCTTTGATCTTGGCAATTTTTTCTCCAGGCATACATTTTGCCGCGAAGTCTAGGAACGGTGTTCCTCCGCCTACTGTTCCGCTGAAGCGGAGCTGTAGGTTTCTATGATCGGCGAGTTCCAGCAGTGCTGGCATGGCTAACGCCAAAGGCCCTTTGTTGGCTGTGACAACGTGTTTTCCAGTTGAGAGGGCTGTTTTGATGTTTGATAATCCTGGTTCGCCATCTTTGAAGTTGGTAGGGGTAGTCTCTACGACAACTTCAGCGTCACTATCGGAGATGATGCGGCGGCTGTCATCGTTGCGACGTCCAGTTCCGGGATACTTGGCGACAGTCCCATATTTTTCCTTGGTTCTGAGCAAGAGGGGTATGTCGAGGCCTGCCTCATTGGAGCAAGTTCCTTTGCTGTCGACTATTGTAGTTAGTAAAGGTCTGAAACCATAGGCTTGCACTATGCGGTTTTCGTCTTGATGGAGGACCTTCGTGAGTGCTTGGCCAACTGTTCCGAAGCCAGCTAGTACGATTCTCAAAGGATCCGCTCAAGAGCTTCTACGCGAGACCCGTTGGTAATTTCGAGATTGTAACCTGTCAGGGATTTTGGCAGTCGCTCCAGCACTGACGGATCCTTCAGACCGTGCCCCGTTGTCACGCAAACGATGGTCTCAGAAGGGTCCACTCGGCCTTTCTCAGTGAGCTTCTTCAAGCCGGCAATTGAGGCCGCGCTGGCCGGCTCTACGAATATTCCCTCGAGGGTCGCTAGCTCTTTTTGGGCCTCAAGGATTTCGTGGTCGGTTACCGTTTCCGCAGTTCCTCTCGATTCCTTGATTGTTCTGAGAACCTTGGGCCAGTTAACAGGGGACCCGATTCTGATGGCTGTGGCGATGGTTTGGGGATTGTGAACTGGACGAATCTTGTTCTGTTTACTCTTCACGGCCCTTGCTATGGGGGCCGCTTTCTCGGCCTGAATCCCAATCATTCTAGGTCGATCTTTCACGATCCTTAGCTGCTGGAACTCCGAGAAGCCTTTCCATGCAGCACTAATGTTACCACCATTTCCAACTGGCAGCACTACAACGTCGGGAACCCTCATGTCCAGTTGATCAAGAATCTCGAACGCGAGTGTCTTCTGGCCTTCAAGCCTGAACGGGTTGAGAGAGTTCATCAGGTAGAATTCCCCTCTTCGGTCGGCGAGCTGCATGGCTATTTCGAGTGCCTGGTCGAAGTCTCCCTCGATCTGGATGAGCTTGGCTCCGTGCATGAGGACCTGAAGCATCTTTCCCCCTGCAACCTTTCCTTTTGGAATGAGAACAATGCATTCCATACCCGCCCTCGCCGAGTAAGCGGCTAGGGAGGCCGCAGTGTTTCCTGTCGAGGCGCAGAGAACTTTGTTCTTACCGAGCTCTCTGGCTTTTGATATCGCGACGGTCATTCCGCGGTCTTTGAAGGAACCGGTGGGGTTTTCCCCCTCGTTCTTGACATAGAATTTCTTGAGGCCGAGTCTGCGTCCTAGGCGTTTGCATTGGTGTAGGCCGGTTCCTCCTTCAGCAAGACTTATGATAGATTCTTCTTTCTCGATGGGTAGAAGTTCTCGGTACCTCCACACTGACAGCTGGCGGTTCTTCCAGGCCGGTTCTCTCTTTCCGTCGAGGTCGAACTGTACTTCTAGCAGTCCACCGCAGGTCTTGCACCTGAACCCTGTTTCTTCAGCGGGGAGGTCTCTATGGCATTCGAAGCATTGAAGCTTGTAACGCCACAATCGACCTATGCCCTCCAGATTACGCGTGCTGCTCTAGCAGGGCCTGTTAGGAAGAATGTGGATTCAACTTCGTTCTTCGAGAACTCTCTGACCATTATCCTTCCGATTTTCTTGGGGTCTTGCTTGGTCTTGTCAACGAATGCAACCACGCTCGGGCCCGCGCCGCTTATTGCGACTCCACTAGCATATGCGGCAAGAGCGGCCATCTTCACAGCTCTATAACCTGGAACGAGACTCTCTCTATGAGGTTCCGCGATAGCATCTTCCATGCCGCTCCCGATCAAGTCGATGTCTCCTCTGGCGAAACCGAGGGCGATAGCTGATGCCCGTCCAACATTTAGCAAGGCATGACTGGTCTCTATCTTCTTAGGTACGAGTTTCCTGGCGAGGCCCGTCTTGTTTTTTGGTGCTCTATTTTTCGGGGATACGACAACAACGGAGAGTTTGGGCGGCGGTTTCACGGAGACAGTTCTGAGAGGTTTCCCGTAGGCGATTACGAATCCTCCTAGAAGGGATGCGCCGACGTTGTCTGTATGGGCTGATCCTGAGACGGCGGCTTCTCCTAGGCTGGCCGTCTTTACCAGTTCGTCGTTGGAGAGGTCTAGCTCTAGCAGATGATTCATGGCTTGGGTGCAGGCTGCGGCTGTTGCGCCGCTGCTTCCGAGACCCAGACCGGGTGGAACGTTCTTTTCGACAGTTATCTCGACGCCTATGTTCAATCCACTCATGTCAAGTAGTGCTCGGGCTGGGGGACCGGCGGAATTCTTGTCTGGCGCTCGCGGCAATTCTCCGCCAAATGGTCCGCGGGCTTTGATCTTGATGGTTCCCGTATTAGTTTTCCTGACTTGCACTCGGTCCGCGAACCTATCGAGCGCAAGTGCGAATACGTCGAAGCCTGCTCCAAGATTAGCAGTGGAACAGTACGCTTCGACCCTTACCGCCTTGGCGGGGACCATTGAATAGACTTCCCGACCGAAGGTCGGGCCTGCATCGATAATAACTGGTCTCGTACCCACCTTCACGTTTCGAACAGCAGGAAAACCCGGCCGAATCGCCCAGAATCAGCCCTGATCACGAATCTAAAGCATCATCAAGTCCTCACCCCAAAATCGTTCGGGATTCGGCCGATAGGCCAAGCAAACTGCCCGGCCATCCAAGCCCGGATCACGCCCTGATCAGCCCATCTCGCCCATTATCCATGCCGGACAGGAAATCTTCCAGGAAAAAAGGGGGGTGGCATTCAACGCTCCCGCGAGGCAAGAGCGGTGAGACCGAAACAGTCCAAATAGCGTTCGTTCGTAGTCATGAGTAATAGACCATTATCGTGACACATAACACTGTACTTCTCCGAAATTCGCTTCGTAGCGAAGCCTGCTCTTCTGAGTCGAGTTCAATCCTCAGATCATCTTGAAATCCGCTTGCGGAATATCCGCCCGCAAGACCATGCCTGAGCTACCGTCCAAAAGCGCATTGTAGCTTCGTCCCTTGTACTCGTAGGTGCTGAACCAGATTGGAGCGTGGATGTATGTCGGTTTGTCCACTTTGAAGTTCGTATTGAAAGACGTGATTTGGTCTATCTCCTGTTTCGCTAGAAACCTCTGGTTTACGTCTACTTCTTCTCTTGCATGCTCGACTGCCTCCTCACTAGTCATCTCGCTGTTGAGGAATTTCGCTCCGGCGTCAATCCTCTTGAAGTCGAATGGAATTTTCCCAGTATCCGGGACTGTATAGTCTCGGGTTGGAAACTGCGCGCCCTTACGGCCCAGCACCAGCCAGTCGTAATCCCTGTCTATCGTGCCGTTTCTCGGCGACGGAGGCGAGACTCTCTCAAGCACCCCCTCGTAGGCGCTTGAAGCTAACATCGGAACCAGCCAGAACGGAAGATACCGGAGTTCCAGTGTTAGGATTTTGCTCTTCTTCGCGAGGTCCCCGGGTTTCATGAATCCTTCTCGCATCCAGTCCCGCAGAGCATTCTCAATGCTCGTCGCGTTGTTGTTGTTTATGATGAGACTATGTTCCAGTTGGAACGGCTGGTCTGCCCCGACAACCGCCGTGTAACCGCAATACCGACAGGTGGAGACGATCTCGCCTGGGTTTATCGTGAGAGGTGCGCCACAGTTCTTGCATTTTATCTCCGAGACAATGCCTGACAAGTTCTCTTTCCTCGATTATTCTAGGATAGAATTAATGAAGGCCGAAATAAGCTCTCAGATCCTAGGGAAGGAGAATTGGCAGGACTTGGCGCTCTCAAGAGGACAATGGGCTTCACGATCATTCTAGTCTTCGCCATCTTCCTCGGTCTCATCACCCTCATCTCCGCTTTCTTCCTAGACCCAGTCACCGGACTAGCATTCGGCCTAGTAGGAGCATTTTTCATCATACTGCTCCAATACCTGATAGGCCCGGTGATCGTCAGACTCACAAGCCGTCTCCACTATCTGGCTCCTGGAGAGAACCGCTGGCTTGAATCGAAAGTGAGCGAGCTTGCGTCGAAATCCGGCATTCCAATGCCCCGGCTCGCAGTCTCGCCTGACCCAACACCCAACGCGTTCGTATTCGGTCGGACCCGCAAGGGCGCAACCCTAGCCGTCCATCAGGGTCTTCTCCAGCGTCTGGACGAGAATGAGATCGAAGGAGTCATAGGACACGAGCTAGGTCATGTGAAACACCGCGACTTTATCGTCGTAACCATGATAAGCGCTATTCCTCTAGTCGCGTACATTATCGCTCGATCAGTTCTGTGGGGCGGCATCGCCAGCGGGTACAGCGGCGGCCGTAGCAACAAGAACAATAGTGCTGGACTATTGATCATTGTGGCCATTGTCGCCTACGCCGTCTACATTCTCACCACCCTCCTCGCGTTACGATTGACACGTCTCAGGGAGAGCTACGCAGACGCCTACTCCGCCTTTCTCACCCAGCAGCCAAGAGAACTGGAGAGCGCTCTTACAAAGATCGCCTACGGTCTCTCTCTCGCCCCAGGCGAGCCTCATGGCGCGCGGGCCTTCTTCATCGAAGATCCGGCCCAGGCAAAACAGGATGTCGCTGGCATCATGGACCAGAAGTCGAAATATGATCTTGACAAGGACGGCGTCCTCAGCGAGCGAGAGCTAGAAGCGGCCATGGAAGCCGAGTCGAAGTCTAACTGGCGGAAAGCGTCTCAGCTCTTCATGACACACCCGCCCACGTACAAGCGGATCCTTATGCTAAGAGAGATCGAGCAGGACATGAACTCCGGAAACTTCCAGCAAAACAACGCGTACGATCACGTCTAACCACCCAGCTGTTCTCGGTGATTACAATAGAACTATAAACTGCGAACAGCGCCGATCAACCGGATCAAAGATGCCTCGTGTTCCATGGGCACCGCTGAACGCCGGAATATTCCTCATAGTCTTCGGCACCATTATGCTGGTTTCCCTCATTCCAGGTACTGGCCTAAATCCGTTTACAGGCATACCACTCGTCTTTCTGGTATTCGGGCTCTGGCTAGTCATAGCCGC
>Ga0070699_100003881_pt1 | contig 13218 bp, 16 predicted proteins | sample KBSK1503metaG_FD_65473 | JGI IMG/M metagenome (GOLD analysis project Ga0070699, IMG submission 65473) | Corn, switchgrass and miscanthus rhizosphere microbial communities from Kellogg Biological Station, Michigan, USA - KBS K1-50-3 metaG | ecosystem: Host-associated > Plants > Roots >...
CCCAAGGGCGCGATGATCGTGTTCTTCCGATCCGCGGATTGGTGACCCTACTGCAAGACGCAGCTCGTGGAGCTGCAAGGCCGTTTGCGGACCATCCAACGGGAGGGCCTGGGGCTCGCCGCGATCAGCTACGACCCCGTGCCGGTGTTGGCGGACTTCGCGCGGCGCCGCGGCATCACCTTCCCGCTGCTGTCCGACGCGGGCTCCGCGACGATCAAACGGTATGGTCTGCTCAACACGACGGTCGATCCCACGAATGCGCTGTTCGGATACCCGTTTCCGGGCACGTTCATCGTCGATCGCAATGGTGTCGTGACGTCCAGGTTCTTTGAAGACGCCTATCAGGAGCGAGATACCGTCTCGAGCATCCTGGTTCGATTGGGCCAGCGAGTCGACGTGCCCGCGACCAAAGTCTCCGGCGCACATCTGTCGCTGGTCACGTACGCAACCGACCAAGTCGCCGCACAGGGCACGCATTTTTCAGTGGTTGTCGACGTGACTCCGGCCAAAGGCACGCATGTGTATGCACCAGGGGCCGCGAGCTATCTTCCGGTCGCGCTCAAGGTGCAGCCGCAGGCAGGTGTCATCGTGAGAGCGGCGACGTTTCCCAAGGCCGAGGATTATTTCTTCAAGCCGCTCAACGAACATGTGCCGGTCTACCAGCATCCGTTCCGGATCGTTCAAGACCTGATGCTCGATCCGTCACGCGACGGGACGGCGGCGCTGAAGGACATCACGTCGATCGTGGTCGCCGGACATTTCGAGTACCAGGCCTGCGATGACAAGGTCTGCTTCGCCCCGCAATCGCTTCCGCTCACATGGACGATTGGCGTAAAGCCGTTGGATCGCGAGCGCGCGAAGCCACGCTGAGCGGTCATTCCCGGGCAGTAGAAAGGAAGGCCCCGATGTCGACGATCGCGTACACGTCAAGAATCCGCTTGGAACGCCGCAAGGGCCCGCTGCGGATCGCCTACCTGCCCGGAGAAGCGCAGCCGGTCACATTCAGCGTGCACGGAGCGATCGCGGAGCACTACAAGGTCGACCCGACATCGCTGACGGAATCCCACGCGTCGACGATCGACTACGTGATCGCCGCGACCGCGGGTTGAATGGTCGGCACGTTCGGAGGCGCGCTGGAGGCGCGTCACATCGATGCGAGTCAGGGACGGCTCACCGCGGAGGTGACCGGAGAGGTCGAAACCGAGGACGGTGTGCTGGTGATTCGCCGAGTGCATGTAGCGATGCGGCTGGCGGCGCCGCGGGACGCACGAGAGACCGTGGATCGCGTCCACGGCGTCTATGCCATGCGCTGTCCGCTGTACCGGACCCTTCACCGTGCGATCAGTTTGTCCTCGTCAGTGGAGTTGATGGTGGAACCCGACGCGACTGGAACCGCCGGATGAACGTAGATGTCGATCGCCGCACGACACGGCGCGAGCTGCTCAAGCTGAGTCCGCTGCTGTTGCTCGGCGGGTTCACGGTGCCTTCGCTCCGCGACCGCCTGTTGGAGGCCGGCGTCGCCTGGAGCGATACGGCCGCCGGCGCGTTGTTTCGACGCTCGCACAGCGCACCGAGCTTCGGCGACGGCGATGTCGTCCCGTTCGCCCAGTTTCCGTATAACGGCTACGACGTGCTCGAGCCGGCGATCGATTTCGCGCGCTGGACGCTCACCGTCGGCGGCGCCGTGACACGCCCCGGCCGCTACACGATCGATCAGATTCGCAGCTTGCCGAAGGTGGTGCAGAACACGCGGCATGTCTGCGTCGAGGGATGGGACGCGATCGGTCGTTTTGGCGGCGCGAGGTTGACCGACTTTCTCGACCTCGTGGGTGCCGATCCGCAGGCTCGGTTCATCACGGTCCGCTGCGCGGACGATTACTACGAATCGCTCGATATGCCGACGGCGCGACACGAGCAATCGTTGTTGTGCTACGAAATGTACGACCGGCCGCTCGATCGCGGTCACGGCGCGCCACTGCGCCTCCAGCTTCCGACGAAGCTCGGCTACAAGCAGGCCAAGTACCTCATGGCCCTCGACGTGACGCACGTCCTCCCGGCAAAGCGGAGCTACTGGGGCGACCAGGGGTACAGCTGGTATGCAGGGTTGTGAGCATGGCGGCGACCCCACAGCCCTCGCGTCCGCAGTACGAGCACCCGTGGGCGGTGCGATTCTGTCACTGGGCGAATGCGTGCGCGATCGTGGTCTTGACCCTCAGCGGGCTGAGGATCTTCGCGGCCTTTCCGAGCTTCGGCTCCAAGCTCCCTGAGCACGACCTGATCGAGACCGTGCCGGACGCCGTCACACTCGGCGGTTGGCTTGGAGGCGCGCTCCAGTGGCACTTCACGTTCATGTGGGTGTTCACAGCCGGCGGTGTGCTGTATGTCGCGGCGCAACTGGCGAGTGGTCATTACCGCACGGTCCTCTTCACGAGGCGCGACGTGGCGGGCGTCTGGCCGATGGCGCGGCACTACTTCTTCTTCGGCCCGAAGCCAGTCGCGATCGGTCAATACAATCCGCTGCAGAAACTGGCGTACACGACGACCATCCTGCTTGGCGCGCTGTCTCTGCTGACCGGCGTCGTCATGTACAAACCGGTTCAGTTTTCGGCGCTTGGCCGGTTGTTCGGCGGCTATCACGGCGCTCGCCTGGTGCACTTCGTTGCGATGTGCGGCATCCTCGGATTCATTCCTGGCCACTTGATCATGGTCGGCCTCCACGGGTGGGATAACTTCGTGTCGATCTTCACTGGATGGAAGCGACATCCCGAGTACGTGCCACCCGAACGCGAGCCGTGACGAAGAACACGCTCCTCCTGAGCGCGATCACGATCGTTGCGCTGACCCTCGGATGGGCAACGGCAACGGCCGTCGGACAGTCGCATCCGTTGCGATCGCGTCACGGCGAGGGCGCAACCTCGCCGCCGACGGGCATGGTCGCCGTCACTCCGGAGGGCAAGCTGTATCACCGGCCGGATTGTGGCTACATCCATGGTCCGGTGCACATGGAGCCAGGCGCGCAAGCCGTCGCCGACGGCTATGCGCCCTGCACGCGCTGCATGAAGGAAACGCGAGATCGGTGAGTCGCTAACGTTCGGACAGGTTCAAGGTGTTCACCCCTCGCGCGGTTCTACAACTCCGCCTTGTACGACTGATCCAACTGCTCGAGAACCACCAACCTTTATTGGCGCAACGCCTCGGAATATTTGCGGGCATCGCGGTGATATAGCCACCGACGGGCAACAACCTTGGCGCGAGGCCCGTCGGGAGGTACCGATGTCGAACCGTACGGTCTGGCTGTGCTTGTGCGCCGTGCTCTTGGTCGGAGTGGCGGCATCGGTCCATCGCCTCACGGCGGCACCGGCGCCAGCCCGCTCAGCAGTCGTCGTAGAGCTCTTCACCTCCGAAGGCTGCTCGAGCTGCCCGCCAGCTGACGACGTGCTGACCCGGTTGGCGCACAAACAGTTGACGCCGGACGTCGACGTGATCGCCTTAGGGGAACACGTCGACTACTGGGATCGACTCGGCTGGCGCGACCCGTTTTCCTCCGCGGCCTTCTCCGCGCGTCAGTCGACCTATGACGACCACGCGTTTCACCGCAATGAGGTCTACACGCCGCAGCTGGTCGTCGACGGCCAGTACGAACAAGTGGGCAGCGACGTGACGGCTGTGCGGCGGGCGATCGCTCGTGCGGCCCAGGCTCAAAAAGCGACGGTCGCCGTGACCGTCACGCGCGCTCGCGCCAGTGGAGATCTCCGCGTCGACGTACGCGCGGACGCGCCGCCAACGTTGGCGGTCCGCGACCGAGTGGACGTGATCGTGGCCGTCACCGAGGACAACCTCGTCACGGACGTGCGGCGCGGTGAAAACCGCGGGCGGACACTGAAGCACAGCGCCGTCGTGCGGTACCTGGCCGCCGCCGGTACATGGTCGCCCGAGTCGAGCGCGTCCGCGACGAGCATCTCGGTGCCGTGGCAAGCGAACTGGAAGGCGGCGAATGTTCGCGTCATCGGTTTTCTTCAGGAACACGAGAGCCGCCGCATCGTTGGAGCGGGCTTCGCGACGCTCGACGAACCTGCCGGAACGCACTGAATTCGGAAAACCCGCTCACAGAAGGAGAATGCGATGAAGTGGATGATTTCGAGCGCCGTGATTGTCGCGGTGGCACTGTCCGTTGGTGTTCGCGCCCAGTCCGGTGGAGCGATGGCCAAAGACGGCAAGATGGACAAGATGGAGACGCCGACCAAGACCTACACGGGTTGCCTGGCTGCCGGGGCCGAGACGGGCACCTTCACGCTCACGCACGTGATGGCCGACGATCACATGGGCAAGGACGCGATGAAGAAAGATGCGATGAAGAGCGACACCATGAGCAAGGACGCCATGAAGAAAGACTCCATGAGTAAGGACAACATGGCGCATGACACGTCCATGACCATGTCCAGCAAGAGTGTCGATCTCAGCAAGCACATCGGCCATAAGGTGACGGTGACGGGTTCGTCGGGTCCGGACAAGATGGATGCGATGGGCAAGAACATGTCTGCGTTCACGGTGAAATCGCTGAAGATGGTGTCGGCCTCCTGCTCGTAGGCGACGCGCGATCACGAAAATGAACGCGCGGATCCTGCGTTTCGTGTGTGTGGTCGCAACCACCACCTGCCTCTCCTGTCAGAGCGATCAACCGACGGTCGCCGGACCGTCGCCGTCGCCTCCCGTGGTTCCTGCATCGCCAGCCCCGGCGCCTTCACCGGCGCCGGGCACTCCGACAACCGTGACAACCGACGCGCAACTGTTCGCGCTCATCGCGACGACGGATCCGTTCGCTGCGTACCGCCTGTTCCCGAACGCTGACGAGATCGCGTCGGGTTCGAGCGCGCATCAACCTCTCGTGCGCTCCAGCATGAACGCCATAGCATTCAGTGCGCTGCACAACGGCAGGCTGCCGGCCGTTGCGAAATTCCCAGATGGTTCGGTCGTGTTCAAGGAGGTTCGGGCGAATGCCGAGGCCACGACAACCTACGCAGTCATGTTCAAGAGCACCTCGAGTCCGCTCGCTGGAGGAGGCTGGCTCTGGGCAGAACTGAATCCGAACGGCACAATCGGCTACTCGATCTCCAATCGCGGCAGCGGCTGCGTCGGCTGTCACTCGCTTGGGCTTGGACTTCAAAACGATCTGGTACGGACGTTCGAGCGGCAGCACTGATTCTCCGCGCTCACTCTCGAGGCTGAGCGCAAACCACCTCTTATCTGGGAAGATCAGGCTTGCGCGGGACAGTATCCTGGAACAGTGCAACTCCCGGCGCACAGCTCGGCGCGCGGAAACCTCGATTAGCTCGCTGCCCGAGTCAGCCGGCCTTCTTGATCAGTCTCGACGAGATCGCCTGATCGAAGTACGACTTTGACGTGGTTGGCCACCATACGCGGCCTGACGTCTTCCAAATCCGCGCCACAAATGAAAACGTCTCGCGTACGGTGATCGCGGATTAGCGAGGCCTTTCCGTCCGGCTGAGTGCACTGCTTCGGGAATAAACCGGCCCACCGGAGACATGATCCCCTTCGACAGCTGTCTACATCGGCCTCTGATGGCACAGCACCCAGCGCCACTCACCGACAATTGCGTGTGGGCCGCCTTTGAGGCGGAAGCCTTGCCGCACGCCGATCGCCTGTTCCGTCTGGCGCTGTGGTTCGAGCGGAGTCGGCACGACGCCGAAGACCTGGTGCAGGAAACGATGATACAGGCGCTCCAATCGTTTCACCGGTTTCGCCCGGGCACGAACTGCCGCGCATGGCTGGTGACGATTCTCCAGCACGTTCGGAGCAACCGGCGTCGGGCGCGTCGGAGACTATCGCTCGTTGAACATCCGGATAATCGAATGGCCGATACGATACCGTTTGTCGCACCGGTGCCCGAAACGTTAACCGACGAAGACATCCTCGGTGCGCTGGGTCGGATTCCGGTCCAGTTTCAAGAAGCGATCGTACTCTGCGACGTGGAGGAGCTTACGTACAGGGAGATTTCCGACTCGCTAGCGATTCCCCTAGGAACGGTGATGTCGCGCCTCCATCGAGGCCGCGCACTCCTGCGGTCGGAACTCGGAGCTTTCAAGGTGGTAATCGGCGATCGGCGCACTCAAAAGTGAGATCACCTGGTATGGAATGCCGTGACATTCGCGAAATGGCCGATTCGTTTCTCGCGGAGGAGCTCCTCACAGAAGCGAACCACGAAATTTTGCGCCACGTGGAGACGTGTCGAACATGTCGCGTTGATCTCGCGGCGCGGCGGACCTTGCGCGAGGGTCTCCGACGCGCTTTCAAAGGCGCACCCGAGCTCGAACCGAGATCCGAATTCATCACGCAGTTGCGCACGAGTCTTGAGAACGAGGTGCGCCACCTCCCGGTCCGCCGTGTGACTAGATTCCGCGAGTGCTGGGCACTTGTTGCAACAGTGCTTTTGGCCGTTGTCGTTGGTCTGGTGTATCAGGGCCGCGACTCGATAGCAGTAGGACACGCACTCGCGCGTGCGGCCGTTGGTGATCATCTCAACTGCGCGCTGCACTTTCGCTTGGCCGAGCGGCCTATCGAGCTTGAGGAAGCCGCGCAGGGTTACGGCGCGGCGTATCGCGTTCTCGAGAACCTCCCGCCAAATGATGTCACGACCGCAGCGGGCCCGGCGCACGTGCTCGCGCGGCACGCTTGCGTGTACGACGGACGGAGATTCGCTCACATCGTGTTCGAGTATCGCGGCGAGCGCGTGTCGTTGCTCGTGACCGATGCGGACGGAGGCGCCCAAGTGGCCCTTCCCGGAGATAGACTCCCAGATGTGACTTCGTCGGGCCAGATCGCCGAGATGTCAGTCGTGTCCTTTCGCGCGTCCAACCATCTGGTTTTCTTCGCCGGGAGCGTGCCACAACCCGACTTGAAAAAGCTGGCCGATTCAGTCGCGACGCCGATTTATCGTGCGCTGTCTGGCGTGTAGGAGCGCTTGGCGCTTCATCCTAATTTTGGCGCGCGCTGTACAGGGAGATCCTGTCGGTTGTCCCAGCTGCATGGGCACCAACGGCTTGAGAATCCGCGACGAAACCCGCTGGTTCCGACACGGGACCACGGTCAAGCTAATGATTCGGCGGGAAGATCTTAGGCAACTCTTGTCAAACGCCTATCAGATGCCCCTCGCATCCCGAATCGGGAATTTTTCAGGGCCATCCAGGTATCTAGATTCCGTGGACTACCGAATACCGCACTGGGCAAGAGTGCGGGAGTGAAGCGCATTAATTTCAAAGCATTCGTGGAACCGAAAGGAATCAGCATGGTCAGCGTGGGACTGCTCGTGCGGCTCGAGGCAAAACCCGGGAAAGAGGCCGACGTCGCGGCGTTCATTCGAGACGCCCAGGCGATGGCGCAGCGGGAACCGGAGACGACGGCATGGTTCGCCCTGCGACTCGGACCCTCGACGTTTGGCATCTTCGACGCCTTCCCATCCGAGAGCGGCCGCCAGGCGCATCTCTCCGGTCCGATCGCGTCGGCGCTGATGGCAAACGCGTCAGCGCTGCTGTCTGTGGCGCCGGCGATCGAGAAGGTCGACGTGCTCGCCGCCAAATTGCCCAACAGCTGAGCCGTCGCTCTTTCGACGTCAGTTCGCGTGCACCGAGATTTCCTTGAGTGTCCGCCTGCGCCTAACCACGCAGAGTTATACGCGTTTCGCCGGGGAGGCTGCTTTCTCGCGGCGCGACGCAAAATTATCTTCAATGATGATCCGTGTCGGGTCCACGCGACCCGCGAAAGTCGGCGCTACCTGATCGGATGCCGAGCGAGGTGCTCGACGGTCGCGAGTTCGGCGACGTGATCGACGAACCTGCGCGCGCCAAGGTCCGCGGGACGCGCGGTGCCTGGGGCGTTCTCACATTGGATCTGATCGCCTGCCAGGACTCTTTTCGATCGGCAATTCTCACGGCGCTCGCGCCCTTCTACAACACTGCGGTCTGCGAAGCGCCTAACGATCGATCATGTGTCGAGTAAGGAATGCGTCTGAATTCGACACCCTGACTTCCAGGAGATCCATTCAGGTTCTGGTCCTTCGGAGGCAACAGGAAATGGCCAAAGCGCATGTTGCCAACCGGGCAAGGAATATTTCTGTCTGCCGCCGACATTCTTCAAATGCAAACGTGACGTTGGCTGACATCTTCCAATGAGGGCTTCTGAGATGCCTGACATCCGGATGGGCTCTGGCGACTCGATCAGCCAAGAACGGCTGGACGAAGAAGGAGGGCAGTTAACCACTCGCTCGACGGAAAGACACATTCGGCGGAAGACCCAAGGCCTACTTCCTTTGCTGAGCTTCGGAACCACTTCGACGTGTTACGGATAGAAGGAGATTTCTCATGAGACTCAAGATGATTGTGGTTTTTGCGGTGCTGACCTTGACTGTCGGCGTTTCAGTGTCCAGGCTCGTTCACGCTAGCGATGGGCACACGCTTTTCATCCAGAGCGCGGCACAAAACGCGAACGGCACGGTCACACTACCGCTCTATCGCGGAACCAGCCGTGGCCAGACCGTGTATTACGTGATGACCGATTCGTCGGATGGAAATTTCTCCCAACAGTTCGGGCTCAATCGGGCACAAAAACTGGCAAACGCCACCGGGAGCAATGGTGTTCAGAAGGTGACGGTCGCTAATGGTGTGGTGGATTTTCCTGCCACGGTCGATTTCTCGCCTATTCGCCAAGTCACGCCGGGCCCGCAAGGATTTCCGCCTGCGGCAGCGCAGCCTGGCGCGGTCGGCGAGGCCGGATACAGCCCGCTGATTCAGCTGCCCAATGGGGTCATCGTCAATGCTCCCCACATAGCGAACGGCACCGGTCAGGCGGACAAAGTGGTCAGTATCGATTTGATCGGGAAGACGATCACCTATCGCCAGACTAACGGGTTCCAAGGCGGCGACCCAGTCAAATACATCTCCTTCGATGCATCCAATCCAGTGGCCGCGACTTTGGAGAACGTCACGTTTGCACCCGCTCTCGACGCGCTGCCGACGTTGAACGACGACAGCACCGCTTCATCGCGGGCGACGCTCATCGCTTTCATCAACGGCCAGACCGGTGCGAACAACCCGCAGCGTCAAGGACTCAATTCTGCGATTCTGGACGGTCTCGATCCGCTCAACTTACTGCGCTGGAATCCTTCCCAAGGACGTTACAGCCCGATGTGGGATGTCAACCTGGCCAAATGGACTGATCAGATCGTCGCGGCTGGCCAAAACGTGCGCCAAACCGACGTCGGCACGGCGCAAGGCTTGGCTCAACAGGGTGAGCTAACGGCGCCTGACGGTAGTTCGTTGACCGCTAGCGGATTCATCGTCAACTGTCCGATCGTCAGCCTGAGATAGCGCAACCGATTCGTTCGAGACATTGAAGCTGTTATCGATCAGTCCAGAGGTGTGCAATGAGATATCTTCCAGGGACCGCGTCGAAGGCGCGATTGAGAGAGGCAGAGAACGCTCGCAAGAATCGAATCGAGATCGTGAAAGCCCTCTCGCACGGGCAGGTGTCACGACGTGATCTGCTGAAATTGGGTCTCTTCACCGGTGCGGGCTTCCTGGCGCCGATCGGCGGTTTGAACCCATTCGTCGGCAGCGCGAACTCGGCGGGTGGCAGCTCCATACCCACTGGCGCGCCACCCAGCCCGCTCTTTGGCGTTCAACCGTTCACGCAGCCGATGCCCCGCTTCAACGTGCTGCCGCGGAACCCGGTGGCCTCGTTGAATCCTTCGCCGACCGCTCGGTCCAACCAGACGCAAAGGGCTGTCGACCCGGCGCTCGGGGGCGGCTTTGGACCGATTGAGGGTCGACCACCGGGAGACGTGTGGGCGCACCAGCGGTTCAACGACTTCCCGCCGGCGGTGGCTATCGAAGTCACCCAGCTCGGTGCGAGGGTCAACACCACCTACAATCCCACGGTTCCGTCGAGGCTCAACTCCGGCATCATCGCGGCGTCCCCAAGACCACCGCGCTTCCATCCGGACCTGCCAGATCAGGGACCTCTCTCGTTGTGGACCTTCAACGGGACCCTTCCGCCGAATCTCGTGATCGGCCGCTACGGAGAGCCGATCCTCTTTCGCCACCACAATGGTCTGCCTGTCGACATGACTCAGAACGGCGGCTTCGGGCGGCACACGATCTCGACTCACGAACATAACGGGCATCATGGCGCTGAGAACGACGGCTTCTCAGGCGCCTTCTTCTTTCCGGGCCAGTTCTACGACTACCACTGGCCGATCGTTCTCGCGGGGCGCGACACCATCAACGTCGACGCCAGAGAGCTCAGGGCAGGGAGGCCCGACGGCAGCGGCGGCATTACCCGTGTCCCGGGCGACTGGCACGAGACCATGAGCAGCCACTGGTTCCACGACCATATGTTCAGCTTTACGAACCAGAACGTGTACAAGGGCAACTTCGGCATGTTCAACCTCTATAGCGCGCTCGATCGTGGTAACGAGGCGATCAACGACGGAGTCAACCTCCGGTTGCCCAGCGGCTCCACGAACGATTTTGCGAACCTCGACTACGACGTGAACCTTGTGGTGAACGATAAGGCCTGGAACCAGGATGGGCAACTGCTGTTCGATATCTTCAACTTTGACGGATTCCTGGGCGACGCGGTGTGCGTGAACCTTGCGTACAAACCATTCTTCAACGTCGATCGCAGAAAGTACCGCTTCCGTATCCTAAACGGTGCCGTTTCCCGCTTCTTCAAGTTCGCGTTGAGCGACGGGTCCACGATCATCCAAGTCGGCAATGACGGCAATCTATTACCTCACCCCGTGCGCCTCGGTGCAACTGACGAACTGGGCATTGCGGAGCGCTATGACATCGTCATTGACTTTTCTCGTTACAGCGTCGGGGAGAAAGTGTGGATGGTCAACCTCGCCGAGCACCAGGACGGGAGGCTGCCGTCGAAGGACCTCACGCTGGCTGAGGCCCTGTCCGGCCGGTCCGCTGATCCTGGGATCGGCCGATTCCTGGAATTCCGCATCGTTCGCGATCCGGTCAGCCCTGACGTGAGCCAGGTGCCTGACGCCCTGATTCCGAACCCGGACCACGCGAGCGTTCCCGTGGCCAGGGAGCGAGTCTTCGAGTTCGGGCGTGGCGCTGCGCAAACAAGCTCAGATCCCATTACATCGTTCACAGGGCCTTGGGGGATCCGGACGGATAACGGGACAACGCTCGCGGCGGACTACGGCCGGGTCTCGGCGGCGCCGCGCCTTGGTACGCGCGAGATCTGGACGCTGAGAAATGGTGGCGGAGGTTGGGATCATCCTATCCACATCCACTTCGAAGAAGGCCTGATTCTCGAGCGCGATGGATCAGCGGCCAACGTACTGCCGGCGGAGCGAGGGCGTAAGGATGTCTATCGCCTCCACCCCGGTGGCGAAATCAAGATCAGCTTGCAGTTCCGAGACTGGGGTGGCATGTTCCTCGAGCACTGCCACAATCTCACGCACGAGGACAACGCGATGTTGTTGCGGTGGGAGATCAACGCGGGCGATGTCCCCTTCCTGAGCCCGCTCCCCACGCCAATCGCGACGCCGCAGGGCGTGACGTTCATCGATCCGGACGACGTCCTTCCGACGGCTTTCTGAACGGTCAATTCCTGGAATGCCCGACGAGTCGCGTGATAAGCGACCCGTCGGGCGGTCGCGATATAACTGGAAAGGATGAACGATGAGACGGAAGGTTTCGATCGTCGTGGGCATCGCGGCCGTCATGATCGCCGCCACAGTCCTTCGATCCATCAGGCCCGCCTCAGCGGCGGGCTACAGCCGGAAAGGGGCGTCGTACTTTTCCAACGTCGAGTTGATCACGCAGGACGGCGCGAAAGTTCGTTTCTATGACGACCTGCTCAAGGGCAAGGTCGTCGTGATCAACCTCTTTTACACGCAATGCCTGGACTCGTGCCCACTTGAGACCGCTCGGTTGGCACAGGTCCAGCGCATGCTGGGCGACCGCGTCGGCAGGGATATTTTCTTCTACTCGATCAGCATCGATCCCTGGCGAGACACGCCGGCGCAACTTAAAGCGTACGCTGAGAAATACCATGCCGGACCCGGTTGGATGTTTCTCACAGGCAACAATCAAGATATTGATTTAATCAGCAAGCGACTGGGGCTGTATTCGAACCCCGTTGACCGGGACGGACACACTCCGGCGGTGCTACTCGGCAATGAGCCCGCCGGGCAGTGGATCCGCAACTCTGCATTGGATAACCCACGGCGTCTGGCGGTCGTGATCGGCGATTGGCTCAACAGCTGGCAGACCGCGAAGATGGGTACGAGCTTCGCCGAAGTCCCAACGCTCTCGCTGGACAACAAGGGACAGTATCTCTTCGCAACCCATTGCGCCGCGTGCCACAGCATTGGCCACGGCGATCGGATCGGTCCCGACCTGCAGGGCGTGACTGACGTCCGCGACGCGGCGTGGGTCAGACGCTTCATCGCAACACCTGACAAGGTCCTTGCGGAGAAGGACCCTCTTGCGACCGCGTTGTTCGCAAAATACGACCAGGTCATCATGCCGAATCTGCGATTGGCGGACGCAGACGTCAATTCCCTGTTCGAGTTCCTGGGGAAGGCCAAATGAGGGAGCACTCAAATGTTTCGACAAAGAGCTCGATTGGTTCTCGCGGTTTTGGCCATTGCGGCTTGCATTATCAATATTGGTCCTACTGCGAGCGCGGCCGGTGGCATTCCCAACACGTTTGCGAGCGCGGTCGCGATCGATAAGGCGAATCAGACCATTACGCTGCCGCTGTTCCGTGGTCAGGTACGAGGAACCGGGCCGGTTCTCTTTATCTTGACAGAATCGTCTGATTTCCAAGACGCCGTGGCGCGAGGCATCAACTGGGCTCCGAAGTTGAAGAATGCGCTCAGTACACCAGCGGTGCAACAGGCCACTGTTGTCGATCTGCCGGTTGGACGACGCAGCTTCGACGCTCAACATGGTACCGTCCGTTTTGCGGCGAGCGTGGACTTCAGCGGGGCGCCTCTCGTTGTGCCGGGCCCAGACCTGTTTCCCCTCGATCCAAGCTCTCACGCCGGTCCGGTCGGTGATCCGAACTACAGCCCGCTGTTTACGGTCGGTAACGGCATTGTCTACAACGGCGCACATGTTGCGAACCGGAGTGGCGTTCATGGGAAAGTCCTGGCGATCGACGAGACGAAAGGGTTAG
>Ga0070699_100003882_pt1 | contig 13217 bp, 17 predicted proteins | sample KBSK1503metaG_FD_65473 | JGI IMG/M metagenome (GOLD analysis project Ga0070699, IMG submission 65473) | Corn, switchgrass and miscanthus rhizosphere microbial communities from Kellogg Biological Station, Michigan, USA - KBS K1-50-3 metaG | ecosystem: Host-associated > Plants > Roots >...
GTCGGGCGGCGGCCCCACTCGGGTTACGTCGGCCCTTTTCCCAGGCCCGCAAGGTTTCCAGCGGGACATTCAAGATTTTGGCGAACGCCCCCCGGCTCATCCGTAGTTTCTTCTCGCGCAAGGATAAGATCTCGGCCGGGCTCTTTACCTGAAGAGCGGGCGCATTGATATGCGTAACCCGGTATTTGGAAAAATCGCCTCGTTTGTAATCCTTGGCGAAGTCCTTCAGTTCAGCAATCAAGCGGTCTGGGTTGAATTCTCGAAGTTCGCGCTTCATGACTTGAGGATCAGGGCCAAAGCTTTGAGCTGTCTTTTCTGTTCGTGTGACAATGTATCACGATCCGTTTTCTTGTAAATATCCACCAAAAGGATTCGATCGTGAATTTTGAAGTACATGTAAATGATCCGAGCACTACCGGATTTACCTCGGCCTGGGAGATTCATCCGCACCTTGCGAAATCCGCCGGTACCTTGAATCAAGTCACCTTTTTCCGGGTTGGTTAAGAGTTCCAGTTGCAGCTTCCGATAAGATTCTTCAGCGCCGATGGCTTGCACCTCCTCGGTGAAACTGGCCAGCTCGATAAATTCCATTTGCTCGGAGCCGCGATGGTACATTGTACCGCTCACGGGGCAACCACGAATGTGTGTGCTAGTTTGCGATCCGAGCGATGGCGAAACCACGAGTTGCCCGGCGCATAGCCTTGAGCAGGTCCGAATTCCTCTATCTGGAGGCAGCCGCCGCCCGCGCCGGGCTGAGCCTGGAACCCTTTCTGGAAGCCATTCTTCAGGCGTTGTTAGCGGCTAGGAAAAGTCGATAACCGGACTGGATAGGGCGAAAAGAGCGATTTTTAACCGGACTATAACCGGACCTAAAAGCCAACACATTCTCTTTTTTCTGTTATTGAGGAAGAATCCTGTCGCCTGCAGCTGGGCTCTAGTGGCTGATTTGGGTGGCGGAAGGGGTGGGATTCGAACCCACGGACCGATTGCTCGGTCGCCTGATTTCGAGTCAGGTAATGCTCCTACGCAGGTAGCTACTCCCTAGGAGAATAAAGGCGGGAAATGACATAGAGCGGCACCAAACACCAAATTTTAGCGTGACCAAACGTGACCGAAGCGATAGAAGAGAAGAATGCCGCGACCTTCCAGCCTCGAACCCCACAAGATCAAATCCCGCGAAAAAGCTGGAAAAGCTCCTTGGTGTCTGAACGTCCCCGCCGAACTATCTCCCACGGGGAAACGCCAACAGCTTTTCTTCGAGCTCAAGAAAGACGCAGACGCCGAAGCTGAAACGCTCGAGGCTAGGCGCGACAATTTTGGTGTTTCTCTTACCGCGATGACGCCGGCTCGGATCGCAGAAGCGGCCGAGGCCCTCAAGCTACTTGCTCCGTTTGGAACCAGTCTTCTCGATGCGACGCGGGATTATATCAAAAGGCATTCCGAGAAAATCGCCAGTAAACCATGGAAAGACGTCTTCGCCGAATACCTGGTGATGCCCAAAAAACGCAGTCCCAAATATTCAAAGGATCTCAAGGAGGCTCAGGAATCGATGCGAAGATTCGACAAAAGGTTAATCGTTGAGATCTCCCCGCGGGACGTCGACGAAGCTCTGTCTGGATTCGCTCCGTCTACCCGCAACGCAAAAATGCGAGTGTTGCGCGCCGTTTTCAATCTCGGAATCAAGCGCGGGTATTCGACCGAGAACCCAATTGCTCGGCTAGACTTTGCCGAATTGGAGACGGGCGAGGTTGAAGTCTTCACGGTTGACCAAACCTCCGCACTTCTGAAGGCCGCACTCGAAAACGATTTCGAGCTATTGCCGTTCTTTGTGCTCGGATTCTTTTGCGGGATCCGGCCGGACGGCGAGCTTCAAAAACTCGAATGGTCCCGTGTTCACCTTACGGATAAGCAAATAGTCATCCCGCCGGAAGTCGCAAAAACTAAGCGCAGACGTTTCGTCGACATCAGCGACAACGCCCTTGCTTGGCTCGAGGCCTATCGCAAAAAGGGCGGATCGTTCAGCGGAAAGGTCGTACCGTGCGGCAAGTCCTTTCTCACGCAGCGCCGTCGAGATCTTCAGGCCAAAGCAAAAATTGAGAAGTGGATACAACAAGGTATGCGCCATTCATTCTGCAGCTACTGGCTTATGAAGCACGAGGATGCGAATAAACTCGTTCTCCAGAGTGGACACACGGACGCGGACACGATGTGGGAACGATACCACCGCGGGGTCACGAAAGCTGACGCCGAGAAATTCTGGTCGATTGTGCCGACGAAGACGGACGCCAAGATTATCGCGTTCGCTAGCGCTAATTAGGCTGTTTTTGGAGAGATGCCTTCGCCACCTCAATCATTTTCTTTCGAAGATCCCAAGCCAGCTGCGCAAAACCAGATTCTTCTCGACATATCCTCTCCACAACATGCTTACTCCAGGGGTCAAGATTTTCCGACCCAGCATTAATCCAGCGCTCCAGAAATGCTTCTGGATCAAGGGTCGCCTCTTCGGCGTTAAACACAACCTCGGTCTCCCCCGCTGCCAACGCCTTTCCGACCTCCGCGATAAGCCTTTTTTCGAAGCTCTTTACGCGTTTATCCGTGTCTTTCCGTTTCTCTCGGTCCCTTGGCCAAAAGTATTTCGGGATCGCGCCAAAGCACTGTAGAGGGTACCGCTCCTGAAGCTTGTGAATGATTGCTGGCCCTAAACCGAGAATCTCAGACGTCTCTTCGATCCATCGTTGAAACAAGAATAAGAAGACCGCTTGTTTTCGTTTCTCCTCGGCGACCTCAAAGGCAGCCTCAACCAGTGCCCTAACGTCAAGAAATTTGTCGCCAAAATAAGCCGCAAAAGGCTTTCCTCGCCCGTCCAGTGAAACCCCCATGTAGTCGGTTAAGGGGAGACCGGGATCCATAAGACACTTAGGATCTACTTTCGTTACACTTGCGATCTGGGCGGCGTTCTTATCGCTTAGCTTAAACTTTCCGGTCTCAATTGCCTTTATAGTTGCTTCAGGAATCCCCACCTTCTTACTGAACATGGCTCGGGTCATCTCCCGAGCTGGGGTTGAGAGAGTTTTCCTCAGTCTCGTCAGAGGATTTTCAGGGTTCTTTGCGGGTCGTCCCATGGCGTAAAGATATACTATCTCTATTTTTGGCTGGCAACGCTTAAATTCATTTGTTTCCTGCGTAAAGCCATTCTATGTCTTTAGGCACCGGCAGGTGCCGAGTGGATCCAGATAAGCAAATGAAGCAGAAAGTACGAGAGAAGGTAATAGCGGAGTTGCTGGGCGTAAGTGATCGGACCGTCCGAAACTGGCGAGCGTCCAGAATTATTCCGTATACAAAAATCGGCAGGATAATTCTGTTTGACCCGGAGGCTGTTGAGCGGGCCTTACTAAAATTTGAGAGGAAAGCATCCGGCTAAAACCTCAGAGCCGCTATTCTCCGTCACGACATGATTCGCTACCTTCTCGAAGATGTCGAAAGGTGGATACAAAGCAGTCGCTACGAGTCGACGCCGGCCGGCTAGCCCCCCGAATCACACACAAGCTTTCGTTAGGCTCGGACCGAGTGATTCGAATCTAACACCCCCGGGTTATTCATGTGTCCCGGCTCTGTACTAGCCTTTCCTGGCTAGGTGCGCAGAGGAATCACGTGAAAACAACGTTATGACAACCGATAGCGACACCATCCAAACGGCACCCGCCAGCCAGAATGGCGGGGATACACAAGATCGTGATTTCGTCACGAAAGCAACCGGGGCGGGGGAAGATGAGTCCCCAAAGTACCCAAAGAAAGAAAACGCAATGACAACACAAGAACAAAGCGTAGATGCAATCAATAGCGACGACCAGGGGCCGGAGCTCTTCGCCATAATCTCGGAGGAGCTACTTCCGCTCTACGGAGAACGAGAAGTTCTGCACGCGATAGCTGAGTCCGCTTTATACGACTCAGAGGACCAAGAGTTCCGCTACGACGACCGGATCCGGTCTGCTCGGCTTCACCTGGAGTTGGAACAGCTTCTCGAACGCATGAACCAGTTTGAGGACGCACTTAACGCCTCGGAGGATGCAGCGACTCCATCCGAAGACTAACACATAACGGCCAGCGTCTCGTCTCTCGTGGTCAAATGGGGGCGAGACGCAGCCGCCAGCCATGATTAAACCGCCAAAAATGACCTTCATGAAACCTATCAACGATACGAACAAAATTATTGAAAGACTGAAGCAATTACACCCGTCTCCCAGATATTCTTGGTGGTGGGATACTGAAAGCACGAATCTTGACCAAAGCTATGACGAGGGCTGTTGGTCCCTTCCGCTGCATGACCCTTCAGATACAGGTGACAACTTAGCCTACATCGACATCGTCCGAAGAAAGGATGGGAAATTTGGGCTACACGTGAGCGTAGAGTTCTTTGACTCAGATGGAAAATTTGGAAAGCTCCAGACGGATAATTGCATTTTTGTGTGCAACACGCTCCAGGAAGCCAAACAAAAGGTTGATATGTTGTTGGCGTTGGATAGTGGCGAGATAGTTTGAAGGGGACCGCTGGGGTGATTCGGTGCCGAACAAAGCTAAAAAGTGCTACCGGAGCGGCGTTAGGCTAAGGCTGCAACAGTCTCGCTGCTCGTGGCACAACACAAGAAAGCGACAAAACAATGCCCTATTTCATACCTGAAGTTGGCGAAGAAGATGTCGTGAGGGTGTTTCTCCGAGGGTTCCGCACCGGCACCAGCAGCGCATGAAAGCAGCTCCACAGGAACAAACCCATAGGAAGACCGTTCTGAAAGTGGCCGTTGGCGGACCGACGTATAGCCGCCCCGAGCTGTGCTATACGTATCTGATTGAGCTGCCGGGAGTCTTCCAGAGGATAGGTAACTCAGAGAACCCGGGGAAACTCAAGGAGCAGCTGGAATTGGACTTCGGGGCTCCTCTGATTTTAGCGCAGGTCAGAGCCTTTCGAGATCGGGGCGCCGCCACGCACTACGAGAGCAAACTGCACAGCAAGTACGCGCCGCACCGAATTCACCCGAGTCCCTATGCCAAGGCTGGCTCGAAAAACTTCTATTCTCCCAACGTAGAGATACAACTATGAAACCGACCGGTGACGAAACCCAGGAGGAATGGGTAGCTGCCGAAGATCAGGAGCTGAAGCAAAACATAATTCGAATGCTAAAGCAATCTGGTATCGATCATACCGCCGAGCTGGTTTCCTCCTATGTTGATACATTCGGTACGGCCTATGTCTTGGCCGTGATCATCGCGAAATTTGACTCCCGCCAGTGCAAATCCAACAGTCGTGCGGTGTTAAAAGAATCTAACAAAAACTTACAAATCTATATCAGATAATTCTTTCCACACAGTCACATTTCCGCTTGTGCAGTGGTGCGTCCCCGCAGTAGAATAAAGTTCGTTCAAGTTAACAACCAGCCCATCAGTGGCTGGGGTTCTGCAGCAGGGGATCGAAAGGGTATCTGCAGGAGAACAATTTTCCAGCTGATCCGCACCACACTGCCTCGTGGGAAGTATGCCAACAGCCCGCCCGAGCAACGGGGGCATTGAACAAGAAAGGAAAACAACACAAATGAAAATCGATCAAGAAGCCCTGGTAGAGGAAGCTATTAGGCCGGAGTGGGCCAGGATTCCGGGGGCCGCGCAGAGAATTGGCATTAGGCCATCTAGGTTCTATGAGTTGGTCCGGGAAAGCAATGGTGCGGTTCGCACCTTTGTTCTCAAGTCACCCGGAGCAACCAGAGGAGCCAGGCTGGTGTACTTGCCGTCGCTCTTCAGCTATCTCGACAAGATGGCAACAGAGCAAGAGCAGGAGGAAAAGGAAAACGCCTATGCAGTATTAACCACCTAGGCGTTTCTTAAAACTCAAATCACTCCCGAGACTTACCAGGTCCGAAAAAGCATAAACAACAAACTCACAAACGACACACCATGAACACACACACCACGCATACAACAGCAGCAGCTCAAGTGAGCCGAAGCATTAACAACAACCTCACCACCGGGCATTGTCACTTCTGGTGCGTGGGGAAAGGAAATTCTAGTGACGAAACAAAGTTAGTAAGGAACAACCAGAAATGGAAACAGACATAAAAAAAGAGGCCACTGAGCTGGTCACTCATGGCCCCCAAACCGCGCTTAGGATTGGTGAGAGTACTCCTATTGAGGTAAGTCGTCAAGCGGGTTCGCCCAAAAACTACACAAATTCTTACCTAGACAGTAATTTCTGGCCCGAAGGAGAAGAACACCCATACTACCAGATAAACGAACATTTGGAGTATGCTGTTTACACACTCCACCAGGTCAGCAAAAAGAGAAGAAAGAGAACCTGCATCCGAAGTCTGGAAGAGGCGCGGGACTACCTGAAACACGTGGACGGTCTTCTGCTTATTTTTCGCGCGGAGAAAGTCCAAGACTCGCTAAGAATGGAGGCTCTCGAAACGGTCAGGTATGCCATCCATCACGAACGCGAGCTAAGCCTTAAAGACCTCAAGCTATCGGCACACCAGGCCACCCCGATACTGGAAGACCTGCGACAAAAGATGGCGGATCTCATCGTGGCTGATGAGGATGCGCGGTACCCTGGATGCAGGAATGATGAAGGGGAATTGATAGTGGGAGGGCTAAGCAAATGAACAACTCCCTAATCATCGCGGACAACATCAACGATCTCCAAATGAGCGGTGTCGATGTGGATGATATGATAAAACCTCCACCAAGAGCCGGAACCGGCTTGCACCCGTGGCTCTTTGGGCAAGCATGCAAGTTAAAGGACATCGGTGCTACTCCTGAAGAAGCCGCGATCTACATCCGGGCTTCACTGGATAAACACGAGCCCGGGAGAGAGGTCTTTGACCGGGAATTAAACGAGGCGGTACGCAACGCATTTTTACAAGCCCAAAGGCCAGGTGCAATTGCATGGCCCAAGCCTAAAGCCAAAGACATCAAGGCGATTGTCGAGCGAGAAGGAGCTTTTACGCTGGAAAGGCTGAAGGGATGTTCCCCGCACAAAAGCCTGGAGAATCTGACGGCGGAAAACGCCATAGGTATTCTCTTTCCCGGCAATCCGCTTCTTTGTCTTGCAGCTTCTCAGTGGGACGCTCAGACGTTGGAGAGGGAGATGTGGAGGGGGCGTGAGGGCAACCTTCAGTTCATCGTGCCCTCGCCCATGGTAAAGCCTTTCGGGGTTGCTCAGGATGAAAGGAAGTCGTCGCGCTGTCTGGACAATGTCGGACCAAGAAGATTTCTGGTGGTTGAATACGACATGTCGCCGGAGTCAGGATTCTGGGGACCGCTGGTGCGTAGATGGGAGAAGAAAGACATCAGTATCTTTGATGCTCAAGCCGCTCTTCTGGTTAATCTGGCAACGAACCCCGGGCTCCGAATTCCGTTAGCCTGCGTAGTGCATTCCGGGAATAAAAGCCTTCAAGGTTGGTACTACGTCCAAGGCTTTGAGGATGAGCGGGTCCTGCCCTTCTTTCAACGAGCCGTGGGTCTGGGCGCCGATAGAGCCACATGGACGCGGTGTCAGTTAGTTAGGCTTCCGGGCGGTCTGAGGGAAAATGGCAACCGCCAAGAGGTCGTCTATCTCAACCCCGCGGTGCTTATTAGGAAGGAGGGCTCAGCCAATGGAAGCAACTGAAACTGCGCAAGAACCCGGTGTTGCGTTACAGAATGCAGAGGCACAGCTTCCACGAATTGCTAACCCGGCGGCGCCTCCTGACGTTAGAAGCTTCAGGGTGTATTACTTTCAGAGCGCGTACTTCGTCCCGAGCAGCAAGGGCGGATGGTACGCCGCTAATGAGAAAGCGACGAAGCAGTACATTATCGAAACTCACGGTATCCGCGGCGCCAAAATAAGGCGGGAAGATCCGATGTCCCCGATTGACAGGGTGATGATAGCCATCCGGGATCTTAACAATGTTTCTGGCGTCGGTAGCTGCGGGGGTGCGCCTCCTCAGTTGATGTCTGCAAATGGTAAGGACATTCTGATTCTGGACGGACCGAAACTCATAGAACCCGTGAAGGGTGATTTCCCGACTATTCACTTCATCCTACTGAATCTCGTGGGTGCGGAGCAGCTGGAATTCTTCAACGGCTGGCTGAAATGGGGACTGGAGGACCTCTTGAAAGTTTACCACAAAGGAAAGCAGCCTAGACCTGGCCAATTCGTCGCCTTCGTCGGCCCCAGGGGCTGCGGGAAGAACTTAGTCCAGGAAAGAATCATCACACCAGTCCTTGGCGGTAGAGTGGCCAAGCCTACCAACTTCTTCAAGGATAGAACGAACTTCAACGGTGACCTAGTGGGTGCTGAACACTGGATGCTTTCGGACGAAACACCGGCGCGGGACATCACAAGTCGGCGGGAGTTTGGTAATCACATAAAAGGAGTAGCAGCGAACGCAGAAGTCAGGGCGGAAGTAAAGTTTGGCAATCCGATTGTACTCAGACCCTTTCGGCGGGGAACGGTGAGCCTCAACGATGAGGATGAAAACATCAAAACCCTCCCCGAGATGGATGAGTCGATCGGGGACAAGCTCATGTTATTCAGATGCAACTTCGTCAAATTACCCTTTCCCTCGGGAGAGGCCATTGAGTCGGCTATAGCGAGTGAACTCCCGGCATACGTTCACTACCTTCTGCACGAACATGAGATTAGCGCAGAGCTTAAGGACGATCGGTTCGGAATCAAAGCCTACCATCACCTGACCGTATTAGAGGCTCTGGAGGCAACAAGTCAAGAGAGACACTTCCTTGAGGAAATTGACAGAGCGGAACCGTTTACTGATGAAGAAGATGGAAGATGGTTTTGGGAAGGCAAGGCAGTTGATGCTCAGCAACTCTTCGAAGATCTCTACGACAGGCCGGGGTACGCACACAGAATGAGCCTGGAGAGCCTTGTTAAATACCGTCATAAGTTTGCCACATATCTAAGCAACTTAGCCAAAAAAATGCCGGAGCGAGTCCGCAAACGCCGGGGAGATACCAGCTCCGTGTACCGCATATACGCGCCCGTTGGATGGACGCCCAAAAGAATTGAGGAAGACCCTGTTACGAAAGAGAGAATAGGCATCAACGCCGTCACCAGTTTTAAGGCAGAGCCGAAGGCGGCCTAAGCACAAAGAACGCAAGAGCAACCCATTGCCAGACCCCGGCGGGCAGCTACGACATAGCCTCGCCGGGGTTTCGCATTTTTGTGCGCGCGCACCGTCAGGCGGTGCACACTTGTCCTATGGTGCATAAGGCCTACAGGACAACCCACTTACGATGAATAGCCATCCGAAAACCGTGACCACCGTCACCTGACCAAAAATAGGTCACGGTCAGTAAGCCTTGCAGGATGAACCACTTACGCTCAAAACCGGCACACCGTCAGCTTTCCGTCAATTTCCCGGCTGTATGCCCCGTGGGCGCGTATACATATACTTCTCTTATTTATTATTAACTCTGGAAATAAGCTCACGGTCTCTCGATTCGCCCGGGGATCGGCTCTGGCAGCTGCTTCACGACCGTCGCCGGTGGTCACGGTCAGCTGACGGTGGTCACGGTGCCCGCGGTAAGCTCCCGGCCCCATAGGCTGACAGCACCAGCGCACTGCAGAATTGGCGGTCGCATGTCACGCCTACGAATGACTGCTACACGGACTGCGACGAATTCTGGGTGGAACAAGCCGCGCTCCGTGACTTTATAGCCGGCTTCCCGTCTCACCGGGAGAAATACGTCTTGCCTCCCAGCCAGCGTTTAGCCACAACTCCGACTTAACCACTCCGGCAGCGACCTGCCGGCAACGGCCCCCGCGATCTGCTCGCAAAAAGGGCATCTCGTGTCTGTTATAAGTTACATCCTAAGACATGTGTTGTGTAGAATTCACAACCGTCGCAAAGGGAACAGGTTAGACGTAGGTAGCTAAGACAAAGGATAGCTAGAGAGCGTCGAAAGACAGCAGACCAGAATCGCGCGGGAAGGACCTGGCAGTGTCCCTGCCACGAAACATTGAGTAATCGACCGCAAATGCCCAGGTGCGGGCGGACCAGACCGGAATCACGCGACCAGGACTCGCGCACCGCGACTAGGACTGGCGCGCCTAAGTCTGACCTCCTGTTTGGCCCCTCCGAGCCTCTGCGTGCCTTTTACAGCCGCCCCCCGGATCCAGTGACCCTGTTTTCGCCATCGCGCGAGCCAAGGCCAGCGGCTTAGCGTCCTCGAGCGACTCGACAATGCCAGTTCGCCTCACTCTTCGTTGGCCGGCGTAGCCTTCTCATTCTCCGGCATTCCCGTAGTCCGCTTCGGAGTCTCTCTCTCTCTCTTTTAAAATTTCATGAATATGAAAAATACCCCTACGGCCTACGGTTTGCCCGCGAAGCAGCTCCCTGAGCCGATCCGCGACCGTAGGGGTTATTTGGGACCCCTACGGTTTTGGCAAAAACCCCTACGGTAACCCCCACGGGGATCCAACGGAGTTAGTCCATTTTCTAAGAAGTTTGGAAGCGTTGGTGGGGTACGCCCCGCGTTCAACGGCAACGCGGCCTAGGCAAAAAGCTTTTCAATGTCCAGTATGAGCGCGTCCATCAGCATTCACCACGTCTGAACGTGAAGGATCCTTCGTCCGATGCCCCGGTGGTTCTTAGTTCCGCTGGTCCTGGCACCGAAGGTCCAACGGTTCAATGGTCCAAGACTCACGGCTCTAATTTTCTACGGACCAAAGAGCCGAAAGACCAAAGAACGAAAGAATAACTAGGCAAACGAATCTTTCGCCGGGGTCCCACATACCTGTCACACGGTTGACAGCCAAAGAGTTTTCACCGCGGTGAAACTGCTTGCTTTGGAAGCAAAAAAGAGTTAACCGAGCGGCCACAAGCATTGACAAAGAAATGTTATACGATGTCGAACAGTCTCACGGGTAGCCGGTGGGAGTAAGTGCCTTTAAGAGAATAAACTATATCATCTTGTAGAAACTATAGTGACATTGACAAACCACTGGGCAGAGAGGAATCGTTTTGTAAGCAAACATAGGCTAGTAGCTTCTTTCAGACTCTACAGGAGTAGGCATACAAATTGTCGTAAATCCGCTGGAGAAGGAGTTACTCATGGCTTGCAGCTGCTAGAACGGGCGACTCACTGTGGAGATGCCGATGAGATCGACGCTGTTAATTCCCGTTCGGGTAATTTGTATTCGACGCGGAGCGACGATTTGGAGAAAAGTATCTACTGCTCTTCAGGATGACTTGGTCGTTTCAGTGGTGAACCACACGATTGGAAAAGTCGATAATGACTTTCGAGTAGGGTAAGTCCAAACGGCATCGCAGATGAAGAATCTAAACGACCAATTCAGCGACGAAGAGAAGCAGCATCTCAGTTACCTCGGTTCTATGCTGGGAAGACCTAACACACCGGAAGACCAGCAGACCGAGGAAATCTGGGAGGCGATGGGTAAAGCGGCGCGCACTAAAGCAAGTCCTGAGGAGTCAGCTAAACGCAAAGAGCAGGAAACGCGAATTAAGTGAATAAAGACGCGAGAATTCCGGAAGGCGATTGGAGGAAAAAATGGAAGCTCGGGACCTACGACTACTTGGACCCGGAGTACAAGCCTGGCACTCACGAGGTAGAGCGCGGTGATGTCACCTGGCATCAGCTAAGGACGAGGAGAGATGTACAGGATATCGCTAAGCAGGACCAGGCGCCGCCGGAAGAGAGCGCGAAATGAGGGTATAGATCTTTGGCTCTTTGGACGTTTGGTCCACAGGTTCACAGTCCCTAATAACATCGGCTTTTCGACCTTGGACCTCATATTTTTCGGCCAGGGCCCGAAATCCCAGATCGGCACGGCACCTGCCGATGCAAGCAGCCAGCTAATGGCGGTTGCTCGGTTGTTTGGTCAAATCTGCTTGTGCTAACTGTACGTAAAAACTCGAAAATGCAGGTTTCTGTACTTTATGCCGATTGTTTGTCCTAATTCTGTACTAACATCCCAGAAGTCTCCTAGGGAAGGCGAGCGTAAAAAGTGTTATAACATCATCTAACGTTTAGAAATATAAAATTGGCAAAACTTGATGTCGCAGAGGGGAGGAGGGGGTCATTCGAAACGGACTCTGGAGACCAGCTACCGGTCAACGTCAAACAAAATTTTTTTGTAAAAGAGATTCGGTTAGTAGGGGCGATAACAGGTTTAGTAAGGGCGACTCGAGAGTTCGACAGTCAATGCTCACCGTCGTGCACGGGTTCGAGTCCCGTACGCGCTGCCAGGTAGGTGTTGTTCAAAAACGTACTGAAGACGTTACAACTCGGATTTCGTCCCGTTAGTGAACGTGTTTTTGTGCGACTCTGACTGCTTTGCAGTAATAAGTAATGCCGCTCTGAATGTCTTGGTGACGGTGGGTCAATACGTCGAATTGCGTATAGACGAACCGAGGAAAGTCGACTTGCCTAACAAGTTGTGATGCGTGGATTTCCTTCGATCGAGGCGCGTGGCAAGGGAACCTTAACTCGCTTGTCGCTGGCGACCTCCCGTTTGGAATCTGGACTCATATCATCCCCGGGATCTATTCGGATTTCGGTTACACGGATTTATTGTTTTATGACGTCGACTCGGGAATCGGAAGCTTTTATCGCTCGGAAACACCGGTCGAATGGCGTACCGGCTTAGTGCAGGGCTATGCAGGAGCGATCAGCGTGTTCCCGGGTGAAATGCTCTCGTTCCATGTATCCAGTGATGTGGGGAGCTTCGAACTCGATATTTTTCGCAGAGGAATGAACGAACAGCCTTTGCTTCACGCGCAGGGATCGAGCACCCGCCTTGCCGTTGATGACCACGCGTATCAGGAAGGCTGCGGCTGGCCACCGACGTTCAATCTGACCTTGCCCGATGATTGGCAGAGTGGACTTTATATTGCGCGCATCTCTGCAACCGATGGGACGACCAACGATACTAAGGACATACCTTTCGTGGTCAAAGCACCATCAGGCGGGCAAAGCAAGATACTTTGCGTAGTGCCATTCGCCACAATTCAAGCTTATAACCGCTGGGGCGCCCGTGGTCTCTATGGCCAACGCCGTCGATAATACTACTGCCGGTGCATTCCAATGGAGCACGCCACGCGCGTTCAAAGTGTCTTTTGACCGACCTGCACTAGTGCATTGAGTCAGAGGCTCGTTGAGTGGCTGGTTTGATGCGATTATCAGGGTTCTTAAATCTCCAGCGGAAGGGT
>Ga0070699_100003883_pt1 | contig 13214 bp, 8 predicted proteins | sample KBSK1503metaG_FD_65473 | JGI IMG/M metagenome (GOLD analysis project Ga0070699, IMG submission 65473) | Corn, switchgrass and miscanthus rhizosphere microbial communities from Kellogg Biological Station, Michigan, USA - KBS K1-50-3 metaG | ecosystem: Host-associated > Plants > Roots >...
CCGCTCCTCGTGCTCGCCGTCATCCTCGTCGTCGCCGGCGTCGGCTTCAAGATCGCGGCGGTGCCGTTCCACATGTGGGCCCCGGATGTGTACGAAGGGGCGCCGACGCCGATTACCGCGTTCCTCTCTGTCGGGTCGAAGGCGGCGTCGTTCGCGATGGCGCTGCGGATCTTCGTCGAGGGGTTGCCGGCGATGAGCGGCGACTGGCGGCTGCTGTTCTACGTGCTGTCGGTCGTCACGATGACCGTCGGCAACGTCGCCGCCGTCACGCAGTCGAACCTGAAGCGCATGCTGGCGTACTCGTCGATCGCGCACGCGGGTTACGTGCTCATCGGCGTCGTCGTCGGCACGGCGCGCGGCGTGACCGCGACGCTGATCTACCTGCTCGTGTACTCGTTCATGCAGCTCGGCGCCTTCGCCGTCATCGTCCTGCTGCACCGCGAGGATGTCGTCGGCGACGAGCTGAAGGATTTCAGCGGGCTGCACCTGCGGAACCCGTTCGCGGCGTTCGCGATGCTCCTGTTCATGCTGTCGCTCGGCGGCATTCCGCCGACGGCCGGCTTCATGGGCAAGTTCTGGCTGTTCAGCTCGGCGATCGACGCCGGCTACTACTGGCTCGCGGTGATTGGCGTCCTCAACAGCGCCGTCTCCCTCTACTACTACGTGCGCGTGGTGGTCTTCATGTACTTGAAGAAGGAAACGATCGGCTCGGAGCCGAAGGCGACGCCGGCGCTCGCGATCGCGCTGGCTGTCGCCGTCGCCGCGACGCTCGTCCTCGGGGTGTATCCGCGGCTGCTGTTCGAGGTGGCCGAAGCGTCGGCGCGCACGCTCGGTGTGGCGCCGATCACCACCGCCCTTCGCTAATCCGATCGGTTTTCGCTCCTTGGTCCCTCCGTGATGCGTCGCTTGTTGCCGCGAAAACGCGAGAATGCGACGAAGATTTTCTTCTTCGCGTCTTCGTATTTTCGTGGTTGCATTTGATGCGGAATGGCCTTCTTCCGGCCGTCGGACGCGAAGATGCTCCGCACCGCGTGGGAACTGAGCGCGGGGCTGCTGTCGTTCGTCGTCGCGATCGCGATCGGGTGGTGGTTCGGGCGCACGCTGGACGGCTGGCTCGGCACCGCGCCGCTGCTGACATGGATCTTCTCGCTGCTCGGCTTCGCGGCGGGCGTCCTGAACGTGTACCGGACGGTATCGCGTGCTCTGCGCCAGGACGGATCGTCGTCCCGCTCGTGACTGAAGCGGATCCGATACTGCGGCGGATCGAACGCCGCGCGGTGGCGTCGTGCGCGGTCATGGCGCTCGGCGCCTGGGCGATCGCGCGGGGGCGCGTCGATGCCCCGCTCGGCGTGCTCGGCGGCGGCGCGCTCGTCTGGATTTCCTATCGCGGCATCAAGAACGGCGTCGATGCGCTGGTCGATCGGACGGCGAGCCGCGCGCGCGTCGCCATCGGGCTGGTGAAGTTTTTCACAAGATACGGTATACTCGCCATCGCTGCGTACGTGATAATGGCGCGTTTACGCATGCCCCCGTTGGCGGTCGTTGGTGGCGCGTCCTCGCTCGTCGTCGCAGTCATGATCGAGGCCTTTCGGAAGAAACCCCCGCACAACGTGGACTGAGCGGAACGTGGTGGGAGCCGGATCCCACGCACGAACTGACATGGAAAAACTCGAGCACGAACTCTGGATCGTCCAGGCAGCCAATGCTCTGTTCGGCCCGATGGCGCGGGCGCTGCTGCGCGCGATCGGCCGTCCGGCCGGTCCGGGCGACGTGATTCCGGATTACCTCGTGATGGCGGCGCTGATCGTCCTCTTCTGGACCGTCATCTCTCTCATCGTGCGCCGCAGTCTCAGTGTGGAGAATCCCGGCACGCTGCAGGTCCTGATCGAGGACGGCGTCGCGGCGGCCCGGAGCGTCCTGCACGATTACGTCGGCCACAAAGGACCGCGCTACCTCGCGATCGTCACGACGATGTTCGTGTTCATCCTGACGGGAAACCTGATGGGGTTGGTGCCCGGGCTGAAATCGCCGACGGCGAACATCAACGTGACGCTCGGCTGTGCGCTGACGGTCTCCGTCTACTATCACCTGCAGGGCGTGAAGGAGCAGGGCATCGTGGCGTACCTGAAACATTTCGCGGCGCCGCCCGGCGCCCCGATCTTCCTCGCGCCGATCATGCTGCCGATCGAGATCATCAGCCACCTGTCGCGCGTGTTGTCGCTGTCGCTCCGGCTGTTCGGCAACATCTTCGGCGAAGATCTCGTGATCCTCATTCTCTTCAGCATCATTCCGTTCCTCGTGCCGCTGCCGATGATGTTCCTCGGCCTGATCACCGCGTCGCTGCAGGCGTTCATTTTCGTGCTGCTGACGACGATCTATCTGGGCGGAGCGGTGGCCACCGAGCACGAGCACCACGAACATGGCGAGATGGTCGCTGGAGAGGTGTGACATTTGAGACTGCAGATTGCAGATTGCAGACTTCAGATTGCAGATTGAGGATTTGGCGATTGAAGAGATAACGGAGGCGATGTGAGCAAACGCTGTTTCGTGATTGTGGCAGGGATCGTGATCGCACTCGGGCTCGTGTCGCCGCTGCACGCGCAGGAAGGAGCCGCCCGCGCGAACACGTCGACCGTGGCTCAGTGGTCGATTATCACCGCGGGCTTCGCGCTCGCCTTCGCGGCGGCGTTCGGCGCGCTCGGCCAGGCCAAGGGTCTCAGCGCGGCCGTTGAAGGCATCGCGCGCAACCCGAGCGCGGCAGGCGAGATTCGCGGCAACCTGATTCTCGGCCTCGTGCTCATCGAATCGCTCGTCATTTACGTGCTGCTGATCTCGCTGATCTTGTTCTTCGTGAAACCCTTCTAGGTCCGATGGGGTCTGGTAGGTCGCGTGGGTCAGGTGGGTTCGACCCACCTGACCTACCCGACCCACCAGACCTGTCCGACGCATCTGACCTGCACAGTCCTGCCCGTCCTGCCGCTTCAATCCAATTCTTTGTTTCACCAGGCGGCCCGTGCCTTTTAGCTCTTTTTCTGCTCATTCCGCCGCCGCTTTCGGATGCTAAGCTCCCCGTTTCAGCGCCCATTTCGGTCGGACTGAGGAGAAGGAGCCTTTCATGAAACGGGGGATCCACGTCATCGGTGTCGTCCTGGCGTTTCTGCTCGTCTCGTCGTACGCATTCGCTCAGGGTGGCGGCGCAAGCACCACCGGGTCGATCAACGGCAAGGTCGCGGACAGCAGCGGCGCCGTGCTGCCGGGCGTCACAGTGACAGCGAGCAGCCCCTCGCTGATGGGCGTGCAGACGACGGTTTCCGATGCGAGCGGGAACTACCGGTTTCCGGCGCTGCCACCGGGCACGTATACGGTGACCTTCGAGCTGCCCGGTTTCAACACGCTGAAGCGCGAGAACATCCTCATCTCGATGGGCTTCACCGCGACGATCAACGTGGAGCTCGCGGTGGCGTCGCTGCAGGAGACCGTCACGGTCACCGGTGCGTCGCCCGTCATCGATACCTCGAACACGCGCGTGCAGCAGAACTTCAAGCTCGAAGCGCTGCAGGAGATTCCGAACGCGCGCGACATGTGGTCGCTGCTCGCGGTCACACCGGCCGTGCAGATGTCGCGCATCGACGTGGGCGGCAACCGCGCGGGAACGCAGACCGGGTACACCGCCTACGGCTACAGCGGCCAGAACCGCGTGCTCGTCGAGGGGATCAACACCACTGAAGGCACGAGCGGCGCTGGCTTCTACTTCGACTACGGATCGTTCGAGGAGGTCTTCCTCGGCACGATCGGCCAGGGTGCCGAGATGCCGACGCCGGGCGTGCAGAGCCAGTTCCTCGGCAAGTCGGGCGGCAACAAGTTCCAGGGCGAGATCTACAAGGACTACGAGCGGAATTCGTGGCAGGGCGACAACGTCAGCGGCCATCTGCCGTCGCAGTACGCCCTCACCGCGGCGAACCCGAACGGCATCAGGCAGCACAGCAACGAGCTGATCGACTACAACGATTTCAATTTGAACGTCGGCGGCCCGATCCGGCACGACAAGCTGTGGTGGTACTTCTCGCACCGCTATCAGTCCAACAACGTTCAGCAGCCGAATTTCATCGGCGAGATCGCCGGGATGCCGTTTCACACCGACCTGTGGAACCCGTCGAGCAAGTTCACCTATCAGGTGAATCAGAACAACAAGCTGATTGGCTACTATCAGTGGGGTCAGAAGAGCCAGCCGAACCGGCTGCCGTCGAACTCGTTTCAGTACGCGTCGGTCGCCCCGACCTACAAGCAGGATTCGGGAAGCTGGGTGTACAAGGGTGAGTGGAACAGCACGCTGAGCAGCAAGATGTACGCGGAAGCCCGCTACGGCGTGTTCGGTTATTACTTCCCGCTCATCGCCAACACCGATACCACCGAGCCGCAGATCATCAACCAGCAGCTGAATCAGTACTTCAACGGCGATCAGAAACGCCAGCTCGATCGGCATCGCGGACAGGCGACCGGCGCGCTGACGTACTTCAAGGACGGGTGGGGCGGCACGCACAACTTCAAGGTCGGCGGCGAGTGGCTCGACGAGATCAGCTATTTCGGCTACCTGCAGCGCGCGTCGGGCAACATCCGCGAGACGATCAACGCCAACGGCACGCCGACGCAGGTCGTGCTCTACGCGCCGACGGCCATCGCGCTCGAGAGCATTCTGGCGGGTCCGCACGGCGACCTGCTCAGCGACGCGAAGGTCACCACGTACGACGCGTTCATCACCGATCAGTGGGCGGTCGGTCGTGCGACCGTGAACATGGGCGTGCGGTTCGACCATTACCGCTCGTGGATTCCGGAGCAGCGTCAGCTCGCGTTCACCTTCCCGAGCGCGTTGAGCATCCCGGATCAGACATTCTCCGAGCAGACGTTCGTCACCTGGAACGCCTTCGCGCCGCGCATCGGCGTCAGCTACGACATGTTCGGCACGGGCAAGAGCGTGCTGAAGGTCAACTACGGCCTCTATTTTTTCAACCCCGGACCGGGCCTCGCGGAAGATTCGAATCCGAACCAGGCGATCAAGAGCGTGACCTACGCCTGGAGCGATACGAAGGTCTGCGCGACGTGCAGACCTGGCGACGGAATCTATCAGCCGGGTGAGGAAGGCAACCTCACGGGCAGCGCGTTGGCCGGGAGCGTCTCGGTCGATCCGAGTCTCAAGCAGCCGTACACCAATCAGGTCACGACCTATCTCGAGCAGCAGCTCGGCGAAGGCATCGGCGCCCGCGTCGGCTTCGTGTGGGTCGGCCTGCGCAATCAGTACGGCACGATGCAGGGGCTTCGTCCGGCGAGCGCCTACAGCGTGGCATTCCCGTTCGTCGACCGCGGTCCGGACGGTATTCTTGGAAGCGCCGACGATCAGACGCTGACGTTCTACGGGATCCCGAACAGCGCGATTTCCGGCTGCGCCGCGACGACCACGGCAGCGACGCCGACGTGTTTGTATCCGGCGAATCAGATCGTCATGAACGCGCCGGACAACGGGACGTACAAGACGATTGAGTTCTCGGCGAGCAAGCGTCAGAGCCACAACTGGTCGGCGGGCGGCGGCTTCGGCTACACGTGGCAGCACGATTTTCCCGAGACGCCGAACGTCGGACATGGCTACCCGGGGACGCCGAATGGACCCGTCGATCAGGACTACACGACGTACAACTTCAAGGCGACGGGAATGTACAACTTCCCGTACGACATCATGGCGAGCTTGTCGTATCGCTTCCAGGTCGGCGTGAATTACGCGCGCACGCTCAGCCCGACGGCTCCAGCCTCGTGCAACTGCACCTTCAGCGCGTCGCGTCAGGGCGATCCGACCAACACGACGGTGTTCGTGACTTCATACAACCAGTTCCGGCAGGACAACATCTCGGTGCTCGACCTGCGCCTCGAGAAGACGGTCAATCTCGGCGCGACGAAGCTGCGTCTCTTCGGCGACATCTACAACATCACCAATCAGTACGCGGCCGAAACGATCAACAAGGGAACCGGCCTGAGCGCCGGCGTGTCGACGTTCCAGACGCCGACGAACATTCTGGGTCCGCGGACCGGCCGCGTCGGCTTCCGGTTCATCTGGTAGCTCGTTTCAGGTGGGCCAGGTTTCTGCTGGCCCACCGTCACAGCTCGCATGTCACATTTTCCAGAACGCTCAGACGGACGGTAGAGGAGAAGGAGGAGGACCTTCCATGAAGGTGCATTTGCGGGTGTTGATGTGTTGCGCGCTGGTGGCCGCTGCGGCGGCGCCCGCGCTCGCCCAGATCGATCAGGGCCGCTTGACCGGAACCGTGACCGATAGCCAGGGCGGCGTGCTGCCCGGCGTGACGGTGACGGCCAAGTCGCCGGCGCTGATCGGCACGCGCAGCGTGGTGTCCGAAGCCGACGGCAAGTACTCGCTGCCGGCGCTGCCGTCGGGCGAGTACGAGGTGACGTTCGAGCTAGGCGGATTCCAGTCGTTCACGCGAGGCAATCTGAAGCTCGGACTCGGCCAGATTCTGACAGTCGACGCGCAGCTCCGCGTGGCGGCGCTGCAGGAGACGGTCACTGTCTCGGCGGTCTCGCCCGTCGTCGACATGCAGAACACGAAAGTCGGCACCGATTTCACTGCCGACAAGCTCGTCGGCGTGCCGACAGCGACGGACATTTGGGCGGTCCTCGGACAAGCATCCGGCGTTCGCATGAACGGCTTCGACGTCGGCGGCAGCCACAAGAGTCAGCAGACGGGATATGAGAGCTTCGGCATCCGCAATCAGAACCGCGTGCTGAACGACGGCGTCGATACGACAGAGGGCACGGGCGGCGCCGGCTTCTACGCCGATTACTTCGCCAACGACGAAGTGTCGGTCGCTGCGGCCGGCGGCGACGTCGAGATGAACACGCCCGGTTCCGCCGTGGTCAACACGATCAAGAGCGGCGGCAACCAGGTGAAGATGCTGAACAACCTCACGTATCAACAAGAGTCGTTCGTCGGCGACAACCAGACGAGTGACGCGGCGAAGACGACTCGTGGGTACACTGGGCAGCCGAACATCAAATTCTGGGAAGGGCACACCGATATCGGCGGCCCGATCAAGAAGGACAAGCTCTGGTTCTTCGGCGCGTACAACCACTTCAAGATCGACAAGCAGATCTCGGGCGTGCCGCGCAATATCGCGACCGACCTCGGACTGTTCGACAACGAAACGACGAAGGAGACGTACAAAGCGTCGGGACAGGACACGATCATCGGCTACGTCCAGTACGGGCGGAAGCAGAAACCGAATCGTGGTTTGTCGGTGACAGTGTCACCGGAGGCTGCCCAGCCGCAGGATTCGATCTCCTGGGTCTACAAGGGCGAGCATCAGAGGGTGTGGAGCAATCGCCTGTTCACCGATCTGAAGGTCAACCTGTTCGGCTACGACTTCCCGCTGGGCGTGAAAACCGACTTCCAGACTCACGCACCTCGGCTCGACACCGGCACGCAGTTCACCAGCGGCGCTGCGTGGGACGCTTTCGATCTGGCCCGGCAGAAGCCGCAGATCACCGCTCAAGCGACGTACTACGTGCCGAACAAGGCGGGCAGCCACGACCTGAAGGTCGGGTTCGAGTACGTGCTCGACATCAGCAAGTACACGATCGACGGCCGCTCCGGCCCGATCCAGTACCGGGATCTGAACGGCGCGACGAACGAGATCCAGTTCGTCGACGTCGGCAAGAACAGCGATCTCAACAACACGTGGTCCGGCGGGAACAACCGCAATCAGCGGTACGCCGGCTACGCGCAGGATCGATGGAACCTGAACGCGCGGACGACGTTGCAGCTGGGAGTACGCTGGGATTACCAGCGGCCCTACTACCTCGCGGGCAAGCGCGATCCGATCATCAGGGACGTGCTGCCGGCGGCGGTCGGCGTGCCGTCGCTCATCGGGCAGCCGATGTTCCAGGCGCAGACGTTTCCGGAATCGGCAATCATCACGAGGAACTCCGTCGCGCCGCGGCTCGGGGTGAGCTACGACGTGAGCGGAAAGGGCTCGACCGTCCTGAAAGCGTTCTATGGACGCTACTACTACAACTACGCGGACGCGTTCAGCGGCCTGAACCCGGGCGGCGCGAACTACAAAACGTTCAAGTTCAACGATCTGAACGGGAACAAACTGTACGACGGACCGCAGGAGATCGGCGCGTTCGTGTCGTCGGCCGGCGGCGTGTCGACCCTGACCGATCCGAACGTCAAGAAGCCGTACGCCGACGAGTACGACGCCTCGATCGAGCACCAGTTCTGGGGCGAGTCGTCGGTGCGGGTGGCGTATGTCCGCAAGAACACGTTCAACGAGATCTCGACCATCGACCTGTCGCGCGTCGACCATTTCACCGTGCCGGTGACGCGGACGATCACGCTGCAGGAATATCAGAAGGTCAACGGCGTCGCGACGACCGTGACGACCGGCACCGTGAACGTCAACCTGTTCGATCTCGACCAGCGGCCGACCGGGCAGAACATCGTGACCAACGTGCCGGACGGTTCCTGGAAGTACGACACGTTGCAGTTCGCGTTCAACAAACGGTTCGGCACCGGGTTATTCCTGCAATCCAGCTTCGATTACCAGTGGCGCGACGAGCAGCGCGGCGGCGGCGGGCTCGGCGGCTCGGTCAGCTTCACGAACACGCTGCGGGCCCCGAGCACCAGCCCGCTCGATTCGGATCCGATGCGGATCGGGTTCTTCAACAACCCGTACCCGACGGTGCCGAACCGGCAGAAGAGCACGAACTGGCAGGGCCGCGCGATGGCGCGCTATGTGTTCCCGTTCGACATCGGCGCGGCGGCGAACCTCCGCGTCCAGAGCGGGTTCGCATACGCGCGGATCTACCAGGCGTCGCTGCCGCTCGCCGGCACGGTGCGGTTCTTCGCGGAGAACATCGAGAACAACCGCTCGGAAACCGTTCCGATTCTCGACCTTCGCGCTGACAAGGCGTTCACGGTCGGCAGGTACCGGTTCACGGCGATGGCCGATTTGTTCAACTCGCTCAATTCGAACGCGGCGACGAACTTCAACCTCGTCAACGGCGCGGCATTCAACCAGATCATCGCCGCGCTCGATCCGCGGACGTTCCAGATCGGGTTGCGGTTCGCATTCTGACGGCACGTCTGGCAGCAGGACAGGCGGGAAGGGCAGGATAGGCGGGAAGGGCAGGAAGGAACGAACCTCCTGTCGATCCCGCCCTCCCGCCCTACCGCCCCAACCACTCCCGCAACGTCGCAATATCCCTCGCATACCGATCCGGCGGTGCTTCGCGGACGAAGCGTTCGATGTACGGCCGCGCCTCGCTCATCCGCTGCTGATCGTGCAACGTCGCGGCGAGGTTGAACAGCAGATCGTAGTTGCGCGGATCGAGCTCCACGGCGCGGCGCCACGCGTCGATCGCGACCGAGGGATTCGAGCGCAGGCGCGCGGCGCCCAGCCCCTGCCAGGCCTGCGCGAGCTGCGGGTCGGCGTCGACCGCGCGCTCGAACGCGCGCGCCGCATCGCCGGGCTTTCCAGCGGCGAGCTCCAGCAATCCGAGATTGCTCCACGTTGTCGCCGCCCGCGGCGCGTGCGCCAGCACGTCGCCGAACAGCTGCCGCGCGCGATCGAAACGGTGCTGCTCGCTGAACACGATGCCGAGCGTGTTCTCCGCCTCGATGCCTCCGGGCGTGTTCGCGCGCGCGATCGGCTCGAGCACTTCGGCCGCGCGCTTCCAATCACCGGCCGCGAGGTACGCGGCACCAAGGCGTCCCTGCAGCTCGGAATTCGTGACGCCTTTTTTCGCCGCATCCTCGACGAGCGCGATGGCGCGCCGCGGGTCGCCTCCGGCGATGAACACCGATGCGAGATTCAAGTACGCCACGGTGAAGTCCGGACGTTCGTCGACGACCTGCTGCAGCAGCGCCGCCGCCTCCGCGTACCGACGGTCGCCGGTCAGCTCCAGCGCGCGCTCGTAGCGGCGATCGAGATCGCGCAGCCGCTTCGGATCGTCCGCTGACGTGTACGGCTTTCGCGAAGATGTCGTGGCCTGGGTGGCGGCGTACCCGAGCGCGCGAAGCCGGGCCGCGGCGTCGGGATCGAGCGGCGCCGATCTCGCGGCGGCCAACGCGGCTGCTGCTGGCGGCCACTCGCTCAGACGCTTTCGCAGCACCTCGGCGCGCTCGCGCTCGCCGTCGATCCTGTTGTGCAGCTCACCGGGATCGTTCACCAGGTCGTACAACTCCGGCTCCGGCAGGTCGATGTACTTCCATCCGCTGGCGATCACGCCGGTGAGTGGCGCCCAGCTGCGCGTGAGGTATGCGTCGAGCGCCTCGAAGTACACGGGTTTTTCGTCGCCGGCCGCACCACGCATCGCCGGCACGAGCGATCGGCCGTCCAGACGCGCAGGCGGCGCGACGCCGAGGAGATCGAGCACGGTCGGCAGCACACCCGATTGCGCCGCCGCTGCATCAGACGTGGCCGGATGTATCGAGGGGCCGGCGACGATCAGCGGGATGCGGAGCGTCGAGTCGTACGCAAACAGTCCGTGCGTCGATTCGCCGTGATCGCCGAGCGACTCGCCATGATCCGCGAGCGCGACGATGAGCGTCGATTCGAGCAGGCCCGCGGTCCGCAGACGCTCGATCAGGTGTCCGAGCTGGGCGTCGGCGAATGCCACCTCGTTGTCGTACGGGTTCGCGGCACGCTGCTCTGGAGCGCGGTAGGGTGCGTGCGGATCGAACAAGTGGATCCACGTAAACCAGGGGCTGGGGGCTGGTTGCTGGTTGCTGGTTGCTGGTGGCTGGTTGCTGGTTGCTGGTTGCTGGTGGCTGGGAGCTGGTTGCTGGTTGCTGGGGACTGGGGGCTGGACACTCGCCGAACTTGAAGAATTTGACAGCCGATTCCTCTGCTCTGGGCCGCCAGGCCCCGGCCTCCAGCCGCCAGCCCCCGGCCCCGAGCCCCCAGAGAGGATCCAGTCGCCTGCGAGCTGAACGACGCGATCGGCCGTTCGTTCGGCGAAGGCGAACGTGACCGGACCGGTCTCGCTGCCGACGCGGTCGTCGTAGACGTCGAAGCCGCGGCTCAGACCGAAGCGCGCGTCGAGGACGAACGCGCCGACGAATGCGCCTGTGCGGTAACCCGCGTCGTGCAGGATCGATGCGAGCATCGGCACGTCGCCGGCGACGCCTGACGCGCCGTTGTCGTGGACGCCGTGGGTCGTGGGCACGAGGCCCGTCAGGATCGACGTGTGAGCCGGCAACGTCAGCGGAACGTGGGCATGCGCGCGCGTGAACCGCACACCCCGCGCGGCGAGGCCGTCGAGCGTCGGCGTCAGCGGGCCGCCTCCGTACGCGCCGACGCGATCGACGCGCAGCGTATCGATGGTGATGAGCAGTACGTTCGATCGCGCGAGAGCGCCCGATCGAAGCTGTTCGTTCGACGGCGATCGACTTTCGCGGCCGCAGGCGACCAGGAGCGCGACCGCCAGCACTCCCGCTCGCCGGTGGAAGGCTCGCGCTCCCACGCGCTGCAATGATGGAGCTCCGACGCTTCGCAATGATGGACCTCCGACGCTTCCGAATGATGGAGCGCGAGGCTTTAGCCGAGCGTCCGACTGCCGCAGTCTCATCGCCCGATCAACTTCCGTACGTGAGCGATGTCGGCTGCGTAGCGCTGCGGCGGCGCTTCGCGGACGAAGCGCTCGAGGTACGGCTGCGCATCGGCTCGCCGGCCGCTGTCCCACAGCGAGACCGCGATGTTGTACATCGCGTCGTACAGCGTCGGATCGAGCGTCAGCGCGGTGCGCCAGTGCGCGACGGCGTCGTCTTCGCGGTGCTGGCGCATGTAGACCGCAGCCAGCGCATTGTGCGCGCGCGCGAGCGCCGGGTCGAGCTCCAGCGCCCGCGACAAATCGCTTTCCGCCGACGCCAGATCTCCGGCGCCCATCGCATCGACGCCCAGATTCTCGTACGCCGTCGCGGACGTCGGATCGAGCTCGAGCACCTTGCGGAACGACGCTCGCGCGCGATCGTGCCGGCCAAGCCGCGAGTACACGACGCCGAGCGAGTTGAGCGCATCCGCGTAATCAGGATGCGCGGTGACGATCGCCTCGAGGAGGTCTGCGGCCTTCTGCAGAGCGCCGGCCTCCTGCAGATATCCAGCGAGCACGACCATCGTGCTCTGATCGGCGACGCCGCGTCGCACGACGGTTTCGAGCGTGGTGATCGCGCCCGGCAGATCGCCGGCGTCGCGCTGCATCGACGCGAGCACGCCGTAGGAGGTGGTGAATCCGGGATGCGCCTGAATGATTGAGCGAACCGCCGACGTCGCCTCGTCGCGGGATCCGGCTCTGAACGCGATCAGCGCCCGATTGAGATCCTCGGCGGGACCGATCAGCCTCTTCGGATCGTCGGCCTCGGTGTAGACGCGCGGACCGGCGCCGGCGCTCGCCGCAACGTATCCGAGCGCCTGCAGCCGCTGCCGCGCGTCGGCGTTCAACGTCGTCCGCTCGGCCGTCGACGCGCGCGCGGTCTGCGCCGCCGTCGTCTCGCGCAGCAGCGACTCGAGTACGCGCGCCCGTTCGGGGTCGCGCGCATGCACGTTCGTCATCTCGTGCGGATCGGCGGACAGGTCGTACATTTCCGGAATCGGAAGATCGATCAGCTTCACGTGCCCGGCGACGATACCGGTGAGCGGCGCCCAGTTGCGAGTGAGGTTCGCGTCCATTGCCTCGACATAGGCCGTCCGCTCGCCGCCGGTGACCACCGAACGTCCTTCGAATTCCGGAGGAGATTCGATGCCGAGCAGATCGAGCGCCGTCGGCGCGAGATCGATGAGCCGCGTGAGCGCGTCGTTCACGCCGTGATGCACGTGCGGGCCGGCGATGATCCACGGCACGCGCATCGTCACGTCGTACACGAAGACGCCGTGCGTCCGCTCGCCATGCTCGCCGAGGCTCTCGCCGTGATCGGACGCGACGACGACGAGCGTGCGATCGAGCTGACCGGCGGATCGCAAATCGTCGAGCAGCTTGCCGATCATCGCGTCGGCGTATGCCACCTCGGCGTCGTACGGCTGATGGCGCGAGGCGTACGGCTCGGGCGCGCGATAGGGCTCGTGGGGATCGTAGAAGTGGATCCACATGAACCAGGGGCTGGTTGCTGGTCGCTGGGGGCTGGGGGTTGGGGGCTGGGGGCTGGACGAATTGAT
>Ga0070699_100003884_pt1 | contig 13212 bp, 9 predicted proteins | sample KBSK1503metaG_FD_65473 | JGI IMG/M metagenome (GOLD analysis project Ga0070699, IMG submission 65473) | Corn, switchgrass and miscanthus rhizosphere microbial communities from Kellogg Biological Station, Michigan, USA - KBS K1-50-3 metaG | ecosystem: Host-associated > Plants > Roots >...
CCGACCCCAACGGAGGAGGGCTCATGAAAGGCATTCTGGGAGTAGCGATCGGCGGCATCTTCTTGCTCGGAGCCGGTGGGGCGTTCGCGACGCCGCCGGGACCGGGTCAGTGCTTCAACGGGGCGAGCAACCCCGGCCCAGGCTTCAGCGGATGCGACACCGGCATCTGCGCGACCGACACACCTGAGTGCGCCAAGGACGACAGCGGCTGCGTGCCGGACACGAAGAACCACGAGAAGTGCTCGGCCGCCGTCGTCAAGGCGTTCGACAAGGCGATCCAGTGCGTCATCAAGTGTCACTGCAAGCAGGCGCAGAACCTGCTCGCAAACAAGCAGTTCAACGAGGAGGCCTGCGAGAGCGGTCCCTCGCCGAAGGCCAACTCCTGCAAGGAGAAGCTCGACGCGACGCGCGCCAAGCTCACCGCCGCAGGCATCTGCAGCGGCACGCAGAACGCTGGCGCGGCGGTCGAGGAGGCCACGCTCTTCGCCGATAAGAGCAACTCCCTCTCGCTCGACGCGCAGAACGGCGCCACGTTCTGCGACTCGACGTCGGGGTCGATGATCATGGCCTCGGATTCCGACGACGCGGGCTTCGTCCCGGCCAACAAGGACGTCCTGAAGTGCGAGTGCACGGTCGGGAAGAACCTGGGCAAGCTCGTCCACGCCTCGCTCATCTGCCACGTCAAGCTCGCGCACTCCTTCGCGCTCGGGAAGGCGTTCGACGAGGAGGCTTGCGAGGAGATCGGCGGTGGCAAGGGCGCCCTCGGCAAGTTCAACCACGCGCGTGACGTGATCATCGCCAAGGGCGTCTGCCCGCCGTGCCAGGACGCTGCGCATCAGGACACGCTGGCGGCAGGTGCGCTCGGTCAGGTCGACGCGGCGAACGTGATCGCCTACCCCTGCCCGTAAAAGGAGGGGAGATTCCGCGGTCCCAACGGAAGGGGCGGGGAGCAATCCCCGCCCCTTTCCTTTCGTGCGGAGGTCGACGAAGTCGATGAGAGGTGTGGGGGCGGTCCCGGCCTGCGTCATCTGTCTGTCGGCGGCGCTCGCGCTCGGCGATCCGCCGGGCCCCGGACAGCCCTTCGACGACGACGACGGGGGCTGCGTTCCCGACACGACCGCGCATCGGAAGTGCTCGGAGACCCTCGGCAAGGCCTTCGCGCAGCTCATTTCCGCGGTGGTGACCTGCCACGACCGGCAGGCCCGGGCGGCGTTCGCGAGCTCGTCCTTCGACGAGGAAGCGTGCGAGGGAAAGGCGCGGGAGCGGCTCGAAGTGACCTTCCTCGCCCTCGCCCCGCTCTGCTCGCCGACCCAGCTCACCCTCGCGGCGGACGAGGAGACCGCGCTCCTCGACGCCAGCAACCCCGGCTCGCTCGACGCCCAGAACGGCGACGTGTTCTGCGACTCGACCTCGGGCACGGCACTCGACCCGAGCGGGGACGACGCCGGGTGGGTGCCCGCCACCGCCGACGCGCTCTGGTGCGCGCGCGGCGTGGGGAAGAACCTCGCCAAGCTCGCGCAGGCGGCTCTCCGGTGCCATTCGAAGATGGCGTACAGCTTCTACACCGCCCGCGCGTTCGACGAGGAAGCATGCGAGGAGTTCGACCCCCTCGCGCACCGGGGAGCCCGCGACCGGTACAGCCAGCGGGTGGCCAAGCTGATCGCGCACGGTGGTTGTCCGCCCTGCCTCGACGACGTGCAGCAGGAAGCGCTCGCGCTCCGCGCCGTGGGGCAGATCGACAGCGACAACGGGCGTCTCTATCCGTGTCCGTGAGGGTGCGCTCCGACGTGCGGCGGTGGATCGCGGTGCTCGCACTCGGCGCGAGCGTGTGCGGCTCGGGCCAGCCGGGTTCCACGCGCTACGTCAACCTCGAGAAGAACGCGGAGGGCCAGCGCGGGGCGCTGCCGTTCTGGGTCTCGTCCGAGTCGATGCAGCGGTGCTTCAAGCAGGGGTTCGAGCGGCTCGACGCGGGCGCCCGGGCCAAGCAGGCCTTCACCGGCGGGGCGTGCACCGACGGCCGCATCGGGAACCTCGCGCACGGGACCGCCGTCGAGGCACTCGGCGCGTCGCCCGAGTGCAAGATGCTCGCCAAGATCCGTGTCCTCGAGGGTGAGCACCGGGACAAGGTCGGCTGCGTGCCGGCGGAGGTTCTGAGCCCCTCGCGCATGCCGTAGGCGCGCTCCCGCCGAGTCAGAGTCCTCCGCACGGGCGGCGCTTCGGGGTGCCAACTGTACAGCCTTCGCTCCGGGCGTTCAGGAATGTCCCGATTTCGGAGCGCCGGAGCGACGTACCGGCACGCAATCCGTGTAGCGGATTCCCACCCAAATGTCAGATTTGCCGTGTGCTTACGGGGCGAATCCTTGACACGCCCCCTGACAATTCGCTGGCGCGGTGTAGCTCTTGCTACCGGGTGCGCGTCGCTGAAAATCACGGCTTTGACGGAGGGCGAATGCAGAGTCTCGACACCGCAGGTCAGCAGCGCGACGTGGCATTCGAGGGCATCGTAGGCCGGCATCCGAGCATGCTCTCGGTGTTCGAGATCATCCGGCGCGTCGCGCCGACTGACGCGACCGTCCTCGTCACGGGCGAGAGCGGCACCGGCAAGGAGCTGGTGGCGGCGGCGCTCCACCGGCTCTCCGCACGCGCGTCGTCCCGCTTTGTCCCGGTGCACTGTGGGGCGATCCCCGAGGAGCTGCTCGAGAGCGAGATGTTCGGCCACGAGCGAGGCGCGTTCACCGGGGCCGTCGCCAACCGCGTCGGCCGCTTCAAGCTCGCCGACGGGGGCTCGATCTTCCTCGACGAGATCGGCGAGATGAGCGCCAAGCTCCAGGTGAAGCTCCTGCGCGTGCTCGAGGACGGGCGGTTCGAGGCCGTGGGCAGCGTCGTCACGCAGCAGGTCGACGTGCGCGTGATCGCCGCGACCAACCGCTCCCTCGAGCAGGCGGTCGCGGGACGCCAGTTCCGGGAGGATCTCTTCTACCGGCTCCGCGTCGTGCCCATCGAGATGCCGCCGCTCCGCCGCCGCCGCGAGGACATCCCCCTCCTGGTCGACACGATCCTCGGACAGCTCGCGGCGCGCGGGCTGCCCCGCTTCACCATCTCTCCGGAAGCGAGCGAGCTCCTGCAGCGCTATTCCTGGCCGGGCAACGTGCGCGAGCTGCGCAACGTGCTCGAGCAGATGGTCGTCCTCGGCCGTCCGGAGCAAGTGATCGAGGCGAGCGACCTGCCGCCACACCTGGTGGCGCCACGCGAGCTGGCCGACGCCGCCGCGAGCATGCCGTGGCAGTTCGGCCCGGCCGGGATCGACTTCTACCGCGAGATGGAGACGATCGAGGACCGCATCATCGCCCAGGCGCTTCACCTCTCGCGCGGCAACAAGAAGGAGGCCGCGCGGCTCCTGCGCGTCAACCGGACGACGCTGCTCGAGAAGCTGAAGCGCAAGCGCGCACAGGGGAGCCCGCTCGCGGCGCTCCTCGGGACGGTCAGTCCGGCCGACGCCGTGCCGGCCGCGATCGCGGCGGAGGCGCCGGCGCGGAGCGGGATCGATTTCGCCGTCGCGTGACGGCGTGGGTCACCAGTTGAACCAATCGAGGGCTTCGGCCGGGTCCTCCAGCCAGGGAAGCCGCGAGGACGCGTCGCCGAAGTCCAGGACGACGAGATTCAAAGGCGCCGATCGGTAGAGGACGGGGTAGCGGCTCGTTGCCACGCGGAGCGGGCGGAGTGGCCGCCATCCGGTGATCACCGCGTAGCGCACGCCGAGCCGCTGCCAGCGTTCCCAGTTCTGGCCCGGGGCCCGACTGCCGAGCGCCTTGCGGCCGGTGTAGAGGAAGACGAGGGCGGGGTTGGGGGAGACGACGAGGGCATCGGCGGGTAGATGCGTGGCCACCCAGAGGAGCATCTCGTGATTGGCGTCGAAGGTCCTGATCCAGCTCGGGCGCGCGGCGGGCGGTCCCGCCAGGCTCCACAGGTAGCCGGCGTTCGCCGCGGCGCTCACCGCCGCGAGCGCGGTGAGCACGAGACCCCCGGCCAGGCGGGCGCCGGCCCGGCCGAGCCTGCAGGCGAGCTGCTCCACGGCGGTGACGACGTAGAAGAGGAACACCGGCAGGAGCGGCAGGACGAAGCGGAAGCCGTATGCGGGCCACAGCACGGTGATGACGAGCGTCGCGGGGACGAGCAGCTCCGTCAGGGTCACGCGCTGCCGTACGACGGCGGCGAAGCCGACGGCGGCGAGTGCCGCGAACGCCAGCGAGACGGCGCGCCGCCAGCCGCCGGGCGCCACCCACTCCGACGGCTCCACGGCGCGAAAGACCGGATAGAGCCCGAGGGCCCCGCAGTCGTACTCCGCCAGCTCACGCGTGTTCTCCCAGACGCGCATCGGCAGATCGGCGACGGTCGCCGCGCCCCGGTTGGGAAACGCGGCCGTCTTCGACCAGAAGGCGGTGGCGTAGCCGTCGACGACGTAGGTGTTCTCCTGGGCCCGCTGCTCGGCGGTGGGCGCGTGCGCGCCGGCGTAGAGCGTCCACGAGCCCGCCAGCAGGGCCACCAGCACGCCGAAGACGGCGGCGGCGCGCGCCCGTCGCTCCTTCACGAGGTAGGCGAAGGCCGCGACCGGCACCGCGACGCCGACGGTGCGCGTCAAGAAGGCGAGCGAGGCGAGCGCGCCGCTCATCGCGGCGGCCCCGCTGCCGCCGCGGCGGACGGTCCGCTCGACCGCCACGACCGTCAGCCACTGGAGCAGGGCGAAGGCACATTCGGACATCACCGTGGAGGTGGCGAGAAAGACGAAGCCGGGATGGAGGACGGTCGCGAGGGCAAGGCCCGCGCTGGCAGCCAGGGACAGACCGCGCTCGCGCGTGAAGTACCGCACGGTCACCGCGCCGACGCCCAGCATCGCGACCACCGAGACCGCCTTCAGCCACGCGACGTTCTCGGGGAATTGCGGGGCAAGCCGGAAGACGAGCGAGAGCAGTGCCGGGAAGCCGGGGGGGTAGAGGGGCAAGATGCCGGGCGAGGGCGAGTTGATGAGCGTGTAGCCGGCGCCCGAGGCGAGGGCCTTCGCCAGGAGCACGTACCACGCGTCGTCGGTGTACAGGCCGACCACGCGATCGAGCCGGAGCACGTAGACCGCCACCACGCACGGGACCGCGATGGCGAGCAGCGCGACCGCCACGATCCGTCGTCCGGCCGTCGTCGATTGGGGCGTCAGCGAGCCGGCTCCCTACCGCCTGCACCGCCGGAGGGTCAACCATGCGCTAACGTCAGCAGGTGGGTTGACCGACCCGACGCTGCCTCCTAAGGAGGAGAGGGATGTTCAAGGGGATGGGTCGTGGCTAGGAGCGCGACGCGACACGTGGAGGAACGGCATCCTCGGGTCCTCGTGGTCGACGATCTGGGGTACGCGCGCGATGCGCTCGCCGAGCTCCTGCGCAGCGCGAGCTACGAGGTCACGGCGGTCGGCAGCGGTGCGGAAGCGCTCGACGAGCTCGAGCATCAAGGAGCCGATCTCGTGCTCTCCGACATCTACATGCCTCGCATGACGGGCTGGGAGCTCGCTCAGGAGGTCCGCGAGCGGCACGTGACCAACACGCGGGGCCTGCCGATCTGCATCGGCCTCTACTCGGCGCTCCTGAGCGGCTTCAGCCGCGAGCAGCTGACGCGTGCGCAGGTGGACTTCGCCGTGACCAAGCTGACCGATCCCGACGCGATCCTCGACGCCATCGAGCGTGCGCTCGCCTGGTCAGAGGTTTGAGCGACCCGAGACCATGTCTCGGGTCGGGACCGGAAGGGCGAGCGTGCGGCGTTCAGTGGATGAGGCGGACGCCGTGCCGCGGCCGGCGAAAGCCGGCGCGGCATAGCGTGGCGGCGCTGGTACGAACTGGCGACGCGGCGCGCGCGGCCGGGCGGGGCTTGGACGCGACGTGTGTCGCGGGAGCGGGGGCGCTGTCGCAGCGCCTATGAGGTGCCGAGCGCGACGTGTGATCGGGCACCGGCGGTGAACGGCGCCGAATCGAAGCGGAGACGGCGCCCCCGCTCCCGCGCACCGCAGTTCGGGTCGCGCGCCTAACCCGGAACGTGCTCGAGCGAGGCGCCCGCGGCGGGCCGGACCACCAGTCGTGCTTCGCTCGATGCCGCGCGCGGTGCGTAGAACTCGCGGTCGAGCGTCTCGATGACACGCTCGACGGTGCCTCGTTCCACCAGGGCCACGACGGCGCCGCCGAAGCCGGCGCCGGTGAGGCGCGCGCCGAAGGCCCCGGCGGCGCGGGCCAGCGCGACGAGCTGGTCGAGCACGGGTGTGCTCACGCCGTAGTCCGCGGCGCAGCTCCGGTGCGACGCGTCCATCAGCGCGCCGAGCGCTCGAAGGTCGCCCGCACGCAGCGCCTCCTCGGCGGCCGTCACCCGCGCGGCCTCGCTCAGCACGTGGCGGACGCGGGTGCGGAGGTGGAAGTGGTCGGGATCGGCTAGCTCCGTGCCGGCGGGAAGGAAGCGGCGCCCGAGCTCGTCGCCCGCGAGACCGGTCAGCGCGGGGAGCGCCGCGCGTCCCGCCTCTTCGGGCAGCAGGTGGTCGAGATCGGCGAGGATCGCGTGCGGCGCCGGCAGGTCGCCGAGGCGTGCGGCAGCGATGCCGAGCCGTCGCACGAGGACGGCACAGCCGAGGGCGCACTCGGTGACCCGCTGATTGTAGTGGCCGCGCGCGGCCCCCGACTTCTCCGCCCGCTCGAGGCTGTGCGCGACGACGAAGGCGGCCTCCGCCGGAATGGGCACGGGCCGGGTGCGAAGCGGGAAGAAGTCGATCCGCAGCGCCTCGCCGTCGCGGGCGAGCAGCGCCGTCGCCTGGTCCATGCCGCCGCTGAGCGTCCCGACGTACCGCTCGGCGCGTGCGAAGATCTCGGCCAGCTCCGAGCGGGACAGCTCGACTGCGGCGAGACCGAGATGCGCGAGCCCACAGGCCACGAGCAGCGCCGACGACGACGCGAGCCCGGCGGCGGCCGGGACGCGGCCGGCGACGCGAAACGCGCCGCCCGGAAGTCCGGCGACACCGCGGCGGGTGAGCTCGCCGACCAGCGCCTGGGCCGCCGCCTTGTGATAGTTCGCCCAGTCGCCGGGCGGAGAGGCCGGGACGTGGGACGCGATCACGTAGCGCCGCGGCTCGAACGCCGGGTCGACGTTCGCGAGGTCGACCTGCTGGTCATCGCGCCGGCGCGCCGCCACCCACACGTCGCGGTCGATGGCGATCGGCAGGACGGGCAGGCCGTTGTAGTCGGTGTGCTCGCCGATCAGGTTCACACGGCCGGGGGCGCGCGCGAGGACCGCGGGCCCGTGTCCGGGGAGAGCGTCGAGGAGCGCCGCGGGAGTCACCGGGGCCCGCCTCATAGCACGCCGGTCGCGACGTCGCATGCGGGCGGGTTGCGAGTGGCCGGCGACGCGTGGCAGACGGACGTCATGGCGATCGACTGGAGCCGCGTCCGGTTCACCGAGCACATGACCGAGGCGGCGGTCGTGATCGGCGAATGCCACGTCGTGCTCGACTTCGGCAGCGGGTCGCGCGTCACCTACGAGGTCAAGGTCTACGAGGCGCTCAAGGGCGCCGAGGGCGAGCGCTACTTCGCGCTCGGGACCAACCGCGACGATCCGCACGGCTTCCAGCCGATCGGCAGCGCGGCGGCGCCGGAAGAGGCGCTCGAGCGCTGCCTGGCGGACGCGGGCGTCTTCCACCGCCGTCGCGTGAAGCAAGCGGGCGACTGACCGTCGCTCGCGCCCGCGGTTTCACGGCGGACGCCGCGGCACGCGACGCGCCAGCCGCTGCGGGCAGGACCATGGTGGCCCGCGTGCGCTCCGCGGGCTTCATCGGGACGCCACACCCGATCGTGCCGCCGTGCGACACGCTGCTTCTGCATACCGCACAACTCTCCCGTGGCACCCTGCTTGCTCTTACGCCTTCGGAATCGCTACGCCCATGCGTGCGTCAAACAACGGAGATAGTAAATGAGCAAGCTCAGGGGGAAGCTGCTGGTTCTGTGCGCGATGCTTTGCGTCCTGGGGGCGCGCGCACGAGAGAGCCACGCCGCGAAGGTCGACTTTCTCTGGGTCATCGACAACTCTCCGTCGATGGCGGGGGAGCAGGCCGTGCTCTCCGCCGCAGCCGACGACATAGCCGCTCAGCTGGCGAACGCGCGCTGCACGATCGACTGGCGCATGGCGGTTGCCTACACCGACCTGAACCTGCCGCCCACGGCCACCGACACCTGCTCCGGGGCGCCGGGCCCGGGACGGCGCCGCCTCTGTCCGTTCACGACCGACCTCGACGTCTTCCGGAACGGCAGGCCCGAGTGCGCCTACGTGAAGGCGGGAACCTGCGGCGACGGCTCCGAGCGTGGCTTCAACAGCGCGCGCGTGGCGATCGACCGGTTCACGGCGGGCGTCGGCTGCGAGCCCGTGCCGGGGGGCGACTGCACACTGCGCCCCGACGCGCAGCTCGCGATCATCTTCATGACCGACACCGGCGAGCAGACGACCGACGATGAGGCTCCGCCCGCCGAGCCCGACAACAGCGTGCCGAGCTGGATCGACTACTTCAGCGACTACGACATCCTGCGGCCGGGCGCGCAGCGCGCGCTGGTCGACGGCATCCTCTGCCCGCTGCGACCCACCCTCGACAACCCGGCGCCGTGCAGCGACCGGCTCCCGGATCCGGCGCTCTTCGATCGCTACTCGGCCGTCATCGCCGGGATGGGTGGCGCCGAGGGCAGCATCCGCAACGATGACATGATGCAGTTGAACGGCACCATCAGCGAGATCGTCGGCGAGGCGATCGCGGGTGCGTGCTGCGGCAACGGCGTGATCGACCCGGGGGAGGATTGCGACGACGGCAACCAGCTGAACGGTGACTGCTGCTCGTCCACCTGCAAGTTCGAGCCGGCCACCACGCTGTGTCGCGCGGCGGCGGGCCCCTGCGACACGGCGGAGTTCTGCACCGGCTCGAGCGCCCAGTGTCCGGCCGACGCGGTCAAGCCGGCGACGTTCGAGTGCCGTCCGGCGGCGGGACCCTGCGACGCCCCCGAGCTCTGCACCGGACAGGATGCGGCCTGTCCCGCCGACGCGAAGCGGACCGACGTCTGCCGTCCGGCAGCGGGCCCGTGCGACGTGGCCGAGAGCTGCGACGGCACGCACGACAGCTGCCCGGCTGACGGCTTCCAGTCCGCGGGGACTCAATGCCGTCCCGCCGCCGGCCCCTGCGACGTCGCCGAGTCCTGCACCGGCACGGACGCGGCCTGCCCGCCGGACGTGAAGAAGACGGATGTCTGCCGCCCATCGGCCGGCCCGTGCGACGTGGCCGAGAGCTGCGACGGGACGCACGACGACTGCCCCGCGGACGGCTTCCAGCCGCAGACCGTCGTGTGCCGTCCCGCGGCGGGTCCGTGTGACGCGGCGGACTCGTGCACCGGGTCGAGTGCCGCCTGTCCCCCGGACGCCAAGAAGACGAGCGTCTGCCGCCCGGCGGCGGGTCCCTGTGACGCCGCCGAGCGCTGTGACGGCACGCACGACACCTGCCCCGCCGACGGGCTCAAGGCCGCGGGCACCGTGTGTCGCGCCGCCGCCGGCGTCTGTGACGTCGCCGAGACCTGCAGCGGCTCCGACGTCGACTGCCCGGCGGACGGGTTCCAGCCGTCGAGCACCGTGTGTCGCGCGGCCGCCGGTGCCTGCGACGCCGTCGAGTCGTGCACCGGCTCCTCGGCTGCCTGTCCGGCCGACGCGAAGAAGACCGACGTCTGCCGCCCGGCGGCCGGGCCGTGCGATGCCGAGGAGCGCTGCGACGGCACGCACGACACGTGTCCCGCCGACGGCTTCCAGAGCGCCGGCACCGTGTGCCGCGCGGCCGCCGGCGTCTGCGACGCGGCGGAGGTCTGTACCGGCACGGGGGTTGCGTGCCCCGCCGACAAGAAGAAGACCAGCGTCTGCCGTCCGTTGGCTGGCCCGTGCGACGTGGCCGAGAGCTGCGACGGGACGCACAACGACTGCCCGGCGGACGGGTTCCAGCCGTCGACCGCCACGTGCCGGGTGTCCGCGGGCCCGTGCGACGCGCCCGAGCTCTGCACCGGATCCTCCGCCGCATGTCCGGCCGACGTGAAGCGGACCGGCGTCTGCCGCCTGGCCGCGGGCCCGTGCGACGTGGCCGAGAGCTGCGACGGGACGCACGACACGTGTCCCGTCGACGGCTTCAAGCCCGCCACCACCCTGTGTCGGGCGGCGGTCGGTGTGTGCGACGCGCCGGATTTCTGCACCGGCTCCGGCGCCGCGTGCCCGGCCGACGCCAAGAAGACCGACGTCTGCCGCGCGGCCGTCGGCCCGTGCGACGCCGAAGAGCGGTGCGACGGGACGCACGACACCTGCCCGGCGGACACCCTGAAGCCCGCCGGCGCGGTCTGTCGCGCCGCCGCGGGTGCGTGCGACGTCGCCGAGACCTGCAACGGCACCAGCATCACGTGCCCGGCCGACGTGAAGAAGAGCGGCGACGTGTGCCGCCCCGCAGCCGGCCCGTGCGACGTCGCGGAGAGCTGCGACGGGACGCACGACGCGTGTCCGGTCGACGCGTTCAAGACGGCTGGGATCGAATGCCGCGCTGCCGCGGGCCCGTGCGACGTCGCCGAGACCTGCACCGGCTCCGACGCCGCCTGTCCCGCCGACGCGAAGAAAACCGACGTCTGCCGCCCGGCCGTCGGGCCCTGTGACGCCGAGGAGCGCTGCGACGGGACGCACGACACGTGCCCGGCCGACGGGTTGAAGGCCGCCGGGACCGAGTGTCGCCCGGCCGTCGACGTCTGCGACGCGGCCGAGTCCTGCACCGGCTCGTCCACCGCCTGCCCGGCGGACGTGAAGAAGACCGGCGTCTGCCGCCCGGCGGCGGGCCCGTGCGACGTCGCCGAGAGCTGCGACGGGGCGCACGACACCTGCCCGGCGGACGGGTTCAAGGCCGCCGGCACCGAGTGTCGTGCGGCAGGCGGCGTCTGCGACGTCGCCGAGACCTGCACCGGCTCTGCCGCGTCCTGCCCCGCGGACGTGAAGAAGACCGACGTCTGCCGTCCGGCGGCGGGCCCGTGCGACGTCGCGGAGAGCTGCGACGGGACGCACGACGACTGCCCGGCGGACGGGCTCAAGGCCGCGGGGACCGAGTGTCGTGCGGCCGCGGACGTCTGCGACGCGGCCGAGTCCTGCACGGGCTCCGATGCTGCCTGCCCGGCGGACGTGAAGAAGACCAGCGTCTGCCGTCCGGCGGCGGGCCCGTGCGACGTCGAGGAGCGGTGTGACGGAACGCATGACACGTGCCCCGCGGACGGGTTCAAGGCGGCGGGCATCGAGTGTCGCGCGGCCGTGGGCGTGTGCGACGTCGCGGAGTCCTGCACCGGCGCTGCCGCCGCCTGCCCCGCGGACGCGAAGAAGACCGACGTCTGCCGGTCGGCGGCGGGCCCGTGCGACGTCGCCGAGAGCTGCGACGGGACGCACGACGACTGCCCAGCCGACGGGTTCAAGGCCGCCGGCGCCGAGTGTCGTGCCGCGGCGGGCGTCTGCGACGTGGCCGAGTTGTGCAGCGGCTCCGACGCCGCCTGCCCCGCGGACGTGAAGAAGACCGGCGTCTGCCGGCCGGCGGCGGGCCCGTGTGACGTCGCGGAGAGCTGCGACGGCGCGCACGACGACTGTCCGGTCGATGCCTTCCAGCCGGCGACCGTCGTGTGCCGCGCCGCGGCCGGTGTCTGCGACGCCGCCGAGTCCTGCACGGGCTCGGGCGCCGCGTGCCCGGCCGACGCCAAGAAGACCGACGTGTGCCGTCCCGCGGCCTGGCAGTGTGACGCCGCGGAGCGATGCGATGGGACGTCGAACGATTGTCCGTCCGACGGGCCGAGCCCGGACGGTACGCCGTGCGACGACGGGAACGCCTGCACGCGTACGGATACCTGTCAGGCGGGCACCTGCACCGGCGCGAATGCGGTGCGGTGCAGCGCGCAGGATCAGTGCCACGACGCCGGGACGTGTGACCCCGCGACCGGTGCCTGCTCCAATCCGGCCAAGGCCGACGGGACAACGTGCAACGACGGCACGCCGTGCATGTCGAACGAGGTCTGCCAGGCAGGCGCGTGCATCGGCACCCCGGTGACCTGCACGGCCCCGGACGAATGTCACCTCGCCGCCTGCAACGCGAGCACCGGGGCCTGCACGACGTCGCTCGCGCCCGACGGCACCCCGTGCGGCAACGGCGGCGGGTGCTGGAAGGGGCGATGCGATTATCCGCCTGATTGCACTCATGCATGGATCAACCCGGCCGAGCTCTGGCCGCCGAACCACAAGTACGTGACGGTGTCGGTCCGCGGCGTGACCGATCCCGACAGAGACCCCATGAAGGTCGTGGTCACGGGCGTCCGCCAGGACGAGCCGCGAAACGGCCTCGGCGACGGCGACACCTGCCCCGACGCCTCGGGCCTCGGGAAGGGGAGCACCGTGCAGGTGCGTGCCGAGCGCTCGGGAACCATGGACGGCCGGGTCTATTACCTGAGCTTCACGGCCGACGACGGCCGGGGCGGGCGCTGCCAGGGCACGGCGAAGGTCTGTGTCCCGCACGACCAGCGTCCCGGACACGTGTGCGGCGACCAGGGGCCGATCGTGGACTCGGCGGGCAACTGCCGATAAGCGACCCGAGACCATGTCTCGGGTCGGGCCGGACAGCGAGAGTGTTGCCCGGTCTACGGGACCGGCGTCGTGCCGCGGCCGGCGAAGCCGGCGCGGCAGGCTTGCCGGACCAGATGTGGGCGCTGGCGGCGCGGGCTAGTATTCGTTCGTGGCGGGCCTGCTGCCGGCGGAGGATCTCGAGCGGCTGCGTGCGGCGCGCGCCGGGGCGGATCCCGCCGACGGGCTCTTCGACCCGGCGAGCGTCACCTGGCGCGTGAACCGGGAGGCCGCCATCCTTCTTGGCGGCGGGCGGGCGCTGCTGTTGCAGATTGCGCACCCGCTGGTGGCGGCGGGGGTGGCGTCGCACAGCCGGTTCCGGGAGCATCCGCTCGCGCGGTTGTGGCGCACCCTCGATCTCATGCTGACGCTGGTGTTCGCCGATGCGGCGCGGGCGATCGAAGCGGTCCGCGCGATCGAGCGTGTGCACGCGCGCGTGCGCGGCGTCCTCGACGCCGACGTCGGGCGGTTTGCGCGCGGCACACCCTACGACGCGAG
>Ga0070699_100003885_pt1 | contig 13211 bp, 15 predicted proteins | sample KBSK1503metaG_FD_65473 | JGI IMG/M metagenome (GOLD analysis project Ga0070699, IMG submission 65473) | Corn, switchgrass and miscanthus rhizosphere microbial communities from Kellogg Biological Station, Michigan, USA - KBS K1-50-3 metaG | ecosystem: Host-associated > Plants > Roots >...
CCCAACTCAGCCAGCCGATCGATATTGGCCTGCACGGCTCGGAGGTGCCGACAAGTCTGGTCGTAGAGGCGCTGTGCGTTGCTCATGGCAGCGCCCCCATCGTGACGACGAGGAGCCCATAGTGTTGGCTCACCGTTATCGGCTCCGTGTTGACGGGATTTGGAAATAGCTTCGACATGGTAGCTTCCCTTTTGTTGCGCACTGGGAAAGCCGGCGCCAAGCCGACCTGCTGTCCCACGATTCGCTGCAACGCCTGTGCAGGACTTGCGATTCCGCGCCAAAGTTTTGCTCAAGGACGCCAAATCAGCCGCCGGCTGGCTGCGCAAGACCGGGATGGCTGCGCGACCAGGTGAACTGCGGCAGGCAGCAATTCATTCTCCGGCCGAGAGGCGCGTCGTCGCAGAGTGGCAACTCTAATCAGGTCGTCGCACAGACATCAGGACGGCTCCCTGTCTCGTTGTATTTTGTGCACGGTTTCATCTTGCAACCGCATGAGGCGAATGCGCTCCGGGATCACCACAGCGTCGTTACATAGATTGCAGCAACGTCCGCGCTTGACCGGCACCGCGCTGTGACCGAACTCTTGAAATAGCGCGCCGCATATTGCGCAAGCTTGTCCTTGCATCGACCCATCCGCCGCGAGGCCGGACCCGAGGTGAGTGAGGTCCGGCTCAAGTTGGCTTCTTCCCTCCCCAGGTTCCTATAGTCGGCTACGACGGCCGCTTACGGCTTGCGATTCCGCGCCAAACTTTTGCTCAAGGACGCCAAATCGCGTATGCCGGCGAGTACCGCCGCCGATCTCGGGATCTCTCCGCCATGCCGGCGCCGATCGCGCTTACCGACGAACAGCTCGATGCCATCATCCGCGCCTGTGGGCCGCTCCGGCCGGACGCTCGCGGCGCTTTTCTCGAGACGGTTGCCGCCGCCCTGCAGGGTCGTGAGATCGGCGACGGCGCCGTCTATCTCGCGATCGCTGCGGCACAGCGGCAGTTCTTCGACGCGCCGTTATCGACCGACGAGCGTGCGCAACCGCACCGCCGGATGGCGCGGGCGCGGTAGGGCGGGGTCGATGCACAGGTGTGCCGACACGGTGCCGATATGGCCCTTCCTCGAAAAAGGCCGCTAGAGCGGCCATCGGAGAAAGGAAGCAATCCCATAGGCTTACTGGTCGGGGCAGCAGGATTTGAACCTGCGACCTGGAGTACCCAAAACTCCCGCGCTACCAGGCTGCGCTATGCCCCGGCGCCGTGCCGGGCCTCGATACACGGTTCGGTTTGCGCCAGCAAGCCGCGCCGGGCCGCCACAACGAGCCTACTGGCCGCCGCCGAAGATCGCGTGCCCCACCCGATCGCCCGGCGCGATGCCGAGCTTCTTGGCGGTGCCGCCGATGACTTCGAGCACGGCGCGCACCGGCCCGCCGGAGGGCACGAGCGTTTCCGAGAGCGGCACCGTGTTCTCGGCGATGCGCAGGATCCGCCCGTCGGCGCGGATGAAGATCATGTCGAGCGGGATGTAAGTGTTCTTCATCCAGAAGCTGGTCGGCTGTTCCTGATGGAAGTCGAACAGCATGCCCTGCCCTTCCGGCAGTTGGCGCCGGAACATGAGTCCTTTCGCCTGCTCCTCCGGCGTTAACGCCATCTCGACCGCGAAGACGTGCACGCCGCGCTTGCTTGCGATCTCGAGCGGCTGCAGTTCGGCCGCCGCGAGGCGCCCGGCAAGGTCGGCGGACGGCAGGGTCAGGACGGACAGCGCGGCGAGGAGAACAAGCAGGCAACGACGCATGGACAAGGCCTCGATTGACGAGCCCCGATCTTAGCAGAGACCTGAGATGTTGCAGATCGGAACACGCCACCGCCGGGAACAAGCTTTAAGGCGGGTCGGCTGCAGGCCGCACCGGCATGGAAGCGGTCTTTAGGTGGGGATCAGTGCGAGGCCGGGCCGAGCGGCGCGCCTTCCGGGCGCACCTCGGCCGCCATCAATCCCTTCGGCCCGGGTCCAAAGCGCACCAGGACATACTGGCCCGGCCGCAGTTCTGTCAGGCCGAAGCGGCGCAAGGTCTCCATATGAACGAAAATGTCGGGCGTCCCCTCGCCGCGGGTCAGGAAGCCGAAGCCGCGCAGCCGATTGAACCACTTCACCTGCGCCCGCTCGAGCCCGCTGGTCGGCGTCACGGTCACGTGGGTGCGCGGCGGGGGCATCTGCGCCGGATGCACCGCCGTGGAGTCATCCATCGAAAGGACGCGGAATGCCTGCAAGCCGCGCGGGCGCTGCAGCACCTCGACCACGACGCGCGCGCCCTCATAGGCGACTTGGAAGCCGTCGCGCCGCAGACAGGTCACGTGCAGGAGAATGTCGGGCATCCCGTTGTCGGGAACGATGAACCCGTAGCCCTTGGAGACGTCGAACCATTTGATGACGCCGGTGAGTTCGATGACGCTCGCGGCCTCGTCGCCGATCTCGCCACCCGCGCCGCGGCCGGTCGCCAAACCGCCGCCCGGCCCCTTCGGTCCAATTCCGTCCGACGTCATGACGCCCCAACGCCGCCGCTCAGTCCAGGCGCTTCTTCCGTGCGCTTCGAATCTTGGCCGTGATGAAGATATCATTCGGCGGCGAACGGGAAAGGCCAAAATGCATTTGCAAGCCAAAAGAGGTGGATGGCTGTGCAAATCTCCACGGCCTCTGCCGAATCAGTGGACGATGAAGGGAGATAGCACCGTTCCGATGTCTTGGCGTATGACAACGTCGGCAATTTCATCGAATTCGGTCGCTTCGCGATTGATAATCACCAAACGAGCGCCGTTTCGTTTGGCAAGCAAGGGGAATCCGGCGGCCGGCCACACCACCAGCGAAGAGCCGACCGCGAGAAAAAGATCACAGTCAAGAGTCAATTGTTCAGCGCGTCGCATTTCGCGCTCCGGCATCGGCTGACCGAAGGAAACCGTCGCCGTCTTGATGTGCCCGCCGCAATCGGCGCAATCGGGCGCGCGTTCGCGCGCATCGGTGAACCGCTGACGCACCCATGACAATTCGTAGCGCTTGCCGCAGCCGAGGCATAAGGCATAGCTATTGTTGCCATGCAGTTCGATCACGTGTTCCGCCGATATTCCGGAGCTTTGATGAAGATTGTCGATGTTTTGCGTGATCACGGCCGGCGCCTTGCCGGCGCGGTAGAAACTGGCGAGCGCAAGGTGCCCGCGACCGGGGCGGGCGGCGGAAAACTGCGCCTCCATGGCAAAGCGCCGGCGCCACGCTTCGTCGCGCATCTCCTGGCTCGCGAGGAACTCATCGAACGGGATCGGTTTATTCTTCGTCCAGAGCCCGCCGGGTGAGCGGAAATCGGGAATGCCACACTCGGTGGAAATTCCGGCTCCCGTAAACGGGGCGATGACGCGCGCAGCCTCCACCAGTTCCTGCAGTTCGTCGATAGCGGTCTCCAGATCCGACGCGATCATGTATGCTTCATCCGTTTATCCGTTTTGGTTCCAGGCGATGCCGGGAGGTCACATTATGAGATATCTGCACACCATGCTGCGCGTGCGCAACCTCGATCAAGCGCTCGACTTCTACTGCAACAAGCTCGGGCTCAAAGAGGCGCGCCGCCGGGTCGACGAGAAGAACCGCTACACGCTCGTTTTCCTGGCCGCGCCAGAGGACGAAGAGCTGGTGGAAGAGAGCAAGCGCACCGGCCGCGACGCCCCATTGGTCGAACTCACCTACAATTGGGACAGCGAGGATTACGGCGAGGCGCGCTATTTCGGTCACCTCGCCTACGAGGTCGATGACATTTATGGGCTATGCGAAAAATTGATGAAGGCCGGCGTCACCATCAACCGGCCGCCGCGCGACGGCGTGATGGCTTTCGTTCGCTCGCCCGACAAGCACTCGATCGAGTTGTTACAGAAAGGCGCCCCGCTGCCGCCCAAGGAGCCATGGGTTTCCATGCCCAACACCGGCAAGTGGTGAGGCGAACGCCTCCTTTGGCGGCGATTGGCTCTTTCTTGCCGCACGGTGCAAACGTCTTTATATGTCGCCGCGCCTCGCGCGCCCTTCGTCTAGCGGTCTAGGACATCGCCCTTTCACGGCGGAAACACGGGTTCGAGTCCCGTAGGGCGCGCCACTAAATCAAGGGAGGCGAGGCGCAGGTGAGACACGTTCCGACTTTGCTGGTGTCGCCCTTACCGAAATGGATGATCGCGGCGCCTGGAAAGCCGAACTCCTGAGGGAGTTCCAAAACGCCGGCTACCCGTCGATTGGGGACGAGCCTTAGCTTGATCGTCGAAAGTCGCTTGATCGTCGAAAGTCCGCTTTCGGGTGCAAAGCGGCCGTGATGTGCTCGTTTTGAGCCTTTCCGCTTCCGGCCCAGACCGGACATAAGCGGCGCTGCCGGGCAGTTGGCCGGTTGCAAAATCGCTTTCAGACCCTCTTCCGATTCCCGCCAATCCGATTTCCTGACACCACCGTGGCCGAGGGAGGGAGCCCCCCTCCGTCGAGACGGGGCTTTTTCCGTGGGAACGCAGGCCGCCCGAGCGTTACCTTGTCAGCCCGCACTTGCCCCTGAACCTTGCAGATGGTTCTCGCGTACTATGCGTCGTGGCGGCACTGGGAGAAATCGACTGATGCGCTACATTACAATCGTTGCATTGGCTTTTGCATTTGCAGGGTCTGCCCTCGGAGCAAACAACGACCTCAAAGCCGCCCGGAAAGGCAGCGAAGACGATACGGCGAGGAAGGCGGCTCAGAGCAGCGCACAGAAGATCGCTAAGCCGGAAATCTATTGGCTTGACACCGCCTATCGCCGCAGCGACGGCGCACTGATTGAAGAACAACGTCAGTTTCTGCGAAATAAAGACGACCCCCGATTTCTTCCTCCGTTTTCCAGTTTGGCGGAATGCCAGGCAGAAGCTAAGTACCGCATGAACTGGCGCGGCGGCAAGGACAGCCCCATTTTTGAGAGAGCGGACTGTCGCCCGACTGCCATTACCCGCAAAATGTTAAACGCCGTCCGCAAGGACCATTGTTGGGATGCCCCCAAGAAACCAGCGTGGGAACGGCCCGAATGTCGAGCCGCTGTTGAAGCGCTCAGCAACATCTTAGAAAAAGAGTTGAAAGCAAAATGAATTGTCCAAACGCGTCGGCTCGCAGCAGGCAGACGCTTGGAGCGTCGATTTCGCGCGCGCCGCCAAGCGCGCGCGACCCAAAGAAACGCGGGAGGGAACGAGCCAGCCTGCTGTCAAGGCTGACGGGTCAGTCTTGCGCACACGGATCGCGGAGAAGGGCGAGTCTCGCTGTAGCAATAGTCGAGGGTATTCTGATCGATCAGACTGAAGATGTAGGTTCCTTCGTCATCTGAACCCATCATCAGCTTGCCGCCGGGCGTGAACGCGCCCCACAGCGGCTCTTCCTCGTCGCCGGTCGGATTGGAGCGCTTCAAGCGACCAACGAAGGTATTGCCCTGTTGTTCGGTTATGACCAGCGTCGCAAGGCCGCCGCGCCGTCCTTCACTCTTGGCAATTCGATCCCTCTGGCCAGTCCACGTGCCGACGAGGGATACTGAATCGGCGGCGAACACTGGCGTTGAAACGAGGATGGCGAACATCGCTGAATACATAAGCGCCTTCATGTGGAGCCTCCTTGCGTCGATCCAGTCGCACAGCAGATGTAAGGATGGTGTTACCAATGTACCTGCTCGCCGAGAGTGCACGGCTGCGGAAGACGTCAGCGTCGCCCCGATGGTGCTCACCCTGCGCCCGACCGGCCTGACATCGCCGGCGCAAACCGATCGCGAAGAGTGGACCATCTGATCGAGGTGGCAGACTTCCGAGGCGGCGCCGGCCCACGCTACGGCTGCTCGGTCAGCTCCGTGCAGGATGCGAGGCGGGTGGCCTGCGAAAGGTGCATGTAGCACCACTCCATGCGGTTCGGCGCCAAGATTGTACCGACCGTATAGCCATCGCCGTTGCCGCGCGGCGAGGAAAACGAGCCGGAGAACCGGCGGCCGTCCTGCTTGTCGATGGTCGCGGTGAACGGGACGCTGTTGAGCCGCGGTTCGGCCGACGAGGGCGCAGCATGATGCGGATTGCCCGCGCCGAGGATGATCGACTCGCTCTCGCCTTTCCAAGTGCCGCGAAGGTCGGGGATCGCGCTCTCCGCCGCCGCAGGGGCGGCTGCCAGCGTTGCAAGCGCGGCGATCCAGGCAAGTTTCGACATGGCTGAGCTCCTTCAGGCGCTAATCGCTTCTCTGTTCCCGGTACAGTCCCCACACCGCGATCAACGCGGTGATGGTCGCGAGCAGGAAGAGCCCAGAAAGAACCCCTCCTTGAACATCCCATTGCAGAAGACGGCCGAGATCATAGAGCACGTAGGCGCCGAACGTAAATGCAAGGCCGTAGATATACGGTTTGCCTTTGCGGGCCGCCAAGATCGCTATGATCGCAACTGCAGCTTCGAGAATTATCGAGATGACGAGCATTGAGATGTGACGCTAGCGGATGACGTTGGTACATTCCACAAAATTGGCGGCATGAGCGCAACGCCAGCTTTGCGTTTGCAACGTCGGTCGGGCCTCGCAGGTGTTCTCTTGGCAGCGCTGAAGATCGCCTCTATCCTCTCCGCACCGTCAGCGGGGAGGCCAAGATAATGTTCAAATGGATGTCGGCGTTCGCGTTGGCCATGTTGGTATGCGCGCCGGCGCTTGCGGAGGAGATGGAATACCGCCCGGGGTACTACCAGTACTACTACCTGTACCGGTACTCTCTGCCGCCCGAGCAGCACGTGATCGAGGTCGTGCAGCCCCCCTACAGCGGCAATTTCATCATCAACGGCACCCGCTTCACGGCGCGGATGCCGGCCTGTTTCAGCTGGGCCGCGGGCGAACGCATCAGGCTCATCGCCGGCGACTGGAACGGCCGTTGCGTCGCTGCGCGGTTTTACAATTTCTATCGGCGCAACACGTGCGAGATGTGGTGCGGCGGCGGCGGTTGGTGGTGACACCTTAAGACCGCGAAGTCGGTGCGTTCCCCTCCCCCTTGTGGGGAGGGGTTAGGGGTGGGGGTGGCGCGATTCATTCACAGGCGGCGCCACCCATCATTTCACTGCATCACCCCCCTCCCCATCCCTCCCTCAGCCGGCTGCGGGCTTGCCCGCTTCCGGCCATTATTAAGGGTGACCAAACCCCGGCAAGCCGGGGTTTGGTTGGGGGGAGGGAGCAGACCGAGTTCGCCGCTCGATGAATCCGTTCCAAACCAACGTGAAGGCGTGGGCACGAGAATCTTCCAACTTTCGGTATTCACCAAAATTGCGCTTGCAGCCCTTGGCGCCGCTCCGCGGCGGTTGCCGTGCTTCGTTTCCACTCTCGAGGCGCAACGAAGGGATAGATGCGTCCTGTTCTGTCCCTGTTATCTGCCTGTTATGTCCTGTTATCTTGTGAGGGCGTCCTCCATTTTCCATCGGTTTTCCAACCCGGTACGTGCATCGCCCTGTATTTTTCCCTGTTCTTTACAGGAAAGCTTTCGCGGGGGCCGGCGGATAGGCGTGACGGCGGCCGTTGAAGTCCTCGACCTCGTAGCGCGCGGTGCCGTTAGCGCCGCCGACGCGGGCAAGATAGCTCGGTCCGATCGGCGATTTGCCGTGGCCGCCGGGGATGTCGAGCACGTAAGTGGGTTGGCATAGGCCCGAGAGCCGGCCGTGAAGCGCGCGCATCAGGGCCTGACCCTCGTCGATGCCGGTGCGCCACTGCGCGGTGCCGGGGGCGAGATCGCCGTGATGGAGGTAGTAAGGCTTGACGCGGCATTCGACCAAGGCACGCATCAATTCGCCGAGCACCGCCGCCTCGTCGTTGACGCCGCGCAAGAGCACGGTCTGGCTCAGCATGGGAATGCCGGCATCGACCACGCGCGCGCAGGCCGCGCGCGCCGCGGACGTGAGCTCGCGCGCGTGGTTGGCGTGAAGCACCACGTAGGTCGCCTTGCCCGGCGCGCGCAGCGCGCGCACGAGCGCTGCCGTCACGCGCGCGGGCGCGACCACGGGGACGCGGCTGTGCACGCGGATGACCTTGACGTGGCCGATCGCCGCCAGCATTTCGACGACTTGCCCAAGACGCCGCGGCGAGAGCACGAGCGGATCGCCGCCGGTGAGGATCGCCTCCCAGATCTCGCGATGGCTGCGGATATAGGCCATCGCGGCGTCGAGCTGCGCGCGTGAGAGGGCGCGAGCGCGCCCAACCACTTCGCGGCGGAAACAAAAGCGGCAATAGGCCGCGCAGACGTGGACGGGCTTGAGCAGCACGCGGTCGGGATAGCGGTGCACGATGCCCTCGACCGGGCTATGCGCACCGTCCCCGATCGGGTCGGCCATCTCCTCGGGCCTGGCGTCGAGTTCCGCCGCCGCGGGAACGAACTGGCGCGCAATGGGGTCGCGCGGATCGGCGGGATCGATGAGCTCGGCGACGTCCGCGGTCAGCGCCAACGCGTAGCGCGCGGCGACCGCTTCGATCTCGCCGCGACGTTCGGGCGCAATCAATCCGGCCGCGATGAGCTCGTCGGGGCGGCGCAGTGTCTTGCGTGCTGGTCTCATGGCAACGTCCTGGCGTGAAGTACTTGCCGCCGATCGCGGCGGGCAAAGGCGGGTCGCTGATGCTGCGCCGCCGGCCAAATGTCAATCCGCGTCCGCCGTGCTGACCCAAGCGAGCGACGCAACCCCGATCCCGCCCGCGCGCCGCTCGCCTCGGCTTGCGGACCGCCAAAATTCGGTGTTGGTATGCGCCACGCAACGGCGGGAGCGAGGACCAGATGAAGAACTATCTCGACGGGGGCGAGGCGATCCTCGAGGCGTTTCGCAAGCTCAAGATCGACTACATCATGTCCTCCCCGGGCTCGGAATGGTCGCCCATCTGGGAGGCGCTGGCGCGCCAAAAGCTCGACAACAAACCCGGCCCGGCCTTCGTCGAGTCCTGGCACGAGACGCTCGCGGTCAACATGGCCACCGGCTACACGCTGATCACCGGCCGGCCGCAGGCGGTGCTGCTGCACGCCGGCGTCGGCGTGCTGCAGGGAGGCATGGGTATCCACGGCGCCATGCAGAACGAAGTGCCGATGGTCGTCATGTCGGGCGAATCCCAGACGCTCGGCGAAGACCCGGCCCTCGACATCGAGCAGCAGTGGTATGGCGGCCTCACCGTGGGCGGCATCGAGCGCTTCGTCGAGCCGGTTGCGAAATGGGCGCGCGCCGTGACCAGCCCCCATACGCTCTATGAAAGCGTGATCCGCGCCGGCGAAATGGCGCAGCGCGTGCCGAAGGGGCCGATCTACCTCAACGTGGCGCTCGAACACATGCTGCACGACTGGACGCCGCCGGCCGTCGCGCGCGAGGTGCCGCCAGCGCCGACCGTGCGGCCGCGGCAGGAAGACGTCGCGAAGGTCGCCGAGCTTGTGCGCAATGCCGAGAGCCCGGTCATCGTGACGGAGACTGCCGGACGCGACCCCAAGGCATTTTCAGCCCTCGCGGAGTTCGCCGATCTCCTCGCCATTGCGGTGATCAACGGACGGGTCAACGCCTACGCAAATTTTCCGACCAATCACCCGCTCTATCTCGGCATGGGGAGGTACAAGGCGCTCGACGATGCCGATCTCGTCCTGCTCGTGGGCGCTCGCGCGCCGTGGTACCCGCCAAGGCGGCGGCCGACGAGCGGCAAGATCGTCGCGATCCACGACCACCCGCTCAAGGAGCACATGGTCTACCAGAATCTGCACGCCGACTGCTATCTCGAAGGCGATATCGCCGAGTCGCTCACGTTGCTGATTGCAGCGGCAAAGTCGGCGAAGATCGATGCCGCCGCCGTGAGCGCGCGGCGGCAGCGTTGGACCCGCGAGCACGACAGCTATGTTGCGGAGCTGCGTGCCGAGCGCGAGAAGGCGCAGAACGGGAGCGCCATCGATCCGCTCTCGCTGCTGGGCGCGCTCGGCGAGGTGATGCCTGCCGACACGATCTACGTGGACGAGACGATCACCCATTCCTCGCTCATCCGCCAGCATCTTCCGCAGACCACGCTGCAAAGCTTCTTTCGGGGTTCGGGTGGCCTCGGCCAGGGGATCGGCACCGCGCTCGGGATCAAGCTCGCGGCGCCCGAGCGGCCGGTGGCGTTGCTCGTCGGCGACGGCTCGTTCCTTTACAACCCCATCATCCAGGCGCTCGGCGCCTCCAAGCGCCACGAGTTGCCGATCATCATCGTCGTCCTCAACAACAAGAAATACGAAGCGATGCGGATGGGCCACGTCCATCACTATCCCGATGGCGCCTCGGCCAGCAAGGATCTGCATTTCGGGGTGACCATCGACGGACCGGACTATGAGGAGTTGGGAAGCCATTTCGGCTTCCATGGCCAGCGCGTCGAAAACCGCGCCGAATTGGAGCGCGCCCTGCAAAGCGCGCTCGCCGCCACTCAAGACGGAAGGACCGCGATCCTCAACGTGGTGGTGAGCCGGTAGAACGCGCTCGTGCGAGCACCACGCGTGCGAAACACTCGCTCGAACTGGCGCTGTCACTAATCGCTGGAATAACCGATCGCGCGCGTCATCTTACCCCACGTAGCGACTTCGCTCCTGAAGTAGTCAGTAGCCTCGCCAACCGTCTTGATCATCACCTCGAAGCCGATGGTCTTGACTTTTCCTGCGCCTGCGGCTTCCGCATGATCGCATTGATCTCGGCGTTGAGCTTCGCGACCACCGCATCGGGCGTCTTCGCCGGCGCGAAGAAGCCGACCCACGAGCCCGAATAGACGTTGGGGAACCCCATCTCGCCATAGGTCGGCACGTTCGGCACGGCCGAGTTGCGCGCGGCACTCGCAAGACCGATGCCGCGCAGAAGCCCTTGCGTGATGGGTGGCACCACCGTCGGCAGCGTCAGCACGATCGCATCGACGTGGTTGCCGATGGCGGCGGTGACCGCCGGAGCGCCGCCGGTGAACGGCACATGCACGGCTTGCACCTTGGCGACCTCGCGGAAAAAATATTCCGCGCCGATATGCGGGCCCGTGCCGACGCCGGCACTGCCAAAGGTGAAGCTCCTGCTCTTCCCGTTCGCGATGAACTCTTTCAAGTCTTTCGCCGGATTGGTCGGATGCACGGCCAGAACGTCGGGACTGAAGGCCACGACGGCGATGGCGCGCAGATCGTCGACCGAGAAGCCCTTGTTTTTGGTGGCGGTCTCATTGACCGCAAGGGAGGTGGTGGTGGCGAGGATGGTGTAGCCGTCAGGCGCCGCGCCGCTCACCGATTTCGCCGCGAGATTGCCGCCGGCGCCACCGCGATTTTCCACCACCACCGCCTGGCCGAAGCGCTCGCTGAGTTTCTGCCCAACCAGGCGGGCGACGACGTCGGCGATGCCGCCGGCCGCGAACGCGACTTGCAACGTGATGTTCTGCGTCGGATAGGTCTGCGTCCAAGCCGGCTGCGCGAAGCCGGCGGCGACCACGACGAAGATGCCAAGCTGAGTGCGGAACGGCAGCATGCGGCGTCCTTTCATTCCTCGATCGTTCAAGTTGCGGACATCGGCGTCCACACGACTTCGTCGACGCGGGCGGCTCCGGTCGCAAGCATGACCAGCCGATCGAAGCCGAGCGCAATCCCGCAGGCCTCCGGCATCACCGCAAGGGCGCTGAGAAAATCCTCGTCGATAGGATAACGCTCGCCGTAGATGCGCTCCTTCTCCGCCATCTGGTGTTCGAGCCTTTTGCGTTGCTCGACCACATCGACAAGCTCGCCGAAGCCGTTCGCAAGCTCGACTCCGCAGGCATAGAGCTCGAAACGCTCGGCGAGCCGCGGATCGGCGGCCTTCGGCCGGGCGAGCGGCGACTGTATTGCCGGATATTCGTAAAGGATCGTCGCCCGCCCTTGCCCGAGGTGCGGTTCGATCTTTTCGACAAGCACGCGGCTGAAAACGTCGCCCCAGGTGTCGTCGGCGGCCGTGCGAATGCCGGCGGCGGTCGCCGCCGCCGCCAAACCGGCCGCGGGCTGCGGCGGCAGCATCGCCGCGAGATCGATGCCGGCGTGGCGCGCGAACGCCTCCGTCACCGTCAATCGCTCGGGGGCGGCGAACGGATCGATGGCGCGGTCGCGGAACGAGAACCGCTTCGAGCCCGCCGCCTCCGCCGCGAGCGCAAGAATGGCCCCGCAGTCCTCCATCAGGACCTCGTAAGGCTCCTGTGCCCGGTACCATTCGACCAGGGTGAATTCGGGATGGTGCAGGATGCCGCGCTCGCGGTTGCGAAACGAGCGAGCGAACTCGACGATCCGGCGTTCGCCGGCCGCCAGCAGTTTCTTGCAGGCGAATTCGGGCGAGGTCCGCAGGTACAATCGCGCGCGCGTGCCGGTTGGCGCCACCAGATCGGTCGCGAAGGCGTGGAGGTGGGTCTCATTCCCCGGCGAAGGGACGAGCGTCGCGGTCTCGACCTCGACGAAATCCTGCGCCGCGAAGAATTGTCGCAACGCCGCGGCAATGCGCATGCGCCCTAGCAGCAAGGGCCGCCGGCCGGCGTGCAAGGCCCAGAAGGGCGGCGGCATCAGGGGCGCTCCGTCCACCGCGGTTTCAACCGTCTAGTCGCCGTGAAAATCACTGGCGGACGGCCGCCAGATCAGTATGGTGCGGCCCGACATTTGGGCCCAGCATTGGTCGCGCGCGTCCGATAATCGAGGAAAACTCGCCGTGAAGGTCATCGCCAGTTCGCTCCGCAAGGGCAATATCGTCGAATTCGAGGGCAAGCTCTATGCCGTCCTCAACGCCGAAAGCTTCCACCCCGGCAAGGGCACCCCCACCACTCAGGTCGACATGCGCCGCATCAGCGACGGCGTGAAGGTCGCGCAGCGCTTCAAGACGACCGAGCAGGTCGAACGCGCCTACGTGGAGGATCGCGAGCATCAATACCTTTACCAGGACGGCGATGGCATTCACTTCATGAACACCGAGACCTACGACCAGGTGACGTTGCCCGCCGACATCATCGGCGAGCAGGCCGCCTACCTCCAGCCGGAAATGAAGGTCATGCTCTCCGTCCACGAGGGGGTGCCGGTCTCGATCGAGCTTCCTCAGAAGGCCACCCTGGAAGTGGTGGAAACCGAACCGTCGGTGAAAGGCCAGACCGCTGCCTCCTCCTACAAGCCCGCATTGCTGTCGAACGGCGTGCGCACCATGGTCCCGCCCTTCGTCGGCCCGGGGACGAA
>Ga0070699_100003888_pt1 | contig 13205 bp, 13 predicted proteins | sample KBSK1503metaG_FD_65473 | JGI IMG/M metagenome (GOLD analysis project Ga0070699, IMG submission 65473) | Corn, switchgrass and miscanthus rhizosphere microbial communities from Kellogg Biological Station, Michigan, USA - KBS K1-50-3 metaG | ecosystem: Host-associated > Plants > Roots >...
GATGGCCGCGGTCTGCAACAGGTTCATGTAGGCGGTGGCGGCGCTGAGCAGCACGTTCTGCTCGGTCGTGCGCAACGTCTCGCGGGCGGAGAACACCTGGCCCTCGGCCTGGCGCGTGCGGGTTGCTGTCTGGAAGCCGTTGAAGAGCGTCTGCGTGGCGGTCAACCCATAGGACTGCACCGCGATGGCGCCTTTGGCCTGGCTGTAGGTCGCAGGAATCCCCGCGGTCGTCCCCGTCGTCCTCGTCAGCTGATCGAGATACTGGTCGGCCAAGCTCGCGGTGCCGCTTACGCGCGGGCGATAGCCCGCGAGCGCGGTCGGAACGTTCTCGTCGATTGCGCGGGTCGCGGAGCGCTGGGAATTGAGCTGGGGATTGTTTTGGTAGGACTGGATCAGGGCCTCGTCCATGGTGCCGGAGCCCGCTCCGGTGCCCACCAGGCGTCCGTTGGCGGCAGGCTCGGCCGCAAGCGACGCGACCCAGAGGGCCGCCGCCGCGGATGCGGCAAACGCTGCAATCTGCGCGCTCCGCGCGATTGCCGCTCGCCCCCGAGCCCCCCGCAACATGCGCAGACTCCACCTCCCTGCCGTGCCGCCCTTCGCGGTCGTGCCCTCCACCGAGCGCTAATGACCAATGTTAGCCATAATTGGGCCGGGAACCCGCTGCGCCCCCAGCGAAAATGACAGTTTTGAGATAAAGACGGCGCTCGGTGTTTTCGCGTCACACCTAGTAGTGGAAAAATTGCGTAAAAAGCCTAGAACGCGAAGGCGGGGGGCGCGGCAAATCCCGGAAGCACGGGCGCGGCGGCATCGAAGATCGGCCATCCGCTGACGTCGCCGCCAATCGAGCGGTAGAGTATTGCCTGGCCCGTGGGGACGCGGCTCAGGACTGCGACGAGTCGGCCGCCGGCCTTGAGCTGGCCGCATAGGGCTTGCGGCACGATCTCGGTCGCCCCGTTGAGGAAGATGACGTCGTAGGGAGCGGTAGCCTGCCACCCTTGCGTGAGCGGGGCGGCCACCACCGTCACGTTGTCCGCGCCGACGGCCTTGAGGTTCTCGCGGGCGAGGCGAACCAACGCCTCCTCCTCCTCGAGCGCGAGCACCGAGCGCGCAAGGCGCGCCAGCAGCGCGGACGAATAGCCGCTCGCGCAGCCAACATCGAGCACGTGATCGCTCGCTCCGACCTCCGCGGCCTGAACCAGTTTCGCCAGCACCATCGGCTTGAGCAGGCGGCGCGCCGGCTTGCCGCGCTCTGCCTGCGTGACGGGGACGTCGAAATCGAGATAGGCGAGATCCGCGTAGGCCGCGGGCACGAAGCGTTCGCGCGGTAGCTCCAGCATCGCGGCGATGATGCGCGGATCGGTCACGTCGCTGGTGCGAACCTGGCCGTCCACCATCATGCGGCGCGCCGCGGCAAAGTCGGTCATTTTGAGGAGTCCACGCGCGTTGTGAGCGGCCGTCTCTTAGCTGCAAGCGGCGGCAAAAGGCAAGGCGGGAAGTGAAGCCGGCCAAATGCAACTCATCGCGGTATGCGACAGGGGAATTTGTGCCTCTTTTCGCCAGACCCAACCTTGTCGGGTTGTGGCACGAATTCGAACCTACCGGGACATCTGGCGTTCGACCGCTTTCGTCGGCTGTTCTCTTGAAACGGTGTGCTAAGCTTCCATCGAAAGCTGCATCAATGGGTTAGCCGGTCATTCAGAATGACTCGCGAGGTATCGGCTTAGAGTAATTCCGCGATTGGCTAACCGCGTTTTGCTGCCTCATAGTCATACGGGAGCGAGGCCGATTTCAATGGCGGACGTATTTATCAGCTATTCCAGGTCTCATAGGGAGTTCACGCGCACTCTCGCGAAGGAGCTCGAGGAGAAAGGCATTACCGTCTGGTGGGACACAGATCTGATTGCGGGGGAATCGTTCCGTGAACGCATCATCCAGGAGCTCAAGGCTTGCAAGGCTGCCATCGTTATCTGGACGCCCGACTCTGTGCACTCAGATTACGTGCTGTCCGAGGCGGAGCGCGCTCGCACAGCGCACAAACTAATTCAGCTGCGCAGTCCCGACCTTGACGCCGGTGATTTGCCTCCGCCTTTTGACACGATGCACGCAGCACTGATCGACGACCGCAACGCGATCTACGGAGCGTTGGCGAAGCTTGGCGTACTCCGAGACGAGAAAATGGTTACCGGGCGACTCACGCCCGCCATTCAGCTGGCGTAACCTGTCCACCGGCCGGAAATTGTCGCCAGCACGAATTGTCCTGGCTGCTCTCGCGAGCGCGATCGCTCTTGGAGCGTTGTGGACCATAATCTCGTTTCGCGCAAAGCCAACATCGGGACCGACCTTACAAAGCACGGAGCGTGAAACTACCGTTGCCAAGCGTTTTTTGGACGATCTGAACGCCGGCCTGCGTGATTCGAGGTTATTCGATGCAGACGTAAGACTTGGCCAACTGGGGCAAATGAGCAGAGTCGACGCGGTAACCGAACTTCGGAAGCTTTCGGCCCGCTACGCCGGGATCCATTGCCGCATAGGCAGGAACGGCGTGACGCCCAAGGACCCGCAGCACGCACGAAACGGGCTACGCGCACAAATAGACACCGAGTGTGACTTCACGGATCAGGCGGGCGTGACCACAACTCGGCGCTTCCCTCTTGAAATCGAGGCGGGTCCTGACGTGGCCGGCAACTTCTTAATTTCCGGACTGTGGCAACCGGAGGAAGCGTGGTTGTGGCAACCGCGGCCACGGTGAGCTCCCCGCGACGCGCAAGCGATGCGCCCACCGGCTGGCGAACACGAGCGGAACAAATTTTCACAATGAAGCACGGCCGGACATTCAGAATGATGGTTCGAGCGCCGACGTGGAGATTGCGTAAGTCCCTGTAGAACGCTACTTATTTGAGTCTCAACGGCCACGTGGCGGAGTGGTTACGCAACGGTCTGCAAAACCGTGTACCCCGGTTCAATTCCGGGCGTGGCCTCCAAAGAAATCAAACACTTAGCTCACGGCGGGCGAGGCCGGAGATCCTCTCGGCAGTGTTTCGGCAGTGTCGGCGAGCCCGGAGATTGCCGGAAGGTGCCCCCTTCTCGTCCATGCTCAGTACCAGGGTTACTGGAATCAGCTCGGCATGCGGTTCCAGGAGGAGATGGAGGCATTGCTAGAGCGGCATCTACTCAACGGTCTCGTCGATGCTCCGTGGGTCCGGACGGATGATCCAGAGAGCGACGACGACGACGGGTTCTTTGCCGCTCTCCAAGAGCTTGTTGCGTACGCTTCTGAAGAGAGTGTCCGTATCAAGAAGAAAGGTCGCCTCTTTCCTGGCTGGCACGAGATACCAGTCAGGCCATCTCACGGAATTCTGCAGGAAGTGCAGTCTTTGCTTCAGAAGTACCGCAGTGAGTTACTCAGGCAATCTCGCCTGCTCGATCAAGGAGGTCGCGCGTGATTCGTGCTCATCAACCCGACTCGGAACCCATCGATATTTCGGAGACGATTCCCAATCCAGTTGTGGTACCCAACCCAACACCTACTCCGACAGAACCCGCTCCCAAGGAGCCGGTTCGGATCCCGGAGAAGGTTCCCTAGAGCGGCGTCTCAACGGTAGACAGTTGTACCGATCCGCACAGAGCATTAGGGCCAGCGGCCATCCGCGCCGCATCTCCGTTTGTCTGTCGCGCCGCCCCCTACTGTTTCGGCGAGGTGCGAGTCGCTACGCTACCCTTGCTGATCTTTACTGCGCTTTCGGGATGGCGTTCCTGCGGAGTTATTATCAGCCGGACCAAGTCGTGCCATGACAGGGGGTAAGCGGATCAACTGGGTGTGGCTCGCCAAGACGCTGCGCTGTTCGATCGGCGCCGCCAAAGCGCAGTACCGCATGCAGCACATGACCTCGGGGAGCAACTCCAACGCTCCAGAGATCAAGCCAAGGCGGACGCACCGCACAAGTGCGCCGGAACTTGCTGCCGACCGCTCCGCAATCTCGCCGTTCGCAACCGGAGCCGTTGGACGGTTCGGGCGTTATTAGCTTAAGCAGGTCACATGACCTCACGGGTGTGGCAATCCACGTCGGGCAACAGGAGACAAATATGGCCGCTACCGATCGATTCGAAATTCCCCCCGAAATGCGAGCACTGGCCGAAAGAAAAAAGCGTCGAGCAAGCGAGGCAGGCCTTCGACAGCTTTATCTCGGCGGCGCACTGTGCCGTCAGTGCATTCGAAGGCCAGGCCGAGACCGCCCGCAGGGGTGCCAAGGATGTGACTGAAAACGCTATGACATTTGCTCAGCACAATATTGCAAGCTCGTTCGAATTGGCCGAACAGCTGGTGCGGGCGAGGGACGTCGAGGAGGTATTGAAACTGCAGGCCGACTACATCAAGCGGCAGATGCAGCTATTCAGCGAGCAGGCCAGGGAGCTGGGGGAGCGTACCAGTGCCACGGCCAAGGACGCTACAACACCAAATCAGGGATGATCCGGAGGTCAATGACGGGCGAGCACAGTCTTGGACTTCTGAGGCATGGAGGTGCTCCTTGTCTTTGACACCTCTTGCCAGCTTCAAACGTCGGCAGGGCCGGAGCACCGCCGGACTCTCCATTGGCGGACGTCCTCATGGCTCACTCACGGTTGTATGCGCCGCTTATCGCGGCGACATAACGCTTGACGGAAGTTTCCAAAATCTCTTTCCCGCCTGTCGGAATGACACGATCGAAATAATGGCCGTAGACCGTATCAAACTGAAAAGGCTCCAGCGCAACGGCAATTCCAGTAACCTGTTTCGCGGAGAGCGGGATCAAATTCGGATAGCTGCGCATGAAGCTGAGGAATTTTCGGTCTGTCGTCACCGTCGCGATGTCGGATGAGCACAATACTCCTCGGCCTCCGGCGCCCTTGGCCCAATGCAGGACGGTGCCGCCCCGAAAGTGCCCCCCGCAGCGGATCAGTGTCAGATCGGGCGTGAGCTTCAGAGTCTCGCCATTCCATAATTGGATCGTCGGATCAGGACGCATAATCCATCGGTGGTCATCGGCATGCAGGTGGATCGGGATGCCCCCAAACGCGCGGCTCCATTCCACCATCGTCGTGTAGAAGTGCGGATGCGAGATAGCGATAGCCTTCAGGCTACCGAGCCCGTTGACCAAGGCAATGGTCGCTGGGTCCAGCATCGCAATGCAGTCCCACAAGACATTTCCATTGGGTGTGCAAACAACTAGCGCACGTTGGCCGATCGCAAATTGTGGCTGTGTTCCAATGCCGATCACTCCAGGCTCGTACTGGCGGTATGAGTTGAAATGTGCAGCCGTTAGGGCCGCGAGTGTGGTCCAGGTTTGTCCGCGTGGTGGAACGTACTGCCGCTCTTCTTCGCAAATTACGCATTGCCGCGGCGCGACATTGCTCGGCGTGTATTGGGTGCCGCAGGCAGTGCAAATGAACGCTTCCATATGACTGTTCCGGGAACATGCGCTTTATGCACGTTGATTATAGACCGTCCCCGGCCGGCTTCGCTCGGATTTACCAGACGGAATAGGATTCACCGAAAGTCGACCGTGAAGTTTAGTCAGCTTCTGTCGGATTGAGCTAGGGAGAGCCGCAGTGGCGATTTTTCTAAATAACGATGACCAAGAGAAGAGCATAACGCCGGAAAGCGCGATGGATGCGATGACGCACGGAATCCGGCAGTTAGCGTGTGGCGATGCATTGCGGCGTCCACGCATCGGACAGGCCTCGAAGCGAGGTTGAACGAGCCTTCCGCGAGAAGCCGGCTTGGCCAAGCGTCGACAGAACGCGTGGCACGCCGCCTACCTCCGGCGCTCAGGATGCTGCAGACGCCGTCACCTCGACGACCAAGTAGTCCTCCTCGACCAAAACCAGAAACGTCTCTGCGACGTAAGGCCCCTTGACGAGGCTCGCGCCAGTTTCGACCGTCACCTGGAACTGCCGCGCCCGTACAGATTTAGGATCGCACCACGACTGACCAGAGCGGATGTCGTATTCCCAGCCATGCCAGGGGCAGCGCAGGAATTTCTGCTCGCGCGTCAAACGGTAACGACCCGGTCCGTCCGACAGGACGAGCGGGCCGATCCTTCCACGGCACAGTGGGCCGCCGGCGTGTGGGCAGCGATTGGCCAGCGCGAAATACTCGCCGTCGAGATTGAAAATGCCAATCTCACGCCCCCGCACGCTCACGATCTTGCAGGTCCCGGGCGCGATGTCGCCCGCCCTGGCGACGACCTGGCGACTCACTGTAGGCCATACAGCGCCTTGGCGTTGTCCCGGAACACCAGCGCTTTGTTCTCGTCCGCCACCTTGAACTTGAACACGTGCTGCGGATCGTCGAAGTCCCAGTGCGGATAGTCGGTCGAGAACATCAGCCGGTCCCAGCCGACCCACTCTATGATATGGGCGAGGTGTTGCGGATCGTCAGGCTCTTCGATCGGTTGGGTGGTAAACCAAAAATGTTCGCGCACGTATTCGGACGGACGACGCTTGGCGAGCGGGGTTTCCGTGCGCAACCGCTCCCAATGTTTGTCCATGCGCCAGCAGAGCGCGGGCGCCCAAGCGAAACCGCCCTCGACCAGTACGACTCTCAGTTCGGGGAAGCGCTCGAACACGCCTTCGAACACCATGCTGGTAACCGTGCTCTGCATGTTGCCGGTCATCGCATAGTGTTCCTGCAGGTAATAGGTCGGCCAGCCGGAGGCGGTCGACGCATGCCCGCCGCTGTGGCCCTGCACGTGCAGCGCGATCGGGCGGTTGGCGCGTTCGGCCGCCGCATAGATCGGCCAGTAGCGCCGGTGGCCGAGCGGATCGCTCGAGCGCGGCGAGATCAGGATCTGAACGAAGGCCGGATTGTCGGCGCGCCGTTCGATTTCTTTGATGGCGAAGGCCGCATCCTCCTGCGGCACGACGATGCCGGCGCGCAACCGCGGCTCGGGCTTAATCCACGTCTCGAGCTGCCAGTCGTTAACCGCGTGCGAGAGCGCGGCGGCATAATCGAGATTGCGCTCCTCCAACCCTGAGCGGCTGAGCGGCATCAGCATCCCGAATTCGACGCCGTTGGCGTCGAGATGCTGGCTGCGCATCAGCGCGAGATCGGAGCCGGGCGGCCCTTCTTCGGGGAACGCATCGCCGCGCATGCCCGCCGCCGTCATACGCGGATAGGGCAATTGACCGGACAGGCCGTGGCGCAGGTGCTCGCCGAATGTGGCCATGTGGTCGCGCCAGCGTTCCGGCAGGAAGGGAAGGAGGTCCTTGGGCGTGCGGAACGCCGGGTGGATGTCGCAGTCGACGATCGCCAGTCGCGAAGACGCCGTCACCTCGCGAAACGGAACGTTCATCGGACGCTCTCCTCGTGTCCGGCGGCATTATCGCTCATTTGCGCCCCCTCCCGCAAACGCGGAAAGGTGTCGAGGGCATTGTCGATGGCAAGCAGGCGAATGGTCTCCTGCGAAAGCCCGTCGGGCAGGACGTCCTCGCCGTCGAAATGCCAGTGCGGGTAATCGGTTGAGAACAGCAGCATGCGGTCGCTGCCGATATGCTCGAGCGTGCGCGCCAAGATCTGCGCCTCGCCTGCCGGGACGTCGACCGGCTGGAGCGTCACGCGCACCTGTTCACGGATAACGTCCGCCGGCGGCCGATCGATCCACGGCACTTCCGGCCGTACGCCGCGCCAGGTCTTGTTGGCTCGCCACATCAGGTGTGGCAGCCAGGTCAAGCCGGACTCGATCAGCACGATTTTTAGCCGGGAAAATTTCTGGAACACCCCCTCGGACAAGAGGCTGAGCACCTGCCCTTCGAACGCCGCCGACTGGGCGACATAGTCCTCGACGCGGTGCGACGGCCAGCCTGCGGCGGTCGGCGCGTGATGATAGGTGCCGCCGGCATGGATTCCGATCGCGAGCTCGAGCTTCTCGGCCGCGGCGTAGATCGGCCAGAAGATCCGCCGCCCGAGCAGAATTTCGCCCATCACGAAAAACAGCACCTGGACGAAGCGCCGATCGGCAGCGACACGCTCGATCTCGGCGACGGCGGCTTCGGGATTGTGGAGTGGCACGACGATGGAGGCGCGCAGGCGCGGCTCGCGGTCGAGCAGCTCCTTCGCCACCCAGTCGTTCACCGCGCGGCACAACGCAGCGGCCATGTCCTCGTTAAACAGCGCCACCGCGCCATGCAGCGTGTTGCAGATGGCGAAACGCGTGCCGAACGGGTCGAGCGCCTGACGGCGGATCATGTCGAGATCGCCGCCGGGAGCACCCGTGGGAAAACGCCAGGCCGGGCGCGCGCTCAGCGGCGAGTTGGGCGGATAGCTGGTGAGAACGAAGCTATACTTGTCGATGTGGCGATCGACGATCTGATTGCGCCAGTATTCGTCGAGATAGGGCAGCAACGCCGGCGCCCCCGGCATCGCCGGATGCAGGTCGCAGTCGATTGCTCCCCTGAACGTCAACTTCATCGCTCACCGCTCCGCTAAACTTGCATGTGGCGGTCGGTCGGCCGCCAGGCGTTGACACGGCGGTCGACCGTCACCAACAGCGCATTGATCGCGAGGACGAGGGCGGTTGCGACCACGATGCCGGCGAACACGCCGACCGTGTCGAGGTTCTGGCGCGAATGCTCGATCAGATAGCCGAGCCCTTCGTTGCCGACCAGGAACTCGCCGATGATCGCGGCGCTCACCGCGCGCGGCAGCGCGATCTTGAGCGCGGCGAAGAAGAACGGCAGCAGCGAGTTCCAAATCACCTCGCGCGCGATCGCCGCCTCGCCCGCCCCGGCGACACGGGCCATATCGATCAGGCCGCGGTCTACGCTGCGAATGCCGGCGAACACCGCGATGAACACCACGTAGAACACGAGCAGGCCGACCAGCCAGAGCTTGGGCGCGTCGTCGATGCCGAACCACAGGATGAACAGCGGAACCAGCGCATATTTGGGGATGCCGACCGAAGCCATGATGTAAGGCTCGACGGCGGCGGTCAGCCGCGGCAGGCGGCGCAGCAGGAACGGCAACACGATGCCCAAGCCGCAGCCGAGCGCGAAGCCGATCGCGGAGAGTCGGAGCGTCACGTAGGTGTCGCGCAGGAGCGAGCCCGACAGCGTGTCGACGACAATGCGCTGGACCACCTTGATCGGGTCGGCGAAGTATAGCGGCCCGGCCATCTCCGCGGAAAGCTTCCACGCGAGCAGAAGAAGGGCGGCGAGCGCCACGCGGCCGAGCGTCACCGCGTGCTGGCGCGACCGAACGGGCGCCGGCGTATCAAGATCGATCGCGGCTTCGCGAAGAGTCATTGCAGCTGCGCCCTGATGCGCTGATAGAGCGCTCCAAATTCCGGGTGGGTCATAATGCCGCGCACATCGCGCGGGCGCGGGATGGTGATCGCGTGCTTACCGGCGATGCGGGACGGCTGCCGCGACAGCACCAGCGTGCGGTCGCCGAGCGCGATTGCCTCGGCGATGTCGTGAGTCACGAAGATGATGGTTTTCTTCCCGAGATTCCACAGCCGCAGCAGATCCTCTTGCAACTGGGTCCGGGTTTGCGCGTCGAGCGCGCCGAATGGCTCATCCATCAGAATTACCGGTGGATTGTAGACCAGCGTCCGGATCAGCGCGGCACGCTTGCGCATGCCGCCCGAGAGCTCGTGCGGATAGTGGTTTTCGAAGCCGCCGAGGCCGGCAGTGCGGATCAGCATTTCGGCGCGCGTGCGGGTCTCCGCGTTCAGCCGGCCCTGCACGGTGAGCGGAAACAGCACGTTCTGCAGCGTCGTCCGCCACGGCAGCAGATGATCGTCCTGCGTCACGTAGCCGATGCGGCAGGCGAGGCCCGGCTGCAGCGCCTTGGGATCGTCGATCGGGGCACATTGCGACTGGAAGCGCACCTCGCCGCCGCTTGCCACATCGATCTGCGCGATGATGTTGAGGAGCGTGGTCTTGCCGGCGCCCGAGGGACCGATGATGGTGAGGAATTCACCTTCGCTTACCGAAAACGTGAGATCCTGGATGACCCAGGGCGCCGGCTCGCGCCTGGAGCGCTTAGCAAAGCGCTTGGCGAGGCCGCGGATCTCCAGCAGCGGTTCCTCCATGATCAGGTCCCCGCCTGCAAGGTGACGTCCGACACGGGACGCCAGCGCAGCAGTCGGCGCTCGACCGCGTTCACGCTCCAATTGCCGATGAACACGATGCAGGTCGTGGCAACGAGCGCAACAAAGATTCCGGTCGTGTCGAAATTCATCGCGCCGAACTGGATCAGGTAACCGAGCCCGCGATTGGCCGAGATCAGCTCGGCGATGATTGCGCCGCCGATCGCATATGGCATGGCGAGGCGAAGCCCCGCGAAGACGTAGGGCACTGCGCCGGGAAACACGATGTGGCGCGCCACATGGCGCTCGGTCGCGCCCATGACCTGCGCCATCCGGACCAACCCGACGTCGAGGGCGCAGATGCCGGCCTGCGCGCTGAAATAGACGATGAAGAAGACGGTGACCGCCACCAGCACGATCTTCGATTCGATACCGATGCCGAACCACAGAATGAAGAGCGGAGCGAGCGCGAGCTTGGGCGCGCCATAGCCGCCCACCATGAATGGATCGAGGATCGCGGTCGCGATCGGCAGACGGCGCAGCGCAAAAGGCAAAACCACGGCGGGAAGCGCGCCGAGGACGAACCCGGCAGCGGCTTCGAACACCGTGTAAGATGCCTGGTGCAGAAGCGTGCCGTCGCCGATGCCGGCAACGAAGCGCGTCGCCACGCCCCATGGCGAGCCCACCCAATAGCTGCCGAGCGTCATGCTGAGCACCTGCCAGATGGCGACCAGAACGACAAGGACGAGAATTTGATCGCCGGACGCCAGCAACGACGTAGCGATCCGATGCCACAAATCGGGACGGCCGATGGTGCTACCCCCTCCCAGCGTGGTCATGTCTCCTCCAGGATGCGAGGCCCGCGCCAGCCGTTATCATCGTCGCTCCTGCTGTCGTATTCCCTTGGAGACGACGGTCGAGATACGGTGCAGTGCACTCGCAAGCAAATGCAATTGTAGCGCGCTGCGCTTCCTGTTAACGCTGCGCATCAGAACAGAACGATAGATCGGGAGCATGCAATGTTCAAATGGCCTGGTCTGGTCGCTGCGCTTTCCCTCGCTATCGCGCTTGGGCTCGGCCCCACCTTGGGCAACAGCCGGGAGATCGAAATCATCATGGCGCTGCCGGCGCAGACGCTGACCTTTAGCACCGCCTTCGTCGCCGAGGACGCTGGCTTCTACAAGAATGAGGGTCTCAAGGTCAGCCATCGCTTCCTGGTCGGCGTTGCTTCGCCCAACGCGGTGATCGCCGGCAGCGCGGATTTCACGATCGGGACCGGACCAGTTTTCCTGCGCGCGGCAGCGCAAGGGCAGCGCATGTTGGCCATCGCCAACCTGCTCGACAAGCCGCTGGTCGAGATGGTGCTGCGCAAGGATGCCGCCGAAGCGGCGAAGATTACTCCGGGCATGCCGCTCGCCGAGCGAGCCAAGGTGTTACGCGGTAAAACCATCGGCATCCAGGGCATCGGCAGCATCGTGCACGCATGGCAGCGGCTGGTCGCGAACCGTGCCGGGCTCGACGTCGAGAAGGACGTCCGCATCGCGCCGATGGACCCGCCGGCAATGCTGCCCGCGCTCGAGAACAAGGGGATCGACGGCTACGCCACGTCGCTTCCGTTTACGACTCAGGCGGTGGTGCAGGGCAGCGCGGTGATGCTTGCGAGCGCGGCGAGTGATGCGCCCGATCTGCTGCCATTCACCTATGGCCTCCTCTACACGAAACCCGACACGTGCACGCAGAACCGCGAGAAGTGCGCGCGCATCGTGCGCGCGCTCGCTGCGGCCAACAGGTTCCTCCTGGAGAAGCCGGACGAGGCGCTTGGATTGTTAAGAAAGCGCTTCGACAAAATGGACCCGGCAGTGTTAGTCACTGCATGGCAGGTCGTGTCGAAGGCGCATGCGAGCGATATCAAGGTACCGGTCGTGGGGCTGGACAATTCGCAGAAGGTCAGCCTCGAAGCGAAGCTGCTCGACCCCAAGGACACACTCAAAACGTTCGACGGGCTTTATACCGACGATTTTTGCATTGATTGCGTGGAGCACCACCCGCGAACGTCACCGTCTTCGCCCCAAGCAGCAACCTGACGAACGCTTGTCTCCTTGGGAGCGGGCCACTGCCTCATCCGCGACCACGATCGCTTCGAGGCCCTGCTGGGTAATGCAAAGCGCTATCGGCCCGCGGCTCCGGGACCCAAAAAATACGGAGATTAGCAAAGCGTTGCCGCGGCGACGACATACAGGCCGATCGCGATCAGGAGGACCGCGCTAAATCCCAGGCTCATCGCTAGCAGGATCGCTAGGATCGCGCTCAACACGGAGGCACAACCGTTGATGCCCCATGCCCAGGGCACGAGCGCCGACCGGGCCGCCGCGACGCGGACGAGCGCCAAGGGAAACGGCATCCCCATAAAGAACGCCAACGGGGCAATCATCGCCAACGATACCGCGATCTTGAGCGTATCGGGCAACGGCATCAGCCAGCGAAACAGTGACGGCGCAGCTACGAGATGCAGCACGGTAGCCGCGACGATGCCGGCGACGGCGAGCGCGAGCGCGGGGTGCCGAACCCGGCCAACCCATCGGCAACGCCCATCGCCTCCGGTGAAGCGGATTAGCAGGCCGGGGGCCGACAATCCCTGCAATGCGTCGAGTCGCGCAGTTAATCTCGGTGCGAAGCCGCTGCCGAGGCCGGCGAAGAAAAGAAACGCACACAGCACAACTGGGATCGCATACACGGGGTGACCGAGAAACAGCACGAAGCGCTGGATCGAGGCGATCTCGACAAAGAGAAAGGCGAAGCCGATCGCAAGGAAATACAGAGCGATTCGCCATCGCGCGAGAGCAGCGGCAGCGGCTTGCGGCCTATGACGGCCGAGCCACAGGAGCGGTGTCAGGATCAAGACCAAGGCCAGCACCGACGCTTGGACGAGCGTCGCCACCAGCACGGCGTAGCCCCAATCAAGGAGCGCCGCACCGCCGAGCGTGCGCCGCTCCAGGAGCTCGGGCAGCGCCTGCCATTTGAAGAAATCGAAAAAGTAGGGTCGGTCGTCGGTGGTCGGGGCGACATCAAACTTATAGTGCCGAAGGAATTCTTTGCGCTGTGGCCCAAGCAGCGCGACGGCGCTATCGAAGAAATAAT
>Ga0070699_100003890_pt1 | contig 13201 bp, 7 predicted proteins | sample KBSK1503metaG_FD_65473 | JGI IMG/M metagenome (GOLD analysis project Ga0070699, IMG submission 65473) | Corn, switchgrass and miscanthus rhizosphere microbial communities from Kellogg Biological Station, Michigan, USA - KBS K1-50-3 metaG | ecosystem: Host-associated > Plants > Roots >...
CCTTCCTGCCGGGCGGGAAGGGCGGCGGCGGGGTGAAGTCCGCCTCGACGGCGGCGCTGATCGCGTCAATGGCGTCGCGGATGGCGTCCAGCAGGTCCGAGAGGCCGGTCTCGATCGGGGCGGGCGGGGCGTCGTCGGGGTCGATGCCGAGGATGCGGCACCAGCGGCGGGCGAGGCGGACCATGGTACGGGCGTCGTCGTCGGCGGTGAAGTCGTCGAGGATAAGCTTGCTGACGGTGGCGCGCAGCCAGCGGCGGTCCCCGGGGCGGCGGGTGACCTGGGCGGCCTCCATGCGGGATTCTTCGAGCAGGTGGGCGGCCTGGCACCAGTTGGCCTTCTCGGCGGGCGGGGGCAGACCTTGCTGTGGGCGGCGTGGCCGCCTTCGTGGGTCAGGGCGCCCCACAGGACCGGGTAGCGCTCCCGGTCGGCTGGGCTGGCCGGGCGGGCGGTGGCGGGGCTGACGCCGAGCAGGTTGCCGTCGACCTCGATCACCGGGATGCCCGGCAGGTAGCTGTTGCCCGGCACTGAAGATGCCGATGAAGGCGGCATTGGCGCGGCCGATGTGGGGGTGATTGAAGGCCCCGCAGCCGGGTTGGCTGCGGGGCCTTGGTGGTGGGGGTGCCGCTGGTCGTGGGTGAGGTGCCGGTGTCAGGTGTCGGTGTATTCGGTGACGGCGGCGCGGGCGGCCTGCTCGTCGACGATGGCTTTGCCGGCGGCGAAGGTGGCGACCAGCGCCTGGATGGCGAGGTTGTTGACGGGACATCCCCCGCGTCGGCCTCCACCAGCGGGAACCTGATCCCGAACCGGTCTTGGCGCCGCCGTGCAGTGGCGGGCTGGGCCGCGGTCAGGTCGACCCCGGTCGGCCGCGCCCCGCGCCTTGCCAGCCAAGCCAACAGGTACGCGGTCCCGCAGCCGAGCTCGACCACCTCCAGCCCGGACACATCCCCAGAACCTGAAGCTGGGACTCGGGCACGTCGAAGATCCCCCAGGTAATCTCATCGGCAGCCCAGGCCCGGGCAGCATGCTCGTCGGCATACTCCGCATTCACCCGGGTCCACAGCTCCCGGTTGGCAGCAACGTCACGTCCGGGCGCAGCCCGGCCATCAGCCATCCGGCCTCCACCGCCTCTCACCGGCCGGACATCCCCAGCTCATTATCCCGGTGAGCCAGTCGCGGCATGTCAGCCGACCAGACCCGGGAGCCGGAAGTACTCTCGGTGAGAGCGTCGGCCGGGATGGTGGCGAAACCATGACGGCAGCGGCTGGGCGTTATGCCGCAAGCGCATTCCCCGGCCGGGCGCTGCTGCGCCGGGATCTGCCTGCGGCATCGGCTGTGCCGTCGGGTCAGTAGCACGCAACCTCCCTCGGTTCGAGGGAGGCTTCGCCAGCTGCTGCCCCGGCCGGGTCTCCGGGTGACGCGGTTTTCTCACCGCGACCGGCGGAGCAGGTCGAGGATCTGCTGCAGGACCGCGGCCGCGGCCGCCCGCCGGGCGGCCCTGGCCGACCAGACGGCCGGGAGCACAACTCCCGCGTACACGAGGATGAACACGATAACGGCGAGCGCCGGTATCTGGAGGAGCCCGGAGGCCCCATCGGGCAAAGTCGCGAGACCAGGCATTTCGACGTCCCGACCTTTCTTGCGGTAACGACGTCCGGTCCTTTGAGGGTGGTAAATCGCGGTCAGGCCGGGCAACGATCCCGGATATCCCGGATGACCTAATTGGTCGTCCCAGGTCAGCCGTATCATGGCTTCCCGTACCCGTGAACAAACCGGATGGTGCCGGATGCCTGGCCGGATGCGCGCGAACCGCGCCAATCAGATCCTCGCCGAATTTGCGGCCGAGCTCGGCGCGCTTCGTGACCGCGCGGGTGAACCTTCCTATGAGACTCTGCAGACGCTGACGCATCGTCACTCGCAATGGCCTCAGAAGCGCGCAACCATCAACGACAAGCTCACGGGAAAATCTGAGCCTAGCGAGGCGTTCGTCGCTGCTTTCATCGAGGCGTGCAAGCTTTACGCGGAAGAGCGCGGGACGCCCCTCTCAGCAGCGGACTCGGATATGCGCTCGTGGCTGGCACGGTGCACCCGGATGCGCGCAGAAGTCGCGGAGGCCCGCCGGATACGCGCCAAGGTGACCCCGGAGCCGAAGGCGGACCCGACCCTCCGTCCCATCGGCGCCTGGAAGCCGGAGCAACTCGGGATCCACCCAGCGATCAAGGTTCCCGGCAGCGCTCTGCTGGACAGCAGGCTGCCGCGCTACGTGGAACGGCAGCACGATCGCGAGCTACGGGAACTGCTTGCCCAGCTTCCGGCCGAGCCAAGAATGATCGTGCTGGTCGGCGAGGCCGCGACCGGCAAGACCCGGACTGCCTACGAGGCCGTATCACGCTGTCTTCCCGACCGGCCGCTGGCGGTTCCCGGCGCTCCCGACGAGCTTCCCGGTCTCCTCACTGACGGCCTGCCGGCCACTCCGTGCGTGGTCTGGATCGACGACGCCCGTGAGTATCTCCAAGACGCGGCCGCGGTCGGCGCCTTGCACAAGCTTCTCGGCCAGCCGTACGGCGAGGTCGTCGTCATCGCCGCGCTGTGGCCTGTTCACTGGAACGAGATCAGCTTTGCCGAGGAAAAGGGCTCCGAAGAATCCCGCGCACGGCGGGTACTTGAGCGCGCGATCCGGTTTCCCGTACCCGACAGTTTCGACCGCGTCGACCTGTCGAACGCCGCGGCGGAAGGACGCGCCGATCCCCGGATCGCCGCCGCGGTCCGTGATTGCGGGCCCGGGGGGCAAGTGGCCCAGGTCCTGGCGGCCGCCCCCGCGCTGACCAACTTCTACGATGACGCTCACGCCTATACCAAGGCCGTCGTTACCGCCGCGATGGACGCTCGCAGGCTCGGATACGCCGGCCTGGTCCCGGCCGGGTTCCTGTGGGCCGCGGCGGCCGGCTATCTCAGCGCGGAACACCGGGCGGGGCCGCCATCCGACTGGTTCGCCACGGCCGTCCGCCGCTGCACGGCGAAGGTCCACGGGGCTGTGGCCCCGTTGACCCCGGTCCGTACGCGTCCCGGGGTAGGTGATGCTGACGGGTACGGCCTCGCGGACTTTCTCGACCAGCTCGGCCGTGAGCGGCTCCGCGAACGGCCCGTGCCTGCGCCGACCTGGGACGCGCTAGCCGACTTGGTGACAGAACCGGCACCGCGGACGGTGCTGGCGCGGGAGGCATCGCGCCGCGGCCTGCTGCAGTACGCCTACCTGCTGGCCAAGCCGGCTGCCGAGGACGGCCGGGACGTCACTGCGGCCGGCATCGTGGCGGCACAGTACCGGCGCTGGGGCAACACCGACGCGGCGGTAGACATGTGGACGCAGGCTGCCAGACGCGACCACCCGGTCGCGATGTGCCGCCTCGCCGAGTACGCCGAGGAACGCGGCGACCAGCCCGAGGCCGACGGCTGGTGGCGCGCGGCCGCCGACCTGGGCGACCCTTATGCCATATTCCAGTACTCGGAGCGGCTCGATCGCCGGGGAGAGTCGCTTAACGCCGAGAGCGTGCTGCGCCGGGCGGCGGAAGCCGGAGAACCGTACGCCTTCCTTGAGCTGGTACGGCGATGGAAGCGCCAGGAACGGTTCGCCGACGTGATAGCTCTGGAAGAGACTCTCGCCCGCCGGGGGCATCTGGTGCCCCCGCAGTCCATGACCGGCCCCTATCTACTGGCCGGAGCGCCGACCAGGGGCGGCCGGGCCCTGCGAAGCGAGGACGAGCAGTCGCTGCGGCGCGCCGCGGCGCAGGGTCACCGCAAGGCGATGAGCGACCTGGCCGAGTTCCTGAACCGGGACGGGCGGACAGCCGAGGCCGACGACTGGTGGGCCCGGGCGGCCAATGAGGGCTATCCGCCCGCCATCCGGCACCTGGCCGAAGCCTGCCTGCGGGCGGGCAATACCGAGGAAGCCGAGAGGTGGCTGCTGCGCCTGTCCGACACCCAGGACACCCGGGCGCTGTGGCACCTTGCCGATCTCCGCGACAGGGCCGGCCAGCAGGGGGAGGCTGAACGGTTTCTCCGGCGCGCGGTCGCATACGGCGACCGGCATGCGCTGCGCCAGCTCACCGCGCGCCTGCTGAGGGCAGGCCGGGAGAACGAGGCCGAGTCGCTCCTGCGCGGCGCCCTGGAGAATGGCCACGTCGGTTCGCTGCCCGAGCTTGCCGCATTTATCGAGGACCGCGGCCGTAGTGATGAAGCCCGCCAGGTCAGGACCTACGGGCTCGACCCAGGCGGAGCCACCGCCGCGTCCTGGGGGCCAGACGGGGACCGGTCATGAATTGCCGTGATTACGCCGCGTTTTCCGGGCATCACTCTCATATGAGTCTATGAGGCCGTAAAGAAGCGGCCTGCGGGAGAGGTGGCCTGTGGATCCCGACATCCTTGCTTCAGGGGCGATACTTATCTCGGCGTGGTGGGCGTCCCCGGAAATCCGCGGCGACGGGGCGACGGCCGACGGCGAAAGATTGCTTAATTCCGTACGCTCCATCCGCGATTTCGTCGCTGAATTCGATCGGCGCAGTGTTGTTCCCGAGGTTCACGAGTCATTCGAGGCGCTCGGCCGGGTCCGCGACGACACCCATGCCCGTGCGGTGCTTCAGCGTCATCTGGCCGCTGACCTCGCGGCGGAGCCCGCTCACCTGGCCGAACTGCTCCGGCTGCTGCTCGTGGCGGGCACCGTCAGCTCGCGTGACGGGGTTACCCGGATCGACCTGCCTCGGCAGGACGGCGGCCGCCTCGCCCGGGAGGACGGTACGGTCATCTCGGTCGTAATCCCGCATCCGGACCCGGCGTCGGTTCCCCTCACGCCGCCCGCCCGCCTCCTGCTCGGACGTGACGGCGAGATGGAAAAGGCGCTGAGGCTGGCCGAGTCCGACTCAGCCGAGGTGCGGCGCATCGCCGTCAGCGCGGCCGCGGCCGGGGTAGGCACCACCGAGTTCGCCCGCGGCGTGGCCGGCGAGATGTACCGGGGCAAGTCATCCCGCCTGCAGCTAGAAGTCTCGTTCGACCAGACCCGGGCGCCCGATGACGCGCTGTTCGACGCGCTGGCCGCCCTGGGCGTCGCCGTAGCGGACGTGCCCGCGACGCTCGAAGAGCGGGCCGCCCGCTACCGGGAGGCGCTCGCCCGGGAGGCGGAGCGGACGGGAACCACGCCGCTCATCCTGCTGGATGATGTCACCCGGCTCAGTCAGGTGCGGCCGTTCCTTCCGGCCTGCGCGGCCACCATCCTGATGACCGGCGACCACCTCGACTCAAGGCTGGCCGGCGAGCGGATGACCGTCATCGATCTGGGCCCGCTCGACGAACAGCAGTCGCTAGCGCTGCTGAGCCCCGCGCTGGCCTCCGGCCACGCGGCGTTCGCGACCGATCCGGCCAACAAGGACGCGGTGCGGCGGATCATCCGGCTGTGCGAGGGGGTCCCGCTGGCCCTGGCGGTCGTCGCGGGCGTGATCGAGTCCGTCGCCGCGGCCCATGACCGGCCGGACACCCTGGATCCCCTCGCTGCCGAGCTGCGGAGGGCGCGCTACGGGCTGGAATCCGTTTCCCCGGACGAGCGCGCCGTGTTCGCGGCGCTGCAGGTGAGCTACGCGCACCTGCCGGCCCGGCAGCGCCGGGTGCTGTACACGCTCGCGCTGACCGGGCTGCTGCGCTTTGACCTTGGCCTGATAGCCGCCGCGGGCGGCCTGCCGCCCGACGCGGCCCACGACACGGCTGACGAGCTTGCCGGCCTGGCGCTGCTGGAGATCATCGGCCCGGCCCGCGGCCGCTGGCGAATGCACCGCCTGGTCCGCCGCTTCATCCTCGGCATGCTGCCCTCGCAGGTCACCGCCGACTCCGCGGAGATCCTGGAGGCGGCCGCCCGCCTCTACCTGCGCCGGGCCCACAGCCTGACGGCCCTGCTCGGTGTGCGGGCCGCGCAGACCGACCCGGTCATCGCCGCCTGGGCCAGGGAACAGCTCGCAGACCAGCAGCCAGCCCTGACCGCGCTGCTGCGGGCGGCGCTGTCGGCCGGCCTGGCCAGCATCGCCCGCGAACTCGCGGCCGGCCTCGCGGCGCTGATGGAGCGTGGCTGGGAAGGGCCCGGGACGGCCGAGTCGGTCGGAGCCATCCGCGCCGCAGCCCGGCAGGGAGGCGACCGCGGCCTGGAGGCACGGGCGTACCGGATCTTCGCCCAGCACGCCGAGAGGCGCGGGGCAAGCACGCAGGCGCGCGCGGCGTCCGCGCGGGCAGACGAATTGTCCGGCACGGTGGACGACCCGGGCGGCGCGCCGACCGACCGCGACGAGAACCGCAGGCCGGGCGCCCTGAACCCAGCGGGAACGGTCTTGTCCGAAAATCCCCCGGAGTCGGCCACGCGGCCGCACCAGGACCGTCGTGCCGCGGACAGATCGGCGACGAGCAGCCCAGGGGAGGTGCGGCATCCGGCCTGGCCAGGCCGCGACAGCGGCCACCCGGACCAGGACGATGACGATGATCTCCACGACAGCGGCGCGGACGACGGCAGGGACGAGCCCGATCCGAATAAACCGGACATACCCGGAGGCGGGGCCGGGGGCGGCCCCAACCCGAGCCCGCCCGGTGGCGGTGGCGGCAGGGCTCCCCGGCCCGGCGGCGGTGGCGGCGCCCCGGGAGGCTCGGAGGGAGGTGGCGCTTATCTGGGCGGCATGGCGGCGGCCGGGGCCGGCGGCGCCACCGTCCGGCCCTCCAGTCCCGTGCACGACTCCATCGCGGCGGGACGTGGAAGGGCTGCCGCTCCGGCTACGGAGACTACCTTCGGGTCGTGCAGGTAGCCTGGCCATGGCCGGGGAGTCGCACGGGCAGCTGCTAGCAATCGAGCAGATCAGACGGATCACCGATATCGAGAACAGCGCGGTCCGGGCCGCCGCGCCGGTCATGAGACGGGACCGCTGGTGCACGGTAGAGATAAGCATGGATGTCACTGGCCCGTCGCCGGAAATTCCGGGGGATCCGGAAACGGTCATCGTGGAGATCCCGGACGACTTTCCCCTCAGGAGACCTGAGGCTCACGTGAACCACCTGCGGTTTGCCGGGCTTCCGCACATTCTGTGGGGCAAATACATCTGCCTCTACCTGTCCGAGAATGACTGGAATTCCGACGACGGGATGTTCGGCTACCTCGAGAGGCTGGCGGACTGGTTCGTCCGCGCGGCGAACGGAACCCTGGAGGAGGTCGGTCAGCCGCTTCATCCGCCGCTGAGCTATCCGTCCCGCGATGCGGGTTCCGTCGTGATTCCGGTCGATTTCCCCGAGGTAATGGCGGGGACGGCATGGACGGGAATGGCGGCGCTCGTTCTGGCCGCCAAGGATCGTGCAGAAATTGCCAGGTGGCTTCCGCTCAACGCTGTGGAAGCGGAGCAAGAGTCAGGCTTCACCGGCATCCGGCAGATGCTCGAGGCCAACGCCTGGCGGCGCAGGCAGACCACTTTGCTCGGCCCGGTCATCGTGCTGCCGGAACCGCTGACCTTCGAGTTCCCGAGGACCGTGGGCGAGCTGGTGACAGCGCTCGAAGGCCAGGGCATCTCCCGCGAGGAGACGTTCGACCTGATGCTGCGGGCCCTGGGAATCAATGCCGACCTCAGCCGTGATGTCGACGACCCGCCGCTGTACGTGATCATCGGCGCTCCGATGCGCGGGCTGGCAGGTGCGGGATCGCGCCAAATCCACCTGGCCGTCTGGCGGCTTGCCCCCGAAGCCGTCCTTCGTCTGCTGAGCTCGCTACTGCTCGACACGCTCAGCCGACATGCCGGGCCCGAGTCTGTCGGGACGCTGGCCGGGAGCACGCAGCCGCTTGCCTGGACCGTCGTCTACGAGCAGCGTCCGCAGATCATCGTCCGGCGGGACTCAGGGCGCCCGGCCGGCTGGCTGCGCGGCAAGAGCGTCCTCGTGCTCGGCTGCGGTGCGCTCGGCGCCCGGATAGCCGAGCACTGCGGCCGGGCGGGCGTCGCGCGGCTGCGGCTGGCCGACCAGAGCGCGGTCAGCCCGGGCATCCTGGTCCGCCAGCCGTACACGAGCGACGATATCGGCCTGCCCAAGGCGACGGCGCTCGCCCGGCGCCTAGCAGCGGTCAACGGGGACCTGAAGGTCACCGCGGACGTCGGCGATGTCTTGCGCACGCTGCTGACCGACGGCCAGTCCCCGCCCGGGTTCGAGCTCATCGTCGACGCGACGGCGAGCCGCTCCGTCGCCGCCCGCATCGAGTCGCTGCGCCGGCGGAGCCGGGGCTGGCCGCCGATCCTCACGGTCGGCGTTGGGCACACATGCGAGCGGGCGGTCGCGTCGGTGGCGCTGCCGGAGGCGACCGGCGCGGGCGCTGACATCATGCACAATTTCTCGCTGGCGGCCATGAGCCGCGCCGATCTGGCCGACTTCGCCGACGACTTCTTTCCCGACGCCGGCCGGCGCCGGCCGTTTCAGCCCGAACCGGGCTGTTCAGACGCAACCTTCCAAGGGTCCGACGGGGAAGCCGCCGCGCTGGCCGCCCAGATGTTCACCTGGGCGCTTCAGGTCCTTCAGGCGCACTCACGCGGACAGTACAGTCCGCCCAAGTCGCTGCTTGCCGCCTGCCTTCCCGGACTGGCCAACGCGGGACCCGGATACGAGCTGCTCGACTGGCAGAACGACCTCACGCTGGACGACGCCGGCCATGACTACCAGATCCGTTTTCTTCCTTCGGTCGTCGAAGCCATCAGGATGGAAGCCCTGACAACCACCCAGCTCGAAGGCGAGCTGGTAGAAACCGGCGGCATGCTGCTGGGACGGATCGACGACGCGTCCCGCGTCATCTGGATAACAGCCGCGACAGGCCCAACAGCCGATAGCGAGCGCTCCGAGCACTACTTCCGCCACGGGCTTGCCGGCGTCAGCGGCGTTATCGCCGACCGCGACGCCAAGAGCCGCGGCCGGGAGCGCTTCGTCGGCATGTGGCACACGCATCCGTTTATCGAGCCGGTTCCCAGCCGACGCGACCTCGCGGCGATGGACACGCTCCTGGTCCCCGTACCGGACGCCCCGTACCGGGGTGTTCTCGCTATCTTCGGAGGCCGCGGCCCGTTGTGGCCTGACTGGCTGCACAGTCGCGGAAACCCGACAGCGTACGCCGGTCTCTACCTGACATCAACGCAGCAACCGCGCGTTTCCATCGTAATGCCGTTATGGCCGACAATGAAACTAGACCGACATCGCGCTTACCGACCCCAATCGGTAAGTATGGCCGCCGATCGGGACAGCCGGGAGCTCGCGCCACGGCCCTTGGATTAGTACACCCATGTACCCGCCTTGAGCTGACCTGAGCGCTGGCTGAACTGAGCCAACTCGGGTGACGCCCCGCTGAGGATTTCCTCGATGCGCCGCGCATAGACCTGGCGTGTACCTCCCGTGTACCCGGCGGGTCTGGCGTGGCCGCCAGCGCTAGCGGCTGCCGGGAATAGTTCAGCCGCCCTTTATTACTGGCGGAGAGCACTTATTCGGATCGTGCGGTATTCCCTGGTGTGGGGGTGTGACGACGGCCAGCCGGACCTGCCCGGTGGCGGCCATGCCGTGCTGCCCGGTGGAGGCCAGCGCGATTACTCGGCGTGACACCGGTCCATGGTGGAGGCGCGTATGTATCGGCCGTTCGGCGCGGCAACCTGGTCTCCCAGACGGCTGGCTCGCGGCGCGCCGAACTGGATGTTCTGCGTCCGGTCACTCCCGCAGCCACAACGGCCCTGCCAGCGCTTTGGATCTGCCGGTGAGCGCGCGCACTCGCCGCGACGGGCCTGGCTGTCGCTCCACCGGGCGGTCAGTGGTTGCGGCGGTCCGGTCAGCCGCGAGGACCGGGCTTCACGTCCGGTCCAAGAGGCGCTGCCCCGCGTCTCCGGCTCAGGCCGGCGCGCAGGCCCGCGTTGTCAGGCCGCCGCCCGGGCAAGTCCTGCTCTAGCGCTGCGGGTCGCCTTCGATCAGACGCAGCCGGGACGTCACCGCCGGCTATCAGCCTGGCGGAGCATCGCGTCGAGTTCGGGGTCGGCCCCGATCTCCCGGACCTCCTGCGCGCAGCGGCAGGCGACGGCGATCTTGGCGGCCCACCGCAGCGCCTCCTCGCGTGAGGGCACGTCGAGGAGCGTGAACCCGCCGATGGCCTGCGGGTACGGGCCGTCGGTGACCGCCCCGTCGGTGGCCACGATGCTCGCCGGCTGGTCTTCCAGGCCGCCGGCGGACACGTACACGCCGGCGTTTATGGCCTCCTGGACCGCCGCGCGCGCGGCCCTGGCCACGGCGGGCGCGTCCTCGTCGGGGACATGGTCCATCGCGTGGGCACCGAACGAGATCAGGTACTGCGTCATCTGCGACTCCCTTGTCCCGGCGGCCTGCTCCGGCCGTGTCCTGACTCATAGACGAACGACTCGCCCGGATCCCATCGCCTTGCCAGAAGAAATCTCTCACGGGTCCCCGCCGCCCGGCCCCGCGAGCGTCATGTGACCCGTGCCCGCGGAGATCATCGCCGCTGCGGCCGGCTACGAGCAGTCCGGCCGCACTCATCTAACGCCGCGATAGCAGCGTCAGCTCGGCTGTGCCGCCGCGCAGAACTGGGGCATCCGCTCACAGGTGCCGTGCCGTGGCAGACCGAGCGCCAACCGCGAATATCCGGCAGGGAGGATGGCGATGCGCCGACTAGCGAATCCGGTAGCGCTCTGTGATGGCTAGGGAGTCTTCTTCGTGGCCGCCAGCGGGCAGATACGGTTGGCCGCCAGCAGGGGGGCGCTTACCCGCTCGGCGAGGTAGGCGGTCCAGTCGCGGCGGGTGTGGCTGGCCCAGTTGACGGCGGTCTGGATGTGGACGCCGAGGAGGCTGGCCAGTACCGCGGGGGGCAGGTCGGATGCCCATGCGGCGAGCGCGGTGTTGCGGGCTTGCCGGGGCTCGATTCCGTGCTGGCGGAGCCTGCGGGTCAGGGTCTGGGGTGCGACGGGCCGTGCGGGCGAGCGGCCGGGGAAGAGCGGGCGGGTGCCTGGGCAGCGGGCGGCGGGGTGCGCGGGGGCGGCGTCGAGCTGGGCGCGGACGAGGGTGGCGTGCGGGGTGCCAGAAGTCTGCCTGGCCTTTGAGCTGCGGCGATGTACCGGGGTCAGCAGCAGGCATGATGATCAGCCATGTTCCTCCGTCTGCTTTATCTGATCTTCATCCGGGTCTGCGACTGGCTGGTCCTGCTCGGCCGCTCATCGGCGTCGAAGAACGCGGAACGCTGGTGCTGCGGCATGAGGTCGCCGTATTGCGCCGCACCAAGCCCCGGCCCGGCCTGGACCGGGCCGATCGCGCCGTCCTGGCCGCGCTGATCCGGCACCTGCCCAGAAGGCTGCGGGCGCACCGGCTAGTCACGCCCGGCACCGTCCTCCGGCGGCACCAGCGCCTGGTCAGAACGAAGTGGACCTACCCGAACCGGACGGGCCGGCCGCCGGTCAGCACCGAGATCGCCACGCTCATCGAACGGCTCGCCACCCAGAACAACAGCCGGGGATACCAGCGGATCCAAGGAGAACTGCTCAAACCAGGCCACCGGGTCAGCATGTCCACGATCCGCCGCGTCCTCAAGGCGCTGCGGATCCCCGCCAGCTCCCAAGCGGCACACGGATACGACCTGGCGCCAGTGCCTGCACGTACAAGCTGCGACGATACTGGCCGCCGGCTTCTTCCACGTGGACTGCGCACTGACGCTCCAGCGACTGTACTGCTTGTTCGTGATCGAAGCTGGCAGCCGCTGCGTGCACATTCCCGGGGTCACCGCGCACCCGGACGGGCTGCGGACCACGCAGCAGATCAGGATCCAGGGCGAGCTGCGCCGGCTCGGGCCCAGGGCGGCCGCCTCCACCATCCGCAAGATCCTGCGCGCCCACCGCATCCCGCCGCCGACGAGGAACGACGGATCCTGGCGCGTGTTCCTGCGCGCCCACGCCGCCACCCTGCTGGCCACTGATTTCTTCCACGTCGACTGCGCTATCACGCTCACCCGCTTGTACGTCGCGTTCGTCATCGAACACCAGACACGGCGCGTGCACCTGCTCGGCATCACCAGGCACCCGACAGGCCAGTGGGCCACCCAGCTCGCCCGCAACTTCGCCACCGACCTCGAGGACGCCGGATGCCGCTTCGCTTACCTGATCCGCGACCGGGACGCCAAGTTCACCGCCGCATTCGACGCCGTCTTCACGCCCATCGGGACGGCAGTACTACCGATCGCGCCCCAGGCGCCCAGAATGAACGCCTACGCCGAGCGCTTCGTCCGCACGGCCCGTGCCGAGTGCACCGACCGGATGCTCATCGCCAGTGAACGGCACCTGCGCGTGATCCTGGCCGACTACATCAACCACTACAACACCGGCCGCAGCCACCAGGGCGAGGGCATGGGCCTGCGGGCACCGGACGACGACCCGGACCTCATCACCTTCCCCGTCCCGGCCGCCCGGATCCAGCGCAGGGCCCGGCTCGCCGGGCTGATCAGCGAGTACCGGCAGGCAGCGTAAAATCCCAGGCCAGCACCGGTAGCCGGATTTTCGACCATTACAGGCCAACTCGATCTCCCTTGAGAGACCAGGTCAACGGCTATGACAGGATTCTCGGCACCCGCAGGCCAACGCGTCACTGGACGAGGAGTTCACCCACAACGGCGAGCTGATGTCGCTGCGGCTGATCTACCTGCACATGATCGAGGAGTACGCGCGGCATATCGGCCACGCCGACTTTCTCCGCGAGCAGATCGACGGCGCGACCGGCGAATGACCTCCCGATTACCAGGCGGCAAAGTTGACGTACTGGCCGGCCCGGACCGCGGGCAGCGGCGTGAACCGGCCCAAGTCGGGGCCGCCGACGTCAAGCCAGCCGAACTGGATGCCCTGGACCAGGGCGTACCGTCCCTGCGACCCCAGCGACAGCACACCGAGGCTGTCCTGCAAGGTGGTGAAGGGGACCTCGTCGTACCGCTCCGTCCGGGTGTAGAGCAGCCGGACCAGCTTGCCGGTGGCGGCCTGGAGCTCGGCGAACTGCACGATGACGGTGTGGGTACTGGCCTGCGGAGTCAGATCACGCCAGGTGACCACGATGACATCGCGCCCGTCGGGCGTGATCAGCGCGCTCACGATGGAACCGGCGGCGACCATGCCGCTCGGGACGATCACTGTCCCCG